>Ga0111539_10004820_pt1 | contig 17585 bp, 19 predicted proteins | sample RhiMethybrSRZTD1_FD_79667 | JGI IMG/M metagenome (GOLD analysis project Ga0111539, IMG submission 79667) | Populus rhizosphere microbial communities from Tennessee, USA - Rhizosphere MetaG P. TD hybrid SRZTD1 (version 2) (version 2) | ecosystem: Host-associated > Plants > Roots > Rhizosphere >... | reverse complement strand
TAAGAAATTGAACTGCATTACAGTAGGTGAGAACCTCATAGTCGCTGCAGCAATTTCACGGCGGGCGGATAGCACATGGAGCTCCGCCATTTCACTTACAGTGCATGTCTCGAACGAGACGAAAAACTCGACGACTCACCGACCACGTCGCACAAGCGAGTGATCAACCCGACTGGGGCAGAAACCGTCAATTCGACTAATTATGTCGTCTGTATCGCCACCATCCCAACGCGAATATTCCCGATCCTAAGAGCACGATACTTGAGGGTTCAGGCACCGGGGTCATATATGGAGGCGCATCCAACGACGTAATGGTCGAAGTCGACGATGAAGATATGCTGTTTCCAGCATTGCCGGGAGCCGATCCACCGCCATTATTGTGATGATTACCAAAAGACATCGCTCTGGCCGGTTCGACGTCCATGGCGTTCAGGAAAATAACCGGCACGGCAAGGATCACTGCAAAGAGCGTTCGTGCATGCATACAGACCTCCATCATGGAATGGGGCGATGCATCTTTGTACCAGTGTCGTTAGGCTGAAACTATTAGACGGGTGGCTTACGTCCAAAGTCTCGTGCGCCAATCTTATTTTGTATTGCTTGGATTATTTGTGGAGGGTACAAACTCAGACAGGAGATGTACATCTAGGCGGTTTCATGGTCTGCCACAATCTCCTTTGGTAGTTGGCAATTGCTTAAACGAGGTTCCGCCTGTCGACAGATTAGTCCTTATATAATGCCAAAGGTGAAGCGACTTTTGTCGCATTGTTTCTGGTGATTTGATCTTTTACACTGTGGCCACGCTGACTTCCTTTACCTCACAGGAATGAGATTGTGAAATTCAGGACGGCTTCACGGATTAAAACTCTCTTTCGTCCCGGCCTTATTTCCGCTCTGATTCTTCTCGTCGGACTAGCTCCCTTGTTTTACGAGGAGGCTATTCTCGGACGAAAACTCCCCGCCTCGCTTGAGATGCTCTATACGTTGGTCGTCATACATATTTGCTTGTTCCTTATTCGTGCAAAATAAACCCCTCTCGAAAAACTTCAGAGAGGCAGCAAAATACAGTCAGGCGGACGAGTGAAGGAACAGGTGCAGTGAGCCGAACTAAACGGCGCAGAGGCAAGGCTGGCGGAGAGGGGACGATTCGAACATCCGATCCGGTTTCCCGAATAGCAGGGATCACTCCCCGCTCGATTCAGCCACTCTCGCACCTCTCCGCAAGAATAATCTTGAACTTAGGAATGCGCCGGCGTCACCGGCCTTTGAGGATAAGATTTGGGGAGGTAGTCCAAAACGAGCGCCTGACGAATTAATTGTGCCACATTCCGCACGTCGAGCCGCCGCATCAAATTAAATCGATGGACTTCAACGGTCTGAACGCTGATTTTTAATTGTTTCCCTATCTCACGACTGGTAAACCCATCCGTAATGAGACTCAAGATCTGCTGCTGTCGTGGAGTCAACGCCGGAATGGACCGCTGATTCCGTGTGTGTGTCCTCACATTCCGACCCATAATCGCTCCTTGTCGTTATGCACACTGTGCTCTACCTCAGATCGGGTACTTTAAAGATGGGCCTGATGCTTTCCTGTCAGGATCGGGATGAACTTTCTGTAAGACTTCCATTTGGGCCATACAATTCACGATTTTTTCCGAGTAGGCTTTGCACTCTTGCGACGAGCCGGTTTTGTCACCGTATAATGGGACAGCGCTGCGCGCTCCGACTCCGAATAGACTCTCACACCGTAAGAAGCCATTAACTCTGCTTGGGCCTTACCGTCCCCGTTACGAGCGCGTTTTAGTAGTTTGCGTCGGAGGTTTTCTTCCTCTTCTTGCGTCAAATCTACATGTCCCTTGCCATGGCTTTTCAACTGCTTCATGCCATCCTCCTCGGGTCAAGGCTGAAATTGACGCGCATCCTATGCTAGGCGTACAAAGAACACAAGCCCATCACGCAATACGGACTGCGTGCGTCCAATCAACACCTATTGTTTGTTATTTATTTCTTTTGATGACCAGAAACCACAATTTTGAGGGCCAAGAGGAGACCCTGCGTTACTTCTGTAAGCTCCCGAATTCAAGGAATAATTGCCCCGTTAGGTAGGCCGTCTCGGCATCGTCTCCCGATTTCTTTCGTCGCAAAAAATCATTCAATGTCCGTCCCTCAGACGTCATTGAATTATTGGGCCATCGAAGGTTCATTCGATACCGTTCAATCGCCCTTGCGGTCCGACTGATAAAACTGACGGTTCCGTCAGGCTCCACTCCTTCCACCACGCCAATGTGCGTGAGCGGATCATTCTGCGTGCCGTCACCATTCGCGTCCCACGTGTTATCGAAAAATACAAGATCGCCTGGGCTGACTTCCGGCCCACGGTGTAGTCGTCCGTGTCGATGAACATACGCATGAATGCGTCGAACGCCGGTGGTCTCTTCCGATGCAGCGGTGCCGTCATACAGATCGATCCCATGCGCAAGAAATACGGCATGTGTGACGCCGGCACAGTCATAGGCAATGAACCGGTGGCCTGTTCGAATGGTTCGTGCGCCGACGAGACGGGCCGCTGTATTGGCGATGGCTGTCTGTAGCGAATTGCCGGATTTCAACGTGCAACAAGGGATCGACGGCGTCGGATTGCGCTCCGCCGACCTCCCTCCACTGCATCCTGTATGCACAACACTCATCAGAGCAATCCAGACGATCGCAGTCATGGCTGGTTTTCTTCTTCTAGGCGCTTTCATTCCGCAGACCAGCGTTTGTCAGCATCATGGTCAGGGTCCCATTGACTCTCTGTTATCGGTCCTATCACACTACGGAGTGATAAGTCGTAATACAATGACGGACACGAGCCCCGTTGATGGCCATACCATTCTCAGAGTATTGGTCGGATCCCATGCGCATGGGTTGGCCAGTCCGCTCAGCGATCGAGATTATCGCCGTGTCTAGGTTATCCCAACAGCGAACATGTTCGCTTGAACTACAAATCCACTGGCACGCGCTGGCCCCAAAGGGGAGAGGATGAAACTGCTAAGAACTCGGCCCCTTAATTTCCTGCCGTGTGGCGTCCTCGGCGGCCTATGACAGTTTTCTCGGCTATGCATTGAATCAACGCACAAAGTTCTTAGAAACAAAGGACGGACGGCCTGCAAAATATGCGGTAACCTACCTGCGCGTTTTATACAATCTCTGCGAATTGCTCGATACGGGAACGTGTACGATTTGTATAGCAGAAACGCCGATGGGCCCACCATCGTTCGAGCGAAAGCGGGGTCGTTTCGCACCGGAGAGGTGATCGATCTCACCGAACAATGGACAAAAGAGGCCACGCGCAGACTCGCGCGGTGTACCCATCACGCCGACAGACAGGCCGTCGATGCGTTCTTGATCCGTATCCGATCCTCCTTTCTCATCTCTTAACAGTCGCGGGTCGCTTCAGAGCGGGCGAACAATGCCCGCTCTTTCCGGCGACTATTGCTGCGTCCGCGGTTTGTGGCCAACGGATTGTGGATGACCCACTTCCCCAGTCGGGGCCGGCGCACCCTGTGGCCAGAGATGAAAAATAATCCCGTCGGTTTTCGCCGCCGCCGCCGCGACTTCTTTAGCTTTTGCCTCCGGCATATCCAGCACCTGAACACGTCCCGTCGCAATCTCCACTTCATGATCGTGGTAGAACTGGTTCCATACATTGAGAGGCAATTCACGCGCAATCGGCTTGGCGACGAAATATTCGATGTCGGTCAAGAGCGCATTCGAGTCCGTCGACTCGAACACAAGGCATTGCAGAATCTCAGGCGAAATCCCTTTGCAGTAGTGATGGTACGGGCCATGAACGGTTTCGTCCTCGAACTTATGGGGGGCCATGACATGGATGGTAAACCCATCGGCCGGACCGACCTTCCTGTCTTCCGCCAAGGCGGAAGCGGCAGTCAAGAGAACCAGGCCAAGCGCACCGATCGCTCCAAGTCTGCTGAACATAACAACCTCCTTCCAAAGAGATTACGGCTGGATCTTAGGCCGCGAAGCGGCCCTATTAGAGTAGTGGATCGAAGAGGAAGATTCAAAAGATTAATATCGAGTGAGAAAAGCAATCAGATGGGGCGTTAGGATCGATCGAGAGGATCATCGAGAACTTGGCGAATCTTATGGACCAGCGTATTGGCCAAAAACGGCTTTTGCAAAAAGTGTCGCCCCAACAAATTGGGACCGCGTTGAAAGAGCGTGCTTTCCGGATAGCCTGAGATAAAAAGGATCTTAATCGCTGGACGCTGGGCGGCCAAACTTCTTGCCACATCCCATCCATGCATGCGAGGCATGACGACATCCGTGAGAACAAGATGAATAGGTCCAGAAAAGTCTTGACTGGCGGCCAGAGCTTCGGGTCCGTCGCAGGCGACTAAGACGCGGTACCCGCGCCGCGCTAAAATATCTCGGACAATCTGCTGGACTGGTTCTTCGTCGTCGATAAGAAGAATGGTTTCTTGTTGAACCTCCTGTAGAGTCGATGAGGTCTGCCGGTCGCGGGACATTTCACCCTCCGCCATAGGTCCTCCTTCCGTAATTCTGAGGTCTGTATTAGAAAGCAGGAACGTGGTGTCTCGCGCGACTTCTGAGCAGACTGTGGCGAAGGTCCTGATTGACGAATCGATTGTGCAGGATTTGGCGATCGATGATATTGCCGCACGTCAAACAGCGAAAGGCACAGCACGTATCCTGCCCTGTTCCACTTTCCCAATCCCATAGGTCGATGGCACACATTAATCCCAAGCATCGATGGCACTGGATGCACGCCGAATCCATACTGAACCTCCTGGAAGGAGAACTCCTACATGAACTGGTGTTGGTGTACCGGATCACCCCAGGAGAGGCTATCACCGGGTCTGCCATTTTGCTGTCAAATGTTTTCGGTGTCGGATGTCGTGATCAGGTCGACACAGAGAAGGCAATGGCGGGTTCGACGTTTAGACCAATCCCTCGTGCATGGCGTAGCGAGTGAGCTCGGCGTTATTCTTCATGCCCATTTTTTCCAAGATGCGCGCACGATAGGTGCTGATGGTCGTCACGCTCAGATGCACGACCTCGGCCACTTCACTGACGGTTTTGCCAGACGCGATCAGACACAGCACTTGGTATTCACGGTCCGAGAGTCGCTGATGGGGAGTTTGTTCCGTCCCGCCCTTGACGGTGACGGCCAATTTTTCTCCCAGGGAAGGGCTCACATATTGACCGCCCATCATTACCTTTTTAATTGCACTGACAAGTTCGCTAGGTGCGCTGGCCTTGGTCAAGTACCCGTCCGCTCCGGCTTTAAACATGCGAATCGCATATTGGTCTTCCGGATGCATACTTAACACGAGCACCGGAAGAGCCGGATGGATTTCCTTCACGGCTTTCAGGGCTTCCGGGCCGGTCAGTCCTGGCATGCTGATGTCCATAACGATAAGGTCCCACTTCTTGCGCCTCACCAACTCCAACATTTCTTGAGCATCCGACGCTTCCCCGAACTTGATCGGACTGAGTTCCTCATTCAAGATTTCTTTCACCCCTCGACGAAACGACGGATGATCATCCACGATCAATACATTCAACATAGTCCCCCCACGGAAGACGCTTCGGGCGAATATGGCAATTGAAGCGTTACGACGGTTCCCTGGCGCGGACGGCCGACAATCGTTACCGTCCCCCCAAATTGCTCCGCGCGTTCACGCATTCCCAATAGCCCAAGCGACTGTGGATCGGCGATCTTCTCCGGCGCAATCCCTACTCCATTATCCTCGACCACGAGCGTCACGAACGGCTCCCGCTTAGCTAATCGAATCAATACCGTTCTTGCACCGGCGTGACGAGCGACATTGGTCAGCGCCTCTTGGCAAATACGAAAGATCACGGTGGCACGATCCGAATCGACGTGAAGATGCTCGTCTTCTATGTCGGAGGAGCAGATAATGCCCGTCCGCCGTTGAAAATCTTGTGCTTGCCATTCAATGGCCGCTACCAGTCCCAAATCATCTAAAATGGCGGGACGTAATTCACTTACGATCCGTTGCACACCCCCGATCGTCGTATCGATGAACTCTGTCATCGAGTGAATCTTCTCATCGATGAGACGGGCTTTTTCTAATCCAACCGTGCCGCCAATCAGTGTCGTTAACCGCGACAGATCAATTTTGATGCAGGTGAGACCGACACCGAATTCGTCGTGAAGCTCCCGCGCGATCCGTCCTCGCTCTTCTTCACGAATGACCTCCAACCGACCCGAGAGCGTGCGCAGCCGAGTCAAGACGGATTGCAACTCCGCCTCGCCCCGCTTCCGCTCGGTGATATCTTGCACCGTCCCCAACATGCGCTGGACCGCTCCCTCCTCGTTCCGCAGTACATCGCCCTTGCAGGCGACCCAGCGGATTGTGCCATCTGGCCATTGAACGCGATGCTCTAACGCATACTCCACACCCTCTTCGACCGAACGTGTGATCGCATTATGGACGATCTCGCGGTCGTCCAGATAGATAAGTTCGATATAGGCCTGATACGTGCCGGCGAAGGCGCCCCGCGCCAATCCAAAAATCGGGGGCACCGTATCCGACCAGATGATATCGCCCGTGAGAATGTTCCAATCCCAGATGCCGAGGTGGGTCGCGGACAACGATAGCCTGAGGCGCTCCTCGCTTTCGCGTAACGCATGTTCGGCCTCCTTGCGCGCCGTGATGTCCTCGACACTGCCTTCGTAGGCGACCAATTGCCCTCTTCGATCTCGGATGGCACGGACACTTTCTGAGATCCAAATAACCTTGCCGTCCTTACGAACAACCTGCGACTCGAAGCCCGTGACCGCCGATTGCTGTTCCATCAACTCCTTAAAGAACTCCCTCCGGTGAGGATCGACATAGACCTGACGACCTATGTCCGTGATCGTGTCCAAGAGGTCCTGCTGCGACGCATACCCATAGAGTCGGGCCAGCGCAGGATTCACGGTCAAGTAGAGTCCCTCCGGCGTCGTTTGAAAGATCCCTTCGACGGCGTTCTCAAAAATACTGCGGAACCGCTCATCAGCCTGTCTGACGGCCTCTTCCGCACGCTTTCGTGACGTCACGTTCATCGCGATGCCACAGAGGTGGCGTGTTCCAGAACGGTCTTTTAACGGAAATTTCACCACTCGCCAATATTGCTCCTCTCCCAAAAGATCGACCGATGTTTCGATGATATCCAACACGGCACCAGTCTCCAACACATCACGATCGTGTTGACGAAATTGGGCGGAGATCTGAGGCGGCCAGAGAACATCATCCGTCTTGCCGAGCCAATCCCCTGCCTGCATTCCCAGGATGCGCTCAAATTCGAGGTTCGCATACACGTGTCGACCTTGCTCGTCTTTCATGAAGATCACGGCCGGATTGCGGTCCATGAAGATTTTGAACCGCTCTTCGGTTTCGCGAAGGCCTTCTTCTGCATGCTTCACACGCGTGATGTCAGTCCAAGCCCCGATGAGTTCTTTCGGATTCCCCTCGGCATCATACGTATAGACAGCATTATCCAAATACCACCGGTAGGAGCCATCTGCGATCTGCCAGCGATACTCGGTGGAGACCATTCGCGTAGCACGTCCTCGGCCTAAGTCAGCCAGGACTCCTCTCCGATCTTCAGGGTGCACGCGAGACAGCCAGAAATCCGGGGTGTCTACAAAGGCGCACGACGGGAAGCCGGTCAACCGGTCGACATTATCGCTCACCCAGGTGGCGCGAAAGTCCGACGAGGCCTGAGCGGTATACAATGCAATCGGCAGTGAGTTCAGGATTAAGGCCTGTCTTGCTTCGCTTAGCCGGAGCGCGACAGCTGCATGAAGTCGTTCAAGTTCGGCGGCCGCGCGCGCCGCAAACACATTCAAAATCCTTGCGGCTTGCCGGTCATTCTTTAAAGGCCGGGTCCCCATCACGCATACATGGCCGATCACCTGGCCGGCACTGCTGAGCATGGCCACGCCCAAGAAACTCGTCACGCCACGCTCCGTCAGATATGAATCTTCTGGGAACATTTCATGCACCGCCTCTGCGTAAAAAGCTTTGCGGTCACGAAGAACGGTTCCGCACGGAGCAATGGTCGCGTCATATTCGAACGGAACGCACCATGCTCCCTTCTCCCAGCCCGCCAGAATACGCAAACGTGACGTTGTGCCGGGAATGAGTTCCGTCACGAAGGCATACGGAGCTTCGAGCGCCACCGCCAGTTGGCGAACAAATACTGGAAAAAACGCTTCTCCGATGACGGAGGCCGTTCCCTGTACCAGGGCATGAATCGCATCCTCCGACCACTTGCGTTCACTGATGTCACGAATAATGCCGGTAAAGAATTGACCGGTTCGCGTCTTCCACGATGCCAGGCTGAATTCGATGGGAAATTCGGAGCCGTCCTTTTTTAACGCGACGGATTCGACGCTCCCGCCCGTCACCTGATCCTGTAACGTGGCGTGGCGGAGGCCGCGCATATGTTGTTCACGAAAGCGTTCAGGGATAATGCGTGTCAGCGGATGACCCAGCATTTCCGCTTGAGCATAGCCGAACAGCTGTTCGGCGCCTTGGTTCCAGAAGACGACAATGCCCATTCGATCCAGAGAGACAATGGCGTCCTTCGTCGATTGCACGATGGACCGCAGCCGCTCTTCGCTGTCTTTCAGCGCGTGCTCGACCGCTTTTCGTTCCGTGATATCACGAGCAAACCCGAGCACCCCAATCACACGCCCGCCTTCCATGAGCGGCGTACCGATAAATTCTCCGATCAAGACTCGTTCATCGGAGGCACTGAGGCGTAGCACGCAGGTCAGCGGGAACTGTGTGTCGACGATATAATTCAACACGTCGTGGGCCGTCGTCATGTCGTCGCGATGAACGAGTGCTCCGAACTGTTTTCCAATCCATTCGCTCCGCGGCCATTTCGTCATCGTCTCGAAGACAGGATTTAACGAGGTAATGAGACCAGTCGGCGACAATGTAAAAATAAGATCGGGGGCATGTTCGATCAAATTTCTGAAACGAGACTCGGATTGCTCCAGTGCCGCTTCGATGCGTCGACGTTCGGTCATGTCACGGATAGTCGCCAGGAAGAATCCCATGTGCTTCGTCTTCCATGACGCCAGGCTCAATTCCAGTGGAAACGTGTGGCCGTTCTTCTTTCTCCCGCTCGAGAGATACGTCGCGCCCGTCGCTTGCAGGATGAAATTCACTGAGGCCCCGTCGGCGACTTGTTGGATCACTTCCTCTAAACCCGTCTCGATGATCATGCGGCCGGGCTTACCATACGCTTCATGAAAGGAATAGCCGAATAGCGTCTCCGCCGCCTCGTTCCACGACTTGATGATGCCATCGCGATCGACAAACAACACGACGTCTTTGGTAGATCCGACAACCGCGCGAAGGCGGGCCTCACTGTCATCCAACGCTTCCTCCGCATGTCGACGCTCCGTCGCATGCGCAATGACGGTTTGCTCGTGGACAGCTAACAATTGCTCTAAGGCCGCAATCTGCGCGCCGGAATAATTGGGCTGACGATCATTTGGTGGTCTGCTGCCGGCAAGCTTCCGGCCCTTCGGCTCAGTATCTACCGGCAGAAGGGCTAATTTGGCGCTTACGGCTAACGTCTTGAATAGGTCAGCCGTCTGATGAGACAGCCGCACTTTGGAAAAGAGTATGACGACGAAGAGATTGCCGGATGGGAGCACGCCGCCGAAACCGATGACCGATCGTATGCCGTATGGAATCACAAATTCCTTTTGAACCGGCACAAAAGGACTGCCGAGGGCCTCCGGCACATGAAAGACATTGAAGGTGTGTTCCTTCGCATCGAGCAGCAGGCCGGAATGGTTGCCCTGCGGGAGCGGCAACTGGATCCCCAGTTGCATGAATAATTGCGAAAACATGGGAAATTGGGCCACGAACTCCGTGCTGATGAGTGGAATAGCTTTATAGCGTTGGGAATGTCTCGTCTGATTCCATTCCAATTGGTCACCCGCCGTTGCGAGTAGGGTCAAGCACTTGACATCCGATGAAACCGATTCTGCTCCTTGCACGCTCCGAGCACAATCTTGATAATCCGCAGGCAGATCCCCATACGGCTGCGTAGTAAAGAATCGCACCAGCGCGCATGCGGATCCGTCGGTCGGACTGCTGATCAAGTGCTCGTAGAAGTATCGAACCAGCCGCTTGGCCGTCTCGTCCATATCAGGCGATCCGGCGCCGATCGTTCGGAGAGCGGCGGAACATGCCGTCATGTCCGTAAGAGAAAACTCGGCCAGGTTATACACGTCCGCTCCGCGTTACTGGGACGGCTTTCTGAAGCGAAGCGGCATGTCCGCCTCGTAGAGTAGAAATCGTAGGGAAGAACGGTCGAAGTGTATGAAGCGGCATAGACGTTGTCAAGAAAGATCCGAGGAATCCACGCAATCACTTCCGGTTCCTGAAACTACAGCGGGTTTAACCGTTCGACATGACGGCTGACGGAGCCGAGCGGCTAAATCGAACAGCATCCCTTCACGAAGGCCTCGATCGCTTACCAGACATGCGGTCAACCGCAAAGTCTCCATGACCGTACTGAGAATGATCGCGCCCGCGACAATCACGTCTTCGCGGCCCGCCTCCAATCCTGGCGCGCCACGGCGCTCGTCCCGCGTCTTCGCCAGGAGCGTTCGTTCGAGTTCTTTGATAATGGCCAAACTCAGAGGGAAATTGTGAACCCGGACGGAATCATATGTCGAGAGACGCTGCGCCATGGCAGCCAGCGTCGTAATCGTCCCCGCGGTGCCCGTGAAGGTGACGGAATTGAGATCTCGAAGGTGGGCCTGAAAGTCCAGCGCATGGGCTCTCACGAGCCTTCGCTCGGCGCCGACCTCTTCGGGTGTGGGAGGATCGTGACGAAGCACTCGCTCCGTCAATCGGACGACGCCGATGTCAAAAGATCTTACGACAGGGACGCAGGAAGGACGGTCCAGAATGAATTCCGTACTGCCGCCTCCAATATCCAGCGCAAGGATATTCAAGATGCCTTTCGGCAATCCCGAACGAATGCCGAGCAGGGTTCGGCGAGCCTCCTCTTCGCCGGCAATCACTTCGACGTCAAATCCTGTCTCCCGTTTCACTGTAGCAAGAAATTCATTGCGATTGCCTGCATCGCGCACCGCGCTGGTTGCCACCGCCGTTTCCCGATCGACGGCGTAATGATCGATCGTGCGCCGCCATTCCCTTAAGACATCGATGACGCGTTGCATAGCTGCCGGCTGTAATAGGCGATGTTGATCGACGCCTTCGCCCAGACGCGAAATCCGCCGGTCGGAACATATCTCCGTCAATTCATTTTCATCGGAGATCTTGGCGATGAGCAGCCGGCACGTCAATGTGCCGATATCGACCGCAGCTAAAATCATCAGTGTGGATTGTGTCGTTGCAGCGTCGACGTTAAATGTTCGTGCGCATCAGGCTTACTGCCTGATATGTCCCTCGTCACTACGGACCTCATCCATATCGGATGTCACCTTCAATCGGTCTGCTCTCAGCGATACAACCTGTTCGATTCCCCGCACGATATCCGGATCCAGAAGAATCTGTTCGGTCGCCGTCCCACGTTCGTATAAATCGATCGCACGCTCCCCGATTTCTCCGCAGAGATCGTCGATTCGAGCGTCCAACTTTCGCAATTCCAGACGCAGCTGCAGCAGTTCGGTTTCTTCTAACGCTCGATGCGCAGCATAGACGGTGCCATAGCGTAGTCTGGCCAGACCGGCCTTCAGATCGTGTGTGAGGCGTTGTACGAATCCCATGTAGCCTACTCAGATGACGGATAACACTCTTCGCATTAACAGATCGCGCCCAGCTCGAGACGCTCTTTCCATCTCCGCAACATCGCCTCTCGCACAGCCTGGGACGACGGCGCCGCTAGGTAGGGATCGCGTTGAACCCACGCAAAGGCTTCCGATCGAGCCTGCTCAAGCAGCACGCGATCGCGAATAAGATCGGCGGCACGAAATTCCGGCAAGCCCCATTGACGGACGCCGAAAAATTCACCGGGACCTCGAATCCGAAGATCTTCCTCGGCAAGATGGAATCCATCGGTCGAGGAGACCAGCGCTTCGAGCCGTTGCTGCGCCGTCGATTGCTTCGAACCTTCACGCGGATGTCCCGCGGTGACTAAGAGACAATAAGACGGTATCGTTCCGCGCCCGACGCGACCGCGCAGTTGATGCAACTGCGCCAACCCGAATCGCTCGGCATGCTCGACAAGCATGACCGTGGCGTTCTGAACATCGACCCCCACCTCGATCACGGTCGTCGCCACAAGAATCTGAATCTCCCCGGCCTTGAATGCCGCCATCGTACGCTCTTTTTCGTCGGTCTTCATCCGTCCATGCAGCAAGCCGACGCGGTACTGCGAAAACTCCGTCGTCTGTAATCGCTCCGAAGCTTGGATGGCCGCCTGCAGATCCACCTTCTCCGACTCCTCCACCAAGGGATACACGATGTACGCTTGATGACCCGCCGTTAATTCCTCGCGCAAAACCTGGTAGGCGCGCCTCCGTTGGCCGACGCTAAACAGCCAGGTCTTAATCGGTTTCCTGCCGGGGGGCAATGTGTCGATCACCGACACGTCGAGGTCGCCATAGACGGTCATGGCCAGGGTTCTAGGAATCGGGGTCGCGGTCAGCACAAGCACATCCGGCTCCATCCCTTTCTCGACAAGCGACTTGCGTTGCAGCACACCGAACTTGTGTTGCTCGTCGACGACGACAAGGCCCAACTTCTTAAATTCTATTCCCTGTTGAATCAAGGCCTGCGTACCAATGACGATCTGAGCCTCACCCCGGCGGATCTGATCTCTTGCCAGCTTCTTTGCCTTCGCGGATCCACCACTTTTTAACAGAACGACAGTGAGGCCCAGGTCCTGAATCAGTGCCCGCATGGTCAGGTAATGTTGTTCAGCTAAAATTTCCGTCGGGGCCATCAGTGCCGCCTGATAACCTGACCCGCTGGCAATCACCATGGCGTGGAGCGCCACGATCGTTTTGCCGCATCCGACATCTCCCTGCACCAATCGATTCATCGGTCGAGGAATCGCCATGTCCTGCTTGATCTCGGAAAGAACGCATTGCTGGGCCGCAGTGAGTTTATACGACAATCGTTTCCGAAGCTGATCGAGCAAGGGGGTGACGACACGGAATGCAATGCCCTTAAGATCGTTTTTCACGGACCGGTGCCGCATAGCGAGTGCTAATTGCAGCAGTAGACATTCTTCGAAAGCCAATCGTCGGTGTGCGGGGGTAATCCCTCGTTCGAGCGACTGTTCATCCGTGCCTTTCGAAGGAAAATGAACCTCCGCCAACGCTTTCTGAATCGAAGGAAGATTGTATCGACGGCGCATCGGCGCGGGCAGCAGATCTTCGATTCCCGCGCCATAGTCGTCGAGCAGCTCCTTTATCAAACTGCGAAGCTGGCGAGAGGTGACTCCCTTCGTTTCGTGATAGAGAGGCACGATGCGCCCGACATGCAACACGGCATCATGCTCTTTTCCTAATACTTCATAATGTGGGCTTTCCATCTGAAGATCCGTCCATCCGCCTCGTCCCGCCGTGATCCGCCCATTCATCATGATCCGCGTGCCTGGGGAAAAGGTTCGTTCGAGATACGGCTGATTGAAGAAGATGGCCGACAGCGTTCCGGAAGAATCAGTGATACCAACCTGCACCAAAGTCATCCCACGGCTAAATGTGCGTGTCGCTCGGCAGTCCTGAACGATTCCACAAATAGTCACGTGCGCACCGAGGGTCACTTGACCAATGGGCATGATCGTGGACCTATCCTCGTATCGCCACGGCAGAAACCACAGGGCATCCTCGACCGTCATAATTCCCAACCGTTCGAGCAAAGCGGCTCGCTTCGGACCGATACCACGAATAAACTGGACAGGCAGACCCGATACGGGAGGATGTCTGTGCGCCACCGATTCGATCGGTGTGGATGAACGGTGCGGCTCATGCTCGGATTCGCCGCCGGCTCTGCTTGCCTTCAGGCGTTCCAAAATAATCTGTGCGCTCCTCAAGCGGCGCCGTTGTTCAGCCGAATCGGGTACACGATCGAAGTCGACAAACAAGTCGCGAAGCGCCAGCAAATCGGTCTCGATTTCAGGTTGATCGATGTGATCGGTCAACGCCTGAATGATTTGACGGCATATAAAGGGACCGAGGCTTTTGATGGTCGAAAGATGGGCAAAGGCATCGCGGCTGGCAAATGCGATAGGACCCGCGAGTCGATGCACGAGTTGTGGGAGCGTCTCCAGACGAGAGGACACAGAGAGTGTGGTGACGGGCGCTCGTGCATCAGGCTTGTCAGACAAGACGAGGCTATGGTAGCATGGCCCTCGTTTTCAACTCAATGAATCGCTGAATCGCTTGAAGAGGAGTGCAGACCGTGGCCTATGTATGTGAGATTTGCGCAAAGCGGCATCAGTCCGGACATAATGTGAGTCATGCCAATAACAAAACGAAGCGGATCTTTAGTCCCAATCTCCAGACGGTTCGGGCGTTGATCAATGGAGCTGCCAAGCGCATCCGCGTCTGTACGCGCTGCCTTCGTTCCGGTCTTGTGAAAAAGGCCGTCTAGTCTTTCGCACCGCCCACTCACCTCGACTCTTTCGCCCCTTTCTGACTGCTCTTTCTGCCTCATCGCAGTTCTACGCCCAAAGTCGGCGTCGGAAAACTTAACACTTTCTGATTATAGGTGGTCCTCCATTTTTTCTGTCGCTCAGTGTTGGCCCTACATTAAGAACGCCTATCAATTCAACGCCGTTGTTCTTCTTCTTCCGGTTCTCTCTCATTTCCTCTTTGACCATGGGGAAGTACGCACAGACATGTGTCAAAGGCCTTTACACTTCTTGACATGTCGTTCCTCCGCATGACCCCCACGGCGTGCGAGTCAGCGAGGACAGATAAACAACGACAATTATTGCGATTTTTTATAACCGGTAAATCAACGCCCACCGCCCGTCGGTGAATCTGGACGAAAGGAGGTGTCGAAGAATTTACTAGTGGCGTGGAAATTCTCAACGCTACGCTTGCGATACTACGTATAAATCCTTTGCAACGTTGCGGTTAGGGAGTGTCGTGTGCATGGCGCGAGGATTGCTTTGCGAAGAGTAAAGGAATACGTGTGATGACTAGACCCTCATATGAACAGAATGCGATGCCTCAGCGTCAGCCAGAATACTGGGGGCTTCGATCTATTTGCTGCCGCATGGGTTGGAAATGCTCGCGAACGCCGGTTCGACAGGCACTCAACCATGGATTCCCTCTCTATCTTAAGGTTCGAACGGGTCATACTCGCCAACTGTACTATTCCAATGAAAAGCTGATCATCGCATGGGAGTGGTCGCGGTGCGAACGGGAGATCGTGCGCCTGACCCGCAACGGTCCTATTGTTCATGACAGCTCCTTGCGCCTTCCCCAGATTGAAGACACGTTTCCCGACCGCCCTTTACAATAACTATTCCCCTCTCCCATCGCGACGTAACGTTTCTCGCTTAATATCTATTTCGCGCAACGATTGCGTATAAAGACCACAATATTCCTTGGCTTTGGGCGGCTCAGCCTCATAGCGTTGCAAACACAACCGGTACGCTCTTAACAAGTCAGCGGCTTACTCACGAATATCTGCCGTGCCCTTCTTGATCCGGTAGTCTTCATAATACTGGCAGCTAACCATACCGGTAAGGATGACGGCTGCACAAAGACATCGCACGAGTATCATACACTCCTCCTTTCATTCATTACGCTCTAGAGAATAGTAAATAAGTAGAAGGCAGGAATCAAACTATCGTGTAGCTGCCTGCAAGCAGATAAAAAGACTCAAAATCAGAAGCCGACTCCGGCCCCACCACCAACCTCCACGCCGGTTACTCCGCCGATGGACACACACCAAATCTTGGACCGGTTCGATGGCCGTATGGATCAGTTTCAGGAGGCCACACTTTCAGATCCTTAATCTCTAGAAATGGATAGGTATGGGCACTTTCATCGAACTGTGGTGTTTTGACTCCCGACACTTGCCCTACAAGGGTCACGCGAGTCCCCTCAATGAGAGTCGCAGGATCGAGGAAGGACTGCTGCACCGCCAAGAAACGCCCTAGGGATGCCGAACGCTCTCCCACCGGTTTACCATGGGATAACGGTAGCTGAAGAACTTCCAGGACAGTGCCTTCCTGGACTCGCTTCGCATGCAATACCTCCCCCCCAGAGCAATGACCTTTCCCGCATATGATGTCGGCGCCTGTGTAATGTCATTGAACGAAAGCGTGGGGTCAACTTGCGAAGCGAGCGGTTCGGGGATCACATACCCGATGGACGTGCAGAAGGCACTCAGTACACATGCCCAAAAGAGCAACAGCAGCCGGCAAAGCATCGTGCTTCGCTATATCATGGCCAAGTTCATACGGAGCCGGTGCAATGCGGACACGCGTACGAGTGAGCAATAATGTCCTTGCTTGCTATCTCCTTTTACAGTCGGTAAGAAGGTTGCCCTAGTTGGCGATGCTTCGTAATCAGGGGATCGACGACATTTCCGCAGCTCACACATTTGAACGCCAAACATTTCAAATAGGTACTTTCTCGATCCTCTAACGACTCGGGTACGAGGAGACCGGAACAACGCGGACAAGACATAGTGACCTCCTTAGTTCAATGTCAGAACACTCAGCCTAGGAGATCTTCCATGAGCAAACAATTGGGCAGGAGTCTTAGGACGAAAGGCGGACAGGATCACAATTGAGCATCGAGAACTCAACTAAGACAGGCGAGAGGCCAGCCAAAGATGGAAATCAGTCGTGCAGGTACCCGGTGCGAACACATCACCCTGTTCGCCACACGGTCGAGGAGCATGATAATAAATTTGGAGCGGGCGAGGGGATTTGAACCCCTGACAACTAGCTTGGGAAGCTAGGACTCTACCACTGAGCTACGCCCGCTCTCGCGGTGACGATCGAACATCGTGCTGGAGAGGTATGTCTTTATACAGGAACAGCCAACTGGTGTCTAGTTGCATTCAGTTCAGTAGTGGAAGAGTCGCAGTTCGTCCATAGATCCTGAGATCCTGCAAGCGGGGCTCCATCGAATATGAACATTGATCTCGATTCATGAAGGAGGAACGCAACAACTCATCCAGAAAAATCTCCGACGGTCGTCTTGTCTTTCTTCATCCTGCTTCTTCCTCATCCCATGGCGTGGTTCTCACACCAAAGATGGGAGGGTCTGGACAAAGCTCGGCCTTGATACAAACGAGCCCAGGGCCCCCATACATATCCATTGTTTTTCCCATTGCGATTAATTACTACTGCTCGCATCGTATATCCCACCTGACTGAGTATTCATGAGTGGAAAATCCAGCTATTTCTCAAGGGGTGAGCCGATGGACAAGAAAAAACAACCAGACAACTATCGTCATCAGCCACGAAGAACCACTGCTTATGCCCTTGAAGCGCTGGAAGCTCGCATCTTACTTTCCGCCGATGTCGCGGCGGCCGTACAGATTAATCAAGAACAAGCAGTCGCAACGCCACAACCG
>Ga0111539_10004819_pt1 | contig 17587 bp, 18 predicted proteins | sample RhiMethybrSRZTD1_FD_79667 | JGI IMG/M metagenome (GOLD analysis project Ga0111539, IMG submission 79667) | Populus rhizosphere microbial communities from Tennessee, USA - Rhizosphere MetaG P. TD hybrid SRZTD1 (version 2) (version 2) | ecosystem: Host-associated > Plants > Roots > Rhizosphere >... | reverse complement strand
GGATCTCGACGTGGCGCAGCGGCACGTCCCCATCTTCTTCCTGCTTCTTGCCGCGGGCGCGCGCGACCACCAGCCACAGGCCGCCCAGCAACGAGCCGATGATCGATCCCAGGAACAGCGTCACCAGCACCGCCTGCCAGCCGAGGCAGGCGCCGACGATGGCGAGCAGCTTGCCGTCCCCGTAGCCGAGCCCCTGCCGCCGGGTCAGCAGGTGATAACCATCCGCCACCAGCCGGATGACGCCGTAGCCCACCACCGCGCCGATGAGGCCCTCTTTCCAGGTGCGCTCGGGCAGCAGGGTGGCCAGCCCGTAGAAGATGGGAATGGCCGGGTAGGTGATGCGGTTGAGGATGAGCTTGTGATCGAGATCGATGAACGTGATGACCACCAGCACCCACACGAAGGCGGCCATCACGGCGAAGCGGTAGAGCTGAAGCGACGGCGGGTCGATCGGGTGAAGGACGACCACCTCGAGCCGGTAGACGGCGACGAACAGGAGAGCGGTCGCCCCCTCGACGAACAGGTAGCGGGCCGAGAACTCGGCGCGGCAAGCGCGGCAGCGGCCGCGCAGGATGAAATAGCTGAGGATGGGGATGTTGTCGTACCAGCGGATCGCCGCGCCGCAGGCCGGGCAGTGCGAACCGGGGCTGACCACCGAGCGACCATTCGGGTGCTCGTCGCTGGGCGGCCAGCGCAGGATGCAGACGTTGGCGAAGCTGCCGAACAGGGCCCCGAGCAACGCGGCCAGGAGGTGGCCGCCGGCGCCACGCAGCCACGGCTCGAGGACCGCATCCACCGCCAGGACCGTAGCGCGGGGGATCCGATCGAGGCAACATGCTCCTGCTTGCACCGGCTCGGCCCCTCCATTAGAACCTCCCGCGTGCGCCCCGCCGCCGCCCTGTCCCTGCTGGCCGCAGCCGCTTTGGCGGCCGGCTGCGGGCGCTCGGGCGACGGCCGGCCGGACGACGAGCTCGGCGGCCTGGTGGTGGATCGGGGCACGGCAGGCGCCCGGATCGACGTGGATCGCGCCGCCAAGGACGCCGGCGAGCTCGCGCGCGCGCTGGCGCTCGGTCACGATCAGGTCGGCGTGCTCATCGGCCCGCACGCCATGGCGGGCAAGTCCCACATGGAGGTGCGCGAAGGGTCCACGCCGGTCGAGGTGCTGGACGACGAGACCGCCATCCAGCTCGACGGCAAGGGCAACTACCACGCCGTGCTGTCGAACTCGAAGGAGTACGGCCGCGAGGTGTTCTTCGTCGACGGGACGATGTACCTGCGCCCGCGCTACGGCAAGTACCACAAGCGCCCGCCCGCCGACGAGGCCGAGCCGGCCCGCCTGCGCGGCGAGATCTTCTCGACCGTCGCCGCCCATTTCGATCTCCTGGCCGGCGGCGTCTCGGTCTCCGACGGCGGCAAGACCGAGGTGCACGGCCGGCCGGCGCGCAAGGTGGTCATCGCGACCGGCAAGGAGAAGGTCAAGCGATCCGAGTCGCTCAGCCAGCGCAAGTGGAGAGAGTCCGCGGTGGTGATGGAGGTGGCCGGCGAGATCGCGCTCGACGAGAAGACCGGCGCTCCGCTGCGCGCCACGCTGCGCGGCACGGTCGCGTTCCAGCGCGACGGCCGTTCCTTCGAGATGCGGCTCGAGTCGAGCCACGAGCTGTCGGCCTTCGGTTCGGTGCCGCCGGTGGTCGCCCCGTCCGACGAGGAGACAGTGGCCGACATCGGGCAGCGCCACGAGCTGGCCGAGCGAGACGCGCTGCTCCAGGGGATCGCGCCGCCGGCGCGCAAGGCGCCGGTTCCGGGCGCGGTCACCCCCGCGCCGGCTGCCGACAAGTGACAGCGGCGCATCCGGTGTTAAGGTAAGGGGCGATGGCGAGCGAGCTCACGCACCATCGCGCGTACCTGGGCGACAACCGGCGCCTCATCATCGGGCGGGCGCTGGCCGCGGCGGCGGCGGGAGCGCTGCCGGTGCCGCTGGTCGAGGACTGGCTGGCATCGCGGGTGGCGCGCGGCACCATCCGGCGCATCGCCGACTCGCGGTCGGTCGACCTCGACGACAGCGCCGTGCGCGCCATCGCCGACGGGCCGGAGAAGCCGCCGGAGTGGGCGGAGATCGCGGGCGGCACCCTCGCCTACCGGCTGGTCGCGCGCTCCTGGCGGCGCCTCATCCTGGTCTACCTCGCCACCCGGCGGGCCCAGGCAGCCGCCCGCCACTTCGTCATCGGGACGCTGTTCGATCACTACTGCGCGCGGCTGCACGTCGGCATGGGGCTCGACGGTCCCCGCGCCGCCGAGCTGCGCGCGGTGATGGATCAGGCGATCTCGCGCACGCCGGGCGGCCTGGGCAGCCGGGTGTTCCGCCGCGGACTGGTCGGCGCCGCCCGGGCGACGGTGCGCGGTCCGCTCCGGCTGGCCGACAACGTGACCGGCGGGATGATCCGCCGCCTGCTCAAGCGAGGCGACGAGGTCGACGCGGTCGCGGTGGTGGACGAATCGATCGAGCGGCAGCTGAAGGCGAAGCAGAGCTTCCTCGCCCGCTCGGCGGCGGCGGTCGAGCTGCAGCTGGCGGCGGAGGGCAACCCGTATCTCGAGCAGCTGCTCGACACCTTCGACCGCATGTGGCGCGACCGCGTCCAGCCGGCCTGATCATGCTCGGCGCCCTCCTCCTCTGCACCACCTTCTGCCTGTCCGACGGCAGCCATCACCTGGTCGGCAAGTCGTACGACTGGGACATGGAGCAGGCGCTGGTGATCGCCAACCCGCGCGGCCTGCACAAGCGCGCCCTCTTGCTGCCAGGCGCGGGGCAGGCGCGCGCGGCGCGCTCTTCTTCGGGGCAGCACCCGCGCCGAGAAGACAACAATGTCGGCAGCCCGGCCGAGTGGGATGCGAAGTTCGCGTCGGTCACGTTCAACCAGTACGGCCGCGACATGCCGAACGGCGGCATGAACGAGGCCGGGCTGGTGGTGGAGGTGATGTGGCTCGACTCGAGCAAGGCGCCGGCACCCGACAACCGGCCCGCCATCGGCGAGCTCGGGTGGATCCAGATGCAGCTCGACACCCAGGCGACCGTCGCCGACGCCGTGCGCGCGGCCGACAAGGTGCGGGTGGCCCCGATCGGCGGCAAGGTGCACTACATGGCGTGCGACCGGACCGGCGCCTGCGCGACCTTCGAGAACATCGGCGGCAAGATGGTGGTGACCACCGGGCGTGATCTGAAGAGCAAGGTGCTGACCAACGACACCTATCGCGCATCGGTCGGCGCACTCGCCGGCTACACGGGCTTCGGCGGCAAGCGCGCCATCCCCAGCGGGAAGAGCTCGCTCGATCGCTTCGTGCGCGCCGCGTCGCTGGTCGGCGCCGGCAAGCCGGATCGAAAGGTCGCGCTCGCCGTGCTCGACAGCGTGCGGCAGGGCTCCTACAGCAAGTGGAACATCGTCTACGACCCCGTCGCGCTGCGCATCTCGTTCCGCACCGCATCGAAGCCGGCGCTGAAGGAGATCGATCTCAAGGCGCTGGCCAGCGACTGCAAGAAAGCCGTGCGGATGCTCGACATGGCCACGAGCGCGAAGGGGGACGTGACCGCGCGGTTCGTCGCATACAGCCTGGCCGCCAACAAGAAGCTGGTCGAGACCAGCCTGGCCCCGATGGCCGCCTCGCTGCCGCGCGGGGCTGCCTGGCTGGTCGCCGGCTACCCCGCCACCGCCCGCTGCAAGACCCGTTGACCGCCGAAACGCGCGGAACGCCCTCGTCTGATACGATCGTCCGGTGGTGACCAGGCAGGAGCCGGTCGAGGAGCGGGCCGCGCTCGCCCGTGCGCGGCGTGTGGTCGTGAAGATCGGCAGCCGGCTCATCGCCGAGAGCCCGGTCGCCCGTCCTGCCTCGATCGCCGACGAGGTGGCCGACCTGCGCCGGCGCGGCGTCGAGGTGGTGGTGGTGAGCTCGGGCGCCATCGCGCTCGGCCGCCGGGTCCTCTCCATGGACACCAAGCCGCGCGACCTGCCCACCCTGCAGGCGGCGGCCGGGGTCGGGCAGACGCGGCTCATGCAGAGCTGGGAGCAGTCGTTCGCCGTGCACCGCCTGATCACCGCGCAGGTGCTCCTGACCCACGACGACCTGGCCGACCGGCGCCGCTTCCTCAACGCGCGCCACGCGCTGCGCGCCATGCTCGACCACGGCGTGGTGCCGGTCATCAACGAGAACGACACGGTGGCGGTCGAGGAGATCCGCTACGGCGACAACGACCTGCTCGCGGCGCTGGTCTGCAACCTGGTCTCGGCCGACGCCCTCATCATCCTCACCGACGTCGACGGCGTTCACGACGCGCCGCCGGGCGAGGGCGGCCGCCGCATCCCGGTGGTGCCCGACATCGACATCGATCCGGCGTGGAAGGTGGCCGCGGCCGATCCGTCCGGCGTCGGCTCGGGCGGCATGGCGTCCAAGGTGCAGTCGGCGCGCAGCGCGGCGCGCCACGGCGTCCGCACGGTGGTGGTGGCCGGCAAGCGGCCCGACGTCCTGCGCGATACGCTGGCCGGCGCCGATCTCGGAACCCTGTTCATCCCGTCGCGCGAGCGGATGTCGAGCCGCAAGCACTGGATCGCCTACGGCGCCCGTCCGGTCGGGCAGCTGGTGGTCGACGAGGGCGCCTACCGCGCCGTCGGCAGCAAGGGAAAAAGCCTCCTGCCGGTCGGCATCATCGAGGTGAAGGGCACCTTCGAGCAGGGGGACATCATCGGTCTGGTCTCCGAGCAAGGAATCGAATTCGCACGCGGTTTGGCCGGGTACTCGGCGACCGACCTCCGGCGGCTCAAAGGCTTGCAATCGGCAGATATCGAGGCAACACTTGGATATAAGTACCTTGACGAGGTAATTCACCGGGACGACCTCGTACTTCTTTGACGCGAACTGCGCTCAAGTCATCCGGAGTGGTCGAGCTGGCGCGTGCCGCGCGCGAGGCGTCGCGCATCCTGGCCCGAACGGACGCTGCCACCCGCTGTCGTGCACTTGCCGACATCGCCGCCGCGCTGCGTTCCGGCCAGGCTGAAATTCTGGCCGCCAACGCCGCCGACCTCGACGACGGGCGCGCCGCCGGGCTGTCCGACGCCATGCTGGACCGCCTGCGGCTCGACGACAGGCGGCTCGAGGGCATGGCGCGCGCGGTCGACGAGGTGGCCGGGCTGCCCGAGCTGGTCGGCCGGGTCGACTCCGGCTGGCAGCGGCCCAACGGGCTGGCGGTCGAGCGCGTGCGCATCCCGCTCGGCGTCATCGCGATCGTCTACGAGTCGCGGCCCAACGTGACGACCGACGCGGCGGCGCTCTGCCTCAAGACCGCCAACGCCTGCATCCTGCGCGGCGGCAAGGAGTCGTTCCGCTCCAACCAGGCGCTCGGGCGACTCATCGCCGGCGCCCTCGGGCGCGCCGGGCTTCCGCCGGCGGCGGTCCAGGTGATGCCGACGACCGATCGCACCGACCTCTACGATCTACTCGGCTGCGACGAGGAGATCGATCTCGTCATCCCGCGCGGCGGCGAGAGCCTCATCCGCGCGGTGGTCGAGCACTCGCGCGTCCCGGTGCTCAAGCACTACAAGGGCGTCTGCCACGTCTACGTCCACGCGGCCGCCGACCTCGAGATGGCCCTCGCGATCTGCGAGAACGGCAAGGTGCAGCGCCCGGGCGTGTGCAACGCCGTCGAGACCATCCTGGTGGACCGCGCCGCCGCCGACAGGTTCGTGCCCGCCCTGTGTGCCCGGTTCAGCCAGCTCGGGGTCGAGGTACGCGGTGACCCGGCGATCCGCGCCCTCGGCGGCGAATCGGTGGTGGCGGCGACCGAGTCCGACTGGAGCGAGGAATACCTGGCCAAGATCGTCGCCGTCCGGATGGTGACAGGTCTGGAAGATGCATTGAGACACATCGATTCCTACGGGTCGAACCACACCGAATCGATCGTCACCGGCGATCGCGACGCCGCGGAGCGCTTCCTCCGCGAGTGCGGTTCGTCGACCGTGCTGGTCAACGCGTCCACCCGGTTCGCCGACGGCGGCGAGCTCGGCCTGGGCGCGGAGATCGGGGTATCGACCACCCGGCTCCATGCCTACGGCCCGATGGGGGCGGAAGGACTCACCACGACGAAGTTCGTCGTCAGAGGAGATGGACAAGTGCGGACCTAGTGCCAGGTCCAAACGGAGGCACGTGAGGAACACCCAGCCACAGAACAGCATGACGTACATCGATCAGGCGAAGGCAGCACCACGCCTCGGCGCTCTGGAAGCGGCCCACCTGGCCCTCGGCGCCGCGCTCGACAAGAAGGCGCTCGAACCTGTCCTGCTCGATGTGCGAGCCCTGTGCTCGTACACCGAATACATCCTGCTGGTGAGCGGTCGCTCCGACCGGCAGGTGGACGCGATTGCCGATTCGGTCTCGCTCGCGCTCAAGTCGCACGGTCGCCGCCCGCTGGGCGTCGAGGGTGTGACGTCCGGCCAGTGGGCGCTGCTCGACTTCGGCGATGTGGTCATCCACGTCTTCATGCATCCGATGAGGCTGCACTACGATCTCGAGAGCCTGTGGCACGAGGCGCCACGGGTCGACATCGAGGTTCCGGCCGACGCTCGGGCCACGCCGGACGATCTCTACTGAGCCTACGCATCCGCATCCTTGCGGTCGGCCGCCTGAAGGAGGAGTACCTGCGCGCGGCCGAGGCGGAGTACGTGAAACGGCTCCGCCCCTACTGCCAGGTCGCGATCGACGAGGTGGCCGACGAGGCCGCGCTTCTGCGCAAGGTCTCCGACGGCGCCGCCCTGATCGCGCTCGACGAGCGGGGTGAATCGCTCACCAGCGAGGAGCTGGCGCGCGGCCTCGTCGGGCGCGAGGAGCAGAGCGGCGGCGGGCGGCCGCTCGTCTTCGCCATCGGCGGCGCCGACGGCCATTCGCCGGCGTTGCGGGCGCGGGCCGACCGGGTGATCTCGTTCGGCAAGATCACCATCGCTCACCGGCTGGTCCGCGTGCTCCTGGCGGAGCAGATCTACCGCGCCTTCACCATCCTGCGCGGCCACCCCTACCACCGGTAGACCGTCGTCAGCGGCGCGGGGCGGTGGCCACCGGCCGGCCCGCCTGATCGACCAGGTGCACGCCGCCCTCGTCGTCGACGGTGGCAACACCGATGACCTGTCCCGAGCGAATCACCTCCGCCCGGCGCGGGCCGACCGGCACCACGCGGATCTCCTCACCGGTGGTGGTGATGGCGACCGCGGTGTTGCCGCGGCGCTCGACCCGCACCACCGCGGTCTTGTCGGACCAGAACTCCATCGAGTTGATCACCAGGGCGTCGACCAGGAGCGAGATCTCGTAGACCGGGATGATGACGAGCCCGAGGAACACCAGCCAGCGGACGAACTTGCCGTCGAGGCCGCCGTTCCAGTGGTGGAGCTTGTGGGTCAAGGCGAAGGAGCCGTAGCAGGAGGTGAGCGTCACCCCGCCGAGCGCGAGTCCGGTGGCGAGGAAGAGGCCGCGCGTGCGCCGGCCGATGAAGGTCCCGTTCTTCATGGCGGCGGTTATAGCCGGGAGCGGAAGCGCCGAGACCGGCACGCGGCGGCGGCATGGGCCGAGATCCGTCCATGCGCGCCCTCGCCGCCCGGCTGCTCGACCTGGTGTTCGTTCCCGCCTGCGCCGCCTGCGACACCGTGCTCGCCGAGCCGCTGCCGTTCTGCCCGGGGTGCGCGCTCTCGATCGACGCAGCCCAGACGGCGGAGGATGGGGGGGTGGCCGCCCCGTACCTGTTCGGCGGCGAGCTGGCCACCGCCCTTCGCCGCCTCAAGTTCCAGGGCCGCCGCGAGGTCGCCCGCGCCATCGCGCCGCTGTTCGGGCCGGCGCTGGCCGACGCGGCCGCCGGCTGCGACCTCCTGGTGCCGGTCCCGCTCCACCGCAGCCGGCTGCGCCAGCGCGGCTACAACCAGGCGGCGCTGCTCCTGCGCCACACGCGCCGCTACGCCGCCCTGCCGGTGGACGCGCTGTCCCTGCGCCGCGTGCGCGCCACCGCCGCCCAGACCGGGCTCGACCGGAGCGCGCGGCGGCGCAACGTGGACGGCGCCTTCGCGGTCGTCCGCCCGCGCCGGGTCGCCGGCCGCGCCATCCTGCTGGTCGACGACGTCGTCACCACCGGCGCGACCCTCGCCGCCGCGGCCGGCGCGCTCGTCGCGGCCGGCGCCGCTCGGGTGTCCTGCTTCGCCGCCGCCCGCGCCGAGGGTCGGGGCGACTAGAGAAGGCCCGGGATGCCCTCGTCGACGTGGCCGGGGCCGTAGCCGAAACCGCCCTCCATCGGCAAGCCGGCGCCGCGCAGGGCGGTCAGGGCGGCGCAGCTGATGTTGCGCTTGCTGCCGGAGCGGTAGTGCAGGTTGCCCGGCAGCCGGCCGCTCCCCTTGCCGGCGATGATGATGGGGAACTCGGTGTTGTCGTGCGCCGGGTTCTGCTGCGACAGCTCGCTGGTGCAGAGGATCGAGCAGTTGTCGAGCACGGTGCCGGCGCCCTCCTCGGTGGTGGCCAGCTTGCCGAGGAAGTAGCCGAGCTGCTGCATGGTGAAGACCACCGCCCCGTGCACGATGTTCTGCGGCAGCCCCTCGGTGTGGCAGGTGTAGTGCAAGCCGTCGGTGGCGCCGACCTGCCACATGACCACGCCCGAGCCGGCCTGGCTGAACATGATCGAGAAGGCGCGCGTCATGTCGCAGGCGAGCGCCATCGTCATCAGGTCGCTGAGGAGCGTGTTGTTCTCGGCGATCGGCTGCTTGCCGTCGATCGGGCCGGGATCGGCCGGGGTGGACGGCACCACGCACTCGGCGGCCGGCTGGCGCAGGCGCTGCTCGATGGTGCGGATGCTCTCGAGGTGCTGGTCGAGGCGGGCGCGGTCATGCGAGCCCAGCCGCTGCCGCACGCTGGTCGTCTGCTCGCTGACCAGGTCGAGAACGCTCTTGCGCGCGGCGTCGACCTGCGGCTCGGGCGGCGAGCCGAACAGGCGCTGGAACAGGGCCGCCGGCGAGCGCTCCTCGGCGTTGAAGTTGTTGGGCCCGTTGTGCGAGACGTGCTCGAAGCTGGTGCCCTCGTCGGTGCCGGTGTGCTGGGTGACGGCGAGCTCGAGCGAGCGGAACGGCGTCTGCCCGTCGAAGTGGGCGGCGGCGACCTGGTCGACCGACGGGTACTCGAAGGTGGAGACGATGGTGTCGCGGGTGGTGCCGACCTGGTGGTAGAGCGCGCCGGTCAGGATGGCCGCCATGCCGCTGTGGTGCGGGTGGGTGCCGGTCTTGACCTCCATGCCGGTGCAGACGTGCAGCCAGGGGCGCACCGCCTCGAGCGGCGCCAGCTCCTCGCTCATCGGGAAGTCGGCGCCGGTGGCGGCGGGGATCCAGCGATCCGGCCGGACGCCGTTGCCCCAGAACCAGACCCCGAAGCGGGTGACGACCGAGCCGTCGGCGTAGGCCTCGCCGCTGTCCTTGAACATGGCGTGCAGCGGCGGCAGCACGATGGAGGCAGCGGCGCCGCCCAGCGCGCCGCGCAGGAAGGTGCGGCGGTCGAGGGTGAACTTCTTCATGGGCTCTCTCCCTCCCCCTCCGCGGCAGGCGCCTGCGGCGGCACCCAGTCGGTGTCGGGCAGCGCCGCGTAGCGGAAGCCGTCGGAGGCGACCAGCTCGACCAGGAGGTCGACCACCCGGTAGCCGTCGTCGGCGAACTCGGCGCCGAGCTGGTCGATGAGGGGCAGCTCGCGCGGCAGCTCGAGGTGGCCGGTGGCGAAGCGGTAGAGCTGGCGCGCGAAGCAGGTCGGCACCCGCGGGTCGTCGGCCAGCATGGCCTGGAGCTCCTGCGGGCCGTCGAACGCGACGCCGTCGAGATCGCCGGTCGAGTCGACCGGCACGCCGGGCGCCTCCTCGGTGCGCAGGCGGCCGATCGGGTCGAAGCTCTCGAAGCCGAAGCCGATGGGATCCATCTTCGAGTGGCAGGCGCCGCAGACCGGGTCGTTGCGGTGCGCTTCGAGCCGCTCGCGCAGGGTGTCCCCCTCGACGCCTTCGAGCGAGGTCATGACGCCGGGGGGCGGCGGCGGGATGTCCTCGCACAGGAGGTTCTGGCGGACGAACTTGCCGCGCAGGGTGGGCGAGGTGACGGTGTCGTGGGCGTAGAGGGCGAGGAGCCCGGCGCTGGTCAAGAGCCCGCCGCGACCGGATCCGGCGCCGAGGTCGCGCTGCACGAAGGTGTCGGCGGTCGGCGCCGCCGGCTCCTCGATCGGGTCGAGCCCGTAGAGCGCGGCCAGCTGCGGGTTCACGAAGGTGACGGTGGTGGTCAGGATGTCGCGGTAGTCGGCCTTCTGGTCGAAGACGATCCAGGCGAAGAGGTTCTCGATCTCTCCCTGCATGCCGGTCACCAGCTCCGGCGTGTACTCCGGGTAGAGCTCGGCGTTCTTCGACAGCGAGGCGAAGCGGTCGAAGTTGAGGTACTCGGAGTAGAAGCCGACGACCGCCTCGCGGGCGCGCGGCGACTCGAGCATGCGCCGGGCGGCATCCCTGACTCCGTCGGCGCTGTCGAGGTCGCCGAGCTCGGCGGCGTCGAGCAGCTCGTCGTCCGGGGTGGTGTTCCACAGGAGGTAGGACAGGCGGCTCGCCACCTCGTAGCCGTCGAGGGCGAGGCGGGCCGAGTGGTCGTCGTCGACCTGTCCGAGCTCGACCCGGTAGAGGAAATAGGGCGACTGGAGGAGCGCGGCGATGCCGAACTCGACACCGGTCCAGCCGTCGTCGAGGGCGGTGCCGGCGGCCTCGACCACGTTCATCAGGTCCTCGACCTCGGCGATCTTGAGCGGTCGGCGCCAGGCGCGGCGGCCGAGGCGGGTGAAGAAGTCCTTCACGCAGGCGTCGTCGCCCAGCTCGCAGCCGATGACGGCGGCGCGCCGGGCCTCGTCCGACACCACCTGGTGGGCGACCGCGCGGGCGGCCGCCTCGTACTTCTCGGCGGCGATCGGCGAGATGGTGAGCTCGCCGGTCGCGACGCTGGTGTAGCCGTGGAGCTTCGAGTCGGGCTCGAGATCGCTCGGCACCTCGAGGTCGGCGCCGAACAGGTCGCGCACGCTGTTCTGGTACTGGAGGACGGTCAGGCGGTGGAGCTGTGCCTCGGCCGCGGGCGGGACCATGTCCGGGCCGGAGACGTGGCCCGTGCAGGCTCCTCCTGCAACAAGGAGACAGACGGCGGCGAGGGGTGGGAGCCGCATGTCGGCGGCCATGAGCAAGCGGCGCGCCGGGCGGCGGCGCGCGCGATTCCGCTCGCTTCGGCTACCGCGAACAGGCATCACGACCCCGACTGCAGACAATCGTCCGCACTGGCCACTGCTCTCGCGGCCGACCGTGTGCAATCAGCGCGTGTATCCGACCCGGAGGAAGACACGCGGGTAGCGATCGGTGGCGCCGCCGGCGACGCGGGCGTCGCCCGGCTCGGGGTTGAGATCGAAGCCGTACTGCTCGAGTCCGGCGCCGGCGCGGACGTCGAAGCCGCTCCACAGGGCGTAGGTCAGCTGGCCCTCGAGGTCGAAGCCGCGCGCCGACAGGCGCGGGAAGTAGCCGTCGCTGGCGATCTCGCCGGCGGAGAGGACGTGCCGGTAGCCGAGCGAGAGCTCGGCGGCGTAGCGGCCCATGAAGCCGTACCGGCCGCTGACGCCCGGGCGCAGGTAGGTGTAGCTCACCGCCGGGACCATCGACTCGTAGTCGGAGCCGGCGGCGTCGACCGTGAAGGCCTGGCTGCCGAGGTCGAGCGCGGCGGCGACGTCGATGCCGGAGACGGTGCGGCGCCAGCGGCCGCCGATCGCCCAGCCGTGGCTGGCGCTGCGATAGGACTCGCCGTTGACCGCGTCGGAGTCGAACGGACGCGCGTACCACAGGCGGGCGGCGCCGCCGAGGCCGGCCAGCCAGTCGCGCCGCGCGCCGAGCGGATAGGCGTCGGCGGTCACGCCGAGCGCGGCGGCGCCGGCCAGGTCGTACTGGCGCAGCTCCTGGAAGACGTCGTCGCGGTAGGAGAAGTGTCGCGCGACCAGCTCGGGGCCGGCCGCGAGGGACAGCCACGATGTCCCGCCGGCATCGGGCGGCGGGAGACTCGAGGCCTCGAGGTCGGCGCCGCCGGCGTTGGACTCCGACTCCGATCCCGATCCCGACTCCGACCGCGATCCCGACCCCGATCCCGATCCCGATCCTGATCCCGATCCCGAGTCCGAGTCCGAGTCCGGCGCTGACCTGGACCTGGCCGCCACCTTCGGCTTGGCCGGCTTCGGCCTGGCCGCCACCTTCCCGTTCGCCGGGCGCGCCGGCTTCGCCGCTGGCCCGTTCTTCGCCACGGCGATCGCGCCGGGCAGCTTGCGGGCGGCGCGCTTGGCGGCCGCCTCCCGCGTGGCCGCCTCCACTCGTACCTCGCCCAGCACTGTTCCGTCCTTGGCGGTGACGGTGAGGCGAATGGTGACCTTCTTCTTGCCCTTCTTCCTGGTCTTCTCGACGGCCCCGTAGACGATCAGCGGGCGCGCGACGTCCTCCTCTGCCAGGACGCGCTTGACCGTCCGCTTGACGAGGCCGGTGTCGTCGCCGTCCACATCGACCGTCACCTTGGGCGACGCCGCCGCCGGCGCGGCCAGCGCGGCCACCAGGGCGGCGCCGAGGATCGCCCGCCTCATGGCGCCATCTCCGTGATCCAGGAGCGCACGCAGTCCATGTCGTCCTGGGACAGCGGCTCCTGCGCCAGCGGCATGCGGCTGCCGCACGGCGGCGTCTCGCCCAGCTTCTGATAGAGCAGGCTGCCGCCCGGATCGCCGGGCACCACCAGCATGTTGCCGCCGCAGTCGGCCGAGGCCGAGGCGATGTTGGCGACCCGCTCGGCCACGCCGGGCGACACCAGGTCGAGGCCGGCGGCCTTCTGGTCGGTGGCCGAGTGGCAGACCGAGCCGGCGCAGCGGGTCGCCAGGATCTCGCCCTCGACGTCGACGTCGCAGCTGGCGGAGCTGGTCGTGCCGCCGTCGAGGAAGCGAGCGGGATCGTCGAGCGGCGCGGCGCAGGCGACCGCACCGCCGGCGAGCGCAAAGAGGAAGACGGGACGGAGAAGACGCATGGGACTGCGTCCGGCGCAAGCAAGTCCGGTTCCGTCTCGCCCCCGCCGCCACAAGCTCTCGGCTTTGCTCGCGGCGGCCCCGAGGCGCCACCTCCTGCGGCGGCCCGACTGCAAACGGGACGCCTCACATGCGGGGCCGCCAGTGCGTGGTGCGGCCCTTCATCGCGGCGCGGCGAAGCCGCCCGGCGTCACTTCTGCAGGGTCTGCGACGGAGCCTGCGCCGGCTTGATCGACATGCTCACCGACCAGCCGCTCTTGTTCTTCTTGTTCGGCACCGCCCTGCCCTGCACGTTGACCAGCTCGGTCTCGCCCGGCAGCGCGCCCTTGCGGGTCACCCGCTTGGAGACGTTCTGCTCGGAGAAGATGAGGGTGGGGCCGCCGGCGATCCCGGAGTTGGCGAACAGCCTGCGCGACGGTTTGACGATCCCGCGGCTGCGCATCGCGTGGAGGATGGCCGCGCGCGCGGTCTGCGGGCGGTTCGTCCTCGTCCGCTGCGCCGCCGCCGCCTTCTTGCCCGGCTGCTGCGCGACCCGGTTCGCCCATGCCCCGGACGGAAGCCCGAGCCCCAACACCACCGCCAGAACCAACAATACACGTCTCATCGAACTGTCTCCTTCGGTTGCCAGTGGTCGGGCCGCAACGCAGCTTCCGTGCCACCGGGCGGGCGGAAGCGCGACGCGCACTTGCGACCGGTCGGCCGCCGGCGAAATGGCTGGGGTATTCGCCAGCAGTGAGCGAAGGAGAATCAGAAACGCGCCGTCAGTCGTCGTCCTCGCCGCTGTACTCGTCGGACAGCTCCTGCTCGAGGACGTCGCCGTCGCGGGCCACCTTGACCTCGTAGAGGATGATGCCGCTCAGCACCTGGATCTCGCGGGCGCACTCGACGTCGTCATCGGGGGCGACGGCGATGGCGTCGCCCGACGCCGCCTCCTCGGCGATGACGAGCGCCTGGGAGAGCGGGATGGTGCCCTCGCACGGGTCGAGCGTGCTGCCGACCGTGGCGGTCGACACCACCCGGCCGGTCGCGAGATCGATCCGGACGTCCTTGAGGTCCTCTTCGTCGAGCGCGCCGACCGAGAAGACCGGGTCGTCCGTCATCACCAGCTTGGCGCGCAGCGCCACCGTCGAGCCGACCTCGTTCAACGCCACGCCGACCGAGTCGCGCAGGTCGATGGTCGCGCGGTCGAGCGCGGCGCGCAGCTCCGGGCGCTCGTGGTCGTCCGACGCACACCCGACGAGGATGAAGGTGGAGAGACCGAGGACGGTGAGACGCATGCGAACCCCCCTGTGATCCGAGCTTAACCCATGGGTGCCCGGCAGCGCGGCCGACCTTGCCCGACCCGGAGTCCGCGGGATCATTCGCTCAGTCCGACGGCACCCGATAGATGTGCAGCTCGTAGGGGTCGAAGTCGTCGGCGATTTCGTTCCCGTCTAGCACCTCCACCTTCCGGTCCTCGTCCACCACCTCGATGGGACGGGTCGGGTGGACGCCATGGAGGTCGAGCGAGACGCCGTCGCGATGGGTCTCCTCCGGGTTCAGCACCAGGAAGTAGAACGACCCGCTCACCGGGTCGCGCCGCCAGCCGATCTCGAAGGCGTCGGGACCGTCCATCGCCACCTCGTCAGGGTTGATGCCGCGCTGGAGGATGGGCGCCAGTCGGGTGAGCCGCGCGTTCACCCGCTTCATCTCGAGGGCCACGTCGCCGGGCGTCATGTCGTAGCCGAGCAGGCAGTTCGAGTCGCACGGCACCTTCACCCGGGCCGAGAAGTAGAAGATGCCGCGGGCGCCGCGGATCACGGCGCTCCACACCTCGGCGGCGAAGCGGCGCGGCGACGGGCCGGTGCCGTCGCCATCGAAGTCGCCGGTCTCGACGTAGGCGAAAGCCGGCTGGTGGTCGCCCCAGCGGCGCAGCTTGCCGACCATCCGGCCGACCAGCTCGACGTCGCAGGCGAACTTGTTGCACGGGTAGATGTCGTCGGACATCCAGTCGGTGTGCTCGATGTACTCCGGGTAGCAGTAGCCGTTGTAGCAGCCGGCGTCGCTGGCCTGGAGCATGCCGCCGCCCCAGAAGTTGACGATGATGGGCCGCTCGGGGTCGACGTCGTGCATGTGGCGCCGGAAGTCGGCCAGCCTGGAGGGGCCGACGCCGTGCAGCTCCGGCTCGTCCATCCAGTGCCAGGCCAGGAGGCCCGCCTCATCGAGGTCCTTGGTCGGATCACCGCGCGGCTCGCGGATCATCCTGAGGCCGAGCTGGTTGGCCTTGTCGCTCCAGTCGCCGATGTCGTCGGCCCCGGGTACCCGGATGACCGTGTTGATGCCGCGCCCCTGCCACTTCTCGAAGTCGCCGTGCGGTTGATAATCGGCAGCAATCGGAAAGAAGCCGTTTAGAAAGGCGTCGCCCGGCTCCAGCTCGCCGCCCGCGTCGGCGACGCCCCCGTCCGGCGCTCCCTCGCCGCCGCCACCATCAGGGCCATCCCCCGAGGGCCCGGTGGCGGGCGAGGTGCATCCAGCGGCCAGCGAAGCGGCGAGCAGGAGTGGGCGCACGCGGCTGTAACGAGCAACCTTCACGCCACCACTCGCTCACCCTTGTTCAAGTGGTTTGACCACTTTTCCTGTGGGAGTACAGGCACCAGCGAGCACATCAGTGTTCATCCTTGCCAACGTTTGAAACGCGTACTAGATTTGAAACACGTTACAAATGGGACTCCTCGAAGAACACAAGGCGGAGCGTCGCGAGCGGATCGCGCGGGTGGCGCGCCAGCTGGTCGCCGAGCGCGGATACGACGGGCTCACCATGCGCGAGCTGGCCCGGGCCGCGCGGGTGGCGGTACCGACCCTGTACAACCTGTTCGGCAGCAAGGACGCCATCCTGGTGGCCGAGCTCGAGGCGTCCGCCCGTCACATCGCCTCGCGGCTGCCGGCCGGCGGCGACAGCTTCTTCGCGCGCGGCATGGCGGCGTTCGAGGCCGGCATGAGCCTCATCGAGGAGGCGCCGGAGTTCTATCGCGCGGTCATGCGCATGTTCATGACCTCGCCGGAGACCGACGCCATGCGCCGCCGGGTCGAGTTCGGCTACATGGCGATCATGGACAGCAACCTGTCGGCGGCGAAGGCGGCCGGCCAGCTGGCCGACTGGGCCGAGCCGGCGGTGGTGTCGCGCCACATGTTCGCCCTCTACATGGCTTCGTTCCTGGCGTGGGGCATGGGCGAGATGGATCTCGCCAGCTTCCGCGCCGCCGCGCTGTCCGGCTGCTGTCACCTGCTGGCCGGCGTCGCGCGCGGCCAGTTCGCCGCCGACGTCGAGGCGCGCATCAGAGAGCTTCCCGCCTTCCCGGTCCGTCCACAGGAGTCACCCCATGCAACGTCCACTTCCCGAGATTGATGGCGTCCCGCTCGTCGTCCCCGAACCGGGCCGCAACCTGCCCCCGGCGGCGTTCACCTCGCGCGCCCTGTTCGAGCTGGAAGAGCGCGCGGTGTTCGCCAGGAGCTGGGTCCACGTGGCAGACCTCTGCGATCTGCCCGGGCCCGGCAGCTACGTCGCCGGGTCGATCGGGCGCACCCCGGTGTTGATCGTCCGCGACCGCAAGGACGGCACCCTGCGCGGCTTCCTCAACGCCTGCCGCCACCGCGGCGCCCAGCTGCTCGACGGCAAGGGCACCTGCGAGCGGCAGATCAAGTGTCCGTACCACGCCTGGAGCTACGGCACCGACGGCAGGCTGATCGGCGTGCCCTACCGCGACGAGTTCACCTGCGACGTCTCCGAGATGGGCCTGGTGGCGATCCGGGTCGGCACCGTCGGACCGCTGGTCTTCGCCTGCCTCGACGCCGACGCGCCGCCGCTCGAGGACTGGGTGGGCAGCTTGCCGCAGGCCTTCGCCGCCGCCGGCACCGAGGGCTGGGGGCTCGCCTTCGAGCTCGAGTACCAGATCGAGGCCAACTGGAAGCTCTTCGTCGAGAACGCCAACGACGGCTATCACGTCCCCTTCGTGCACGACATCCTGACAGATCTCCTGGTCGCCGAGTCGGGCGAGACCACCCTCGAGCCGCACAGCGCCTTCACCTGGGCGCAGGTCAACCCGGCTTACGTGCCGCCCGACCGCGACCCGGCCGAGGCGCGCATCCGGTTCGGCTGCGTGTTCCCCAACCTCATCCCGGTTGTCTCGCCGTCGGACATGACCTACATCCGGGTCGACCCGGTCGGACACGACCGCCTCAAGCTGTTCGTCCGCTCCTACGACAGCCCCGAGTTCGCGATGGTGCGCGAGTTCCGCAAGCAGGCCTTCGAGCGCACGACCGATCAGGATATCCACGTCGTCCAGCGCACCCAGCGCGGACTGCAGGCGGTCGGCCTGCCGGCCGGGGTGCACGCGTCGCGGCTCGAGGAGCGCATCGGCCACTTCGAGCGCCTGTGGGCGGAGGCGATGGCGCGCGAGGCGGCGCCGGCGCGCGCGCGGTTCCTCGCCGTCGCTCCGTAGTCGCT
>Ga0111539_10004817_pt1 | contig 17588 bp, 7 predicted proteins | sample RhiMethybrSRZTD1_FD_79667 | JGI IMG/M metagenome (GOLD analysis project Ga0111539, IMG submission 79667) | Populus rhizosphere microbial communities from Tennessee, USA - Rhizosphere MetaG P. TD hybrid SRZTD1 (version 2) (version 2) | ecosystem: Host-associated > Plants > Roots > Rhizosphere >... | reverse complement strand
TAAGAGAGACTGCGCTGATCGGAGATGAGAGCCGTGAGATCCGGAGAAGACAGGGCCTGGCTCTCGAAGAGATCATGGCAACAGACGGAGAGATCGCGATCTTCGTCCGTCTCGTTCCACTCTTTGAGGCGCCGACGCTCATCCCCGCTCAACGCCCGCAGATCGCGTATGCGCCCGTCTGGGTTTGCAGCGATTTCATCGATCATGGTCACGAAGGTCGCGGCCACTCGCCTGATCGTTTCAGCTTCGAATATGTCGGTGTTGTACTCGACGCCTCCGAACACTCCCTGTTCCGTCTCGGACAGAGCCAGCGACAGATCGAATTTCGAGATGCCTGTATATACTTCCTGCGCGATTAGCCTGACGCCGGGCAAATCCAACGCCGCGCTGGGAGCGTTCTGAAGGATGAACATCACCTGAAACAGCGGCGTCTGGCTGAGATTCCGCTCTGGTTGAATCTCTTCAACCAGCCGCTCGAATGGAAGGTCCTGATTGGCGTAGGCGCCAAGCGTCGTCTCTCGAGCCTGCCCGAGCAGTTCCCGAAACGTCATATCTCCCGACAATCTGGCGCGCAGCACGAGCGTGTTGACGAAAAAACCGATCAATCCTTCGATCTCTTCCCGATTGCGGTTGGCGATCGGAGTTCCCACCAGAATGTTCGACTGGCCGGTATACCTGTAAAGCAGCGTGTAGAACGCCGCTAGCAGCGTCATAAACAGCGTCGCGCCTTCTTCCTTGCCCAGGGACTTGAGAGCGATCAACCTCTCTTTTGTGATCGCGACAGGTTCAATCGCGCCCCGATGGCTTTGTTCGGGCGGGCGCGGGTAATCAGCCGGCAACTCGAGGGTGGTCTGGCATCCGGCAAGTTGTTCCTTCCAGTAATCGAGCTGCCGATTGAGGACGTCCCCCTCAAGCCACTGTCTCTGCCAATAGGCGAAATCGGCGTACTGGATCGGCATCTCTGCCAGCGGCGACTTCTTTCCCTGTGAGAAGGCTTCATAGATTACGCTGATCTCACGCACGAGCACGCCCATCGACCACCCGTCCGTGATGATGTGATGCATCGTAAACAGCACGAGATGATCACCCTCGCTGATGCGCGCAACCTTCATTCGGAGGAGCGGGCCGTTGGCCAGGTCGAATCCGAGTCGCGCCTCCAGGGAAGCCAGATTGCGCGCCTCCGATTCGCGCGCATTTTCGGACAGACTGCTCAGGTCTATCACCGGCGCCAGCGCGCATGCCGCCCATCCACCCTCTCCCGGAGCATGGATCAGTTGCGTTGGCAAGCCGTCCTCGCTTGGAAAGGTTGTTCGCAAAGACTCGTGCCTGCGGATGATCTCGGCCAGACTCTTCTCCAGCGCCTCCAGGTTGAGATCTCCCTTGAAACGCAGAGCGCGCGGCACATTGTAGAAACAGTCGCCCGGTTCCCATTGGTTTAGAAACCAGAGCCGTTGCTGCGCGAACGAAAGGGGAGGATTGCTGTCCTTAGGACGGCGACCGATCTCCTCACCAGCTTTCGGCAGGGAAGATTGTCCGCGAAGGCGGCTTTCGAGCTTCGCCCGTTGTTGTGGCGTCAACCTGGCGCGGCGCGCCAGAACATCATTCGATGTCGACATTATTGATTCCCCTCTCCAGATAAGTTGATGTTGATCAAATCGCCAGCGCCAGCGCCAGCTCCGGCTCGTCCATCCGCTCGATCTCTTCGATGATCAGCGTCTCCACGAATTCCGCGAGCCTGGCCACGGTTCGTGTCTCGAACACCGCGCACAGCGGGACTTCGAGCTGAAATCTCCTCTTGATCCTCGATGCCACTTGGGTCGCCAACAGCGAATAGCCTCCGAGATCGAAAAAGTCGTCTTCCACTCCTATCCGCTTTTTACCTAGCACCTCCTGCCATATCTCAACCAGCGCTTCCTCAACGGACGTTCTTGGAGCTGAGAAAGGCGTCTCGTCTTCCGCGTCGCCCGCATCAATCGAGTCAGGCCAGGGCAGGGCTGACTTATCCATTTTGCCATTCGGCGTCAGTGGCATTTTCTCCAGCTCCACGTAGACCGACGGCGCCATATATTCAGGCAATCTTTCCAGAAGGAAATCTCTGATCTGGTTCACCTCTATCTTCTCTTTCATCACCACGTAACAGACCAGAGTCTTCTCCCTTCCGCTTTGTCCTTTTGCGACCACCACCGATTCCTGGATCGCCGGATGTCTCTCCAGCGCCACCTCGATCTCCCTCAACTCCACCCGATACCCTCTCAGCTTGACCTGGTCATCTAAGCGCCCCAGATATTCCACGGCTCCGTCCTCTCTCCATCTACCCATGTCTCCGGTTCGATAGATCCGGCTTCCGCTCTCTCCGCTGAAGCGGTCCGGGATGAACGCTTCCGCCGTCTTCCCAGCCTCGTTCCTGTATCCTCTCCCGACTCCTTTGCCTCCCACGCAAATCTCACCTATCGCCCCTACGGGCGCCAGTTCATCTCGCTCATCGACTATGTAGATGCTCGTATTTGACAATGGCCGCCCGATCGGCGCTTCGACCGCCCCTTCCTCCGGCGCGTGGCTCATCACATAATGAGTCACATCGTCCGAGCATTCCGTCGGCCCGTAGGCGTTGATCAATTTCGTGTTACCCCTCAACTTCATCCAACGCCGGCACAGCTCCGCGTTCAGCGCCTCTCCGGTCGCCACCAGCCATCTCATTCTCTTTAGCCCCGGGTCTCCGGCGTCTCCTTCTTCCAAAGCGTCGATCATCCCCCTGAGCATCGCCGGCACCGTTTCCAAAACGCTCACACCTCTCGTTTCCACCTGCTCCAATAACTTCACCGGGTCGCGCGCGTCCTCGTTTCGCACTATCTCTATTCGACCTCCCACCAGAAGCCCGGCCAGAAACTGCCATACCGATATGTCGAAACACTGCGACGCCGTTTGCGCTATTCGATCTTCTTCGCTCAAGCCTAACTCTTCGATCTTCGCATAGAGGTGATTGATCATTCCCCGATGCTCGACCATCACTCCTTTCGGCTTGCCGGTCGATCCCGACGTGTAGATTACATAGGCCAGGTTGCTGGCGTCCGTGTCGGCCGAGAGGTTGCTTGCGGGTTGCCGCCATATCGCCTCTCTTTCCTGTTCCAACCATACCCACCAGATCGCTCCCGTAATTCCCCACCGGTTCTCATCCTCATCGCTGACCGCCAGGACTGCTCCCGACTCCTCCATTATCATTTCGAGTCGGCGCGCCGGATAGTTCGGGTCTATGGGTAAATAGGCCGCTCCCGCTTTGAAACACGCTAGTATCGTGACAAGCATCTGCGCCGATCTCTCCATGACCAGCGCCACCGTGTTTTCATTTCCCGCTCCGCGCTCCCTCAGATAATGCGCAAGCCGGTTCGACCACTCATTCAATTCCCTGTAAGTCAGCTCCACCCGTCCGTCGGCCACCGCCACGGCGTTAGGCGTCAGTTCCACCTGACGCTGGATCTGACGAATCAACTCAGCCTTACCTTCAACATCTCTTTTCATATACCGACCACAACCTCCTCTATCGAATTTCTCGCCGCCATATGCTCCGGCCTTTTCTTGCCGTTCTTGTCCGACCGATTCGGGGTAATCTTGATCAGCGGAGATGAAGGACGGCCGATGGGCGAAAAGTCATGTTTTTCGATCAGGTCACGGCGTGGATTCTCTATTCGCGTGTTGGTTTCCAGAATCCTGCCGCGTATTCCATCGCTGGCGAACAGTGTCCCGATCCCGTCCGCCAGCAGACCGCCCTCCTTGTTGAGGCATATATGCTCCGCTGTCTCGTCGATCAGATTGAAGCGCCTGAGCGTGGCGAACTGCTGGTGAAATTTGCTGGCCGCGTCAACTCCGAACCGGCGCTTGAACTCGGCGCGCGCCACTCCGTTCGATCTAAGCGAGAACATGACTGCCCGGCGCATTTGCTCCTCGACCGGAAGCGTATAGCCGAGCCAGACCGGAATTTCCCCCGCATTCGTCTTTTGCATATAAGACGATATGTCGCAGACGTTGAAATACTGGGTGTGGCCGATATACCCAAACCCGCTTACGCCGAAGGGCAGCAGATTCACGTCGGCGATCTTGTCAAACTTGCTCTCCTGCTGCGATGAGTGGACCTGATGCTTGGAATAATAGAGCACTGGTCCGCGCCTGAATCCCTGGCTTTCGAGTATGCGCTCCATCATGAAGTGCATCAGTAGCCGCGTCTTCCCGTTGGGAAAAATCTGAGGTTCTTTCAGGTAATGAAGGGTGATGGGGTCCGAGGCCTTGAACATCAGCGGGAAAATATTGAACTTGTCGACTCCCGCCCGCAGCAGCGAGATTATTGTGTCGTACCAGTTCTCCAACGTCTGGTACGGCAGGCCATAGATCAGATCGAGCGATAGATTGTCGCACCCGTTTCGCCTGAGGATCTCCAGCAGTCCGTACACTTCCTTGTCGGTGTGCCCCCGATTGAGCTTTTTCAGCACGGCGTCGTCCATCGATTGGACACCGAAGACCCAGCGATTATTTCCGAACGCTTTTATCGTCTTTATCCGCTCTTCGTAATCGTCATGGCGAATCACCCCGGGATGCAGCTCAAAGCTGATCTCGGTCTGCTCGGAGATCCCCAGGCGGCTCCGGAGCTTCGCAAACAGGCGTTCGAGTTCTCGAGGGCGCAGGTAAGACGGCGTGCCGCCGCCGAAATAAATGGTGTGCGCCTTGATGCGGCCATTGAGCTTGCGGTGCGTCAGGTCTATCTCCGTCAACAACGAATCCAGGTAAGCCGTGACCCTGTCCGCCTTCGGATTGATCTCCTTTGTGAAATGGCAGAAGCTGCAATACTGCTCGCAGAAAGGGAGGTGAACGTAGATATTGTAATTGCCTGTCGCGTTCGAGAAGACCTCGTCCTCGCCGACCGGATACATGGCCTTGATCGGCGGATATGTGCCCATCAGGTAATATTCGAATGGCCGCTGATATATTCCTGCTTCGGCCAATCCTTGAAGGTCGAGGCTGGAGACTTCGGCGCAAGCGGCGTCAAGCGCCTCCTGAAAAGTCGGAATCCGTGTCATATTCTGCGCTCCTTTGTTAATGTGGTAATCCGCGAATGTGGACTCTTCCGCGGAGATCGTTCTCACGCCGCCATCCGGCGAGTGGCGAGTTCTTCGAGCAGAATTGCCGGGCCTTCGATCCGGCAAAGCAGGCCCGCGTCGATGAGCTTTGCGACCTGCCCCGGGTCGCTCATGACGACACGCCGGGTGTAGAAATCTTTGGCGAGGCGTCGGTCGCCGCGGGCGACCAAGTCGCGGCTTTCAATCGTGAATGACCCCATGGTGGCGGCGATATCGATCTTGCCCATCCAGGTGTCGGCGAACCGGCCGTAATTCACGTATTTGTTCCAGAAGTTCTCGAACCCACAACAGGGATAGTGAAGAATTACCGGGTCGAGGCTCAGACCGGTCCGGCAGGGGTACAGACCATCGGCCAACCCTTTGACCAACCCGGGAGCTACCTTGGCCGCCAACATGGCCGGCTTGCTTTTGAACACTTTGAGGTTCAATCGCGCCTGCCATCCGCGATCTTCAGGAACGGTAAAAGCATGCGGGCCGCAAGGAAGGACGCCCTCTCGCAACCTCACCGCCGATTTCCCGCTTCTGTAAAAGTAGTAGAACCTTTCCGGCAGTTGCGGGCAAAGATCGATCAGCCGCCGCTGTTCCTCCGTTATGCGCCTCTCGGCCAGCGTATAGGGGTGCTTCTTGAATAACGTCGCTTCTCTGAACGGGTCCCAAACGTCAGCCGATTCCGGAACGACTTCGTGATTGACGTACAGGATCCGGGCTATACGGTGGTCCGCCAACGCCTGGAAGTGTTCTTTCACCGTTTGCGTGGGCGAGTAAAAAAGCTCATCGCAATCGATGTGTAAGAGCCAGTCGAATCGCTCCCGCAGGGCGAGTCCGACCGCCACCTCGACAATGAGAGGCTGCCTCGCGCTGACTTGCGAATCCGCGAACGCGCGTATTTCGCCGTTCTGATACATCTTCGTCTTTCTCAGCTCGCGCTTCAGCGCCTCGTCATTCCGAATGACTGTTACATCCTTATATTGCTGCGCCTCTAGAATCGCCGGATCGTTCGGATCGTCGAAAAACAGGAACACATGATCGAACCCGACGGCCAGGTGATATGTGAGGAAAGACCTCAGGAGCGGCCCGGGGTTTTTCAACATCGTGACGATCGCGACTCTCTGTGCTTCATGTTGGCTCATGGGTGATTCGAATAACCGCGGATGGTGGTATGGGATCAGCTCGCCGTCTGCAATCGGCGCACGGATAAGTCTTCCAATAGGGCGGCGGGGCCTTCGATCCGGCGCAGCAGGCCCGCGTCGATGAGCTTTGCGACCTGCCCCGGGTCGCTCATGACGACACGCCGGGTGTAGAAATCTTTGGCGAGACCGCGGTCGCCGGAGCCGACCACGTCGCGGCTTTCGAGGGTGAACGAGCCGATGCTGGAGGCTATGTCGACCTGGCCGAACCAGGTGTCGGCGAACCGGCCGTAATTCACGTATTTGTTCCAGAAGTTCTCGAACCCGCAGCAGGGGTAGTGCAGAATCATCGGGTCGCTGCTGTAGACTTGCCGGACCGGATACAGGTTTTGATTGAGCCGGCGCACGAACTCGGGAGCGAACCTCCCCGCGAGTTTCGCCGCTTTGCTGTTGAAGGCCTTTGTGTGCAGGCGCGCGCGCAGGCCGCGATCTTCCGGCAGCGTGAACCCGTGCGGGCCGCTCGGGAGCGTCCCCTCTCGCGATCTGATGACGGATTTCCCGTTTCTGTAAAAGAAGAAGAATCGCTCGGGCAATTGCGGACATTCGTCGATCAGCCGTTGTTGTTCCTCCGAGATCGCTTTGCCCTCGATCGTTCTGGGGTGCTTCTTGAACAGAGTCGCCTCTCTGAAAGGATCCCGCACGTCCGCCGATTCGGGGATCACCTCGTGATTCAAATATATCGCCCGGGAAATGCCGTGATCGGCCAAGGACTGGAAATGCTCGCGGACGGATTGCGACGGCGAGTAAAACAGCTCGTCGACGTCGATGTGCAGGAGCCAGTCGATTCCCTTCTCGACAGCCAGCCCCAGGGCCACCTCCATATTGAGGATCTGCCGGGCCATCACCAGCGAATTGGCGTACTCGCGCACCTCTCTATCCGTGGTGAAGCTGATCGTCTTTTCCCATCTCCTCCTCAACGACTCATCGTTTCTGATGACCGTCACGTTTCGGTAACTCTGCGCCTCCAGGATCGCCGGATCGTGCGGGTCGTCGAAAAAGAGGAAGATGTGGTCGAATCCGGTCGAAAGATGGTATGTGAGGTATGACTCCAGGAGCGGCCCGGGGTTCTTCAACATCGTAGTGATTGCGATCCTCTGTCGTTTGTCCGCTTTCGATTTCGATTGCGTCATATTTACCTCCGTTGATTGTGTCCGTGGTCTCAACTCAGACTGGGAGCTGAATGGATTGGTTCCTGCGTTTCCACCGCCCTCTCGATTTCATCGATCACCATCGCCTCGACCAGTTCGGCCAGCTCCGCAATGGTCGGGCGTTCGAAGATGGCGCGCAGGGGAACCTCGACCTGGAACGCGCTGCGCAACCGGGCGGCGAGCCGCGTGGCGGTGATCGAATGGCCTCCCAGGTCGAAGAAATCGCTGTGAACGCTGACTGTGGCTACCGTGAGGAGCTGTGACCATATTTCGGCGATGGTTTGTTCGGCCGGGGTCCGCGGAGCGACAAAGTCCTTGCCGTCCGCAATATCATGGATGGCGGGCGGCGGCGGCAAAGCGTCTTTATCGACCTTGCCATTTTCATTGAGCGGCATCTCTTCGAGCATAACGAAAGACCGGGGCGCCATATAATCCGGGAGCCTCTTTTTCAGGTAGCCGCGCAGCTCGCTCGCGGTCACATCCGGTTCCGCCGCCACATAAGCGACCAGCCTGTCCTCGCCGTCCTGTCCCGCGGCGGTGGTGACCAGAGCGTCCCGGATCGCCGGATGCTCTCTGAGCCAATGTTCAATCTCTCCAAGCTCGACTCTGAAACCGCGGATCTTCACCTGGCGATCAGCCCGCCCTAAAAACTCTATGCTCCCATCAGGCAGATAGCGGCACAGATCGCCGGTCTTATAGAGTCGCTGTCCCGGCGCCTGCGCGAATGGATCGGGCAGATATCGTTCCGCGGTCAATTCGGGGTGATTGGCGTACCCTCGGGCCAGCCCCGCGCCGGCGATGTGAAGTTCGCCGGCGACCCCGACCGGCGAGGGTTGAAAAGAAGCGTCGAGCACGTAGGCGCGGACGTTTGCAATGGGCTTGCCGATCGGCATTTTGTTGGCGCCGGCCGGACGCGCCGCGCCCGGCGCCTCTTTATGAACGAGGCAGGTGATCGTCGCCTCGGTCGGCCCGTAAGCGTTGAAGAAATCGGATGGCGCGACCAGCAGGTCGTTCCAGGCATCCAATCTCTGGTAGGACGGGCTGTGCCCTCCGACTATTACCGCCTCCAGACCTTCGGGGATGCGTCCTCCCGTCTCCGACATTTCATCCTCGATCTGCCTCCAGTACGCCGCTGGAAGATGCAATGTCGTGACACCTAGTCTTTCGCATTGGCTGAGCAATTGCGCCGGCGAGAGCGCGGTCGGATCAGGATGCAGAACGACGGTCCCGCCTGCGGCGAGGAATGGATAAATCTCCTCCATGGAGGCGTCGAAATTTAGCCCGATGAATTGAAACGCGCGATGGCCTCTTTTTATCCCATACGCTTCTTTCACGGCGAGCGCGTGATTGACAAGCGCGCCGTGTTCGACCATTACCCCCTTCGGAACGCCGGTGGACCCCGACGTATGAATGATATAAGCCAGGTTCTTCGCCGAAACCTCGTTCACGGCCGCGGGCGGATTGCCGGAAGTTTGCTCAGTGATCCTCGCCTCTTCAAACAGCCGTTCATCGTAGCTGATGACTGGGACCATATCGTTCGCAAGCGCCGAAGCCAGCTTTTCTTCAGATAAGATCAGCGAAACCCCGGCGTCGGCGACGATGAACTCGAATCTCTCGCGGGGATAGTTGGGATCGAGCGGCGCATAGGCGGCGCCGGATTTGAGTATGCCGAGCAGCGTCGCGATCATCTCCGGAGACCGGCCCATGCAGACGCCTATTCGGTCTTCCGGCCCCTTGCCGAGGCTACGCAGGTAAGAAGCCAGGCTTTCGGCTTTGCGTTCCAATTCCCCGTAGGTCCATCGGCGACTCTCACAGACGACGGCGACAGCCTCGGGATTCTCCGCGCTCTGCGCCGCGATGAGTTGGTCAACGCGTTCGACGCCGGCGTAGTCCCTGGCCGTGGCGTTCCAATCCACGACGGCCCGGCGGCGCTCATCCTCGGCCAGCAGCGAGCGCGCGTCGTGACGTCCGTGCGGGTCCGCCGCCATGGCTTCGAGCGCTCTCTGATAGCATCCGGCGATGATTTCGACCATTGGTTCGCCCAGTTCCGTGGCGTTGCAGTGCAGCGAGAGTTGCGCATCCGAGGTCGCAAGGTTCAGGCTGAAGTTGGCGCCCAGCGTGAAATTAGTCGTCGCGAACCCGTCGGCGCCGAGCAATTCCACGCCATCGAAACTTCGCAGGCTGTCATAGACGTGGAAGTGTGTGAAGTTGAATGCGGTCTCGAACAATTGCTCGCCGCCCCGGGCTTTGATCAGTTCGATCATTGGATATCGCCGGTAGGGCGTCATCTCCAGCTCAGCCTCGAAAGCGCCGCGCGCCAGGCCGAGCCAGGTCCCGCCATTCAAATTGATCCTCAACGGCGCCGTGTTGAGGAAAAGCCCCAGCGCGCGTTCCCCATCGTCCCGCTCAGGTCTTCCGTTGGAGACTACACCGGTCATCACATCGGCATTCCCCGTGAGCGCGCTCATGACTTTGAGGTGCGCTCCTAAGAGAACGCTCTTCACCGGCACGCCGGCCATTTGCGCGAGACGTTTGATCCCCTGCGAAACCTCGGGTGAGATCGCCACATTGATCGTCCGAATCCGCGCGGGCGAACCTGTCTCCGTATCCGCATAAACTCGCGGAAGCAAAGCCGGCGAACTTCCGGCCAACTTGTCGGCCCAATAGTTCCTGCACTCATCCGAGGCGATGGCTTCCCGTTCCAGCGCCACGAAGTCGCGAAAGCGCGTCCTGAGTGGAGGCTCTGGCGGTCCGCCGGAGCCGGAAACCAGCGACAGGTAGACGCCAAAAAGCTCCGTCAGCAGACTGGCGACGCTCCAGCCATCGAGTATCGCGTGATGCTCGGTCAGTGTGAATTGAAACGACTCATCGCTTCTCAAGTGAGCATGAAACCGCAGCAGAGGCGCGCGGCTCCAATCGAAATGGCGCGTTCTCTCTTCCCGCATCCATTGGCTGAGCGACTCTTCCTGTTGATCGGGATCGAGGTCTCGTAGGTCGTGGATGGCGAGCGGCGGCGCCACATCTTTATGCACAAGCTGAAGCGGCTCGCTGTAACCGCCCAGATCGAACGACGTGCGCAGGATGTCGTGGCGTTTGATGAGCCGTCGAACGGCCTCCTCAAGGCGCGTCGCGTCAAACGGGGCGCGGGTGTGGAAACTGCTCACATTATGGTAGACGCTGGCGGCGCGATTGTACTCGGTGTGGAAAAGCATTCCCGCCTGAAGCATCGCGAGCGGGTATGCGTCCTCCGCCCAGTCCGGCAGCTTCGCCCGATCCTGCTCCGGCGCGAGATCGAATGGAAGGGCTTCGGCCACCTGCTCCGGCGTCCCTGTTTGGCGCGCGTGGCGCGCAAGACTCCGAATGGTCTGATGCTGAAACAGTTCCTGCAAAGTGAAATCGAGCCCGCGCCGCGCCGCGAGCGCGCGCGCCTGAATGCTCTTGATGGAGTCTCCACCCAGCGCAAAGTAGTTGTCATCTATTCCCACCAGGTCCACACCGAGCGCCTCGCTCCAAACAGAGGCCAGGATCGCTTCTTTTTCCGTTTCCGGGTGAACGAATGTTTCGCTCAGATCGGGGCGCGCGCTCTCCGGGGCTGGCAATGCGCGACGGTCGACCTTGCCGTTGACCGTCAGCGGAAGCTCTTCCAGAAAGACGAACGCCGAAGGGGTCATATGCGCCGGCAGCCTGCTTTCCAGATGCGCCCTCAACTCGCTCACGACCCCGCTGGCGTCGCCCTTCGAGACGACGTAAGCCACGAGCCGCTTCTGTTTATCCTGATCCTCGCGCGCGATGACGACGGCTTCTCTTACGTCGGGATGAGCGCTCAGCGCCGACTCTATCTCTCCAAGCTCGATCCGGAACCCGCGAATCTTCACCTGTTCGTCGCCGCGCCCCATATACTCCAGATCCCCGTCGGCGAGCCGTCGCGCCAGGTCTCCTGACCTGTAGAGACGCGCCCCCGGTTCATCGCTCAGCGCATCGGGTATGAATCTCTCCGCCGTCAGTTCGGGGCGATTGAAGTAGCCCCGCGCCAGTCCATCCCCTCCGACGTAGATCTCTCCCACCACGCCGACAGGCGCCGGATTCAAATACCTGTCCAGCAAGTGAATCTTCAAATCGGGAATCGGCGCGCCGATCAAGCTGCCAGGCGCTCTCTCCAGATCAAGTGGAGTCACAGGCCTGTGCGTTACGTGGACCGTGGTTTCGGTTATGCCGTACATGTTGATGAGTCGCGCGGCGTGGCCCCGTTCAAACCACGGCTTCAGGCTCTGAAACTCCAACGCCTCTCCACCGAAGATCACATGGCGCAGCCTGAGTTCCTCGCCCTTTTCGCCAGCCTCCTCATCGGCTTTGATCAATTGCCTGAAGGCGGAGGGAGTCTGATTCAGAACCGTGACGGCTTCGCTTCGCAGCAATTCGTGGAAGGCTTCGGGCGAGCGCGTGACCCAGTAGGGGACGATCACCAACCGCCCGCCCTTGAGCAAAGCGCCCCAGATTTCCCATACCGAGAAATCGAACGCGTAAGAATGGAACAACGTCCAGACATCCTGCTCTCCAAAACCGAAAAAGTGATCGGTGGCGGCGAATAATCGGGTCACGTTCGCATGGGTGACCGCGACGCCTTTGGGTTTTCCGGTCGAGCCGGAGGTATAAATGACATAGGCGAGGCTTTCAGGAACGGCGCCTGATACGGGGTTCGCATCATCCTCGCGGGCGATCTCTTCCCGGTCACGATCTAGGCAGATTACGCGGGCGGAGGTTCGGGGCAGCGTGTTGAGCAAGCTCTCCCGAGTCAGCAGCAACGGCGCCCCGGCGTCTTCAAGCATGTAAGCCAGCCGCTCCGTCGGATAGGACGGATCGAGCGGGACATAGACGGCGCCGGCCTTGAGAACGCCGAGCATGGCGACAATCATCTCGGTCGAAGGATCGAGGATCATCGCTAACGGCGTCTCCGGCCCTGCCCCGAGGCGCTTCAAATGGGCCGCCAACTGATTGGCCCGACGGTTCAATTCGCCATAGGTGATCTCTTCCTTGCCGAAGCTTACGGCCATCCGGCCGGCGTTCAGGCTCGCATGTCGCTCAAACGCCTCGTGGATGAGGCTTGCCGCCGCGCGCGCTTTCCGAAGTCGTCCGGTTTCAGTCACCACTTGCAACTCCGCAGGGGGCAGCATTGGTAACGACCAGATAGGCGCGTCAGGCCGGGCGACGGCGGACTTCAATATCTGCAAAAGGCGCCCGATTATGCTCCGGATCGTATCCGCGTCGAACAGATCCGTGTTGTATTCAATGACGCCCGCCACGCCATTCGGCGTTTCTCCGAGGTTGAGCGTCAGATCGAATTTCGACGTGCCTCTGCGCATATCGAATGGCGCCCAACTGAGTTGGCTTCCGGGCGTGGACAGCGCGGTCATCAGCCGGCCCGCGTTCTGAAGGGTGAACGCCACCTGGAAAAGCGGAGTGTGGCTCAGGTTTCGCTCAGGCTGGAGGCTCTCGACGATCCGCTCGAACGGGAGGTCTTGATGCGCGTAAGCCCCGAGCGTCACCTCTTTTACGCGTCGAATGACTTCCCGGAACGTGGCATTTCCAGACAGGTCGGTTCTGAGGACCAGCGTGTTGACGAAGAAGCCGATGATTCCTTCGATCTCCGCGCGGTTGCGGTTGGCGATGGGAGAACCTACGACTATGTCTTCCTGCCCGGTGTGCCTGCTCAGCAAGACCTGAAACGCCGCGAGCAGTGTCATAAAGAGCGTCGCGCCCTCTTCGAGGCCGAGCGACTTGAGCGCGTCGCAAAGCTCCTTTGACGCAACCATCGGCTCGCTGGCTCCTCGATGGTTCTGGATCGCGGGCCTCGGCCTGTCCGTGGGGAGGTCGAGCGTGGCCGGGGCGCCTTCGAGCCGTCGCTTCCAATATCCAAGTTGCTTTTCAAGCTCTTCGCCATTGAGCCAGTCCCGTTGCCATTGCGCATAGTCGGCGTACTGAATATCGAGCTCCGCCAGCGGCGACGGCCTCCTCTCCGAAAACGCTTCGTAGAGAATGGCGACCTCGCGCGCCAGCACGCCGATTGACCAGTCGTCACTGATGATATGGTGCATGGTGAAGCAGAGAATATGATCCTGCTCGTCCAGCCGTATTAGCGACGCGCGAAAGAGGGGGCCGGTTTCAAAGTCGAATGGATTGCCGAAATCCTCTGTCACCAATTGGCGTGCGGCCTCTTCCCGGCGGTCGGCCGGAAGATGGTCGAGGCCGGTGACTGTGAGCCTGACTGGAGAAGGGGGCGAAATCCGTTGATAAGGCCGCCCCTCGCTCACCGTGAATGTCGTTCGCAATGACTCGTGCCGGCGCGCAACCTCGGTCAACGCCATCTCCAGCGCGTCGATATTGAGCGGCCCTTGCAGCCGCGTATACAGCGGTATGTTATAGACCGAGCCGCCGGGTTGAAGCTCATTTATGAACCATAGCCGTTGCTGCGCGAACGATAGCGGCAGCAAATTGGATTCTCGCGCTCGCGGAGCGATGCGCGATCTTTCAGCCGCCTCCCGACGCTTGCGTCTGAGTAGAAGCTCGTACAGTTCTCGTTGCCTAGGTGTGAGTTTATCGATGCGCTCGTCGGAGCCGCCTACGGCGGCCGTGCGCGCCGGATTTGTCTGAAGCCTGGTCATAAAATTGTCTGCGTTATAGTGAAGAGTCAACGATGCGCCGAGCGCCGCATTCTCCGGATCGGTTTGCAATCGCTTGTGAGGGAAAGTGATTTCCGGCGCGGACACGCAATCATTGCGGCTATACCATCTACTGAGCCGCTATTTGTTAGAGTGATGAGTTGTCTCGGTTGGTTACCTTGTCCGTGTCCCATCGCAAGTAAAATTTCCGCTCCCTGACACGACCGGACTCGCGACGCGCCAGCACGAATAGAAGCTCGGCCTCCAGGACGGCGCCCCAGGGTTTCCGGATCACGTAAACGTTTGGGCGATAGCTCTGGCGTTCGGGCAGCCCCAACTCGCGCCTCATGCGGTTGACACTCTCCTCGCAAGAGCCGACCTGATCCTGATCGCCGACTGCGTCACGCAAACGCCAGACGCCATGGGCGAGTTCATGCAGGATGGAAAAGCCAATATCGAAAGACTCCAACACCTCGTCGCCGCCTCGCAACTCGTAGAAATCGGCGAAATCCACATCCACCAGTCTCACCTCGACTCGAGTTTTGAGCCGATGGTTTTGGAATATCTCACTGGCGCTCAATCGCGCGAATTCGATATTGGGCGAACGATTATGCGACTCCAGCATGAAGAGACGATCGCCTTCGACGGTGGCGGTCAGCAACTCCCGCGCTGTCGGTGAGCCTCCGGCGCTGGGATTCAGGTCGCCAAGCGTCAGGCAGCCCGCCTGATCAAAACGCATTTCGAGAAATCCGGTCTTGCGGCGCAGGCTTTCAAGCAGAGACTGAAGCTGTCGCGAATTAAACGAACGATTGCCATTGCTGTTGCACAGACCTCCCCGGTAAATCGGCGAATCGCGATCGAATGAATAAGCGGCGGTGAAGGCGAGTAACGTGAGCGCAAAAATAACTGAGACGGCAAGTTTCATAACTCCACAATCCTTTCTGGGTTAGCGAAAACAACGCCGGCGCGCGCGTCCAACCGCTGGAGACGCATAGGCCACGGGAACGGCTATGACTATGGCGTTTCCTGTGACTCCAAGTGAGTCCAGTGGTTCGATCTGCCTTGATGTTTTTTGTTGTGATTTAGAGCAGGTTGCGCTTGCGCGTACGGATGAACCGTCGCGATTGGTCAATGATGGTGGGACACAGGCTGCGTCTCACCCATGAGGTTGTAATCCGCTCCAGGTTCAGCGTCCGACTGTTAAAGCAGGAAAACTGAGCATGGATGGGTCTTTATAAATGGCGACCTGTTGACTCTCGCTCAACTTCACCCGATCGATCCGCAGATCTCCGGCTTTGCCGAGCGTCCGATAGGCTTCGGCGATCTCTCCGGCGTGAAAGGCTTCGCCGGTGTCGTGGATCACAAGCGGCGTGAGCGGCGCGAGCAAGACCGCCGTCATGAAGTCGCCCGCGCCGCGTATGCCCGGGATAGGCAGACGTTTCAAGAAGGCTTCATCGCTGGTGTTGTCGAATCGTTCGACATCCACCGTCATCAGATCGACTTGAGGCGCAAGGCCTCGCGCCAGCAAAGTCCATAATCCCGCCTCGCCTTGCCCTATGACGTTCAGCTTTGCGCCGCCCGCCAGCGACTTCAGGTATGCGATCGCTGTCAGAATGTCCTGAACGCGGTTCGCCTCGTCGGTTCGGTTGTAGGTTGTGTAAAAGCCGACCTTGGTCCTGTCCGCGGGGTTCGCCCATCCCGCAAAGCATTTCATCACCACGACCGTATGGCCCTCTTCGATGAGACTTTCGATCAGCGATTGACTCACTTCCGCGGCATATGGCGCGACGATGAGCGTATAGGTCTCCTTTGCGTCCCGAAGCGGTCTCCACGCCATCAGCGGCGTCAAATCTCCTTTGCCGCGCCGCGAAAGCGCGAAGCTTTCGCTCCTGAATTTTCCGGTGTTGATCGCCTTGATCGGGCCGGCGACGATCTCTTCGGGCCGGGGCGGTTCGGCCATCAGAGCGCATCTGAATGCGGGACCGTACTGGTCGCGGAACCTCGCGAGGTCAAAGGCGTCACGCGGAATAGCCCCTGACATCCGGCGCCTGGCCGACTCGATCAGCGCGTCGGAGAGTTGTTGTTCGTTCAATTCATTCGCGGGACGCGGTCGTCCATAGAAAACCAGTTGGTCAATGATCTTAGGTACGGTGTTCGTCGTCTCCTCGATCGGCGTTTGTTCGCCGCGGCCTTGCAACCAGTGCAAGAACAATCCGTAAACGGCCTCACGATTCGCTTTGTTGTAGTTGTGCGGCGCATCCCGATGGATGACGCGCAACCTGTCTTCCGCCCCGAACAACTGATAAACGCCGCGGATGGCCGGGTACTCGAATTTGAGAGTGTTCTTTGTCCAGTCGCCTGTCGCGGAAATCATGAGCATGGGGCGCGGCGCCATCATCGCCGCGATCTCCATGTTGTTAGTGTCGATTCGTAGATTCGGCGCGTTCTCGCACAGGCTGCCGCCTTGCATTTTAGCCGAGATCATAGATACCGGCGCGGAGACTTTGACACGGTCATCCACGGCCGTGAGCAGGAATGTCTGCGACGCTCCACCGGATTCGCCCGTGCAGCCGATGCGCTCGGCGTCCACCTCGGGCAACGTCTCCAGGAAATCAACCGCGCGAATGCTGTTCCAGAGTTGCAGCCCCAGCAGGTTCACGCCCCAGAGTGATTCGCGCGTGAAAGTTTGCCTGTGATCCATGAAGCTGTGGCTGATGGCCGCGCTGTCATTGAATCCCACCATGTCATAGGCGAATGCGACGAATCCGAGCTTGGCGAAATGCGTGGCGAGTAAAGGTCCGGAGCTGAGCTGCTGGTTTTCGAGCCTGCCATAGAGCCAATGCCCATGGGGAACAAGAACAGCCGGGACTCTCTCGCTCACATTTTTCGGACGGTAAAGGTTGCCCGTGACGTAAAAACCGGGATAACTTTCAAAGTAGACCTTCTCGACCGTGTGATCGCCGCGATCAATCTTGCCGAAGATATCGACGTCGAGTGACCGCTTTGGCGGCGGAGGCCATAGCCCGGCGCTGACCAGTATTTGCTCGCGCAACCTGGCGGCGCGATTGAGCCACTCCTCCTTCGTCTGCGGGGCTTTGAAGGTATATATCAAATTGAGGTGGCGCAACTCCGTCGCGCGGCGGTCGACCGCTGGCGTGTTTTGCGCCGCCGAGTTGAAAGGCAACAATTTGGTTAAAGGGGAAATCAATAATGTGCTTCTCATCGTTTGTCCTCCACTCGCCTTAGATCGGATTCCAATCGCGTGTATGGACTCAACCACTCACTAAGGCCAGCTCAATATCGGGCGTTGAAAGTCGCGTCGGACTCCCCTCTCCCAAATCTATCTCCTCCACTCTTACTCCGTCGTCCTCCACTATCTGCTTCAACACCTTCTCCAATCTCTCATACATCCGCTCCATGCTTCCTCTCTCGTACAATCCTCGGTCGTAGTTGATTCCTACTCCTATTCTT
>Ga0111539_10004815_pt1 | contig 17599 bp, 16 predicted proteins | sample RhiMethybrSRZTD1_FD_79667 | JGI IMG/M metagenome (GOLD analysis project Ga0111539, IMG submission 79667) | Populus rhizosphere microbial communities from Tennessee, USA - Rhizosphere MetaG P. TD hybrid SRZTD1 (version 2) (version 2) | ecosystem: Host-associated > Plants > Roots > Rhizosphere >... | reverse complement strand
GGTGCTGGGCCCCACTTCCATCGTCGGCACATCTCCGATCGCCCGCCACAACCGGACGATGTTGCCCGGCCCGTCGGCCCCGGCCTCCTCGGCCACCGGCTGGGCCAGGGCCGCCGCCACCACCAGGCTCGACACCACGAGCGCGCCCAGCGCGCTCCCCCAGTGCCGCGCGGGCCGGCCCCAGGCCCCCACGGCCACGGCGACAGCCGCCACGACCAGCAGCACCACGACGAACAGCGCGAAGCGCAGGTCGGTGCCGCCCACCAGCGCCCCCACCGCGCAGGCCCACGGCAGGCACCACCTCCGCCCGCACAGGGCCGCCCACACCAGCACGAGGAACCACAGGAACGGCAGCACGACCGTCCCCGGGTAGCCCGGCTCGATCAGGGTGTTCGGGCCCATCACCCAGCACAGGACCGCCACCAGCATCATGGCCAGCGCCGCCGCCGTGTCCCCCGTGTCCCCCGCGTCCGCGGCCAGGCGGCGGGTGGTGACGAAGATGCCGGCGACGGCCGCGGCGTTGATCAGCGCCGCCCCCACCGCCAGCCCCGCGTCGCCACCCCAGAGCAGCGGCCAGGCCAGCGCGTCGAACAGCCAGGGCCCCGGGTGGTGCACCTCGACGCCGAGCGGCACGGACGTGGCCGCCCAGGGCCCCACGCCCGGCACCGATCCGCCGTCGAGCACGTCGGCGGCGCCCACCGCCACGAGCGCCGGGTCGCCCACCGGCACCCACCCGCTCGCGAGGGCCCGGCCCGCGGCGCCGACGACGGGGACCAGCGCGCCCGCCAGCGCCAGCCTGGCCCACCACCGGCTGCCGCGGCCGTCGGTGGGCTCGGGCTCGTCCTGATCGGCGTCGAGGTCGGGGACCTCGGGCGCGGGCCGGCCCACCGGCCTGCGCGTGGCCACAAGTGCACCCCTCCCCGGCTCCACCGCCCCCGCACGTTACCGGGCCGGGGCCCGCCGATCAGGGAGCCGTGCTCCAGGCGCCGAGCTTGCCGACCGGGCCGTGGCCCGCCCCGAGGCGCCAGTTCGCCGAGGCGGCCAATCCGGCGTGGACGAACCGCTTGGCCGCGTCCAGGGCGTCGGGCACGCCGGCCCCGCGGGCCAGCCCGGCCGCGGTGGCAGCGCCGAACGTGCACCCGGTGCCGTGGTCGTTGGCGGTGGGGATGCGGGGCAGGCGCAGCTCGCTCAGCTCCCCGGTGACGGTGTTGTAGACGACGTCCACCGCGTCGCCGCCGTCGTCGGCGAGATGCCCGCCCTTGACCACCACCCAGGCCGGGCCGAGATCGCCCAACCGGCAGGCGGCGTCCCGGGCCTCGCGCACCGTCTCCACCGGCGTGCCGAGCAGCGCGGTGGCCTCCCGGGTGTTGGGCGTCACGACCAACGCGTGGGGGAACAGCGCCTCGCGGTAGGCCCGCTCGGCCCCGGGGTCGAGCAGGCGGGCACCGGTGGACGACACCAGCACCGGATCGACCACCAGCTTCGGCAGGCGCCCGGCGGCGGCCAGGCCCGCGACGGCCCGCACCACCTCCTCGGTGGCCAGCATGCCGGTCTTCGTGGCCGCCACCGGCAGGTCGTCGAGCACGGCCTCGACCTGGGCCAGCAGGAACTCGACCGGCGGAACGTGGACGCCGGTCACCCCCACCGTGTTCTGCGCGGTCAGCGCGGTCACCGCGCTGGTCCCGTGCACCCCCAGGGAGGCGAAGGTCAGCAGGTCGGCCTGGATGCCCGCGCCGCCACCCGAGTCGGACCCGGCGATGGTGAGCGCCACCGGAGGCGTGCCGGAGCTCACGGCGGGGAACGTAGCGGGGCCATGTCGCCCAGCTCGCCCAGCATCGCCCGAACCACGGCGGCCGGATGGTCCGCTCCCATCACCGCCCCCATCACCGCCACCCCGGCGGCCCCGGCCTCGACGCAGCCCCGCGCCCGCCCGGGAACGATCCCGCCGAGCGCCAGCACCGGCAGCCCGAGCGCGCGGTGGGCGCCTGCCGCCAGCCCGCCGAGCCCGAGCGGCGGCCCGTAGCCCGGCTTGGACATGGTGGTGAACACCGGCGAGAGCGTGGCCCATGCCGCGCCCCGCCGCTGGGCCTCGACCAGGTCTTCGACCGTGTGGCACGACCGCCCCCAGGGGAGGCCGGGATGGTCCTCGGGCCACGGGTCCTCCGCCGACAGGTGCACCCCCTGGGCGTCGACGTACCAGGCCAGGGCGATGTCGCTGGCCACGTACAACGCCGCGCCGGCCGCGGCGGCGTGGGCCGCCAGGTGCTCGGCCACCCGGCGGCGTGCCGGCGCGGGCAGGTCCTTCTCCCGCAGCAGGACCTCGCGCGCGCCGGCCTCGAGCGCGGCCGTCACCACGCCGCGGAGCGTGTGCCCCACGGCCTCGGCCTGGGCCCGGTCGGTCAGCACGAGCAGGCGCGTCACGACAGGTCGGCCATCCCCTCGAAGCTGGTCGACGCCTCGGCGTAGAGCCGCCGCGGGATCCGCCCTGCCCGCCGGGCCAGGCGCCCGGCCTCGACCGCATGGCGCATGGCCGTGGCCATCAGCACCGGGTCCCGGGCCCGGGTCACGGCCGTGGCCAGCAGCACCGCGTCGCAGCCCAGCTCCATGGCCAGCGCCGCGTCCGACGCGGTGCCGATCCCCGCGTCGAGCACGATCGGCACGCCCGCCGACTCCAGGATGATGGCCAGGTTGTAGGGGTTGCGGATGCCCATGCCGCTGCCGATCGGCGCCCCCAGCGGCATGACCGCGGCCACGCCCAGGTCCTCCAGGCGCCGGGCCAGGACGGGGTCGTCGTTGCTGTAGGCGAGCACCACGAAGCCGTCCTCCACCAGCTGTTCGGCCGCGTCGAGCAGCTCCACCGGATCGGGCAACAGCGTCCTCTCGTCGGCCACCACCTCCAGTTTGACCCAGTCCGTGTCCAGCGCCTCCCGGCCCAGCTGCGCGGTGCGCACCGCATCGCGGGCGGTGTAGCAGCCCGCGGTGTTGGGTAGCGGTCGGATGCCGGTGCGGCGCAACACGTCGAACAGGCTGCCAGGCGCGCGGGGGTCGACCCGCCGCAACGCCACCGTGGTCAGCTCGGTGCCCGACGCCACCAGCGCCCGCTCCAGCTCGTGCAGGTTGGGGGCGCCGCCGGTGCCGACGATCAGCCGGGAGGCGAACTGCTCGCCGGCGATGACCAGAGGATCTTCCATCTCCGTCAGCCTCCCTGCGCGACCTGTAGGACTTCGATCTCGTTCCCGGCGGCCAGCGCCCGCTCGCCCCAAGTGCGCCGGGTCACGACCTCGCCGTCCACGGCCACCGCGATGCCGCGGGGCTCCAACCCCAGGGAGGCGACCAGCCCCGCCACCGTGGTGCCGGGGTCCAGGACCTGCTCGTCGCCGTTGACCGTAACCCTCATGCCCGTGTCCCCGCTCCCGCGAAGCGGCGGGGATCGCAGGCCGCCACCTCGGGTGGCGGTGGCTCGCCGGTGACCACCGCCGCCACGGCCTCGGCGGTGATCGGGGCTAGCAGGATGCCGTTGCGGTGGTGGCCGGTCGCCACCACCAGCCCGTCGGCGGCGCCGGGCCCCACCATCGGGAGGTCGTCGGGCGAGCCCGGCCGCAACCCGGTTCGCACGGCCACCAGCTCGGCGTCGTCCAGGCCCGGCACCAGCGCGAGCGCGTCCCGCAGCAGCTCGTAGGCCCCGCCCGCAGTGGGACGGTGGTCCCAGCCGCGCTCCTCCACGGTCGCGCCGACCGCCAGGCGACCGTCGTCCCGGGGCACGAGGTAGATGCTCGATCCCCGGACCAGCCCCCGCAGCGTGCGGCCCACGAGCGGATCCCCCGCGGGCTGCCGCAGGGTCGCGATCTGGCCCTTCACCGGGCGCACGGGCGGCCGCGCCTCGGCGGGCAGCCCGAGGATCGACGCGCTGCGGCACCCGGCCGCCAGCACCGTCGTGCCCGCCAGCAGGGTCTCGCCTGTCGCCAGGGCGACGCCCGTGACCTGACCCCCGGGCGAGGTCGTGACCCGCACGACCTCGGCGTCGGTCAGCTTGACCCCCGCGGCGACAGCGGCGTCTCGCAGCGCGGGGACCAGCGCCTCGGGATCGACCGACCGCTCGCTCGCCGCCAGCAGGCCGCCCCGGATGCCGGGGTTCAGCCCGGGTTCGACGGCCCGCGCCTCCCGGGACCGCAGCGGGCTCACCTCCAGGCCCATGAGCCGGTGCCGTTCCGCCAGCTCGTCCAGCGCCGCCCGGTCGTCGGCAGCGAGCGCCACCACCAGCGTGCCGTCGGCGCGGTAGCCCACCGGACGCCCGGCCGCCTCCGCCACCTCGGCCGCGAACGCCGGCCACCGCGCCCACGACGCCCGGTTGAGCGCCAGCAGCGGCTCCTCTCCGAGCCGGGCCTCGGTCACCGGCGCCAGCATCCCCGCCGCCACTCCCGAGGCCGCGCCCGCCATCCCGGCGTCCACCACGACGACCGACGCCCCCCGCTGGGCCAGGCGCCAGGCGGACGACAGCCCGATCACCCCACCGCCGACCACGGCTACGTCGGGACTCACAACTCCCTGCCAAGCGCGTCGACCGCCTTGGTCACGGCCAGCATGAGGTCGTGGGTGGCGGTGTGCGGGTCGGGCGAGTCCACCACCGCGCCGATGACGGCCACGCCGTACGCACCGGTGGCGATGACTTCCTCGACCGTGGCGGCCGTGATCCCCGCGATGGCGAGCACGGGCACGTCCACCGCCTCCACCACCCGGCGCACGCCTTCCACGCCGATGGGGTCGGGCAGGCCGGTCTTGGAGGTGGTGGCGAAGGTGGGGCCGACCCCCAGGTAGTCGGCTCCCTCGGCCACCAGCCGGGCGGCCACCTCCGGGTCGCGGGCGGTCCCACCCACCAGCGCTCGGGGGCCGAGCACCTTGCGGACCGCAGCGATGGGCAGGTCGTCGGCGCCCACGTGCACGCCATCGGCGTCGATGGCCACGGCCAGGTCGGCCCGGTCGTTGACCAGGCAGGTGGCGCCGGCCGCCTGGCAGCGCTCGGCGATGGCGTGGGCCAGGCGGTAGCGGTCGCCGTCGGTCCCGGCCTTGAGCCGGATCTGCAGGGTGGGGGCACCGGCCTCCAGCGCCGCCTCGGCCACGATGAGCGAGTCGACCAGCACGTGCAGCCGGCCGAGGCGGGCGTCGGAGACCGGCGCGGCGTTCACGACCGGCCCGGGCCGGTGGCCACCGGATCCGGCTCGTCCTTGAGCCCGGGGTCGGAGAGGTACACCTCGCCGCCGGACGCCACGAACTCCTCCGACTTCCGGGCCATCCCCTCGGCCGCGTAGGCCCGGACCTGCTCGGTGATGGCCATGGAGCAGAACTTGGGGCCGCACATCGAGCAGAAGTGGGCGGTCTTGGCCGGCTCGGCCGGGAGCGTCTCGTCGTGGTAGGCGCGGGCGGTGTCGGGGTCGAGGGCCAGGTCGAACTGGTCCTGCCAGCGGAACTCGAAGCGTGCCTTGGACAGCGCGTCGTCCCAGGCCTGGGCCTGCGGGTGGCCCTTGGCCAGGTCGGAGGCGTGGGCCGCGATCTTGTAGGCGATCACGCCCGCCTTCACGTCGTCGCGGTCCGGCAGGCCCAGGTGCTCCTTGGGCGTGACGTAGCAGAGCATGGCGGTGCCGAACCATCCGATCATGGCGGCGCCGATGGCCGAGGTGATGTGGTCGTAGCCGGGAGCGATGTCCGTGGTGAGCGGGCCGAGCGTGTAGAACGGCGCCTCCCCGCACAGCTGCTGCTGCAGCTCGACGTTCTCCTTGATCTTGTGCATGGGGACGTGCCCCGGCCCCTCGATCATGACCTGGACGTCGTGGTCCCGCGCCACCCGGGTCAGCTCGCCCAGCGTGGCCAGCTCGGCCAGCTGCGCCTCGTCGTTGGCGTCGGCGATCGACCCGGGCCGCAGCCCGTCGCCCAGGCTGAAGGCCACGTCGTAGGCGGCGAAGATCTCGCACAGCTCGGCGAAGTGCGTGTAGAGGAAGTTCTCCTGGTGGTGCGCCAGGCACCAGGCGGCCAGGATCGACCCGCCCCGGCTGACGATGCCCGTCACCCGATCGACGGTGAGCGGGATGTAGCGCAGCCGGACTCCGGCGTGGATCGTCATGTAGTCCACACCCTGCTCGGCCTGCTCGATCACCGTGTCGCGGAACACCTCCCAGGTGAGTTCCTCCGGGCCGGAGTCGACCTTCTCCAGCGCCTGGTAGATGGGGACCGTGCCGATGGGCACCGCGCTGTTGCGGATGATCCACTCCCGGGTGGTGTGGATGTCCCGCCCGGTGGACAGGTCCATGACCGTGTCGGCGCCCCACCGGGTGGCCCAGGTGAGCTTGTCCACCTCGTCGGCGGCCGAGGACGTGACCGCCGAGGTGCCGATGTTGGCGTTGATCTTGGTGAGGAAGCGCGACCCGATGATCATCGGCTCGGACTCGGGATGGTTGACGTTGGCCGGGATGATGGCCCGGCCCCGGGCCACCTCGTCGCGGACGACCTCCGGGTCCATGCCCTCTCGCAGGGCGATGAACTCCATCTCGGGCGTGACCTCGCCCCGGCGGGCGTAGTGGAGCTGGGTGACGCGGCGACCGGTGGCGGCCCGCAGGCGGGGCCGGTCGGCGCTCTCGCCCGGGAACGGCTCCGCGGCCGAGGCTCCGGCCCGGAACGACGCCCGGCCGTCGTCGCGCAGCGTCGCCACGCGGCCGGGGTAGTGCTCCACGTCGGCCCGCTCGTGGATCCACTGTGCCCGCAGCGGCGGCAGGCCGGCCCGCGGGTCGCTGCCCGGGCCGCTGGTGTCGTAGAGCCGGAGCGGCTCGTTGGGTGGATCGAGGCTGACCTCGCAGAACGGCACACGCACGTCGGAGCGTGTCCCCGCAACGTAGGTCTTGCGGCGGATGCCCATTCAGCATCACTCCCTTCGCCGGCATTACCCGGATCAGGTTCGGCGGTCGGCACCTTGTGCGCCCTCTCAGCCCGTCGTCCGAGCTCCCGCGGTCTGTTGTGCGCCCACGGTAGCGGGGTTGATGCCGTGACGAAATGCACACGGACACCGGGACCGCAGTCGTCCACACTTGGGCAGTGGGTACCCCCTCCTTCGCGGACCAGATGGCGCGCCTGCAGGCCGACCCCGACCAGCCGGGCCGCTACCACGTCGACGTCGACCCGTGCTGGAACTGCCCGGTGGTCCCTCAGGGCGGCACCATGGCGGCGCTGGCGACCGCGGCCATGACCGCGGAGCTGGGCGATCCCGACCAGCGGCTGCGCACGCAGACCACGGTGTTCGCCGCCGCCGTGCCCGCCGGCGCGGTCACGATCGACGTGTCCGTGCTGCGGCGGGGGCGCACGATGTCGCAAGTCACGGCCACCACGCGGGCGGCCGGTACCGATGCTGTCGGGCACGCCACGGTGGCGGTGTTCGGCCGGGCGCGGGGCGGCTTCGAGTTCACCGACCTGGGCATGCCGGACGTGGCGCTTCCGGCCGCCGCCCCGTCGTTCCGCGACCCTCCGCCGCCCGAGGTCGAGTTCAACGACGAAGAGCCGTTCCCGTTCTGGGAGCAGGTCGAGGGCCGCCCGGTGATCGGCCGCCCGCCCTGGGAGCCTTACGTCCCCACCTCGTCCGAGTGCGCGTTCTGGTACGCCTTCGACGACCCGCCCCTGCTCGACGGCGGCACGCTCGACCCGCTGGCCGTCGTCGCCCTGTCGGACCTCATGCCGTCGTCGGTGGGCCAGCGCATGGGCCCGCTGGGCCGGGAGTGGTACCCGCCCAGCACCGACCTGACGGTCCACATGTTCGGCACGGCCCGGTCCCGCTGGCTGCTGGCCCACCTGCGCGCCCGGCAGGCGGGCGAGGGCTACGCCTCGGTGGAGGCCGCGCTGTGGGACGAGGGCGGCACGCTGGTGGCCCACGCCTCGCAGGTCATGTTCCTGGTGTTCCCGGACGGCGCCCCCGAGGGCGACGAGCGGTTCCCGCCGGACCTGCGTTAGCTCGTCCCGTTCGCGAGACTGGCCGCTCCATGCCGGAGCTGACCCTCGGGAGCCTGAACCTGCACATGGGCCGGGGCCCGGGAGGCCACGCCGCCCCCTTCTACGACGTCGTGACCGCGTGCAAGGAGGTCGACACCGACGTCCTGGTGCTCCAGGAGGCGTGGGTCCCCGACGGCGACGAGGGCGACGTCGTGGCCATCGCCTCCGCCCTGGGCTACACGATCGCCGGGTCCTTCACGGTGGCCCGTGCCTCGTGCCACGACCAGGTCCGCCTCGTGGCCCGCTCGGGCCCGGCGGGCGACGGCGACTGGGTGGTGGCGGTCCTCTCCCGCCTCCCCGTGGTCTCCTCCACGGTCGCTCCCCTGCACCCGCAGCTCCCCCACGACCCCGGCCGCCGCGCCCTGGTCATCGCCTCCGTCGACGCGGGCGGCCCGGTCCCGTTCACGGTGGCGGGCACCCACATGCCGCTGCTCAAGGACCCGGTCTGGCGACTCCGACGGTCCCTCCGCGCCTCGCTCCCGTCCGTCACCGCCCCCGCGGCATTTGCCGGCGACATGAACATGTGGGGCTGGCTCGCCTCCCACCTGGCCGGCCCCGGCTGGCGCCGAGCCGTCCGCGGCCGCACCTACCCATCCCCCCGCCCCCACAGCCAGACCGACCACATCCTGGTCACCCCACCGGTCACGGTCGCCTCGTCCGAAGTCCTCCCCCAAACCCTCTCCGACCACCGCCCCATCCGCGCCCGCCTGCAGTTCTGACTCACCCGCGCGCCTGGCAGCATCGGCACCTGTTGCTCAACCCCCGTGACGGAGCCGCATGACTGACATCGACGGAGCCAACGCCATCGAGGCGACTCAGCGACGGTGGCGTGAGGGACGCCGGGCCCTCGATGCGAGCCGGGACGAGCTGTCGCGTTGGGCGGCTCGGACGCTGTACCCGGATTGCCCGAAGGTGGAGGGGACCGACCTGCTGACCAGGCCGGAGTGGACGGAGCCTGGGCCGGTCCCGTTGGACGATGTGCGGCTCCTCTGGTGCGGGACGGCGCCGCCCGGGAGCGTGCGCGGTGCGGAGCCCGAGTCGGCGTCGGTCCGGCCGCTGCGGGCCGGCGGGACTCGCTACGAGACGTACGCCAGCGCGGTTGGCGAGCTGGCCCGGCCGCGGTTGTTCGAGGACCGGCCGTGCTACCGGTTGCTGAGGGCGGATGTCGACGATGGGAGCGTCCGCCTGTCGTTCGGGCCGGGTAGCTACTTCGACACCATCAACACGTGCGAGGCGGTCGCGCACGAGCTGGCCGAGGGCCGCCGGGCGGACGCCGCCGGAGTGCCTGACCTGCCCTTCCGGTCGCTGATCGGCGACCCCTGCGATCTCAGCCGTCGTCCGGTGAATGTCGCAGTCAGCGCGCTGACCATCCGGCGATCGGCCACCGAAGCCACCTTCGTGCTCCACCGCCGGGATAGCGCCAAGGTGGCCCACGGTGGCGGGCTGTACCACGTCATGCCGGTCGGCGTGTACCAGCCCACCGGCTCGGGCGAGGCCGACCACGCCGACGACTTCGACCTGTGGCGTTTCCTGGCCCGGGAGTACAGCGAGGAGTTCCTCGGTGAGCCCGAGCACCGAGCCGAGCACGGCCCGCTCGACTACGAGCGCTGGCCGTTCTTCCGTGCCCTGGAGGAAGGCCGTGAGGCCGGCGCCGTCACCGCCCATTGGCTTGGGCTCGGTGTCGACCCCCTGAGCCTCGTCACCGACATCCTGGTCGCCGTCGTGTTCGATGACGCCTCCTACGACGCGTTGCTGGGCGGCACTGTGTCGGTGAACGCCGAAGGCGACGTTATCGGCCACCATCGCTTCGACGCCGAGCACGTCTCCCGAGCTTTGGGGTCGTACCCCATGCAGGCCGCCGGGGCTGCCGTGCTCGCCGCGGCTTGGCAGCATCGAGCAGCGCTGCTACCTGCTGGTCGAAGCGAGTAGGGCGACGACCTTCGTCAGCGCTCCACTGTCGGCCAGGGCCAGCTCTGCGCGGGGGCGTAGCCGCCGGCCGCGGCGAAGGCGCTGGCGATCGTGGTGCGGTCCAAGCCACCGGCCAGGAGGACACGGAGGAGGATGCGAGCCTTGTAGGGGTCGAGACGCCATGCGGGGATCAGCCCCGCGGCGATGAGGGTCGCTTCGGACCCGGGGAAGCTGTAGGTCGCGGCGAGGACCGAGCCGGCGCCGGTGCGCGAGGCGAGGACGACGGGGATCCGCGCCGCCATCGTGGTGAGGTCGTCAACGAGCCATCGGGGGACATGGCCGACGCCGAACCCGGCGATGACCAACCCATCGAACCGGTCAGCGGCGCCCTCCAGGAGGGCACCGTCGTCATCGAAGGAGATGACGGCCAGGCCGACTCGCGGCGAACCCTGCCCGTCCGGGCGGCTCGGGTCGAACGGCACCCAGAACCGCACCGGAAGGTGGTTGAGGAAGTGCGGCCGGCCTTCGACGACGTAGCCGAGGGGCCCACCGTTGGGGGACTGGAAGGTGGTGAGGCTCGTGGAGTGGGTCTTGCGCACCCGGCTCGCCGCATGGATCTCGTCGGCCAGCACCACCAGACAGCCTTGGCCGCGGGCGTCGAGGCTGGCCGCGACTTGGATGGCGGCGAGGAGGTTGGCGGGCCCGTCGGCTCCCGCGAGCGTCGCGTTCCGCATCGCACCGGTCACCACTACCGGCTGGGATCCCGCGTGGAGCAGGTCGAGCAGGTAGGCGGATTCCTCGATCGTGTCGGTGCCCTGGGTGATGACGACGCCATCGGCGCCCGAGGCACACCGCTGCTCGACGATCGCAGCAACCGACTGCATGTCGTCGAAGCTGAGCGAGGCGCCGGGCAGCCGGCGGAGGTCCTCGGCGGCCAGGTCGATGGGGAGCTGGCCGAGTCCGGGGACCGCGCGGATCAGGTCGTCGGTGGACAGTGCCGGCTCGGCCCCACCGGTGGACCCGGCTGCCATCGCGATCGTGCCCCCGAGCCCGAGCACCGCGACCTGCCTGCGGGTGGTCGTCACCAGCGTTCCTCATGCCACAGCACGCATAGTGAGTTCAGTGGAGCCGCCGACTCGCGCTCACCGGGGAAGTCCAGCGGCGAACGGGCAAGCCTGGTCGACACCGGCGGACGACAGTAGTCGGCTACGCGGCCCGAACAGTCCGGCCGGCCCGTCGTCAGCCAGGTCCTCGCATCGGCCGACGGCTGCACGCGGTCACCCATTCGCCAACAGGGAGACGGCTTCGTCGGCGCAGGGCCAGGAGAGGGTGACGCCGGCGCCGCCGTGGCCGTAGTTGTGGATGATGGTTTGGGGGCCTCGGTGTTCGGCTTCGAGGCGGACTGCGGGGCGGGTGGGGCGGAGGCCGACCTTGTGGGCTCGGATGGGGGCGGTGGCCAGGGCGGGGACCAGGGTCGAGGCGCGGGCGAGGATGGCGGCGGCGGTCTCGGGGTCAGGGGTCAGGGCCCACTCGTTCTCGTCGGCGGTGCCGCCGACCACGATGTCCGACTGGCGGGGGACGACGTAGGTGAGGGTGTGGGCGTCCAGGTCGTCGCTGAGCCACTCGTCCACGCCGACCTGGTCGACCACCACCACCTGGCCGCGGACCGGGGTCACCGTCGGGTCGGGGACCAGGTCGCGGGCGCCCAGGCCGGCACAGTCGACCACCACCGGGCCGAGGTCGGCCAGGTCCGTGACCGTGATCGGGGCGGTGGCGAACGACGCGCCCGCGGCGGTGGCCTGCAAGGCGAGCCACGGGAGGTACCGGGGCATGTCGACGACCGGGGCGGCGAAGCGCCAGCCGGCCTCGTAGCCGGGGGCAGGGTCGCGGACGACGGTGAGGTCCGGGACTGCGTCCGCCCACCACGGGTCGGACGGGGGGCTGCGAAGCAGCTCGGTGCCCCAACGCATGTCGACGCCGGACTCAGGCGAGCGCGAGGCGAGGCGGGCGAACTCGACGTACGACTGCTGGGACCAGGCCAGCACGCGGTCGTACGGCAGCACCCGGTAGGGGAACCAGAGGGCGGCGGCCACCGCGGAGGTCGTCGAGAGAGGGGGCTCGCGGGCGACCACGGTCACCTCGTGGCCCGCCTCGGCCAGGCGGAGCGCGGTGGTCAGGCCGATGACCCCAGCGCCGACGACTGTCACCGCCGCGGGCATCAGTACGGGGGGCGCAGGCCGGGGAACATGGGGAAGTGGCGGGGGTTCCGGGTCCACAGCTCGCCTCCCACGTGCTGGGCGGTGGCGCCGATGAGGATGTCGGCCAGCCCGATGCCCGGGTGCGAAGACCGGAGCTCGCGGGCCAGGTTGCCGCCCAGCTCGGCGATCTCCTCGCTGACCGCCACCCAGTCCAGGCTGTCGATGAGGGCCCGCGTGACCCCGCGCTCATGGGTGCGCATGCCGGCCAGGAGCTCGGTCCGGCTGATCACCGAGGCGTACAACTGGGCCCCGTTCTCCTGGGCGCGGTCGAGCGCCAGCACCGCGCCGGGATCGTCCCGCAGGTTGTCGATGAGGATCGACGTGTCGACGACGATCAGTCCCATCCCAGCTCGTGCAGCCGGTCGTCGAGAGTCTGGTTACGGATGCGCTCGACATACTCGGCGCCGTCACCGACGTCGTCCCGGTCGGCCCACGCGCCGCGGCTGGCCCTCAGGGCGGCCCACATGCGCTCCTGGGACGGGCGGTACTTGTCGTCGATCGCCTCCCGCACCAGCTCGCCGATGGAGCGCCCGCTGGACTCGGACTCCAGCTTGAGCCGCCGGTACTGGTGCTCCTCGAGCAGGACCTGCGTGCGGTGCATGATGTAAGGCTACGTCACGCCCAACGGGACGGGACCAGGGGCGATCGGGTACACCCAGGGTATGGCGACCGCCGCGACCAGCACTCCCACCGGCGATACCAGGGGCCCCGGCACGAGCCCGGGGCAAGAGCCAGGGCGGCGGGGGCGGCCGCCGGAGCCGGCGAACACGGCGGTGCGACGGGCGCGGCTCAGGCGCATGCGCCAGCGGGCCACGGGCCTGCTCGTTGTGGCGACGGCCGCGTTCGTGGCGCTGCAGGTGTGGGGGCCCCAAGGGACCTGGGCCGGGTACGCCATAGCCGGGGTCGAGGCGGCGATGGTCGGCGGGTTGGCGGACTGGTTCGCGGTCACCGCCCTGTTCCGGCACCCGGCGGGCGTGCCGATACCGCACACCGCCGTCATCCCCGAGCGCAAGGATCAGTTCGGCGAGACCCTCGGGGACTTCGTCCAGACCAGCTTCCTGACCCCCGACATCATCGCCGAGCGGGTCCGCACCGCCCGGGTGGTGCCCCGGCTGGCCGCGTGGCTGGCGGACGAGGCCAACGCCAAGCGCCTGGCCCGCCACCTGGCCGAGGCGGCCGTCACTGCGGCCGACCTGGTGCGGGACGAAGAGGTCCACCGGGCCCTGGAGGACGTGGTCCGGCATCGCGTCGAGACCACGCCGCTCGCCCCGCTCGCGGGCCGGGCGCTGGGGGTCATGACCGAGGACGGCCGCCACCACGAGCTGCTCGACGTGTTGCTGCGCGGCCTCGACCGGTTCCTCACCGACAACCGGGAGAGCCTGCGCCGCCGCTTCGGGGACGAGTCACCCTGGTGGCTGCCCGAGGCCGCCGACGACCGCATCTTCGAGCGCCTGCTCGAAGGGGCGCGCAACGTGCTGCGCGAGGTCATCCGCAACCCCGACCACGAGCTGCGCCGCGACTTCGACGCCAAGGTGCGCGGGCTGGTCGAGGACCTCCAGACCGATCCCGAGCTCCGGGCCCGGGGCGAGGACCTGAAGCACGACCTGCTGGACCAGCCCGAGCTGCGGGCCTGGGTGGCCGGCGTGTGGACCGACCTCAAGGCCGGGCTGCGGGCCCAGGCCGACGACCCGGACTCCGAGCTACGGCGCCGCCTCGCCGCCACGCTCGGAGCGCTCGGCGAGCGGCTGAGGGACGACCCCGCCCTGGCCGAGCGCATCGAGGGGGCGGTCGAGACCGGCGTGCGCTACGTCAGCGACCAGTTCAGCGACGAGATCGCGGCCATGGTCAGCGGCACCATCGCCCGCTGGGACGGGCGGGAGACTGCAGACCGGCTCGAGCTGCTGCTCGGGCCGGACCTGCAGTTCATCCGCATCAACGGCACCGTGGTGGGAGGCCTTGCCGGCCTCCTCATCCACGGTGTCGGGCTGCTGCTCTAGCCCAGGTCGGGCGGTGGATAATCCGGCGTCGTGTCCTCCTCGGGCACCTGGTCGTAGACCGTGACCGAGTTCCCGACGTCGAACAGGCCGGCCTCGTCGAACGAGGAGGGCAGGTTGCCGATCGTGTAGCGCTTGCCCATGTCGGCGTAGCGGTACATGCCGGTTCCCTGGTTGCCGACCTCGTCCTCGCCGGTGGCCGTGGGGTCGAACCAGATGAGGGCGGTGTCGTCGGAGCCGCCCCAGTCCTCGTCGGGCCAGACGCCGTGGTCGCCCCGGGAGCTCTGCGGCTCGGTGGGGCCGCCGCCCGACGTGGGGTAACGGAACAGGCCGTCCCGGAACGTGTCGGGGGTCAGGTTCGGGCCGGCCAGCATGATGCCGGTGAACATGGTGCGCAGCGGCGGCTCGAGGACGTTGGCGTTGGTGTTGGGCGGGTCCTCGCCGAAGGCCCACCGGTGGATCTGGAACGCGCCGTTGGTGGACCGCTCGCCGCGGGCGCCGACCAGCGCAGTGCCGAACCCGTTCTTCCACTGCGACGTATCGGTCAGCCGGGCGAAGATGGTGGTGTCCATCAGCGCGTTCGGCCCGAGCAGCCACTCCGGGTGGTAATTCTGGGCCGTCGCTTCCCTGGTGAGCGAGCTCGGGGTGAGCGGGTCGCCGTAATAGATGATGGTCGTCACGCCCGCGTCCATCAGCTTGGCGATGTTGGTGCGGGCGTTCTCCTGGGCGTTGGCGAGATCGAGCGTGAACTCGACGTCGGTGGCGATGTCGATGCCGTTCTCGGCCAGCGCCTCCTTGAAGTGCTCGAACACGATCTGGTGGTCGCCTTCGGGCGTGTCGTAGTGCAGCAGGCCGTACACCCGGTCCTTGGCCTTGGTGGCGTCGTCGCCCGCCAGCACGGCCTTGCCCGGGCCGGCCAGCTTGCCGAAGGCCTCGGCGGCCAGGTCGGTGGCCTGGTCCGGCGTGGGGCCCGCCTGCCAGATGTAGGGCTTGTACTGGTCCACGATGTCCTGGGGCAGGGCGACCCCACAGCCGGGACCGCACACGATGTCGTGCGACGCGATCTCGGCCGCGAACACCGGGCTCGCCTGCGCCGGTCCGCCGATGACCGCGAACGGCTGCTTCTCGGCGATGGCGATGGCGTCCGCCTTGGCCGCCTCGAGGTCCGAGCCGGCGCCGGTGCCGGTGTAGGTCTCTACCACGACTGTCCGGCCGTAGCGCTCGAACAGGTGGTTGTAGAGGGTCACGAAGTTGGCGATCGTCTGCTTGGCCGACTCGGGGTTGATCTCGGCGCCGGCCCCCGCGACGGTGGCGGTGAGCAGCGGGTCGAGGTCCGGGTCGGCGATGTACTGGACGATCTTGATCTCGTCGGCGGTGACGCCCGCGTAGGTCGCGCCGCCGTTGTCTCCGGTGAACGGCTCGACGCATGGCGGCGCGTAGACCGACACCAGCTTGATGCGCCCGGTGGTCGTGTCGCAGTTGGGGCCCCAGTCGACGTCCTCGCCGGTGGCCTCGGCTTTCTGCCAGGTCATGGGGCCGGACGCGACGAGCTCGTCGGTGGTGCCGGCATCGGTGGACGCACTGTCGTCGTCGTCGCCACCACCACCACCACCGAACAGCGCCACGGCCGCGGCGATCAGCACGACCACCACGACGATCGGCCCGTACCGCTTGGCCGGCTTCTGCCAGGCCGGGGGCTTGCGGGAAGGTGGCTGCCCTCCCTCACCCTGCTCTGTTGACTCGTCGGTGGCGGACATCGACGGCTCCTTTCTGTGGGCCTTCCGGCTGCGGACCTCAGCCGGCTGTCGTGGCACCGGATCTGGTGATGGCGGCCTCGTCGGTCCCGAGATAAGAGGCCACCACGGCTGGATGTTCGATGACTTCGGTAGGCGTGCCCTCGGCGACGATGCGTCCGAGGTCGAGGGCGATCATGCGGTCGGAGATGGAGCCCAGCAGCGGGAGGTCGTGCTCGACGACGAGCAGGCTCGCGCCCAGCTGGTCGCGGACCCGGCGGAGCATGGGGGCCAGCGCCTCGGCCTCGCGCTGGGCGATGCCGCTGGAGGGCTCGTCGAGCAGCAGCACCGACGGTCCCTGCGCCAGCACGCAGGCCAGGTCGACCACCCGCCGCGTGCCGGTCGACAGCTCCCGGATGAACTTGTCGCGGTAGGCGCCGAGCGCCAGCAGCTCGATCAGCTCGTCGACCCGCTCGCGGACCTTCTCCTCGGAGTCGCTGACCGACGGCAGGTGGAGGGTGGCGGCGATGGGGTCGCGCACGTCGACGTGCTGCTCGAGCGCCACCGCGATCGCCTCGTCCACGGTGAGCCCGGGGAACAGCCGGCCGTCCTGGAACGAGCGACCGAGGCCCCGCCACGAGCGGACGTGGGTCGGGGCGTCGTGCAGGTCGACCAGCTCGCCGTCGCGGTCGCGCAGGCGGATCGAGCCCCCGTCGGCCGGCGTGTAGCCGGAGATGACGTCGAACAGCGTGGTCTTGCCGGCGCCGTTGGGACCGATGAAGCCGAGGATCTCGCCCGGTCGCACGTCGAACGACACGCCGTCGAGCGCGCGCACGCCGCCGAAGCGCCGGGACACCTCCCGGACCTCCAGCACCGGGGCGCCCTCCCGGAGCCCGGAGCGGGCCGGCGCGTCGGCCTCCTCGGTCTCGACCTCGGCTGCGGCCGCCCGCAGGAACACCGAGCGCAGCAGGTCGGGCCGGGCCAGCAGCTCGCTGGTCGAGCCCTCGAAGCGGACCTCGCCCTTCTCCATGAAATAGGCGCGGTCGGCGACCGTGAGCGCCACGTTGACCGACTGCTCGACCAGGATGATCGTCGTGCCCTCGTCCCGCAGCGACCGGACGACCTCGAGCAGCTGGCTGACCACCACCGGCGCCAGGCCGAGGGACAGCTCGTCGACCATCAGCAGCCGCGGCTTGCTGATGAAGGCCATGCCGAGCGTCAGCATCTGCTGCTGGCCGCCGGACAGGTTGCCGGCGGGCTCGTGGAGGCGCTCCCGGAGGACCGGGAACAGTTGCAGGACCCGCTCGATCTCGGCCCGGACCTCGGGCGAGCGGGCGTTGCGGTTCCAGGCGGCCAGTCGCAGGTTGTCGGCCACGTTCAGCTGGGTGAAGACGCCCATTCCCCCGGGCACCACCACGACGCCCCGGCGGCCGGCGATCTCGTCGGGCGGCGTGTGGGTCATGTCACGCCCGTCGAATACCACCGCACCGCCGCTGGCCTGCACCAGGCCGGAGATGGCTTTGAGCAGAGTGGACTTGCCGGCCCCGTTCGTGCCCATGAGGGCCACGATCTCGCCCTCGTCGACCTCCAGGTTCACGCCGAAGAGGACCTGCACGTTGTCGTAGTGCACGTCGATGTCCCGGCACAGCAGCAGCTTGACCTTGCCCTGCTTGCGCAGCAG
>Ga0111539_10004814_pt1 | contig 17601 bp, 19 predicted proteins | sample RhiMethybrSRZTD1_FD_79667 | JGI IMG/M metagenome (GOLD analysis project Ga0111539, IMG submission 79667) | Populus rhizosphere microbial communities from Tennessee, USA - Rhizosphere MetaG P. TD hybrid SRZTD1 (version 2) (version 2) | ecosystem: Host-associated > Plants > Roots > Rhizosphere >... | reverse complement strand
GTTGTCCGAACATTCCGTAACGCGCCAGACAATTCGGCAATCGTCGTCCGTTTGACAACTGAGATCGGTTCCACCCGAAGTTTCGGCGGCAAGCAAAAGCGCGCTCGCCGCACGCGTCTTCTCTTCACACGACATCGCATCGACGTCGGTAGGGGTACGGTCGTGAATCGTGGAATCGGTAACCGAGCTATCGTGAACCGCGGTTTCGGCTTCGCCGCCCGCATCATCGTAAGCTCCGGCGTCTCCGGGTGCCGTCGATCCTCCGCACGATGACACACAGATGAGCAGCGCGAGACCGGCTGAAGTGGGGTTACGGTTCACAGCGTCAGATTACCATGCGCTGGCCGCAGCATCGCTCGGTCCGGCGATTCCCGCGAGCTCACAGAGCGCCGGCCGGGCGGAACATGGAGCCAACACGCGGCGGGCAATACGCCTGTCAGAACGTGATGCCTTGTGCGCCGACGGCCATCCCCGCGGGAAGACGGAGCTTGACCTCATTGATCGTCGGGTCCACACGGACCGAGGTTCGGTTGGATATCCAGAGAGGGATGCCGATGGCCAGGGAGATCAGTCCCACGCCGCCCCCAATGGCCGCTGCGGTGGTGACGCCGGTGGAGCCGTCGCTACCCACAGCGTCGACCGCCAGGAAAGCCCCACCCAAACCGGCTAAGCAAATACCCGCGGTGGTGAGGATGACGCCCGCCGTGTGGGCCGAGCTCGATCCGGCGTCGACCTTGAGATCGTAGGCCGAGGGGCCGCGTGGAAACGCAAAGGGAGACGAGGGGGTGATGCCCTTTCCGGCCACGAGGTACGCAAACCGCGGATCGACAGACTTGTCGCAAGGCGCTTCACACTCAGGAACCGGCTGCTTCGACATCACAATGACGGGAATGAACGCAACACCCGCCACGAACGCCTCCCCGACATCAATGCGATCGATCAGCCGAAAAAGGGTCACCCGCGGATCGTCGGTTGCGATTCTGACGCGTACACCGGCGCTCGGGCCAGCATCGTTAGAAGTCAGATTGACGTTGACTGGCACCTTTCCGGGATCCGGCCCGGTGGAGTGTTTCGTTTCGTTCGTGGCGAGCTTGATTGAAGCGTCGTCATTCGACACAGCCACGCCGAGCTCGACGTGTTCCGCCGTCCGGTCATACGATTGAACGGGGTTCTGGCTCGGCGACGGCGGGTCGGCGCGAGCGGATGTCGCCAGGAGAATGACCGCGCGGGCGAACGAACGATGCACTGCACGCCGCGTTGATGGAAAGAGCGCCACCCAGAGGTGCCTCATGCACGCAACAGCATACACGGCGACACATTCTATTGCCACGCTTGTCACCTAACAGGTCCGTTGAGTCTAGCGGGTGGAGTACCGCCAAGTGCAAGCCAATTGACGGCTTCGACCAGCTGAGCCGGCGCGTCTTAGTTTCCGACGGGGATGTCTAACCGCCGATCCCGGCCGTCGGAAAGCTCAATGCCGCATCCCAGCATCGAGCGCTCTTAGTAAGTCTTTCGACTTCGAACGGCTTGTGAACATGTCCGTAGATGAACGTCGCGCCGGCTAGCACCTTCGCGAGCCGCGTTCCGAGACACTCAGCCCCGATTGTCATCTCGCAGGAATTGATGTCGACAATCTTCGGGTTCGTATCGAGGATTCCTTCGAACGGCGAGAATACCAACGGTTATTTGTATCCCGGCCCGGTTGAGTGGCTTGCAATGTGTGTGGACGCCACACTCTAAGCAGGTGCACGCGATGACCGCCTGCGCGGCTGCGGCGGACTAGGCGGTCTCACGCTCGCAGATCTCGGCTTCGGCGAAGTAGGCGAAGAAGTTCAACTCGCCGGCCCCCGAGACGCACGATGATTGCGCCCCTCCCGAGGACATGCGATCGGCGGGCAATGCGGAAATCGGGGATCAAGACACGCGTCGCTTTCGCCATCGTCACGGCCTCGCTGTTGCTCGTCGAAGTCACGCTGACGCGCGTGTTTTCGGGGACGATCGGCTACTATTTCGCTTTCATGAGCATCAGCGTCGCGATGCTCGGCCTGGGCACCGGGAGTCTCTGGGTCACGCTGCGAGGTGAGCGCGCGGGGCTGCCTGAACGACGCGCAGGGCTCGCTGCCCTCGGACTGAGCCTGACGGCCGCGGCGGCGACGCTTCTCTTTCTACGATTTTACCCAGCGATGGGAAACGAAAGCCCCCAGCACCAGCTCGTCCAAGTCTTGCTCTTCGGCGCGCTCTTCGTGCCGTTCTTCTTCGGAGGCGTCGTGGTCTCCGCGATTTTCGAAGCGTACGCCGGAGAATTTGGGCTGCTCTATGCCATCGATCTCGTCTCGGCTGCCGCTGGATGCGTGCTGGCCGTGCCTCTTCTCCAGCATGTGGCGGCTCCCGAGGCGATGCTGGTCATCGCTGCGTTCGTCGGGGCGGCGGCGCCGCTCTTTTTTCTGGCGATGGGTGAGCGCCGCCAGGCTAGCGGTGTTGCGGGCGGCTTGATCGCCTTGTTTGCCGCCCTTTTCCTGACCGTGCATGGATCGCCCGTGCTTTCGCCGCTCGTCATCCGGAACCAAAGGATGACCGACGTCGTCGTCGATCGATGGAACGACTTCTCGCGGGTCGTCGTCAAACGAGGGCCATTCTTCACGTGGGGATTGAGCGAGACGTACGAGACCGCTCATCCTCCGCAATACGATTTGCTGATCGAGGGGGTCGCGGGGACGCAGATCCAGCACTGTCCCGACGGTGACGTCTCGAAGCTCGACTTCTTGCGCTACGACGTGTCGAGCCTCCCCCATTTGCTGCGGCGGACTGGGTCCGCGCTGACGCTCGGCGTCGGTGCGGGGCTCGACGTCATGATGGCGAAGCACCACGGCAAAGACCCTGTCGTCGGCGTCGAGGTCAATCCGTTGGTTGGCGATATTGTCAACGAGCAGTTCGGCTCGTATTCAGGCCGCCCCTATCACCTGCCCGGCGTGACGGTCCACTTCGAGAACGCACGCACCTTCGTAAAACGAGATCGGAATCGGTACGACGTCGTCACCGTTACCTGGGTCGATTCGGGCGCCGCGACGGGAGCCGGCGCTTTCGCGCTGACGGAGAACTATCTCTATACGGTCGAGGCATTTCGAGACTATCTCGATCGCCTCAAGGACGATGGCGTTCTCGCGTTCATGCGCGCGAGGTATTCGCCCGAGTACGACGCGATCAAAGGGATCGGCGTCGCCGTGGAAGCGCTGCGGGAAATGGGAATCGCGGATCCCGGCCGTCACATCACGGTGACGTCGGTGGCGAGCCCTCATTTCGAGCGGCGCGAGCTCACGCAGGTCCTCGTGAAACGCACGCCTTTTAGTCCCGGCGAGCTTGCCATCATCGACGAAGCGCAGGAACGCCTGCACTTCAACGCCCTCTACACACCGGGCCGCAACGACAATGACGCCGACATCGAGCGGCTCATCGCAGGCAAGGACCGCGCTCAGGTCTATGCTTCCTTCGGCTTCGACATGGAGCCGAACACGGACGACCGGCCCTTCTATTTCTTCTTGCGCGAGGGTCCCGGCCAACCGGGAGGACGCGAGGTACGCATCCTGCGACAATCGATCGTCACCATCTTCGTGCTGATCGGGGTGTTCGCAATATTGCCGCTCGTGATCCTGCTCCGGCGCAACATCGGTGGGCTGCGCGCAATCGCCACCTCGAGTGCGTATTTCTCGCTCCTGGGGCTCGGCTTCATGCTCATCGAGATGAAGCTGCTTCAGCAGAGCGTGCTCATCATCGGCAACCCGACGCTGTCGCTCGCCGCCGTGCTCGCTGCTCTGCTCCTGTCGACGGGCGCGGGAGCCCTCCTGTCGCATCGGTTGAAGCTCGACGGCGCGAGGGCCGCGTTGGCCTTCCTCGTCCTCCTCGCATCGCTCGTCGTCTCGCTCGCGACGAGCGGCGGGCTCGCGGACTGGCTGACCGGCTTTTCTCTTCCGGTCCGTACGTTGGGACTCATGCTGGCCATTGCGCCGGTCGGCGTCCTCTTGGGGCTTCCGATGCCCCTCGGGATTTCGCGCATCGCGGCGACGCGCGACCTCGTCGCCTGGTGTTGGGGCGTCAATGGCATGTTCGGCGTGGCCGGCAGCGCGGTGGCCATTTACGTGGCCATTCACTTCGGGCTTTCCAAGGCGTTTCTCCTTGGGGTCGCGTGTTATATCGGCGCGGCGCTCGTGTTTTGGGGATCGCTCGATACCCTCACACGGCGCGACGATGTCCCCGGCGCCGCTCCGGCTCTCGAGGCTCGTCGTGGGGAGAATTGAGCGCCCGCTAGGGCATGGAATGACCAAATCAGGCAGTTCTCCGTGCGGGTCGCGAACGGTCATAACCAACTCGGAATCCGTCGGAGCGCGGGACATGCCGGCCAGCGTCAACAGCGCGAAGTCGAGTATCCTTGAGTTATGGACGACGAGATGCGGGCCAGAGTGTCAGCGCTACTCGAGGCGATCGTGATGGCGGACGGTGTGCTTCGGCCGGAGGAGCGGGAGTTCGTGCGACGAGCGAGGATTCGATGGAAGCTCCCCGAGCCCGATGCACCGCTCAGCTTGCGCACGCTCGGCAGCGCGACCGAAGCGCTGCGGGCGCTCGATCCGGCTGCCCAAGTTCGCGTGCTGGCGCTACTCGTGGATGCGGCTGCTATCGACCATCACATCGATCCCCGCGAGCACGCTCTGCTCCTCGCCGCCGCGGCGGCGCTCGGGATCGAGGCGACAGCGCTGGAGGAGCGTCTGCTGCAACGATTGAAGACGCCGTCCGAGCCTTAGCCACCCGACGGCCTATCTTAGATTTCTCCGCCGCTCGCGCTTGGACTCGGTCGGCTTCTCCGAGGCGAACGAACCGGTGTTGACGTTGTTAGCGCGCTCGTACGTCGCGCGCCGAAGTGCGAGCCGCGTCGAAAGTCGAGTATCCTAGGGCCATGGACGACGAGATGCGGACCAAGGTGTCAGCGCTGCTCGAGGCGATCGTGATGGCGGACGGCGTGCTTCGACCGGAGGAGCGGGACTTCGTGCGACGGGCGGCGAGCCGTTGGAAGCTCCCCGAGCCCGACGCGCCGCTCAGTCTGCGCACGCTCGGCAGCGCGACCGAAGCGCTGCGGGCACTCGATCCGGCTGCGCAAGTTCGCGTGCTGGCGCTACTCGTGGATGCGGCTGCTATCGACCACCATCTCGATCCTCGCGAGCACGCTCTGCTCCTCGCCGCCGCGGCTGCGCTCGGGATCGAGGCGACGGCGCTCGAGGAGCGTCTGCTGCAACGATTGAAGACGCCGTCCGAGCACTGAAGCCCTTCGCGACGTCGAACAGCGCTGCCAGTCATATCTATCGCTCGCCCGAGATGAACACCGCGCCGCTCGACGCCGAAGCGGATCTCGCGAGCTTTGGTCCCACTGGTTTCACGCTCAATTGGCCCACGAACGACGCGATCGCGTCGCAGATCTGCTTTCTCGCGCTCGGCGCGCGGTGAGAGCACCGGCTATTTTTGTTCACGCTGGCGCGCGGATCTTTCCACCATCTGCGACAAGCTCGGAGGCAGCTCGCCGCGTCGTCTGCTTGACGAAGTGTACATGTAGGTGTACATATTGTTGAATGTCGAAGACATACAGCGTGGCAAAAGCTCGGGCGAAGCTCGCCGATATCGTCGATCAGGCGGAGGCGGGTTCGGACGTCGAGCTAACGCGGCGTGGAAAGAAGGTGGCGGTGGTGATGTCTGCTGCGCGGTATGCTCGCCTTTGCGGTCGACAAGTAGGATTCATGACGGCCTACAAGGCCTTTCGGGAGAAGCACAATCTTTCTGAGGCCGGCGTCGACCACGAGTGGGCGCGGAAACTACGCCAGAAAGACGTGGGCCGACCGGTGAAGCTGTGAGTCGGTTCCTGCTCGATACGAGCACGGTATCAGCCGCAATGTGGAAGGTCCCAGATGCTGGTGTTCTCGCCAAGCTTCGCGAGCACGACGGCGAGTGCGCGATCAGCGCGCACGTTTGGCACGAGCTCCGGTATGTTGTCGGAAGACTTCCGCGAGGTAAACGACGAGACGTACTGGAGGAGTTTCTGCGGGACGTCGTGCACGCAACGTTGCCCATCCTGCCCTACGATGAGCGCGCTGCCGAATGGTTGGCGCAAGAGCGCGTTAGGCTCGAGAAGACAGGCAGGCATACCCCCGTCGTAGACGGGCAGATCGCGGCCGTCGCGGCGACACATGCGCTTCCGGTCGTTACCGCCAATGTCTCGGACTTTGCCGTCTTCAAGGATATTTCAGTACACAACTGGATGACCAGAAGGCGCTAGCCCTCACGCCCCGAGCCACGCGCTTATGACCGCGACAAGCTCGTCGTTCGATTCCACGATGGCGTGCGCTTCGGGAAAAGCGTAGCCGGCCGTGAGCTCATTGCGAACGACGACACAAGGGATGCCCGCGGCGCGCGCTGCCAATAGGCCGCGGGGCGAGTCCTCGATGGCAATGCACTGCGCTGGGAGCCTGTCGATACGTTTGGCTCCGAGCAGGTACGGCTCGGGCGAAGGTTTCGTCTGCGTGCAGTCTTCTTCCGTGACGACCGTCGGGCAATATTGCGCGAAGGTGGTGCGGCGATGGGCCAGGTTGAAGTGCTCGCGCGAAGAGCTCGTCACGATGGCCATCGGCGCCGTCGCAGAGAGCGCGCGCACCACGTCTTCCATTCCGTCGCGCGCCAGTGTTTCTTCGGCAGCGAGTAGCGCGCTGAAACGGCGATTGCGGTCTTTGCGGATCTCCGCGATCGACGCTTCGGAGTGGCCGCGCGCGCGAAAGAGGTGCCACCCTCCGCAGTTGTCGAGCAGAAACCAATCGAAGAAGGCGCGATGAGTCAGCTCGAGACCGTGGTCGGCAAAGAGGTCGCGATTGACCTGGAAAAAGAGACGTTCGGTGTCGACAAGAACGCCGTCGTTGTCCCAGAGAATGGCTTTGGTCGTAATTCGCTTCAACCGGCGTCATCCTTTAGCACGGGCGCGCTTTGACGCTCGTCGGCGCGTAGGCGAAGGGCTAGGCCGAGCGCCACGAGCTCGACCGCCGCGGTCCAGCCGTAGACCGGGCCTGCGCCGCCGAGCCGCTCGTAGCCAAAACCCGCCAAACGATAGCCGATAGCGCCGCCGAGCGACGACGCGATGCTGCTGAACATGGCCTGCCCCGTTGCACGCAGACGCGCGGGCACCCAACGCGACAAGGCCGTCACGGCACAGGCCCAATAAAGCCCGTAGCTGAGGCCGTGGAAAGCCTGAACCGCGACGAGCCAGGCGGCCGGCAAATCTTGAGAAACGAGCCACCATCGCAGCGCGGTGACGCCGAAGGCGCAGGCGAGCAGCGTCGCGATCGAGAAGCTGCGCTCGAGCACGGGGAACGTGAAAAGCACGATCACCTCCGCAATGACGCCGAACGCCATTCCCGCCCCGGTCACCGCCGGTGAAAGGCCACGATCGTGCACGAGCGTGCCAAAGAGCGGGTAGGTCGCCAATGTGGCCGAGTGCACGGCGCACGCTGCGAGGAGCAAGATGAGCCGTCTGTCGGCGGCCAGTGCGCGCACGTCGCGAAGGTGGGGTTTCGGTCCTCGCTCGAGTTGCTCTGCGGGAAGAAGCTCGGCGACGACCGTGGTGACGAGAAGCGTAGCTGCGTACGCGAGCGGCATCACGCGGGCGCCATCGGCGTCGGAAAACCGGGCCAACAAGAGACCGGCGCCTTGTGCCGAGACGACGAATCCGAGCGATCCGAAGAGGCGAACGCGCGCGTAACTTGCGCCGGGTTCGGCGTGCACGGCATTGACGGCGACGGTATCGCTGAGCGGGATGATCGCAGGCTCAGCGAGGCCACGCATGAAGAGGAGCAGCGCGACCGTCAGTGGTGTGCGCGCAAAGACGAGGCCCAGCGCGGCGAGAAATGCGCAGCGTGTCGCCACCTTCAAGGCGCGCGCGGGCGCCTGCAGCCGATCGGCGAGCGCGCCCCATAGGAAAGAAGCAGGGATCGCCGCGATCGATCCCGCCATTTGCGCGGTCCCGATCTCCGATCCGCCAAGGCCGATGGCGCGAAGATGCGGTACCAAAAACGGGTAATAGATGCCGACGGTGATGAAATACGTGAAGTAGAAGATGCGGAGGCGCGCGGCGACCCGCGACATGCCGGCCCGCTCGGCCGGTGAACTCATGGCGCGGAAGGTATCAGCCGTGGGCCGAAGAGCAATCGTCAGCCAGCGGCGCGCGCGCCGAGCTCGACTCGGAGCGAAGCTGGCGCTCGATGACCAACCTCTAGGGTGTGAGCGCTAGGCAGTAAAAGCCGCCGTATCCACCGAGGGAACCGACGCCCCGCTTCGAGGTGTCGAAGCTGTCGGTGAGATTGATGTAGTCAGCGCAACCTGCTTCGTTGATGGTGCCCGTGTACCATGCGCTTCCAGGAAACGTCGCCGCGCCGCCGCGCCACGAAAACCCGATGCGCGGCGTGCCATCGGTACCGACTTTTGTCGTCCAATCGTGACAGGTGAGCGCCCAATCGGTGCCGATGACCTTGCCGTCCGCTCCGGTGCCGGTCAGGGTGTTGTGATTGTCGACGTTGCCCGTACCGTCGGGATTATGGTTGGGCACACCGAGCTCGTTCGGCAGGTCGTAGATGATGGAAGGATCGGCGCCGCGCGGCCATGGCTGCAAGAGGTCGTCTTTGGTCATCGCGACCAGCCGGCCCACACGGTCATACCAGGGCCCTGTGCCAACGCGATCAATGGCGTGCACCGGGTTTCCCGAGGCGTCTTTGGTGGCGCTCAAGAACGCGTGCCACGTCTTGCAGCCCGCCCCCGGAAAGGAGGCTTCTGCCAATTGGCGGCAAATCTCGTCGGCTCCCGAGATGCCGTCAGGTTTGCCGAAACGCAAATCGCCGCCGAAGCCGTTTTGGCTGCCTGACAGGCGGCGCAGCCCCGCCAAGCTCGTAACGAAGAAGCTGAATCGAGCCGTACCGCCCTCACCCGGAGCGCAGCCGCTATCAGGATTGGAACCACCGCCATCGGTCCCCTTGCCGACATCGGACGAACCGCTATCGGCTATGCCGCCACCGTCAGCGCCTCCCCCGCCGCCGTTTCCCGAGCCCGCGCTGCCAGCGAGACCTGCGCTGCCACCCGTTCCCGCGCGCCCCGCGCTGCCACCGGAAGATGATCCGCCAGCCCCCCCACCGCCGCTGCCTCCTACCGTGCCACCGCTGCCGCCAACCGTTGTCCCGCCCGCGCCGCCGTCAGTCCCCTCTACGCCAGAGGCGCCTCCGTTTCCGGCAGATCCGCCTGTTGTACCGCCGGCTCCTCCAGTCGTGCCGGCACCAGAACCTCCGCTCCCGTTTGGCACGGCAGATTCGCTGCTGCACGCAAGCGCGCTCGCCGCGAAGACGACGGCAATGGTGGCCATCGCGGTCCTATGTCGACCCAACGCAATGCTCCTAGGCATGACATCCTCCTTATCGAAAGATGATTCGCCCTGTCGCCCTCAGAGCAGCGGGACCGTAGCACGATGAAAGGTCACGAATCCACGTTCGCGGCGCATATTTCGACTTTTTCCCGTTCTCAAAATGTACGCGTGTCACTAGCGACGCGACGCAGTTCATTACTTGTAACCAAATCGAATTGGGAGTCGGGTAGGAAGTAGACGGGGGCTGTTCGGATCCCGGCCGCACGAATATTCGCGCGCCTTCGAAGCGCCTCAGCCGGACGCTCCGAGCCCGCAAGAACGGGCGTTCATCAACTTCTGCGCGAACCAAAAGTCGGTACTCCGTCCCTGCGATCAGCGCTATGCTCCCCGCCCGATGGCGAAGGTCGAGCTGACGAAGCACCTGTTTCAGTTCTTCCCTCAGCTCGAGGGCAAGGAGCTCGTTATCGAGGCGGCAACGGTGGCGGAGGTGGTGCGCGGGCTCGAGGCGATCGCGCCAGGGATTACCTTTTACTTGTGCGACGAGCGCGGTCGGCTGCGTCAGCACGTCAACGTGTTCATCGGGGAGGATCAGGTCATCGATCGCCGGGACCTCTCGGACCGTGTCGAAGCGAGCTCGCGCGTCGTCATCATGCAAGCACTCAGCGGCGGCTAGAGCCGCCGGAGATCATCAGGAGATCGATCATGTCCGACTGCATCCTCGTAGCGACTCGCAAGGGCACGTTCCTCGTGGACAAGCTGAAGAGCGGCTGGACCCCGCGGCTCTCCGGTCACCCGGGCGCGCTCGTGAACTTCGTCGCGCGCGATCCCAACACCGGCTCGCTGTGGGCGGCGCTCGGCCATGGACACTGGGGCGCAAAGCTCTCGCGCTCGACCGACGACGGCAAGAGCTGGAACGACGCGACGCAGATCAAGTACCCGGCCGGCGCCCGCTACCTCGGCACCGCGATGCCGACCGAGGATTCCCCGACGCTCGGCAAGCCGACGCCGCGGGAGGCCACGGTGCTGAAGCTCTGGTGTCTCGCTTTCGGGGCGCCCTCGCACATCTACGTGGGTACGATTCCGGGTGGACTCTTCGTGAGCCGCGACGGCGGCGAGACGTTCGAGCTCAATCGCCCGCTCTGGAACCACGAATCGCGCGGCGGCGACTTGTTCACGACGGAAGGCAACGGCGTCACGCACTGGTCGGGCACGCCGGCATCGGACGCTGGGGACTTCGCACCGGGTATCTGCTCGATCCTCGTCGACCCGCGTAAGAGCGACCGCGTGCTCATCGGCGTTTCGACCGCCGGCGTGCTCGCGACCGAAGACGGTGGCAAGTCGTGGCAGGGTCGCAACAAAGGCTTGCTGAACGATTATCTGCCGAACCCCGAGGCGGAGTGGGGGCACGACGCGCACGCCACCGAGCTGTGCAAGGGGCAGCCCGATCACGTCTGGCAGCAGAACCACAGCGGCGTCTTCCACAGCAGCGATGGAGCCTCGACCTGGAAAAAGGTCAGTGAGCCCGAGCGCGGCGTACACTTCGGCTTCCCGATCGCGGTCGACGAAAAGGACGGGAACACCGCCTGGGTTGTCCCGGGGAAAAGCGATCAGCAGCGCATGGCGATCGACGGCGGTCTCTTCGTCGGCCGAACGCAAGACGGTGGAAAGAATTGGGAGCAGCTGCGCGCGGGGCTGCCGCAGAAAAACGCCTATGATGTGGTGCTGCGCCACGCCCTCGGCATCAGCGGCAATCGCCTCGCGTTCGGGAGCACCACGGGCAACCTCTATGTCAGCGAGGACCGCGGCGAGAGCTGGTCGACCGTCGCGAACAATCTCCCGCCGATCTACTCCGTGCGCTTCGGGTGACGTCCGGGTCCGAGTGAAACTGAGCTAGCCAACGGCGACGTCGAACCCGCACGCGTCGTGGCCGAGGCCGCCGATGCACGTCACCTCGAGGGCTCGCGCCTTTTTCTTGGTGACCGATTCGACAACGCCGGCAATCATGCCGCCCTCGAGGTGACAGAGCGTTCTTCCGACCTTCGTCATCCCTGCACAGGTGACGCACTCGTAGACATCCACGTGGATGCTCGAAGCGGTCAGCTTGGGGACTTTGATGACGCCGATCTTGAGCTCGGCGCAAAGGCCGAGAAAGTCCTCCAGCTTGGTGATCCCGAGCGCCAGACCCAGCTTTTTTCCGGCGACGTACGCGGTGCCGGCCGCGCCGCGTCCGATGATGTCCTCCAGCGCGACCAGGCGGAGGAGACGGAAGAGCGCGACCCCCGCGTCGTTGCCGAGCGACGGGCGGGCGATCTTGAGGACATTGCCCACTTCGATGGGCATGCGTGGTTCGCCAACCCTGGTTTGGGGCGCTGTTGCGATGGTCATGCTTGACTCCTTTGAGACATGAACGATTTGACGTCGTTGAGCAGTGGAACAATGCGCGGAAAATCGGGGCCCGGCCCCGCTGTGAGCGTTGCCAAAAAGATGTCGGTGCCCGGCACGCTGCACGCCGTCAGCGTCGCCGCGCGCTCGTCCTCGATGACAATGCGCCGAATGCTTCCGAGCGCCAGAAAGTCCCTCGCTTTACCTGCGGCCTGGGAAATGAACCCACAGAACCCAGCGAGCGATTCGGATTGCTCGCCGATCGCGGCGACCAGTAGGCCCATCGAGTCACCCAGAACGGCCGCGCGAATGCCCTTCGTCTTACTCAATCGCTCCAAGATGCTCTGGTAGGTCTTGGCGCCGCCGACGCCGCCCAGCACCGCGGGCGGAAGCGGCGAGCTCGTGTTCCCCGTTCGCTGTTCGACTTCGACAGGTGGAAGCGACGCGCCGGTGCTCTCTGTTCGCTGTTCGAGCTCGGCGATCCGCGCCTTGAGGAGGCCAATCTCGGCGGCATCGCGCAAGGCCCTTTTGCGCCCGGCGTCGCCCTCGTTGGCAATCTCCATCTGACGCGCGCGCTGGCCCCTGAGCATCCCTGTTGCCAGGCCCGCGGAGAAGAATAGTACCGCGCCGATGGTGGACAAAATCCAGAAAAGCTGAGCGAACGACATTACTTGCCTCCCGTGAGCTCGATTCGAACTTCGGCGCGGCGATTCTGTCGATACGCCTCTTCGGTCGATCGGACGTCCACGGGCCGCGTATCGCCAAAAGCCGCAGTGCGAATGCGATCTCGAGGGATACCGAGCTTGTCGAGGGCGCGAACGACGGCGAGGGCGCGCTCCCGGCTGAGGTTGAAATTGCTCCCCAGGTTGTCCTTCCAGCCCGTACGATCGGCATGCCCATCGACGACTACGATCGCTTTGGGATCTTTCTTCAACGCGTCGGAGATCGACGTGAGCATTCTCGCTTGGTCATCGTTGACGATCGAAATCCCACTGTCGAAGTGAACGACGCAGCGCTCTGGATGAAGCGGCAATGGCTGGCTCTCCGTCTTCACGACGGGCGGAAGCACCTCGTCCGACATCGGCGACGGCCGTGGTAAAGGCGGGAGTCGTTCGATGCGCACCGCCGCGGCCAAGGGTTCGATCCGGCCCGCCGCTGCGGGCGGAGCCGAGTCGGTCATTCGTTCCGCGTTGACGTCGAGCCACGCCAGGTCGGCTACGCCGAGAGCCAAGCACGAACCGATGACCCCGCGAACAATGGCGGGCGACATGTCATATCGCCTTGGCGAGGTCGGCAAGCACTCGTCGTAGCTCGAGAAAGATAAGGCCCAGCTTCGCGTCCCGCGTGACGAGGAGAACGAGCACGGTGTCGTTCGTGACGGCGTTGAGGATGATGTAACCCTTCGGCGACCGCACGTAGACCTGCTCCATCTCCGAGCGCATCAAGTCCGCGGAGATCCGTTCGCCGACTCCGAGCAATGAGGCAGCCATTCCACTCACCAGCTCTTCGTCCACCTCCGCTGGGAGCAACGACGACACGACGAAGCCATCGGTGCTCACGACGAGCGATCCGATGATATCCGGTGTGCTGGCGCGCAGCGCCCGCAGCGCCTCGTTGATCCGGTCCGACAAAGTAACGATTCGTCCCTCGGTTGTCCGTTCAGATAAAGTAGGCACTGGCTCCTCCCTTCCGTTGTGGCTTCGTTCGAAGCTTCTAGAGATTCTCTTCCTCGTTGCGATTGTCCTAGTGCCGAGTCGCGGGCGACGGCGCGGTAGCGGGGCGGGCGCGCCACTCGGACTCGGACGGTGTTACCGGACGGCGCATGTCGTCCGGAATGAGACTCGGGGTCTGTGTATTCGGCTGCGTGCGAGCGGGATCGACGCCCTTCGAGGAAGCGGTATTTGCCGGCGGTGCAGGCGTCAATGCGACGGTCGCCGTCCTCACGACGTTTCCACTCCCCCACGAGGAAACCTCGCCCCGAAGGCGTGCGATGACCGAGGCCACAGCGAGCGTGGCAACCATGACGAGAGCCGCCGCAGCGATGACCGCATTCGGACGTCGAAGCCAATTGGGCACGCTGAGTGTGCTCGGCGACACCGGGCGCCGGACCTGAAGCTTGGTGGGCGCCGCCGAGTCCGACGCCATCACGCTCTCGGGATAGAGAGCCAACGAGCTCAGAATCGCGCGGCGCATCTCGCGTGCCGTCTGGAACCGATCTTCGGGTCGCTTGTTCATTGCGCGCAAGCAGATGCGCTCGAGGACCGGATTCACGGCGCGGTGCCGCGACGGGGCAATCGGAGGCTCGGAGACATGCTGGATGGCGATTCCGAAGGGCGTATCGGCATTGAAAGGGGGTCGACCGCAGAGCAGGTGATAAAGAACGACTCCCATCGAGTAAAGATCGCTGCGACCATCGACGTACTCCGCCCGCGCTTGCTCGGGCGACATGTAATCGGGCGTTCCCAAGACGAGCCCCTGCGTCGTGAGCTGAGGTGCAAAGAGGTGCGACGCCTCGTCCGACGGGACGGCCATCTTGGCGATACCAAAGTCGCACACCTTCACGATGTCGGTCGCATTTCCCTCGTCGTCGGTCCCGCGCAATATCAAGATGTTCTCGGGCTTGATATCGCGGTGGACGATACCGACGTCATGCGCCTTGGCCAGCGCAGCCAGCGCCTGGGACATGATCTGAACGATCCGGGCGTCGGTGAATGGCCACTCGCGCTGCATGACGGTGAGCAAGTCGTCGGCCTCGACGTACTCCATGACGAGGTGGAGCAGGTTTCCGTCTTCTCCGAAATCGAGAACGCGGAGTGAGTTGGGGTGCTCCAGTCGCGAAGCGGAGAATGCTTCGCGCTTGAAGCGCTCGACGAAATTCTGTTGCTCGGCCAGCTCCTGGTGCAGGATTTTCACAGCCACCCACTTGTCGAGCGCGATCTGACGTGCCCGGTAGATGGTGCCCATCGACCCCGTCCCTATGACGCTTTCAATCGTATATTTGTCGGCAAGCGTACGGCCGATGAGCGGGGGGGGATTGTCGTTCGATCGCCGATCGCCTGACGGGTTCGCGCCCGTTTCCGCGGAATCGCCGTGCTTCGTTTTTTCATCTGGCGTCTGAAGCGTGGGCGGCGGATTGACGCGCTCTTTCTGATCTTTGGAGGCCTGCTGCCGTGACGGCTTCTCGAAAATCGAGGACGTCCTATGTAGATTCTGACCGTGGCTGTTGGCGGCCTTCTGCCGCGTGGGCCATTCGAAAATCGAGGACGTCCTACTTAGGTTCCCTCCCAGGTTCTTGGCGGCCTCTTGCCGCGCGGGTCGTTCGAAGATCATGGACGTTTCACTTGCGCTCTCTCCGTGGTTTTCGCGGTCTGCCCCCCCGCGGGCCATTCGAAGATCATGAACGCTCATTGGCTTCTCTCCGTGGTTTTCGGCGGCTCGCGGTCCACCCGGGACTGTTCGAGAAACCGCTGAGTGGGAAAGACCGCCGAAAGAAACCCCACGGGTACAACCATGATCATGCGATCACGCGAGTGCATCCGCGCGTCCATCGCTCGAAGGAACTACCCGGTTCGCAAAAAGCAACATTGCCCGGAGCTCCCGCACCGACGCCGGAAAAAAACACCTCACTGCTGGCATGCGCTGTCATGAATGTAGAGAGGAGAAAAATGTAGAGAGGAGCAGGCCGGGCCAAACGACCGTGGCTGCATCAATCCGGGTGATCGATGATGGACTCAGCGTCCGCGGACGAGCGGTACGTCTTCATTGCCCATGAATCCGAAGGGCCCTCATGATCGACAAGATGACAGTCTTCCGGCGGTCGCAGTCTCGCCGGAGGCGGAGGCGCGTCGTTCTGACGGTCGGCGCGGGCCTGCGACTCCTTCGAGCGTGCGGCGGCGGTTCGGAGCCGGGCTAGGGCTCTGCCTGGCGATCGCGACCTGGTGCGCATTGCTCGCGCCCGGCCAGGAACACCTCACCGCTCCCGGAAGAATGAACGTAGGGCACGGGCAACTCGCCTGTACCGGCTGCCATCGAGCGGCGCCCGGTACCGTGCGCCAGCAAGTCCAGGCCGGCACTCGCTTTCTCCTCGGGTTGCGCGAAACGCCGGTCGACTTCGGATTCCGAAAGGTAGAAAACGGCGATTGCAACGCGTGTCACGAACGCCCGTTCGACCGGCACCCGGTCTTTCGTTTCAACGAGCCGCGCTTTGCCGAAGCGCGCAAGGTGATCGCCCCGCAGCAGTGCGTAAGCTGTCATCGCGAGCACGCCGGCCGCCGCGTCACCGTGCAGCCCGAATACTGCCGGCACTGTCACGGCGAGTTACATGTGAAAAACGACCCGCTGGACGTTTCGCACGCGACGCTCGTACGTGAGTCCCTTTGGCTCAGCTGCCTCGGATGCCACGATTTTCACGGCAACCACTTGATGAAGAGCCCGACCCGTCTCGCCGATGCGATCTCTTCGCTTCGCGTGGGGCGCTACTTCCAAGGCGATGCTTCTCCTTATCCCAGGCAACTGAGAATGCCGGCTCGGCAGGAACGAGGGGACCATTAAGGCCTTGTTCCTGCTTTCACTCGTTGCGATGGCAACGGTCTACCTGTTCGTGACCGCCCCGCCCCCTTTGCCCGAGGCGTCGGCTGGAGGCGGCAAACGGCTCACGGCTGGTGAAGTCTTGGAGATCTGCGCAGCCGAAAACGCTGCGGTACGCGAGCTGTACGCCAAAGAAGTCGTGGGGGCCGGCCAGAAGGTCGGACTTCGGTTCGACGAGAATTGGGAGCAGCTCAAAATCGACGCCGGGCCCCTGCCCGCCCTCTTTCTACGCGAAGTGTCCAAGAGCCTCGCGCAAGGTCGGGTGAGGTTGGGCCTGTTCTTGGGGTCGGACAATCCCGTCAACAAGTCGAATCAATTTTCCGGTCCACAGGCGGACGCCCTTGAAGAAATGCGACGCGACGGAGAACCGCGCAGCTTCTTCATGGATGACGTCAAGCTGTACACCGCCATGTTCCCGGACGTCGCCGTCGCGGCCGCGTGCGTGGATTGCCACAATCAACATCCCGACAGCCCCAAGCGCGATTGGAAATTGGGCGACTTGATGGGCGCCACCACATGGACCTTTCCTTCGAACAGCGTCTCTGTGTCCGAGGCGCTGGAGCTCATTGCTGCGCTCCGCAACGGGTTCCGGGATGCCTACGCTCACTATATTGAAAAAACCAAAACCTTTTCTTCGCGCCCCGAGGTCGGAAAAAAATGGCCGAGCCAGTGCTACTGTCTACCCACGACCGAAACCTTCATGCAGGCAGCGGAATTGCGGATTTCCAAACCCACGCTGGATCGCCTGCTTTCCCGTCGGTAGAAAGCGCTCCGAGAAAGTACGCGCCCGAGCGGAAAGCCGTAGCGTTGCGGCCAGTCTTGACCTCCGTCGCCGGGGCCGCGCTGTGGCTTTTGTTTCTGGAACAGGTCAGCCTGGGGTTCGATTGGGGGCCACTCAACGTTTTGCAGGGCCAGCGGTGGTACAAGATTGCGAGTGGCTCGGTACTCGCGGGATTCGTTTGCTTCCAATGGTTGCTTGCGCTGTTACGCGTCAATCGATGGGCGCGCGCGGCGAGAGCGCTGTTTTCGTGGCATCAGATCGCGGGGGCTTTTTCGCCAGTACTCCTCCTTCTACACAGTACGCGTCTCGGCTTCGGTTATCTGCTGCTGCTCAGCACGGTGTACATGGCGAACAACGTCGTGGGTCTCGTCAGTCCCTCGGCCTTCCCGCGGCTCAAGATGCTGCTGCCGTTCTGGGTGAT
>Ga0111539_10004810_pt1 | contig 17613 bp, 18 predicted proteins | sample RhiMethybrSRZTD1_FD_79667 | JGI IMG/M metagenome (GOLD analysis project Ga0111539, IMG submission 79667) | Populus rhizosphere microbial communities from Tennessee, USA - Rhizosphere MetaG P. TD hybrid SRZTD1 (version 2) (version 2) | ecosystem: Host-associated > Plants > Roots > Rhizosphere >... | reverse complement strand
GTCGCTCGACACGGGTCCCGTGGAGTGATCCAAACGGCCAGATCCCGTGAAGCGAGAGGCCTTGTCCCGGTGAACGATCCCAGGGCTCGCTAGGCGGCTCGCCGAGCACCCCCTCGAGAGTCGTTGAAGTTTCGCCAGCGGTAAGAGAAGCGCTGATGACCCCGGCGCCGAACCCGGCGGTGTCACCGTCACCGTGCGGGAGGGTCGGGAGTGGCCGTGCCCCAGAGCCGACGTCGAAACTCCTGACGGCAGTCGGCACGCGGCCTGACCGGCGCTCAGGTTCGAGCCCGGACACGTGCGTCCCACAGGCGCACACCCTGGCGCTCCTGGGCCGACCCGAGTCCCGCGGATTCACGCATTTCTCTCGCTGGCAACATATTTGCGTATGGCGACCCGCGATCGTCGCGCAGTAGGATTCACTTGTGCTCCTGGAGCATTCTTATGTTGTGGTCCGACCTGAAATTCGCCGTTCGTGGGCTGCTCGGGGCACCAGGGCTCTCGGCGGCCGCTGTTTTCGCGGTGGCCCTGGGCATCGGGCCGAACACCGCGATCTTCAGCCTCGTGTATGCCACGCTGCTCGCGCCCCTGCCATTTTCAGAGCCGGACCGCCTTGTCCGGGTCTCACCGATGCCCGGTGGGCATCGCATCTTCGGCGAAGGCGTCTGGCGGGGGCGCGATTTCCGAGAGCGCCAGTCCTAGGCATCCCGTCATGCCACCCGGAGGTTGTCGTGCGGCGGGCCTCGGTGGGGCGATTCTGACCATCTGGTGGGCGGCCGGTCCTTGGTCCCTGCGCGCGCAAACCACCGTCGGCCTCGCCGAAGTTCCTCGGCCCATTCAAAACGCCGCAGGATTGCGGCTGCTGGTGGCAACCGACCCCACCTCGCCCGTCCTCCGCATCGTTCTCCCTGGCCGCCCGGCGTCAGATCGGTCGATAGAGATCCTCTTCCCCGAACACGTCACCGTGGTCAAGCAAGGCCAGGACTCGGCCCAACAGCTCTATCTGTTCCGTCCTGGGCAGCGGGGTGACCGACCGCCATGGCGGCGCTCCAATGCGTCTCTCGAATACGAGCGTGACCTCGGAGACGGGATCCATCTGCTCGCGCGAGCCACGCTGGAGGACGACGGCGTGCGCTTCCACTATGAGGCGCGAAACGAGTCGCGGGTGACGTACGCCATGATCTATGCCCCGACGGACCCACGACTCACGTCGATCTTCCACGACCTGCGCCTGGAGCGCACCTACGTCCATCATGCTGACGGCTTCGACCTGCTGGCGTCAGAGACGCCAGGCCGGCTGACGCTGCCACTGGATCAGTGGCTCCCGGCTCGCTATCTCGTGTCGTTCACGTGGCCGGTCCCCGCGCAGCGGATCGAGCGTCGCGACGACGGGATCCGGTACTACAACAAGTCCCGGGCGGTCGACGTGCCCTTCATCGCGACGGTGTCCACCGACAAGGAATGGGTGATCGCGAGCTTCGCCCGCACCGCGGGCAACGTGTGGAGCAATCCCGAGCTGACGTGCCAGCACGTCGACCCGCAACCGTCGCTCTCGCCGGGACAGCGCGCGACGATCGAGCTGAAGCTACTCGTCATCCGCGGCTCGCTGGACGATGCGCTGGAGCGGGCGAGCCGGCAACGTGAGTCCTTGGAATAGGCGAGAAATCGATGAATGGGTAGTGTGGTCGGGGCGGCCGGATTTGAACCGGCGACCACCTGCGCCCAAGGCAGGTTATTGGCCTCCAGATAACCTCTTGACGCCGTGTTGGATCTGATCTATAACTCCTTACAGATCAGTTAGAAGAGAGCTGTTCAGACGGTTCAGGAGGCGTCAGGAGAGCCCACCCTGTTTCAGGGATTTGGGTAGATCAGCGGGTAGATCAGAAAACATCCCATGCCGGGTGTTCGACTCACCGCCGAGAGCGTCGCGAGGCTCAGGCCCCGCTCGGGGAAGAGGGCGGATACCTACTTCGATCGCACGAAGGGCGCGCCGCCTGGCTTCGCCCTGCGTGTGACCGCCACCGGTGCGCGGACCTACTACCTGATCTATCGGTCTTCGGGCTCGGAGAAGAAGTCGTTCCTTTGGGTCGGGGACGCGACCAGGATGTCGCTCGCCGATGCTCGGGATCGCGCTCGCGCAGCGGACCGACTGCGCGGGCAGGGATCCGATCCGGTCGAGGAACGCAAGCGCGAGGAGCGGACGGCGCGGCAGCGGCCGACGGTGGTGGCCCTGCTCTCCGCGTTCGTCGAGGCGGGCGAGAACCGCAAGAGCGAAAAGACCCAGGCCGAGTACCGCCGCATCGTTGCGGCGGAGATCGACGGGACGCCCGTCGGGGCCACCACGGCGAACGACGTCACTGCGCCGGAGCTGGACGCCGTCTGCCGGAAGATCGCCAAGCGCAGCCCACCAATGGCGATCAACGTCTTCAAGCTCATCCGGGCCGCGTTCCGTTGGGGCTTCAAAAAGGACCTCGTCGACCGCGACGTCTCCGCGAAGCTCGATCGCCCTGCCGAGGAGCATCGACTCCCGACCGAGGAGCGCACGCTCAACGACGAGGAGGTGCGCCGGCTGTGGCTCGGCGTAGAGCCGTTGGGCCGCGAGATGGCGACGTTCATCCGGCTTCCTCTCCTCTCCGGGACACGCCGCGGCGAGACCGCGCTCGCGGAGTGGCGTGAGTTCGAGCTGCGCGAGCAAGGAACGTCCGTATGGCGGATTCGCGCCGAGCATCGGAAGGGCCAACGCGGGAAGAAGCGCGGCCTCGTCATCCCGCTGTCGCCGTTGGCGGTTCGCTTACTCCTTGCTCTCCGGGAAGAAACAGGGAGTGGAACGCGCGTGTTTCCGGCCGTCGGCGAACGCTTCCTCATCAACCTGTATCGCAGCACCGAGGAGGTTCGGACGGCGACCGGCGTTCGATTCAGCCTCCACGACCTGCGGGCAACGTGCGCAACGGGCGTGCGCCGGATGAGCGGCCTTCCTCACGTGCCCGCGCTCGTACTCGGCCACCAAGGTGTCCCCGGCGTGCCCGACGTGACCTCCCGCTACGATCGCGCCGACACCGTCCCGGAGGTCGCCACTGGCCTCAACGCCTGGGCGGCGTACATCGAAGCGCTCGTGAAGGAAGAGCCTCCGCTGCGCGTGGTTTCGATTCACGCCAAGCAGAAGCGGATGCGCGGGTGAGACGGATCGGCAGCCGAACATACGCCTTCCGTGATCGGCCCATCGAATGCTGATCGGATACTTCGACGAGAGTGGTACGCAGGCTGGATCGCCCGCCTGTGTCGTTGCAGGCGCCCTCGGCACGCCCGCTAATTGGGCCTATTTCGAGCCGCGGTGGCGTGACCTTCTCGACAAGTACGGTGTCCCAGCCTGCCACATGACCGCGTATGAGACTCGGCAACGGCCGTTCGCAGACTGGTCCGACACTCGTCGTCTCGCCTTCATCAAGCACGCACATCGGACAATCACGTGGAACGCCTCCGTCGCAATCGCAGCCGCCGTGGTGTGCGCCGACTATGCGGCGGTTGTTGAACCAACTCGCCACAAGGATGATGTTGGTTCGCCCTACTGCCTTTGCATTCAGAAGTGCCTAACACAGGCCGTCAATTGGTCCCGTACTCACGCAAACGGAGCCGTGGTGTCGTTCGTGTTCGAGGGCGGCGCTGAAGGTAGGGGGGAGGTCGAGAAGATGTTCGCTGAAGCCAAAGACGATCCGGCGTGGGGGCCGCTTCTGGGTACTCTGGAGTTCCGGGGGAAGGAATGCCTCCCGCTGCAAGCAGCGGACATCATCGCCTACGAGGTATGGAAACAGATGGTCAATCAGCGCGTTAGCGGGCATATCAGGGACGTCCGCAAGTCGCTGTACAGTATCCTCTCGGATCTGAGCTTCGAGGACTGCTACTTCGATCGAGAGAATCTCACCGAACTCGTGAAGAAGATTACGTTGAAGAGGTCGTCTCGGTAGGGTCCACCACAGGCAACGCCCCCCATCATCGTCAATCCAGCGCGATAGCCGTTGCCGCTGCCTGGCATGAGGGGGTCCCGCATCGGTCAGGGGCCCGGACCACCACGGACCTACCTTAGTCGTATCCTTGCCTGGGAGATCGGTGATGATGAAAATCAAAGGCCTCGACGAGGTTCAGCGCAATCTGCGTAAGCTGTCCGAGAGGGCCCAAGCGCTTCACGGCACGCACAGCGTACGCGTCGAAGAGATCCTTACCCCCGACTTCGTGCAGGCACACACCCGCTATGGCTCGGTCGACGAATGGTTCGCGGCCAGTCCCTTCAAGATTGAAACAAGGGAAGACCTGGAGGCTATCCCCGACGAGGCGTGGGGTGAGTACGTCCGCACGACCACCGATTTCGACGCATGGCAGGAGATGCTCGAGGCCGCTGGCGCGCATTACGTTCAAGCCAAGCTCCTCGGATAGCCCACCAGCGTCGCCCACCCCTCGCGAGCGTGAGCCCGCACGGACGTGAACGCGACGCCGTCTCCCTCCCTTGCTTCGCCGCGGGCGCGGGCACGTCTGACAGCGACCGAAACGATAGGGCTTGACGCATGTCCGTTCCATATATTAGGCTGTTCCACGACATGAGGAACATAGCTATTAACGGAACAGATATCCCGGACGGTACCTTGGAGCTGCTCTCACGCCGCCTGCCGCCGTCCTGGCGCATCGCTGGCCGTGGCTCCGGCGGCGTGATCACGCTGCGTGCGCCCGATGGATCGACCGGCCGCATGACGGTAGTCAATCGGAGGCGAATGGACCCTCGCGACGTCCTCGCCCTCGAGCGGCTAGTGGGCAGGGACCTCAGTAGCCAACTCGTCGTCGCGCCGTTTCTCAGCGCGAGAGCTCGTGAGCTTCTTCGCGACTCCGGAGCCAGCTACGCGGATGCCACCGGAAACGTCCGTATCGCGCTGCCGAAGCCAGGGCTGTTCATCGAAGCCGAAGGCGCACGAAAGGATCCTAGCCGCGAGAAGAGACCGCTCGCTTCGCTGAAGGGACCCGCATCGGGCCGGGTCATCCGGGCCTTGTGCGACGTACGGCCGCCCTATGGCGTGCGGCGACTTAGCGAGATCGCGCAGACTCCGCCCGCTTCCGTATCACGCGTCATCGCTCTGCTACAGCGGGAGGCACTCGTCGACCGCGACGAGCGCGGAGGCGTGTCCGCCGTGGACTGGGCAAAGCTGCTCCAACGCTGGGCACAGGACTACCAGGTGCTCTCGTCTAACGAGCCGGCCAGCTTCCTCGATCCGCGTGGCGTGAGCGCCTTCCTGCAACGCGTTCCGACGTACAAGCGTCCTATCGCCGTCACAGGTTCTCTTGCGGCCGTGCGCCGTGCCCCGGTGGCGCCGCCAAGGATGGCGATGGCGTACGTCGAGGACCCCGCGGCAGCGGCCAAGGCCCTGGCCCTCCGTCCCGCAGACGCCGGCGCGAACGTCATGCTTCTTCGCCCGTTCGACCCCGTCGTCTTCGTTCGTACCTGGACCGAGGAAGGCGTTTCCTTTGCGGCGCTCTCCCAGGTCGCGGCGGACCTCCTGAGCAGTCCCGGCCGTGGCCCCGCGGAGGGCGAGGAGCTGATCGCCTGGATGGGGAAGCACCCGGATGCCTGGCGCGCCTGATCCGCTTTACGTCAACGCGCGTGAGGTCCTGCTCGAGGCGCTAGAAGCCCTCGGGGCGCATCGCGCCTCGCTCATCCTCGTCGGCGCGCAAGCGATTTACTTCCATACGGGCGAGGCGGACATCGCCGTCGCGCCGTTCACCACTGACGCGGATGTCGTCATCGATCCTACCTCACTCGCGGATCAACCCGTGCTCGGCGAAGCGCTGCAGGCATCGGGATTCGTCGCCGGCCAGGACCCGGGTCAATGGTTCAAGGATGAGGTCCGCGTGGACCTCATGGTCCCCGAAACCATCGCGGGCCCTGGCCGGCGCGGCGTCAGGATGGGGCCGCATGGAAACCGAGCGGCACGCAAGGCCAGGGGCCTCGAAGGCGCCCTCGTCGATCACGAGACGCGAGAGATCGCCTCGTTCGACGGGTCGCGGCGCTTCGCGATCGCGGTGGCAGGCCCGGCGGCCCTCCTCGTGAGCAAGCTGCACAAGCTCGCAGAACGGGCCGGAGAGGCGGGCCGGACGAAGGACAAGGATGCGCTCGACCTTTTGCGGCTGTTGCGCGGCATCGATGTTGAGACGCTGGTGCGCGCGATCGGGCGACTTCGGAGCGACGACCGTTCCGCCACCGTGACGGGGGAGGCGCTGCAATACCTCGAGCGCCTGTTCGGTCGACCCGATTCCCTCGGATCGACGCTCGCGGCGCGGGCGGCGGAAGGCCTCGAGCCGGCGGATACGATCCAGCAGTCCTGTGCTGTGCTCGCGAACGATTTGCTCTCGGCAGTCCGGCCGTCCTAAGAAAGCGGGGCGAGCGCGGCCAACTCGTCCCAAGACGGGTTGTAGCTCGCAATCGCCGCCGCGTGGCCACGTCCCCGCAGACGCTTTTGTTAGGCATTACGTAGGTGGCGCACTTCAAGCCTGAGCAGGACCCGATCGAGCTGCCGGGGAGTGAGTCGTACACCAAAGCGACCCTCAAGTTGTTCGCGAAGGGCCAACGCACGGACCACGAAAAGCTCGTATTGGGGATCGCCACGACCACCACGTTTGGAGTTGCGCTGCGCGGCTGGCGACACCAAGCGCATCATGCGTTGCGCGCGACTATCGAAGATGAAAAAGAGCCGCGGGAGATGGAAATGAAGATACTTCGACGCGAGCGCTCGCTTCTCTAGGCCGGTCAGCTTGCGAAGGACCTCCATCAACACAGAGTGCGCCCGGACGACCTGGGGGACATTCTCATCCGTGATAGTCCGAACCCCCCGCAGGGCGCGAAGTCTCTCATCTACGGCTGACGTCCGGAGAACTCGCGGCAAGTCGCGCACGTAAAACTCATCGCCTGATGAATCGGCTGTGGATCCGCCGGATCGCCCGCGCTCAGCCGCTGCAGCGTACGCGCGCCCGATCAGGAGCATCTTCGCGGTCACGCCTCTGGCGTCCTGATGGTCCGGGTACTGCCGACATAGTCCATACAGCAGGCCGTTGCTCACTGCCCATGGATCGATACGCTCGTCGGTTGCATGCTGGATGTCCTCTCTGGTGATGTGCATGACTGTCGATGTACGCCTAACAGTGAGACAAGCAGCGAAGGCCGTGCCATCGTGCGTGGACTCTTTTTTTCGACAAGCGCCTATTCACAGACGCCAGGTTCGCCCGCGAGAGAACGCCAGCTTTCACGCAGCCCACTATTGCGGACGCTAGTACGGGAACGGTCCATTGTGACGCCAAGAAGGGCGGGCAAGTCAGCTTTCCCATCGTCGAGCATGAAGAGCGGGAGATACAGGTCGAAAGCCCTCTCGTCCAGCCACCCCCGATATCGAGCGGTCGACGAGTGACTGTGGATGAGCGTCACAGGAATTGAGAACGGTCCTTCTCAATCGCGCGGCCCACGCGGCGGAATGCCGATCTGGCGCGTCAGCCGCCCTCCGGTCTCTGAGGTCCGTCCAACACCAAGATCAGCTGAATCTCGTTGTTGTGCAGCGCTGCCGAAGGTGGACCCTGGGCGGAGCGGATCGGCGCGCCGTCAGTAGCCAAAGAGGCACAGCCCCCTCACGTTCGTGTAGTTCCTGGGTTCAAAGAACGTGCCCAGTCGTCTGGACACGGACTCGAACTCCCGCTTGGGCGTCATGTCCGGGTTGTGTCGCAGCGCCTGCGGCACGAGAAGGAACAGGTAATGCGCGGAAGGGCAGAGATGGCACTTCCAGAAGTCCAATAGGTCCATGTTGTTCGTTGTGGTCTTGCCGCGCTCCACCTCGAGGACGATGCCCGAGCCATCGATCCACTGGTAGTAATCTGGGCGTAGCCCTGGGATGCTATCGAGGAACAGACCCCGCCGCTCGCTTTGAAATCCAAGCGACTCAGCTACGGGACGTAATGCTTCCTGTACGTCGGCACTGGAGGCGGTCGGACGATTCGCGGCTTCAATCAGGGTGAGGGTAGTCTCCGCATTTAGCCGCGCCAACAAACGGTCGGCCAAGTCAGACACGGTAGCCCACTCTGGATGGTCCCGAAAGGACTGCTGGATCCACTTCGTCAGCTGCACTGGCATCGAGCCGTTCCTTTGGTGGACCTATGCGAGGCGTCTACGTCTGCACAACACGAAGATTAGCAGCGAGGGTCGCGCCATCCTGGCCCGCGCGGAGCTCGGCAGCTGCATCTCATTGTTGTGCCGTGACTATCCTGTCCGATCACGGGCGGCTTCTGGGCCGACGGCGAGCAAGGCGCTGCGCCTCATACTTGAAGAACCGCGAAAGGAGATCCGATCCGAACGCACCTTCCTTCTCCATCTGCAGCCGCGCCCAGACACCGATCTTGAGCACCCACTGAAACTCCTCGGGGTCGTAGTCCCAGCGGTAGTTGTTGCAAAGGGAGTGCGCTGCGAGATAGTTCTCGACCGAGTGCAGGCCACCGCCAGCGTGCGCCAGCACGTGATCCGCTTCCCATTCGGTAACAACGCGTCCGCCGCAGATGTGACAGCGCCCGTCTGTCTTGGCCAGAATAGTCTTGCGATCACCGGGGCGCAGCGCCCGTCGCCGTCTGGGCACGACTTGGTTCTCTGCTTGCCGCTGACGCCTCTTGTTGCGCAGCAGGATGAACCGCTCTCGCATGTCGTCCGCCGACCTCGGAGGCTCTGGTTCGTCCATGCCCGCTCACTCTCCCTGTTTCCCCATCGGCACAACACTGAGATAAGACGGCGGGGGCCGGCCGCCGAGCAGTCGCACCTTTTCAGCTTCATTGTTGGGCAGCCCGTGCGATATCGTCAGCGCTTACTCCGACGATCGCGAGGCTTCTTACGTGTGAAGCTCGGTTCTCCCGCCAGGAAGTGTAGCTCGCCATCATCGTGAAGAATGATTAGAGGCGTCGCCTTGACGGCCGAGGCAGCTTTCGTGAGCCGCGCCATCTCTGCCGCCTTGAAGCCGGCGCCTCCACCCTTGAGCTGCACGACGTAGAGTTCAATCTGGTCGGGTGACCTCGGCCTGATTCGAAACAACAGCGCATCAGCTATCCCCGTACGCGGATTACCGCTCGCTGCGTCCAAGAACACGATCCGAAAGCCAGACTCTGTAGACCAGGCCTCAAGGGCTTCTTGAGACAAGCGCGCCGACCGACGCGCCTTCCACACGGGACCACGCATTGTCTTCCACGCCTTGAGGGCGGCTACCTGCCTGTTTGGTCCCATCGGCCGCCTTTCGTTCGCGTGTGGCCTGCCCAACACGGAGATGAGCTACGGGCGGCGCCTCATAGCGATGCGCGCCCGTACCGCCGAGCCGCCTTGCGCGCCTCCTCCGCCGCCCGTCAGCTTCATTCGCTGTTCGGCCGCACGCCAATGTGGCCGAGATCCTAAGGTGTTCGAGATCCTTGTCGCCCTCCTGATGCTTGGCGAGAGCTGCTCGGGGTGATAACCGACTGCTGTTTGAAATGGCCCCTGACGTCAAAGAACGTCGGATAGCGTCTGATCGCTTCAGCCTTGGAAAGGAAGTCCGAACGGACCTCCCTCCCGAAGAAGATGCGGCCCTCCTTGCCGGGCTCGTCTGGTATCGCACTCTTCCGCTCGAACGCGAAGATGTACGTCGCAAATTCGACGTACCCATTGTCCGCAGGCGTGGCGACGACGCATTCGTCACCTGCCTTGAGGTCCGTCGCCATCCTGGCGTGTTTACCGGTCTTGTAGAGGTCATAGAAGGCGCGCTCAGGGTACAAACGAGCATGGTTTCGACCCTGGGCATTGTTGAGGTCGAATCGCATTTTCTCACCTCGCGGCCTAACACTGCGTTCAGCTGCGAGCCTCCACTCAGGCCGTGTCAGCTTCAACGCATTGTTGTCCGGCCCTCTCCCGCAGGCAACGGCCCTAAAGTAAAGAGGACGCGTGTGCGACCGGATCGTGTTGCCGCGGGCATTCCAGAGGTCTCATTCGAGAACCGAGCTCTTCACTCACGGGCCGCTTTCGCGTGACCGTGATAGTGTCGGGTGCCACAGGACCTCCATGGTACGCAATCCGGCCGCGAAACCCCTGGCAGCGGGTGATGTAGACCAGCTGATCCTCGCCGTCTTGGGCCGAGCTATCGGACCCGTTTCCGCGAGCCAAGTCCATCGCGCGTTGCCCCGCGCAGGCCGGCCGCCCCAGGCGGCCGTCCTCGCCAGGCTCCATGGCATGACGCCCGATGGGACCGTCCACGCTTGGCCGGGTGGCCGGTCGCCTCTCTTCTCGGTTCGCAAACCGGAAGAAGCCATTCTTGAGATTGTGCTCCGGGCGCTCAGCGAGGGCCCGCAGTCCGAAGCGATGCTGCGCAAGAAGGTCCCACGGCCAACCGCCCCACTTGTCACTGGCCTCGTCACACTTCTGGTTCAAGGCGGCCAGGTCTTCCGACACCCACCGCTCGGGAAGACGAAGACGCCTCTCTACGGTTTAGCTCCCGCCGATCCGCTCCGCTACCTCGCCGCTCCGCTCGACCGGGCTGTCCGTGATTGCGTGAAGCTCGGGTTCGACGAAGGCCAGGTAAGGGCCGCGATCGTGCGCTACGCAACGCCCGCCGTCACCGAAGGGACCGATCCTAAAGGGCCCGCTCCGACGGCGGCGATGGGCGACGGTGCCATCGTCCATGAGGCCATCCTCCAGCTCAACCCGCGCGCGCGCGAAGGCGCACTCGTCTACGTACCGCATCTGCGCGTCGCGCTGGGCTCCCGCTTCCGCGACAAGACCTCGTTCGACCGAACGCTCCTCGGCCTGCTGGCCACGGGACAGATTCAGTTGCAGTCTCACCCGGTCCCGTCGCAATTGAATGCGGAAGAAAAGGAAGCAATGGTGCCGGACGGGCGCGGCAGCTACTACATGGCCGTGGGCCTGAGGCGACCGTGACTGATGCTGGTGCGCTACTCGCGACCGTGGCCAACCCGTTCGCAGCATCGCGTGTCGACAACGCCTGGGAATCGCCCGTCGACATCCCCTCGATCAACCGGGAGGCGTACGACGGTTGTCTCCGTCTCGTCGAGGCCGTGGCGCGTGAACAACACTCGCATGGCGCTGTGCTGACGGGCCAGCCCGGCTCCGGCAAGACGCATCTTCTGGCCCGTCTACGACGGGACATCGTCGAGCGGGAACGTGGCTGGTTCGTCTACGTCCTTCCCGTCACCGCGCCTGACCGGTTCTTCAGGCACGTCCTGCACGCTTTCGCCAGCGACATCATGCGCCCACCGCACGGCGCGGTGACGGTCAGCCAGCTCGAGGTAGCGCTCGCGCGTCACTTCATGGCCGACATTCGCGCTCCCGCGGCGCGGGTCGGCGAATGGTGGGACGAGTTGCGCGTGAATCACCCCGCTCCTGCCGAGCTGGCCACTTACCTGCAACGTCAGCTCCGCCCTCTGGTGGAGGCCCTGAACCTCGACGAACAGGTTGTCACCGTCGTCACTCAGTTTGCCGCGCGGATGAACCGGCCGATCGCGCGCGCATGGCTCCTCGGGCGGTCACTCTCCGAGGAACATTGCGCGGTGCTCGGGGTCGCGGATCACCTCGATGATGAGGGCCCGGCCGAACTGGCGATCCAGACTTTGCTGCGACTCGCGGGGGACGGTTTTCCCACCATTCTGGCCTTCGACCAGATCGAGGGGCTTCAGCGCGACAGAACCGACCAGGAAGGCCTCCGCGCGTTCGCCAACGGTGTGGCCGCACTGTTCGGCAACGCGCGCAACGTTGCGGCGCTGACCTGTGCGCAAGTGTCGTTCCTGGAGGACCTCCGTCACGCTGTCGGGAGAGCACTCTACGACGGCCGCCTGGAGGAGTACGGGACGCTTTCGCTGGCGGCACTCGACGCGCCGCAAATCACGGACCTGGCGAGCCGCCGCCTGGGCGTGTCCACGGACCTGCAGCAAGTGCGACTCTTGGCGCAGGATCGCCAGGCGGCCATCCCGCTCGATCCCCTTTGGCCCCTGCGTACCGCAGAGGTCGAACTCCTGGCGCTTCAAGCACCCACGCCACGCGAGATCCTCAGCGCGTGCCGCGACCTATTCAACGCCGCCTCGCGCGCGACGCAGCGCGACCAACCTCCTGTGGCAACGCCACCGGCGGAGCGTGCCCCCGCACCCCTCGAGGCTGTCTGGTTGGCCGCACTCGACCAGCAGCGCGCAACGCCGGGGGACAAGATCGATGAGGGCGTTTATGTCGATGGTCTGCTCAAGGCGGCCGATGCCGCGGGCCGCCCTGGCCTGAGCGCCCAGCGCTCGACAATCAGGGACGTCGACCTCGTCCTCAGCGCCAATGAAACGACGATCGGCGTGAGCGTCTGCAACGCCGAAAACATGACGAGCCTCGCGGGAAAACTACGACGGCTGACCGGCGATCCCATTCGGGAGAAGGTCGACCGCCTTTGCGTCGTGCGCGACGCACGGCTGCCCATCCCCCCGACAGCCCGCAAGACGCGCGAGTACTTGGACGTGCTCGAGACGAGTGGAGCCGTGATCTCGCGACCGCCGGCGGAAGCGTACTTCGCGCTGGCCGCCATCCGCAATCTGCTCGCCGAGTCCGCGGCGGGGGATCTTACGATCAACGGCCGGACCGTCCCGCCCGTCCAGCTCAAGGACTGGCTGGCAAGCAACTTCCCTGGTCCCGTTCGTGACCTCGTCGACGAGATCGCCGGTCCGGCCCCTGCCGCCGCGCCACCTCTCACCGACGCGCTCGTGAACGCGCTCCGTCGCCTTAAGGTCGCTGAGCTCGCCGTGGTCGCCGAAGCAGCCGGCGTGTCCGCGGACACCGCAAGCGACGCCGCTCTCAACGCGCCCACCCTGATCGGCCTGTTACTCGGACCGCCCACTGTAGTGTTTCTTCAACCGGACGCTACCGAGCGCACCTGATGCCACGTTTGGTGAGCGCGACGGAGGTTCGGCGCGCCCTGTACTCCGCAGCGGGCGGTGCTGCCGGCGCCGGTGCCGGCGATCCATCGCGTGCGCTCCTCGGCGTCATGTTCCACTCCGCATTTGCGGGCCTTACGGGCGCGGACGAACGGATGAACTTCGTGCGCCCGCTTGAGCGGGCCGACCGACAACTCGATGCCTGGAGATCGGAGCTGGTGGCGCATGCCTACTCCTGGCATGTCGCCCCGGCGTTTGCCGCCCATGCCGGCCTTCTCCAGCAGTCGACGAGCGAAGTGCTTGGGTACTGGACCGCGGTCCAGGCGCTGTGCGGGTGGCTCGTCGAGATCGTATGGGAGCAAGTGGCGCGCGGTATCAGCATCAGTGAAGCCCGGCGGAAGGTCTTCTTCGCCCACGAACAGGAAACGTCCGTCGAGCTTGCGGAGCCCGGGTGGACCGAGCCCGTCCTCCTGCACGGCCGCATGGACGCCATGCTTCGTCAGCCGGCCACCGGCGTTCCGTGCATCGTGGAACTCAAGACCGGACGAGGCGCTCCCGAAGCAGACGTCTCCCAGGCCGCCCTTTACCACCTCATGGAGAGCGGCGGGAGCGCCGGACCGCCCCATGTCGCGGTCGTGACCTTTGCGCCGGAACCGCAGGAGCGGCTCTTCGAGCCCGGCCGCCTCGCGGATGCGCTGATGTCACTGAAGGCGCTGATCGGTCGATTAGCGGGAGTGATCCCCGACGAGGAGGAACGATCAACCCCCCCGGCGCGCGTCACATCCGGAGCGGCGCCGACTGACGCCCAGCGTTCCCTGGGCGACCGTCTGATCCGTGCGTTCGCCGAGCACGGCATCGGACTGCGCCTTGACGGCGCACCTGTGGTCGGTCCGGCCTTTGTCCGTTACTTCGTTCAGCCTGGCCGCGGCGTCCGGCTGCCTGCGGTTCAGCGTCTGGCGGACACGGTCTGGCTTCGCGTCAACACGACGCAGCCACCGCAGGTCTCGGTCCAGAACGGCCGGCTCGCGATCGACGTCGAGCGCGAGGATCGTCAGACGGTCGCGTGGGGCGGGCTTCAGCCCGAGTTCGTTCGCAGCGCCCATGGCAGTTCGCGCTTTCCCATCGGCGTGGGCGTCGACGGTCGTCTCCGCTGGGCCGATCTCGCCCGCCCCGAGAACTCCCACTTCCTCGTCGGCGGCACCGCCGGCAGCGGCAAGAGCGAGTGGCTACGCGCCGCAATAGCGAGCCTGCTCGCCGCGAACACGCCCGACACGCTTCGCTTGATCCTCATTGATCCCAAGCGCACGGCGTTCGTCTCGTTCGAGGGCGCGCCTGCTCTTTGGCGGCCGGTCGTCTACCCGAGTGACGAAGATCCAGCGGGAGTACTCCAGGCTCTGATTGATGAAATGGAGAGCCGATACGAAAAGCTGGCGGCGGCTCGAGTCCAGGACCTGGGGGGTCTGGCCGAGGCGGGTCAGCGTCTGGCCCGCATCGTTCTCGTCTGCGACGAATTCGCGGACCTCCTGATGGCCGGCGATCGGGCGCGACGTGTGGCGATGGAGACCCTGTTCACACGCCTGGCGCAGAAGGGCCGCGCGGCTGGTGTGCATCTGATCATGGCCACCCAGCGACCCAGCCGCGACTTCGTCAAGGGGACGTTGGACGCCAACCTGATGGCGCGCGTGGCGCTTAAGGTGACCAAGGACATCGAGTCGCGCATCATCATCGGCGACGCGCGGGCCGCCACTCTGCTCGGACGCGGTGATCTCTTGTTTAGGGATCTCGGGGAGCCTGTCCGGATGCAGTCCGCTTTCATTACGGAGGTCGAGTTGCAGCGGATGTTGGGGCGCTGAGCACGGGCGCTGAGATAGCTCGATCCCTTTCGACTCGGACCAAGCGGCCACGAGGCGTGGGGTTGTCCCGGCCGGGCCAGAAGGAAACGGGAATCCGGTGATCGGTTCGCTCACGACGTACGCTTCGCGCGGGAGCTGCTTTCGTGAGACGGTCTCATGGGCGTCTTAGGCTGGCTCCGGAAGTTCTCGAACGGGCTCAGCTGGGAGCAAGAGCGTCGCCTTGAGGAAGAGGTCTTTTGCGTCGTTTACGCAAATGCCTCGGCCGCCCAACGTGACTATGGCCGCCGACAAACCGTGAACCAAAGTCGAACGCTTGGAAGGGTCGGATACTGGCCTCCTGTCATGATGCCGGCCATGCTGAGCTACACGGCGACACGTATCGCACGTGACATCGTATTCGACCGTGTGAAGCAGCTGAAGAATGCTGGACACCTTCCAAATCTCGCTGCGATGAGCGCACGCGACATGCTGATTGCGGTTTGTGAGATCGAATCAATCGAGGTTCGGTATCGCTCGAGGGAAGTACCAACGGTTCGGATGAGCGATCCGCCTAACCTCATTTTGACCCCAGAGCTGATCCGCCACACGCAGCGATGGATGTGCGACGAGCTGGCACGGCAAGCGGGTCGCGCGTTTGACGCCGGGCGTGCGAGTCGACGCTACTGACGTCCGCAGAACACCGAGGATGAGGAGCGAACGGCGCCTCTCTCTCAGCGCTGGCGCCGTTCGTCTGCTCCTCCCCTTGTTCGGCGGGCTCAAGCCAGAGCCCATGCGTGGGGGGCGGCTTGAAGCCTATTGCCTCCTCACCGCCAGAATTTGAGCCAAATAGCTCGAACATCATGAGGACCGCAACCTTCATGGGGAAAAGCCCCGATCGCAAATAGGACTCTGCCGAATAGTCGGCCTCACCGCTGAGGTAGTCTCCTCCGTTCGGAATCGGTCTGATTCTCAGACGCTGGGACGCGGAACCTGGCCTCTCACCGAGGCTGTGACGGTTCCTCTCAGCGCGACTTCTCCGAGCCGACTGTAAGGGGGCGACGCGTTGTAGCGACTCGCTCCGCAAAGCGTATACTGCCGGTTCCTCGCAATGCCTCGGAGCGACGCCGCTTTTTCAAACCTGTGCACAAATCCTCAGGAAGGCTGAGTCATACCAGTGACAAATGAGTCCCAACCGGCATCTGCCAGACACCCGCCGCTTCGGGTGTTGAGTGTAGACGGCGGAGGGTACTTGGGACTGGCGACCGCCGCCTTCCTGAGCGCTGTCGAAAGGCACTTCGGCACCCGTACGTCCGACAGATTCGACTTGTTCTGCGGGACAAGCACTGGCGCGATCATCGCTCTCGCCCTTGCCGCAGGGAAGACGGCGGATGAAGTCGTCTCACTCTACGAGGCTCTCGGGCGAGACGTCTTCTGGAACCCCTGGCGGATCGTCCACATTCTCCGAAAGGCCCGCGGTCTGTTTGCGGCGCGCTATGACAACAAGGTGCTTGCCTTGGCTCTCGAGGATGCGTTCGGAACTACCTCCCTTGGGGACCTCCATGGTCGCCAGAAGCTTGCTCTGATCACCGCCTTCAATGTTTCGACCGGGCGGCCTCGGCTGTTTAAGACGGACCATTCACCTCGTTTGACGACCGACGCGGCCTACCTACTACGAGATGTGGCGCTGGCGAGCGCGGCGGCGCCTACGTATCTACCGTTAGTCGCGTTGCGGTCGCCCAGCTCAGGAGCATCGGAGCTTTTCTGCGACGGGGGCGTGTTTGCAAACCATCCGGCGCTCCTGGGATACGTGGAGGCCATATCCGAGCTCAGAGTTCCACCAGAGCAGGTATCCGTTCTTTCGGTCTCAACGCCTCGCTTCAGTTCGGCCGAGCACGACGCGTCCCGTTCATGGTTCGCACAACTGGGTCCAATCAACAAGTTGTTGCTGAAACGAGGAGTTCTGTTGTGGGGCTCAAAGCTGGCAACGATCTTTATCGACGCCTCTGCGGACGCGTCCCACCAGACCGTAGCTCGTCTTGCGGCCGTCGGCAGGAGCCGATACGTACGTATCTCGATGACGGCCGCAGCGGGATTGGAAATGGACCTCGCTACACCCCAGACCACGAATACACTGAAGCTCGTCGGGACAACAGAAGCGAACAGAAACGAAGTGCGCGACATACTAGCGCCGTTCTTTGTTGGGTGAGCTATGGCCAACGTCCAGAAGTACTTCGAACAGTTTCACGACAAGATCAGGATCGACTACGACGCTAGCCAGCCGCTGCGAGAGAAGAGGGAGATTCTGGAGACGCGAATAGCTGACTGGCTGAAGACAAACGGCAAGCCGGCGTTTTCATCGCTTCTCCAGGGCAGTTATGCGATGAAGACCGGTGTCATTCCGATCGGTTCACTCGAATATGACATCGACGATGGACTTCGGTTCTACTTTCGCCCTGAGGACCCCGGCGCCAGCGAGGTACGAAAATGGGTTCTTGACGCTGTGGAAGGCCACACAGACAGCGTTGAGGACAAGGGTCCATGTATCCGGGTGGGTTATGCGGCGGGTTACCACGTTGACTTGGTCTGTTACGCCGTCTGGCAGGAAGGTCAAGCTGAACGCTTCAAGCTCGCACACAGGGATTCAGGATGGCGGCCAACCGATCCCCCAACCCTACTTGCGGCCATCAAGAAGGCCAGGGAACCGTATAGCGGCACCTGGGCTTGACCCGTTTCGGTAGACAGTTTCCTTATGCCGCCGGCTGATCACCAAGAGAGTAGCGCCGTTCGACCTCGGCGGGCCTTGCGTACCCCAGAGACGAGTGCCGACGCTGCTGATTGT
>Ga0111539_10004809_pt1 | contig 17618 bp, 15 predicted proteins | sample RhiMethybrSRZTD1_FD_79667 | JGI IMG/M metagenome (GOLD analysis project Ga0111539, IMG submission 79667) | Populus rhizosphere microbial communities from Tennessee, USA - Rhizosphere MetaG P. TD hybrid SRZTD1 (version 2) (version 2) | ecosystem: Host-associated > Plants > Roots > Rhizosphere >... | reverse complement strand
GTGGGGCGGGTGGGTAAGAACCCTCGAGCTCTTCCTACCTGCCGTACCAGGCCTACCTGCCCTACCAGCCTTGACCGGGGCTGCCCGCTCACATTCCCGACGCGGGCACCGGCACTCGGTCCAACAACTCGTCGATGATGGTGTCGGTCGAAATCCCTTCCGACTCCGCCCGGAAGTTGGTGAGCACGCGGTGCCGCATCACGGGATGCGCCATCGCCTTGATGTCGTCGAAGCTCACGTGATAACGGCCGTTGGTGAGCGCGCGCGCCTTGGCGCCGAGCACCAGGTACTGCGCCGCGCGGACGCTGGCGCCGAACGCCACCCATTTCTTCACCGACTCGGGGGCGTTAGGTGCCTTCGGACGGCTCGTGCGCACCAGCGAAAGCGCGTAGCGGAACACCGCCTCGGCGACCGGAACGCGGCGGACGAGCCGCTGGAACGCCACCAGATCCGCGCCACTGACTGGACGTGTGTAGTGCGGATCAATCACCGCCGTCGTCCGGCGGACGACATCCAGTTCCTCTTCTTCCGGCGGGTGCTCCATGACGATGTGAAACATGAAGCGATCGAGCTGCGCTTCGGGCAACGGATAGGTGCCTTCGAGCTCGATCGGGTTCTGCGTGGCGAACACGTAGAAGGGCTCCTGCAACTCGTAGGTGCGACCCTGGATGGTGACGCGGTGTTCCTGCATCGCTTCGAGCAGCGCCGACTGCGTCTTGGGAGGCGTGCGGTTGATTTCGTCGGCGAGGACAATGTTGGCGAAGATCGGGCCGGGGGCGAACACCATCTGGCGTTTGCCGGTGGCGTCTTCCTGAATGATGTCGGTGCCGGTGATGTCGGATGGCATCAGGTCGGGCGTGAACTGAATACGCGTGAATTTCAGTTCCAGCACCTGCGCGAGCGTCTGAATCAGCAGGGTCTTGGCCAGGCCGGGGACGCCGATGATCAGGCTGTTGCCGCCGACAAACAGCGTCTGCAGCACGAGTTCGATGACATCGCCCTGCCCGACGATGCGCTTGTGGAGCTCGTTGATGATCTGCTTGCGCCCCTGGTTCAGGCGATCGGCCAGGGCGATATCGTCGGGTGATTGGATGTCAATCGTATCGGCCACGGGGGAATCCTCTCTCTAGAGATGTTCGTGTTGTCGCGTGTCGTGGCGACCGCCGGTCTGTTTCGTGCGTTCGGGTGTTCGTGGCTATGCCGCAACTCTGTTTCGTGTTTTCGTGTTTTCGTGGCTACTTCTTGGTCTGCAGATCGCGAATCTCTCTGGTCTTCAAGGCGAGGTCGGTGGCGAGCTTTTCGAACTGCGCCTCGTACTGCGCCGCGTCCATCGTGTCTTTCTTGAGCCGGAGCTCGGCGATCTGACGCTCGAGCACGTCCTGCTGGTCGAGCAGCGCGCGCAGCGCCGGGTTTGCGGCCGCGGCAGCCACCGTCGCGGCGTCACGCGTCCGCTGCGGCGAGAGGTACACCGCGCCAGCCAGTTTGCCCTCGCTCCCATCCTCGAGCACCGCGTGCTCGGTGAGAATGTGACCGCCCTGTTCGTACTGCGCCGCCACTTTCGCCTTCGCGTACTCGAACGCTTCGAGCACCGAGATGCGGCCGTTCTTGTCCCGATCGGCGGTATCGGCGTCGAGGGCTTCGACGAAGAAGCCGGGAAAGATCGTATCGAGCCGTTCGCCGCCGGTCTTGGTGGCGGTCACGATGACGCGCCGCGGGCCTTTGAGCGGCTCGAGGAAGGCGCCGCTCGACGCCGACGTGTTGACGAATGCAATCCGCTGCGGCAGCAGCCGCTCAAAGAGCCTCGCGAAGTCCACCGCCGTGAGATCGGGACCCGGCAGATTGAATGAGCCCACCTTGCCATCGAAGGTGCCGTGGCCGAAGAGGAGGATGAAGACTTCGTCGCCTTCCTTGGCGCGTTTGGCGATGTCGTCGAACGCCTGCGACACGTTCTCCCGCGTCGCCCGCGCCCTGATGCGCGCTGGATCTTTCTCCGTCGCTTCGGCGAGGTAGGTGATGTTGGCCGCGGCGACCCCGCGCTTCTTCGCCCCGTCGACGACCGACGCTCCCCACTTCTGGTACTGCGTCGCCAGGGTCTCTTCTCCCGAGACGCCGGTGATGAGGAGGAGGTAGGTATCCTGGGCGGCTGCGGTGCGGACGGTGCAGAGGGTAAGCAAAAGCAATAGATAGGACGTCGTCCTTAGTCCTTGGGCCTTGGTCCTTGGTCCGTCTTTTGGCCTTAGGTGTCCTTGGTCCGTAGTCCTTGGCGGTGCTTGGTTCCTAGGGTTACCAAGGACAAAGGACGAAGGACGACCAAGGACCAAGCACGGACCAGGGACAAAGGACCAAGGCCCAAGGACTAGCGTTCTCAAGCGAGACCTCGAGTCCGCCGATAGAGCCACTCGCCTCCGGCAAAGACCAGGAGCGCGAAGAACACGATCGGCATATCCCAGAGATCACGTTCTTCGACGACCGTCACGCCGCGGCCGCTGTAGCTGATCGCCTCGGGCAGCGCCTGCGCGTCGGCCGGTGTGAAGAAGCGGCCGCCGGTATCCTCGGCAATGCGTTTGAGCAGCGACGCGCGCATGGTCGCGTCGAAGTACTCGCTGTCGCCGGCGAACGCGCGCGCGTGCAGCGTGCTCGAGCCCAGATCGGTTTCATCGCGGGTCGCGCTGGCTTTCACCGTATACATGCCCGACTCGTCTGGGACGAATGTGCCGGTATATTCCCCATCCTTGGTGACCGTCCATTCGAGCGGGACCTCGAGGTTCTTGCCCGACGGGGAGGTGACCTGCGCATAGACCCGCGCGTCGTTGACCTCCACGTACGAGGGATCCATGACTTCCGCGGTCAGCTTGAACGGCTCGCCCGGCTCGACCCGATCGAGCGACGTCGTGAAGCTCACCTGGCCCGGTACCCCGTCGACCAGCCAGCGGATCAGCCGACGCCAGTAGGTGGAAAACGTCGTGTCATCGACCGGGCTCTCGGGATTCATCTGCCAGTTCCAGGAATCCTGAATCGGCATGGCCAGCGCCTTGCCGCGCCCGTAGCGCTGGTACGCGAGCACGACCTGCTCCTGCCGCCGTTCGCCGAGGCCGGTCAAAAGAAGCGTCGCGCCCGGCTTCACGCGCGTGATCGGATTCACCGCCGTGACTTCCGGCATCTCCGACCACTTCGTGTTCGACTTGTCTTCCGAGTTGTCAAGCTGCGTGACCGGGTAGGTGGAGCCCGGCTCGGTGGGCCGGACCGACAGGTGCGCGATGAACTGACCGGGATTCGGGCTCACACCGAATTCGACCGGGAGCACTTCACCAACCGGCGTGCCCGCCCATCCACCCTCGGCGAAGGCGCGGCGGCCGCCGAGCATCAGCAGCCCGCCGCCACGCTTGCTGACGAAGTCGGCGAGCATCCGGAGCTGATCGGGTGAAAACGACGCCGCTTCCACGCTGCCAAGAATCAGGCCCTTGTACTGAAAGAGCTCCTCACGCGTCTGCGGGAATCCTCCGACGAGTTCCTCCGCATTGCCAACGTCGCCCCGCCAGTACTTGTTCTCGGCCGTCCGCACCAGGAGGGCTACCTGCAGATTGGGATCGGCCTGCACGGCGCGGCGGACGAACGCGGCCTCGAAACGTGGCTCGCCTTCAAAGTACAGGATGCGTTCTTTCTGATCGGTGACCTCGATGAGCGCATCCCGGGCGTTGTTCTGCGAAACCTGCTCGCCATCCTGCCCGGCGATTTTGAACCGGAACAGACGCGGACCCGTTTCCGAGGCGGTGAAGTTCACGCGCACGGTCGACGACTCGCCGTCTGAGGGCAGTTTGATTTCCTGCGAGCTGACGATCCGGCCACCATCCTCGACGGTCAACGGAACCGTCGAGCCGCCGTATCCCGTCTGGGTCACGACCACATCCACGGCGAGGGTGGTGCCCTTGAGTGTCGAGCGCGGTGTTTCCACGCGATTGATCTGGATGTCTTTCGCGAAACGCTCCTGGCCGACGCCAACCGTGAACACCGGCACCTGCTTCGCCTTGAGTTTGCCCAGGGCCTCGTCGAGCGTTTCGTCGGTCGTGTCCGCGCCGTCAGACACCATCACGAGACCGGCGAGCGGGAGGCCGGAGAGCTCGTCTGCCGCGCGCTCGAGCGCCGAGCCCACGCGCGAGGCCGTGCCTTCATAGCGCAGGTCGCCTACGTTGGCCACGCGATCAGTGGCCGAAGAGAAGCGGAACGGACGCAGGACGAAGCGTTTGGAGAGCTCCTCGAGCAGCGGACTCTTGGGCAACGAGAGCTGCTGCTGGACAAACTCGGTGCGCGGCTTCCCGTCCGTATCCGCGATCGTCATGCTGCGGGAGTCGTCGATCAGGACGCCAAGGAAGTTCTGCTGGGGCACCGCCGCCTTCAGGACAAGGAGCGGACGCAGGAGGCAGAAGAGCAGTACGACCACCAGCCCGATGCGCAGTCCCATGAGGATCCCGCGATCGCGCCTGGTATCACCCTCTCGCGGCACTCGGCGGTATGTGATGAGGACGCCGACCGCCACGATGGCGAGCGCAATCAGGCCCCACGTCGCCGTTCGAGAGACAGAGAACCGGAAATCGCCCTGTTCGAAAACGAGCGCCGGATATTTGAAGAAGAAGCGGAACAGCCAGCCCATCACTCTTTTAGAGAAGGGCTCATTCTACTTCAGGGATTGGGGATTAGGGATTAAGGAAAAGGGATTGGGCAAAACGGATCGGGCACCCACTTATTGGGTGGCCCCACGCCGAACGCCGATCCCAACCGTTGGCGTCCAGGAAGGTGCGTCGCTAGCCGGAAATGACTCGTCCGACGCCTGGTGCACCAAATCGTCCCGTCGCAGCGGCCAGTTTTCGAGCACGCCGCTGAACCACCGGCGCGCTTCACCGAGGTCGCCTTCACCCGTCAACGCCCACCACGCCAGCGTGCCACCGAGCCCCGCCAGCACCCGACCGGTCCAAGTGTTCAACCGGAGACCCTGCACGGCGAGGGCGCCGCCTCCGACACCAACCAGAATGCGCGTCAGTGCTGGTGGCTCACGCTGCCCATCCCAGCCTCGTTTTTCCCAAACGCTGCTCGACGCTCTGTGAGTCTTGAGGTTGACGACGTCCGCTTCAGGCTGATGCATTTCGGTCATGCCGTTGGACAATGCAAGTTCCGGGGCTTTACGGTAAACGGCTGAGGTTAATCGTTCGCCTGAGTTGGTGATTCGCCGCGAACGTGCTGCGGGGCATCGAGTTGTCGGCCTCCCGCGTCGGGCCGATTTCGTGACCCTAAAGCAACCAGCGACAAACACGGGCCCGAAGGGGTCCGCGCAAGTGCGTCCGGTTGCGTCCTTCTCCTGACCGGATTCATTACAGAGGCTGTCACGGTACCAACAGATCGATGTGCAAGCGCGCGGCTCGGAACCGGGACCTCACGCTCCGTTGAAGAAATTTCGAATGAATTTCGCGACTGTGCGGGCCGATCGCCACGACGGCGATGAATTGATCTGGCACATCAGTTGCTCTCCTGGCGCGTAATCATCTCTAGCAAGTGCGGGAGGAAGACTCATGAACCCAGAGCAGGTGCGCACCGCTGAGGAAGTGCTTCGACGAGTCCAGGGTGAGTTCCTCGAAATGCCTGGATTGCGGTTGACCGCCCCTCAAGCCCGCCGGCTCTGGAACTTGGAGTCGACCACGTGCGACGCGTTGTTGAGCGCACTGGTCGATGCGAAGTTTCTGTTCAGAACGCGCGATGGTGCATTCATGCGTGTCGAAACATTGCCGCCACGCTCCCGAGCTCACATAGCGGCCGCGTAACTAATACATCCTGCCAGCCGGCCAAAGCGTACGTCACGCTTGCCACCAAGACAGCCGGCACTTCGAGCACCCGCCTCACATCCCCCGGGCGGTCGGCCGACATGGCCGCCGCCCGCGGCACTCCGCCTCCTGAATTCAGAGCGGCTCAAGGAAATCTAGATAGGGCTAAGGGCTAGATGGAATTCAGACAGGGCTGAGGGCTAGATGGAATTCAGACAGGGCTGAGGGCTAAGGGCTAAAGGGCTGCGGGCTGGCTTCAAGGAATCGACGTAATGCCCGAAACGCCTGGCCGCGATGGCTCACCGTGGATTTGCGCGCGCCAGCCTCCGCCAAGGTGCAGCCAAACGGCGGGTAATAGAAGATGGGATCGTAGCCAAAGCCGCCCGATCCCTTCGGTTCCTGGGCGATGCGTCCTTCGATCGTGCCGCTGGCTTCAAAGATCACAGCTGATCGGCTGTGAGGGGACGAGGGTCGCACGACCGCGATCGCGCACACGAACCGGGCGTTGATCTCGCGCACCCGTCGCTGACGGAGTGCGTCGTAGATGAGGCGGAATTTCTCCGGATAGGACGCTTCGGTTCCACCAAACCGCGCCGACTCGACGCCAGGCGCCCGATCCAACGCATCGATTTCCAGGCCCGAATCTTCAGCGACCGTCACCAGCCCAGTCGCTTGCGCGTAGTACTCAGCCTTCAGCCTGGCATTGTCGGCAAAGGTCTCGCCGGTTTCTTCGGGTGGCGCGATGGTTTGCCATTCGGTCCGGGCCCCTAGAGTCAGGAGATCGATTGGAAGGCCCGCCAGGATCGGGACAATCTCCCGCAGTTTCCCGGCATTGGTGGTGGCGATGAGGAGTGTCTGCACGTCTGTTCACCGACGCGTCGTCCTTGGTGCTTGGTCCGTGGTCCCTGGTCCGCTCTTAGCCCTTTGTCGTCCCTGGTCCTTCGTGCTTGGCCAAGGACAAGGGACCAAGGACAACAAAGGACCAAGGACGGACAAAGGACCAAGAACGAAGGACTAAGGACGGATCTTCAGCTCACGCCACGCCCACCACCGTCGTTGAGGTTTGTTTGGGCCTACTTCACCAGGTGACCGACGATGGCGCGCTGCTTGTCGACGAGCTGCCGGATGCCGAGATCCGCAAGATCCAGCAGGGTGTTCAGCGCCTCGCGCCCGAACGGTAGCCCTTCGGCTGTGCCCTGCACTTCGATGAACCGTCCATTCCCGGTCTTCACCACGTTCATGTCGACTTCGGCCCTCGAGTCGTCCTCGTATGCGAGATCGAGCAGTGGCTCGCCGTCGACGATGCCAACGCTGATGGCGGCGACGTAATCCGAGAGCGGAATGGTGCGGATGGTGTCGCGTGAGCGCAGCGTCTCGAGCGCGAGCGCGAGTGCCACAAACGCGCCGGTGATGGACGCCGTCCGCGTACCCCCGTCGGCCTGGATGACGTCGCAGTCAATCCAGATCGTGCGCTCGCCCAGGGCCGGGAGGTTGGCCACAGATCGTAAGGACCGGCCGATGAGGCGCTGGATTTCCTGCGTCCGTCCGCCAACCTTTCCCGACGTCGCCTCGCGCGTCATCCGCGTGTTGGTCGCGCGGGGCAGCATCCCGTATTCCGCGGTCACCCATCCCTTGCCGCTGTTGCGCAGAAAGGGCGGCACGCGATCCTCGACGCTGGCGGTGCAGATGACCTTGGTCCGCCCCGCCTCAATGAACACCGACCCTTCCGCCTGCGGCATGTAGTGCGGGGTGATGGTGGTTTCACGCAGGATGTTCGACGCGCGCTGATCAGAACGCATGGGCAAAAAAGTTCTCGGTTCTGGGTTCTAGGGTTCTCGGTTCGTGTTCGCAGTTCGCAGTTCTTACTTCTTAGTTCGTATCTATCATGTGCCGACTGAGGCCGCGCGCGACAATTTCTCACAGCCGGTCGGGCTCTAGAACTCTAGAACCCTAGAACAAGAACTGAGAACCCTAGAACCGAGAACCATCGAACGGCGGGATCCATGTCTCACTCTACCCAGCCGGGATCGTTAGCGAGCGGCCGCCGCAGATCGACGTGACCGGCGAGCGTGTCAACTTCCTTGCCGTCGACGAGCAGTTGCACGGCCGACACCAGCGGCAGGTTGGTCGTGAGCGCCTGCACGACTGTGTACACCGTCAACAGCTCATTGAGCGACCCGCCGGGATGGGCCGTCATGAACGCGGCGTTGAAGTCGACGAACGCTTCGCCGTCCTGAGTGACAAAGAGCGCCCGAAGCGCGGTGCCGGGCGGGATGGCGGACGCGAGTGGCGGGGATGGCGGGGCGATCTGCGCCATGAGGATCGCCTTGGCTTGCTCGATGGTGCCCTCGCCGTAGGGAACGTCCTGTTCGACGCTCGTGAGTTTACTGCCGCTCGCAGCCACGTAGAAAAGTCGGGCCTTGATCCGGCGTCCTTGGGCGGCTGGCACCGGCGAGGCGGGCGTGCCCGGCGGTCGCGGTCGCTCGCCGTACCACGTCGGCAACCCGAAAAAGAGCACCCATCCGAGGAGGGCACCGGCCAGCGCCAACCCGGCAGCGGGAACCCAGCGCGGCCCCGTCATCGTTCGGCTCCGTCGCCCGCGGCGAGTTGGTCGCGGAAGCTCGTGACGGCGTCAACCACCGCCTGGGAGAAGACCGTCTGAAAATCACTGTTCGCCAGCTGCTTCTCCTGACTCGGATTGGATAGATATCCCACCTCAATCAGCAGCGCGGGCATGTTCGCCGATTCAAGCACGCGAAATGGAGCACTCGCCACGGCCGGTGTCACGAGCGGCACGCGCTCGCGAAGACTGCCTTCGAGCAGTCGCGCCGCTTCAGCGGATTGACGGATGAACCGCATCTGCGCGAAGTTCCACGGCACGAGCTCGATGTCGCGCAGGCCGCCGCCGAAGAGCGGCACGCGTTCGGGAACCAGCCGGGCGCCAGCCAGATCCTGCTCGCTGAACGCGGCAACATAGATTGACGCGCCCGCCACGTCGGGGCGCGGCGCCGCGTTGGCGTGCAGGCTGAGAAACAGTCCGGCCTTGTTGTTGTTCGCAACGGCTGCGCGATCGTCCAGCGACATCAACTGGTCATCGTCGCGCGTGAGGATCACACGGATGCCCAGTCGTCCTTCGATCGTCGCTTTGAGCCGTCTGGCCATCGCGAGGGTGAAATCCTTCTCCAGCGTTCCACCCGGGCCGGTCGCGCCTTTCTCGCTCCCACCGTGCCCGGGGTCCAGCACGATCGTGGTGATCGGAGAGGCCGGCGGCCGAAGATCCGGGAGCGCGGGAGGCGAGGGCGGCGACGCGGAAGCGGGCGCCCCAGGGATGGCGTCGGTGGGCGTGCCCATGAAGTCGATGACGAGCCGGGTCGTGGTGTCGATTCCCTCGCTCGTGGCGCGGAACCCGCCGAAACGCGGACCGAGATCAACCGCCAGTGTCGACGGGTCGACCACGCGTACGGCCAGCACGAAACCTTGAGACTGAATCGGCGGCGGCGTGACATCGAGCGCGTCGGCCTCGAAACGGATGGTCAGCCGGGTGCCGTCCTGGCTGACGACGCTGGCGGCTCTGGGTGTCGCGTCGATCGTGAGCCGCGCGGCATTGCCGAGCGGTTCGTGGCGAATCGACACGCGCGGCACGCGAAGGTCGCCGAGCACGAGAAGCCGCGACTCGCGATGCAAGTCCAGCGGGACATCGTAGATGGACGCGAGCGCCAGGCTGATGAATTCCACTGGCACCAGCCAGCGGCTGCCCGATCGCACCGGCCGCGCAGGCAGGGACACCAGTCGGCCGCCGATCGAGGCCAGCGCCTGTTCGCCCGTCAGGACGATCGTTCGCCCCTTGTAGGAAACCGTCAGCGCACCCGACTCTTCCCGCACCGTCAGCTGGAATGCGGTCGCCAGGTCATCGAGGCCGACGAACTCCCGATCGCCGACGAGCGACAACGCGATCGGCCGCCGCCCTTCGCGCGAGAGCAGCGTCAGCGATGGCGATTGACTGACAAGGGTGATGGCGAGGAGCAGCGCAAGCCCCAGGGCGAGGCCGCCGACGCGTGTCTTCGAAGGCACCGGAACTTCATTGTAGTCGTAGCGCGGGGCTTCGGTTCCTGCTCATACGGCAGGTCGTCAGCCCGCGCTACGTGCCCCGGACGCGACGGCTGCTGGGGATGCCGTTTCGTCAGCAGGGCCAAAGGACGCGTTCGGATCAGCTCGTAATCCTTCGCCCCGCGGCGAGAGCCAGCACGAGGAAGACCAGGAACAAGATCAGGAACAATCCGGCAATGAACTTGGCAACCGCAAACGACGCGCCGGCAATCGTGGTGAAGCCCATCAGCGCCGCGATCAATCCAATCACGAGGAACGTGAGCGCCCAGTTGAGCATTTCCCTACCTCCTTCGAGATAGCTAGCCAAAAGCATGCCGGATTCAGCACCTCATCACGAAGCCAGGAATGTGACGTATCCTGACGCACTCACACTCATGACCGCACCTTTTCTTCTCGCCGCCCTAGACGATCTGACGGTGATCGATCTGTCCCATGCGCTTGCCGGTCCCTTCGCGTCCACGATGCTCGCGGACTACGGGGCCAACGTGATCAAGATCGAACCGCCCGGCAGCGGCGACATTGCGCGGGGATGGGGGCCGCCCTTTTATGAAACGACTCAGGGCGAAGGGCGGGATCGCGAAGGGCTAAGGGCTGAAGGGAATCAGGTAGGGCTAAGGGCTGAAGGGGATCGCGCAGGGCTGAGGGAAGGTTCGTACTTCGTCGGGCTGCACCGGAACAAGAAGAGTGTCGAGCTCGATTTGAAACATCCAGAAGGGAAGGCGCTGTTTTTTCGGCTGCTCGAGCGCGCCGATGTCGTGCTCGAAAACCTTCGCGTCGGGACCGTCCGCAAGCTCGGCATCGACTACACGGAGGTACACGCGCGACACCCGCACGTGATCTACTGCTCGATCTCGGGTTTCGGTCAGGACGGCCCCTACCGGGACCGCGCCGCGCTCGATCTCGTGGTGCAGGCCGAGAGCGGCATGATCAGCGTCACTGGACCGGTTGGGGGGCCTGGTGTCCGCTGCGGGGTGTCGGTCGCCGACATCGGGGCCGGCATGTTCGCGGCCTTCGGCATCATGACCGCGCTCCATGCGCGTCAGCGAACGGGACGGGGACAATTCGTCGACGTGTCGATGCTCGAAGGTCAGCTCAGTCTGCTGCATGGGGTCATCGCGGCTCATCTCGCCGACGGGGCGGTTCCCGCTCCGATGGGCACTTCGTATGCGGCGCTCCTCCCGTACCAGACATTCCGGACGAAAAGCCGGGATCTCGCTCTGGGGATCGGCAGCGACAAGCTGTGGCGGATCTTGTGTCCAATTGTCGGGCTTGGCAGCTTCGCCGGCGATCCCCGCTACGCGACCAACGCGGCCCGCAACGCCAACCGGTCCGCGGTCATCAGTGCGCTGGAGGAGGCCTTCCTCACGAAGACGTACGAGGAGTGGGAGGCGCTGCTGTTACCGGCGGGCGTTCCGGTTGGTGCGATCAACACCATCGATCAAGTGGTCACCCATCCACAAGTGCAGGCGCGTTGCGCCCTGGTCGAGTGCGAGCATCCGGTGGCTGGTGTGGCGAAGGTCGTGGGCCCGCCAGTGAAGCTCTCTGAGACGCCGGGGGCTGTGCGGACGCCGGCGCCTCTGCTTGGTCAGCACACCGATCAGGTGCTGCGCGAGCGCTTGGGGCTGAGTCATGAAGAGATTGCACGATTGCGACACGCCGGAGCCATCGGGTGACCGCGCGTCGTTGGTTGTTCCTGGTCGCGTACGTCTCGTCAGGGCTGGCCGGTCTCGTCTATGAGGTGAGTTGGACCCGGCTGCTGACGCTCTACATGGGCCACACGACGGCCGCAACCAGCACGGTCGTGGCGGCGTTCATGGGCGGACTGGCTGGCGGAGCGGTGCTCGCCGGTCGCTTCGCCGCGCGGCTCACGCTGCGCCAGTGCCTGCAGACGTACATCGTGCTCGAGTGTGCGGTGGCCGCCATCGCCCTGCTCCTGCCGTTCGAGCTCGCCGCACTCACGCCTCTCCTCGCCTGGGCGTATCAGGATGGTGCCCCCGGCGCACTGTTTCCCCTGATACGGCTCATCGCGTGTCTGGCGCTCATGTTCATCCCGGCCGCGGCGTTGGGCGCGACGTTTCCGCTCGCGGTCCGATGGTTCGCCGGTTCGGTCGCCAGTGATGACGCGGCCGCCTCTGGAGCCGGACGCCTTGGCGGCACCTTGTATGCCTTGAACACGGCCGGCGCCGCAGTCGGAGCACTCGCCGCGGGCTTCGTGCTGATTCCGGCGGTGGGTGTGTGGGGCACGACGTTCGTGGGTGTGGGCGCCGGTGCGCTCGCGGTCGCTGCGGTGGCGCTGCTGCTGCGCACGGACGCCGGAGTCGTAGGCCCGAGCTTCAGCTCGGGCGCCGATCGCGGCGGCGAGTCGAAACCGCGCAAACAACGCGCACGCGACACCCGAGCGAGAGCGCAGGCGTCCGACCAGTCTCGCGCTGACGAGCCGAACGGGCTGTGGCTGGCCGCAACGGTGCTTGGCCTCTCGGGATGCGCCTCGCTGATGTTCGAGATCGCTTGGGCGCGCGTGCTCGCGTTGACGCTGGGGCCGACGACCTACGCCTTTGCGACGACGGTCGCCGCGCTCATCGCCGGACTCGCATGCGGGTCCGGCGCTGGTGCGTGGGCGGCCGGCCGCACCCGGCGTCCCGCGCTGTGGCTCTCGCTCGCGCTGACCGGCGCCGCCGTTGCCGCCAGCATCGCGTGCGGCCTGGCGGGAGGCGAGGTGCCGCGACGGGTCGCCGAGCAGGTGGCGAGCGCTCCCGAGTCGTTCGACCGCATGCTCGCGCGCGCGGCCGTCCTCGCGGCGATTCTCGTCTTCCCCACCGCCGTCGGCCTCGGCGCGGCGTTTCCTCTCGCCCTGGCGCTGGTCGGCCAGGCGTCCTCGTCCATCGCCAGCCGCGTCGGCGTCGTCTATGCGGTGAACACGGTCGCCGCCGTCGGCGGATCGCTCGCCGCCGGATTCCTCACCATTCCGCTGGTCGGACTGCAGCAGACGCTGCGGCTCGTGACCGCTCTGCTGATCCTCTCTGGCTTTGCCGCCGCGTTCTGGGGCAGGTTGTCAACCGCGGCCCGCACCGTGAGCCTCGTCGCGTCTGCGGCTGCGGCCCTCATCTTTGCGATCAGCCCGCCCTGGGATCACGAGCTCCTTGCGAGCGGTGTGTACAAGTACTCGGCGTACGTCGCGAAAGGCCTCGACCTCGAGGCCGCGCTGAAGGCGGGCACGCTGCTCTATTACCGCGAGGGCGCCGCGTCGACGGTCACCGTGAAACGGTTGACGGGCACGGTGACGCTGGCCATCGACGGCAAGGTCGACGCCTCGAACCAGAGCGACATGCTCACGCAGAAGCTCATCGCCCATCTTCCGCTGCTGCTCCACGAGAACCCGCGAGAGGTCTGCATCATCGGCGTCGGCAGCGGCGTGACGCTGGCCGCGGCGTTGACCCATCCGGTCGCTCGCGTGGATGTGGTCGAGATCTCGCCGGAAGTGGTGGAGGCCGCGCGCTTTTTCGCGGACGAAAACCGCGGCGCGCTGATGGACCCGCGCACCCGGCTGATCGTCGGCGATGGGCGCTCCCACCTGGCCCTGTCGAAGCGGACCTACGACGCCATCATTTCCGAGCCATCGAATCCCTGGATCGCCGGCGTCGCCGCCCTGTTCACGCGCGAATTCTTTCTCGCGGCGCGTGACCGCCTGGCGCCCGGCGGGATCATTTCCCAATGGGCGCATACCTACAACATCAGCGCCGGGGATTTGCGATCGATTGTCGCCACCTTCACCTCGGTCTTTCCCAACGGCACCATCTGGATGGTGGGGCAGGACGATGTGCTGCTCGTCGCGACCAACGATCCGCTCGACGCCCGGATCGCGACGATCGATCGGGCCTGGCAGCGGCCGGGCGTGGCCAACGATCTTCGCGGCGTGTCGGCCGTCGAGCCCTTCGCGATCTGGTCGCTCTTCGCCGGCGGGCCGCAGGAACTCCGGGAGTACTCGGCGGGCGCGGCGCTGCAAACCGACGACCGCATGGGGCTGGAGTTCTCCGGCCCGCGCGCCATGGACAATCGCGGCGCGAGCGAAAACGCCGCGAGCCTTCGCGGGTTGCTCCCGCCGCGCGGCGGGCCACCGGTTGTTCGCGAGGCGCTGGCCGCCGCGACGCCGGCGCAATGGCGCGCCCGCGCCGCCATGATGCTCAGAGCCGATGTGCCCTCGATCGCGCACGACGACTACCTGCGCGCCCTGGCGATCGACCCGACCGACGCGGCGGCGCTCGACGGGTTCTCGCGAACCGCGGTGCTCACCGGTCGCGTCGCGGAGGCGCTCGATCAAGTCAAGGCGTGGGCCGCGACCCATCCGCAAGTGCCGTCAATCTGGGTGGCCAAGTCGAAGCTGCTCGCCGCGAGCGGCGCGGTCGGTGATGCGCTCGAAGCCGCCAAACAGGCATCAGAGATCAAACCGGTCCAGGTCGTCGCGCTCGAACAGATCGCGTCACTCTTTGGCAGCATGGGTGACGCCGGGCAACTGGACGTGATCGTCCAGAAGCTGCAACAAATGGCACCCGACCACGCCGCCACGTCCTACCACGCGGCCGTCTCGAAATTCCTGCACGGCGAGTTCGCGGAGGTCGTGCAACTGGGTCAGCGCACCGTGGCGGCGGATCCTCAGTACGCGGCCATCTACGACGTCATCGGCGCGGCGCACCTCAAACTCGGCCAGCCCGGTCCGGCTCGGGACGCATTTCACACGTCGTTGCGCTTCAATCCGCATGACAGTACCGCGTACACGAACTTGGGAATTCTGGAATTGGCCGCCGGCAATCGGGCCGATGCGGCCCGGCATTTTGCCGAAGCGCTGTGGCTCGATCCTGAGTCGACGACCGCGCGCGACGGTCTCACGCAAGCGCGGCGCTGATCGGACATGTCAACGGCAGAACTCGAAAGCGTCGCTGCGACATCTGCGGTGATCGTCGTTCTCGGTTCTGGGTTCTAGGGTGCTCGGTTCGCGTTCTTGGTTCGCGTTCTTGGTTCGATGGTCTCGGTGCGACGTTCCTGGCCTCCGAGGGGGCCGATTGGAACGCCGACGCGCGGAACCCTCGAACCTTGAACCTTGAACACGAACCGAGAACCGAGAACCGAGAACCGAGAACCGAGAACGACGGAAATCAGCTATCGGAGGGTGATGTGGGACTGTTAGACGGGCGTGTGGCGATCGTAACCGGAGCCAGCAAGGGGATCGGACGGGTGACGAGCCGGCTGTTTGCGCGCGAGGGCGCCAAGGTAGTCTGCGCCGCCCGCTCCCGCGATCTGGTGGAAGAAACCGCGGCCATCATCAACCACGACGGCGGCACCGCCATCGCCATCGTCGCCGATGCGTCGAAGGAAGACGAGGTCGCGGCGATGGTGGCGCAGACGCGCGCGTCGTTTGGACATCTGGACTGCCTGGTGAACAACGCCGGCGACGGCGGACCCACCAAACCAGTGCAAGACTACCTGATGGAAGACTGGCTCTACACGGTCCATTCATGCCTCACCAGCTCGTATCTCTGCACCCGGTTTGCCGTGGCGGCGATGATTCAGGCCGGCCGCGGCGCGATCGTCAACGTGGCCTCGATGGCGGGGCGGCGCGGGCTGGCGTATCGCATCGGATACTGCTCGGCCAAGGCGGGACAGCTCGGGATGACCTACGGCCTCGCACTCGAGCTGGGGCGTCACAACATCACCGTGAACGCGATCGCACCGGGCGCCGTGGAAGGTGATCGGATCGATCGCGTGATTGCGGGCCAGGCGCAGGTCCGCGGCATTTCAGAAGACGCCATGCGCAAGTCGTTCATGGATCGCTCGCCGTTGCGCCGGATGACGAGCGCGGATGACATCGCATGGGTGGCCGTGTTTCTCTGCAGCGACCATGCGCGAAATATTTCCGGCCAGTGCGTGCCGGTGACGGCGGGAGAGCCAGGGTAGGAATTTACAATTAGGAATTAGGAATTCAAAATTAGGAATTCAAGGTTTCGGCGTTCAAGGTTCGGTATTCGACCGACTGACGCTTAGAGCGCGAGGCGTTCGCGATCAGGTAGGTGGGCCAGCAGTGTCGTGTCGGCTGTGGCAAGCCGCCAGCCGCGAAGGCGGGCGTGGGCCACAAGAAGACGATCGAACGGATCGCGCGTCCAGCTGAGCGCCAGCGCCGCATCGAACCAGGCCGTCGCCGGCGGGTCGTCAAGCAGCCAGACGTGCTTGTCGACAATGTCAGAAACACTGGAGACGTGGAGACGGACCCGGCCCGCCTCCAGGAGGAACTGAAGCTCGAGAAGGCTCGCTGGTGAAATGTACAGCCGGCGGCCGCGGCCCGTCAGTCCCCGCGTGCGGTGATGATCCTGATCGATCCAGATCAGGGCATTGGTATCGAGAAGGATCACGAGCGCTGACGTCGTCCGCTGAAGCGCACGCCGGTGGACGTGGATGTCCATCGCCACTGGCCAGAAGCCACGGCTGGGTCCAACGTTTCGATGACTGAGCGTCGAGGGCGCCGCGGAGCCGATTTGCGCGTCGCCCGAATCACGTATTGGACGTCCCGCCGTTCGATGACGACCGACCCGCTCCGCTCCGCCTCGTTCAACACATCGGCAAGCCGCTCTCGTGCCTGTGCCATGGTGTAACGCTTCATGATGTACATTGTACTCGTTCAGAGGTCATAGACCCCCTCATGAAAGCTGTTCTCTGCCGACAGTACGGCCCGCCCGATTCGCTCGTCATTGACGATGTGCCGTCGCCGGTGCCGGGCCCGGGCGAAGTGGTCGTCACCGTGAAGGCGGCGAGCGTCAATTTCCCGGACGTCCTCATCATCCAGAACAAATATCAGGTGAAGCCGCCGTTGCCGTTCTCACCTGGCAGCGAGTTCTCGGGACTCGTCAAAGTTGTTGGCGAGGGCGTGACGCGGTTCAGGCCGGGGGATCGTGTGCTGGCGGTGACCGGATACGGTGCGTTCGCTGAGGAAGCCAAGGCAGATGCGTCACGGCTCGTGGCGATACCCATCGGGATGGATTTCCAGACGGCCGCGGCGTTCATGCTCACCTATGGCACGTCGGACCATGCGCTCGTCGATCGAGGCCAATTGAAAGCGGGCGAGACTCTTCTTGTACTGGGTGCCGCCGGCGGTGTCGGGATTGCGGCCATCGAGATCGGCAAGGCGATCGGCGCGCGAGTGATCGCGTGCGCATCGAACGACGAGAAGCTGGCCGTCTGCCGCGCCCACGGCGCCGATGACACCATCGACTACGTGCACGAGGATCTCCGCGAGCGGATCAAACAGATCACAGGCGGACGGGGTGTGGATGTCGTGTACGACGCAGTCGGCGGTTCCTACACGGAGCTCGCCTTGCGATCGACCGCGTGGCGGGGAAGGCTCCTGGTCGTGGGCTTTGCCGCGGGCGAGATTCCTAAGATTCCCATAAACCTCACATTGTTGAAGGGTTGCTCAATCGTTGGCGTATTCTGGGGCGACTTTTCGCGCCGCGAACCGGAGCGGTTCGCCGAGCGCGTGCAGCAGCTCGATCACTGGTTTCAGCAGGGGAAGCTCAAACCGCACGTGTCAGAGGTGCTGCCTTTCGATCGCGCCGCGGAAGCGCTGTCGCGCATGGCCGCGCGGCAGGTCAAGGGCAAGATCGTACTGACGATGGATCAGGGCTGAGGGCTGCAGGGCTGAGGGCTGCAGGGCTG
>Ga0111539_10004806_pt1 | contig 17620 bp, 12 predicted proteins | sample RhiMethybrSRZTD1_FD_79667 | JGI IMG/M metagenome (GOLD analysis project Ga0111539, IMG submission 79667) | Populus rhizosphere microbial communities from Tennessee, USA - Rhizosphere MetaG P. TD hybrid SRZTD1 (version 2) (version 2) | ecosystem: Host-associated > Plants > Roots > Rhizosphere >... | reverse complement strand
CTGCTGGAGACCGTGGGGTTGTAGTAGTTCACGCCGACGAAGTCGAGCGGCTGCGCGATGAGCCCCGCATCCCCGGGCCGCGCTGCGGGCGCGTCCGTGCCGAGATGGTCGAGGATGTCCGGCGGATACCCCCCTTTGAACAGCGCGTCCATGTACCAGCGCACCAGCCGGCCGTCTTCGAGTCGGGCGTGCGCCGCATCGAGCTCCGAGTCTGTCGCCGGATAGACGGGCGACATGTTCAACACGATGCCCACCTCGGCCTTGCTGCTCGTCGCGCGAATCGCCTGTAGTGCGAGCCCGTGACTCACGAGCACGTGGTGAGCGACCTGATAGGCCACGCGCCGGTCGCGCACGCCCGGAGCAAACACGCCGCGCTCGTGCCCCAGCACCGCGGTGACCCACGGTTCGTTATGTGTCGCGATGGAAACGATGCGGTCACCGAGCCGCGCGGCAACGAGCTGCGCATAGTCCGCGAAGCGCTCGGCAGTCTCGCGTGCGCGCCAACCGCCGTGGCTGCGCTGCAGCTCCGCGGGCAGGTCCCAGTGATACAACGTCGCGTACGGTTGGATATTGCGCGCGAGCAATCCGTCGACAAGCCGCTCGTAGAAAGCGAGACCTGCCTCGTTGACCGCGCCGCTGCCGGCCGGCTGGATCCTCGGCCAGGAAATGGAAAAGCGATAAGAGCGCACGCCGAGATGCGCGATCAGGTCCAGGTCGGACTCCAGCCTGTGATAGTGATCGCACGCGACGTCGCCATTGCTGCCGTCGGCGATCGCGCCGGGCACGCGGCAGAACTCGTCCCAGATGGAGGGTCCCTTGCCATCCTCGCGCGCCGCGCCCTCGATCTGGAACGCGCTGGTCGCGACGCCCCAGACGAAGTGCCGGGGAAAGCGCCGCCGCAGTTCGGCCAAATTCATGTGTCGATTCATGCGGTCGTCGCCTTCGGGCGCGACAGCAGCTCACCCTCCAACTCCTCGAGCGTCCGGCCTTTGGTCTCCGGGACGAACAGCAGCACGAACAGGAGCGCTGCGCTGGCGAACAGGCCGTACACGAGGAACGTGCCGGCGGGGCCGAGCGTCGACAGCTCCCATGGGAACACGAACGTCACACTCGCGCTGACGAGCGCATTCCAGAAACCCGCGGCCGAGATCGCCACGCCGCGATACTCATTCGGGAAGATCTCCGAGAGCAGCACCCACATCACCGGCCCGAGCGAGATCGCGAATGAGGCGACGAAGCCGATGATCGCGATCAGCACGAGCTGCGCGTTCATCGTCAATGCAGCGCTAAGCAGCGCTTTACGGTGCGGCTCGACCCGCGCCGCGCCATGCTGGCCTTCGAGCGCTGCCACGAGCTCGCCTTCGGACGCGTACGATGCGTCGCCCGACGCACGCAGCTCTGCGATCAGCTCTGCGGACACGCCATTCGCTTGCGCCATCTCCAGAGCACGCTGGTCCAGCCGGTAGCTCGCGTGACTGAAAGCCCACGCGATCGTCAGCAGCGACAGCGCCATGCCAGCGACGCCGATCGCGAGCAACGGCTTGCGACCCAGGCGATCGATGAGCCAGATCGCGACGACCGTCATGCCCAGGTTGACCAGGCCGACGATCACGGCCTGGCGGAACGCATCGCTGACGCCGCCCCCGGCCTGCGCGAATATCGTCGGCAGGTAGTAGAAGATCGCGTTGATGCCGGTGATCTGCTGGAAGAAGGCGAGTCCGAGTGCGATCAGCATGACGAACCGGATGCGCCGGTCGAACAAGCCGCGCCAGCCGTGCGAGACGCTCTTCGCTGCGAGACTCTGGCGGATCTGCTGCAGACTCACCTGCGCCTGTGCGCCGCCGCCGACGCGCGTCAGAACCTCCAGCGCCGCCTCGTCGCGGCCCTTGATCACGAGCCACCGCGGACTTTCAGGAATGAGCGACAGCAGCAGCAGATACAGCAGCGCCGGAAAAACTTGTACGCCGAGCATCCAGCGCCAGTTGTGCTCGCCCACGTCGAGCAGGAAGTAGTTCGAAAAGAACGAGGCCGAAATGCCGATCACGATCATGAGCTGGTTGAGCGACACGAGTCCGCCCCGCCGCTGCGCGGGCGCGATCTCCGCGATGTAGACGGGCGCGATCAATATCGCCGCGCCGACCGCGAGCCCGCCCACGATGCGCGCGGCCACGAAAGCCGTGAGCGTCGTCGCGAGAGACGCCAGCAACGCCGACAGTACGAACAGCGTGGCCGCGCACAGCAGTACTTTTCTGCGTCCGAGTCGATCGCTGAGCACGCCGGCGAATGCGTTGCCTGCGAGCGCACCCCAGCCGAGGGAGCTGACCGCCCAGCCGAGCCTGAGGTCGCCGCCGGCGCCGTCGAGAGCGAAATACTCGCGAATGAAAGGCACTACGCCGGAGATCACCGTCGCGTCGAATCCCAACAGCAGGCCGCCGATCGCTGCGGTCAGCGCGACGAAGACGACGTTCAGTCTGCGGTGCTCGATGCGCGCAGCGGACCCTTCGTTGTTCGTCATTGAGTTGTTCTTGGTGTACTTGCCAGCGCCCGGCGAGCGTGCTACAAGGCAAATTGTAAGCGCTTACATTTTTCGGCACAAGAACCGAAATCGTCGCAAAAACAGGGGGCATAGCCGTGATCGATCGCGCACGCAGACGTTCGCCGATAGCACAGGCCATTTCGCTGATTCTCGGAACCGCCGTCGCACTGCCGGCGTTCGCGCAAACCTCGGAACCGCTCGAAGAGGTTGTCGTAACGGGCATCCGCGGAAGTCTCACCTCCTCCATGAACTTGAAGCGCGACGGCCAAGGCGTCATCGACGGCATCGTCGCCGAAGACATCGGGAAATTTCCCGACACGAACCTGGCCGAGTCGCTGCAACGCATCAGCGGCGTGTCCATCGACCGCTCGGCGATCGGCGAAGGCCAGCGCGTCACGGTTCGCGGCGTCGGCCCGGACTTCAACCTGGTGCTGCTGAACGGCCGCCAGATGCCGGTCTCGTCCATCCAGGACACGGTAGCCTCCGACTCGCGGGCCTTCGACTTCGCGAATCTCGCCTCGGAAGCGATTTCCGCGATCGAGGTCTACAAGACCAGCCGCGCCAGCACGCCGACCGGCGGCATCGGCGCGACGATCAACATCAAGACGGCGCGGCCGCTGGACAATCCGGGCCTGCACACCAGCCTGGGCGTGAAAGGCGTGATCGACGACTCGGGGCAGAACCTGCCGGATCACCTGAAGGGCGACGAGATCACGCCGGAAGTCTCGGGTATCTACAGCCAGACGTTCGGCGACGACAAGTTCGGCGTCTCCCTCAGCGCGAGCTACCAGGAGCGCAACTCCGGCTTCAACCAGGCGGCGGTCGGCAACGGCTGGCGCGCGTTCGCCGGCGACGAGAACAACTGGGGCACGATTCCGCAGCCGGGTCAGCCGGGCTCGGAGAACATCACGAACCGCCCTGAGGCGACTGACATCTATTCGGTCCCGCAGAACCTCGGTTACAGCGTCAACGGCATCGAGCGCAAGCGCACCAACGGTCAGCTCGCCCTGCAATGGCGGCCGCTCGACGCGCTCACCGCGACGCTCGACTACACCTACTCCGAGAACAAGATCGAGACCCAGCGCAACGAGCTGTCGGTGTGGTTCAACTTTGGTCCCTCGTCCAGCACCTGGACCGACGGTCCGGTGGCGGGCCCGCTCGTTTACAAAGAGCTGATCCCCGGCGCGAACAGCGACCTGTCAATGGGCGGCGCGAAGTTCGCCAGCAAGAACGAGAACAAATCGCTGGGCTTCAACCTGGCGTGGGAAGCCTCCGATCGTCTCGGCTTCGCGCTCGACTACCACGACTCCAGCGCCGAATCCGGCGCCGACAGCCCGTACGGCTCCAACGCCGTGCTCGGTGTTGCAAGCTTCGTGCGCGGCGATACCACAGGTGACTTCTCGCAGGACTTCCCGGTGATCAGCGTGCGGCTGCCCGCCGGCCAGACCACCATCGACCCGTCGCAGAATACGGTCACCGGCTCGGCGTTCCGCAACGGCTACATGAAGATGGACATCGAGCAGGCGCAGCTGAGCGGAAACTTCGACTTCACCGACAGCTCGCGCCTGGACTTCGGCGTGGCCTTGACGGAAATGAAGAACCGTACTGCGTTCTCCACCGTGCAAAACGACACCTGGGGCGCCGACGTCGCGTTCGACCCGGCGGTGTTCCCGGACGACGTGTGGCGCGGCGATACGATCCGCCAGTACTTCGACCAGATCTCCGGCAGCGGCAATCCGAATCTGTTCAACGATTTCTTCACGTTCGACTTCGATACGGTGCGCAACATCGCCGCCGGGCTGCGCGGCGAGGACCGCTTCAGCGCCAGCACGGACTTCACGACCGATCGTCACGTCAAGGAAGAATCGCAGAGCGCCTATGTGCAGTTCAGCCAGGCGTTCGACACGGCGATGCCGATCAATGTGGCTGTGGGCGTGCGCTACGAACAGACCGACGTGACTTCCAGTGCGCTCGTACCGTCACCGTCAGGGATCAGCTGGGCCTCGGATAACGAGTTGAATGTCATCCGCCCGGTGGGAGCGTCCACCACCACGACCCTGAAGGGCGACTACGACTACGTGCTGCCCAACCTCGACTTCAACATCGGGCTCATGGACAACCTGAAGTTCCGCGCCAGCTGGGGCAAGACCATCGGCCGGCCGAAGTGGGGCGACATCCAGGGCGGCCAGGTGCTCGACCTGCTGGTCCGCGTCGACGGCGGCACCGGTTCGCAGGGCAATCCGGCCCTGAAGCCGCTGGAGTCGACCAACATCGACCTCTCGCTCGAGTGGTATTACGCCGAAGGCAGCTACGCGTCGGTCGGCTACTTCACCAAGGACATCGACAACTACGTCGGCATCACGCAGATCACCGAGCAGCCTTTCGAGCTGCATACGCCGATCGGTGGCGCGCTCTACAACGAAGCCGTGGCGGCCGCGTGCGCGGATGGGAACACCACCTGCATTCGCAACTGGATCTTCGACAACCGTGCCGACGCTCCGGGCGTGGACGCGGTCGCTCGCACCATCACTGGACAGGCCGGCGATCCCATCGCCGACTTCCGCATCACGGTGCCGGCGAACCAGCGCTCGTCCACTCTGCACGGCTGGGAGTTCAACATCCAGCACATGTTCGGCGCCAGCGGCTTCGGCGTATCGGCGAACTACACGCTGGTGGATTCGGGGCTGACGTATCCGAACGAGCTGCGCAACGAGCAGTTCGCGCTCGAAGGCTTGAGCGACGCGGCCAACGTGGTCGCCTTCTACGAGAACTACGGCTGGGGTGTGCGTCTCGCCTACAACTGGCGCGACGAGTTCCTGTCGAGCCGCTTCGACGGCGCCGGGGCGAACCCGAACTACACCGAAGAGTACGGTCAGTTGGACGTCAACCTGAGTTATCAGTGGGGCGAGAACCTGACGCTGCAGGCCGAGGCGATCAACCTCACCGATGAGATCCAGCGCATTCACGGCCGCACCAGCAACGAGGCGCTGTTCGTGACGCAGACCGGACCTCGCTACATGATCGGTGCACGGTACAAGTTCGGTGGCCAGTAACGACGAGAGCTGAGTCCCGCGTTCGCGACGTCCCCCAACATCGCGAGGCCGTAGAGCCGCTGGTCCCCCAACCAGCGGCTCTTTCGTTACGATGGCGGCTGCAATGACCATCAAGCATGTCGTGATCGCAGGCGGCGGGTCGGCGGGCTGGCTGACCGCGGGCGTCATCGCCGCCGACCATTGCGCAGCTGCCAACTCGGGACTGCAGGTCACGGTGATCGAATCGCCCGACGTCGGGCCCATCGGTGTCGGCGAAGGCACCTGGCCGACCATGCGCGACACGCTGCGCCGCATCGGCGTCAGCGAGAGCGATTTCCTGCGGGAGTGCGATGCCTCCTTCAAGCAGGGCTCGCGCTTCAATGGGTGGCGCGACGGCCAGAACGGCGACTATTACTTCCATCCCTTCGTTCTGCCGCACGGCTACACGGAAACGAACCTCGTCGCCGGCTGGCTGCAACGTCACGCCGACGTGCCGTTCGCCGACCTGGTGAGCTTCCAGCCGCACCTCTGCGTGCAGAACAAGGCGCCGAAGCAGGCGGCGACGCCGGAGTATGCAGCGGTCGCGAACTACGCCTACCACCTCGACGCCGTCAAGTTCGGACTGTTTCTGCGCAAGCACTGTACCGAGCGCCTTGGCGTGCGACTGGTGCTCGATCACGTGGTCGGCATCGAATCGCATCCCAACGGCGATATCGCCGCGCTGCAGACCCGCTCGCAGGGACCGCTGGCAGGGGATCTGTTCGTGGACTGCACGGGTCTGCAATCGCTGTTGCTGGGCCGGCATTATCAAACGCCGTTTGTGTCGCAGAAGCACGTGCTGTTCAACGACTCGGCGCTGGCGCTGCAAGTGCCCTACCCCGACGACAACAGCCCGATCGCTTCGCAGACCCTCTCGACTGCACAGAGCAGCGGTTGGATCTGGGACATCGGATTGCCGACGCGACGCGGCATCGGTCACGTCTACTCGAGCGCGCATAGTTCCGACGACCAGGCCGAGGCCGAGCTGCGCCGCTACGTCGAGCGGGTCGGCGGTCAGGTGAATGGGGGCACTCCGCGCAAGCTCACGTTCGAGCCGGGCTATCGCCGGCACTTCTGGCACCGCAACTGCGTCGCCATCGGACTGTCGGCTGGCTTCATCGAACCGCTCGAAGCCTCGGCGCTGGCGCTGGTCGAGTTGTCCGCCGCCATGCTCAGCGACCAGATGCCGGCGACGCGCGAGGCAATGGACATCGTCGCGCGGCGCTTCAACGATTCGTTCACTTATCGATGGGAACGCGTCATCGATTTTCTGAAGCTGCACTACGTGCTGAGCCGCCGCAGCACTTCCGCTTTCTGGCGCGATAACGTCGCCCCGGCCACCGTTCCCGACCGGCTGCGCGAATTGCTGGTGCTGTGGCGTCACCAGCCGCCGTCGCGTTACGACCTGCATCGCATCGAAGAAGTGTTCCCATCGGCGAGCTACCAGTACGTGCTGTACGGGATGGGCTTTCGCCCCGAGCCGGCCGTCTCCACCCGCCGGGCGGACGACTGCGATCGGGCCGACGCATTTTTCCGCGAAGCGGCGGCGCTGACTGGCAAAATGCTGGCTGCGCTCCCGTCCAACCGGGAGCTGCTCACGCATATCAGGCGGCGCGCATGAACAACGTTCTGTTGAACAACATCGACCACCAGGACCTCAGGGTCATCACCAGGCGCAGCGCCACGTACGGCGATGACGTGAAGTCCGCGCTGACGTTTCCGGCCGAGTTCCGCAACGTCCAGGCCTGCTATCCGATCGTGTTCCAGAAAACTGCGGACGGAAAGTTTCAGTCGCTCGCCCTGTTCGGCTTCCAGGACAAGGAGAATCTGTTCCTCGGTCCGGACGGGTGGGATGCGCAGTATGTGCCGCTGACTGTCGAGCGCCAGCCGTTCCTGATCGGCTTTCGCGATCGCGAGCCGATGGTGCACATCGATCTCGCCAGTCCGCGCGTCAGCCGGACCGAAGGCGAAGCCCTGTTCCGCACCTACGGCGGCTCGACCGAGTTTCTCGAGCGCATGAGCTCGGTGCTGCTGACGATTCATCAGGGCCTGGAAGCAGCGCCGGCGTTCATCGATGCCTTGCTGCAGCACAACTTACTGGAATCGTTCGTGCTCGACATCGAGCTCAACGACCGGTCGCACCATCGACTCACGGGCTTCTACACGATCAACGAGGAGCGTCTCGGTGCGCTCGCCGCGGGCGGCCTCGAACGCATGCACAAGGCGGGCTATCTGCAGGCGATCTACATGGCCATCGCCTCCTTATCTCACTTCCGCGATCTGATCGAGCGCCGGAACCGACTGAATGCTGCCCATCGCTGACGCAATCGAGGAGATCGTCGGATTCGATCCGCAGTCGCTGACGGACGAACTGCTGACGCGCACGCAGCCAGCAGTCTTCCGTGGCCTCGTTGCGAGCTGGCCCGTCGCGCGCGCGGGCCGCGAATCGGCCGCGGCGATCGACGCGTATCTGCGACGCTTCTACAAGGATGCGACCGTCAACGCGATGCTCGGCGCGCCCGATATCGGCGGCCGGCTCTTCTACAGCGACGACCTCAGCGGATTCAATTTCAAGACGGTGCGCATCCGGCTGGACGCGGTGCTCGACGAAATCGCGCGCCAGAGCAAGTCGGAGATTCCGCCGGCAATCTATGTCGGGTCCACCACGGTCGACACCTGCCTGCCGGGCTTTCGCGCCGAGAACGATCTGGCACTCGGCAATCGCCAGCCGCTGGTGAGCATCTGGCTGGGCAATCGCGCGCGCATCGCCGCCCATCATGATCTGCCGGACAACATGGCGTGCGTCGTCGCGGGGCGCCGCCGCTTCACGCTGTTCCCGCCCGAACAGCTGGAGAACCTTTACATCGGTCCACTCGACTTCACGCCTGCCGGCCAGGCGATCAGCCTGGTCGATTTCGCGCGGCCGGATTTTGCTAAATTTCCGAAGTTCGCCGCAGCGCTGCAGCACGCGCAGGTCGCCGAGCTCGGCCCGGGCGATGCGCTCTTCATTCCCAGCATGTGGTGGCATCACATCGAGTCGCTGGACACCCTGAACGTCCTGGTGAACTACTGGTGGCGCCAGTCGCCGGCATTCATGGACTCGCCGATGAACGCGCTCATGCTCGCGATCCTGACCATGCGCGATTTGCCGCCGGAGCAGCTCGAGGCCTGGCAGAACCTCTTCCGGCACTACGTCTTCGAGGCGGACGAACGCACGGCTGCCCACATTCCGCCGCAAGCCCGCCGCGTGCTCGCGCCGCTGGATGCCGAATCGGCGCGCGAGTTGCGAGCACGACTGTTGCAGAGATTGAATCGCTGAGGGGTCGAGCGTGGAACAGAAACTGATCAACAGAATCGTCATCGCCGGCGGCGGGACCGCGGGCTGGATGGTGGCCGCGTGCTTGTCGAAGATGCTCGGCAAGGTGCTCGACATCAAGCTGATCGAGTCCGACGAGATCGGCACGGTCGGCGTCGGCGAGGCGACGATTCCGACGCTGGTGACCTTCCATCGCCTGCTCGACATCAACGAGCAGGAGTTCATGGCCGCAACGCAAGGGACGTTCAAGCTCGGCATCGGCTTCGAGAACTGGCGCGACGTCGGCCAGAGCTACGTTCATTCCTTCGGCCTCACCGGCACGGATCACTGGAGCGCCGGCTTCCAGCATTTCTGGCTCAAGGGACGCGAGCGCAAGCTGGCCGGCGACTACGGCGATTACTGCCTGGAGCTCAAGGCCGCACAAGCCGATCGCTTCGCGCACCTGCCGCGTGGCGGGATGAACTACGCCTTTCACATCGACGCCGGCCTGTATGCGAAGTTCCTGCGCAAGTTCAGCGAAGGCTACGGCGCCCAGCGCATCGAGGGGAAGATCGTCGAGGTCAAGACCGATCCGACCTCCGGTTACATCACCGCGATCAGGCTGGATTCGGGCGCCGACATCGAAGGCGACCTGTTCATCGACTGCACCGGCTTCCGCGGCATGCTGATCGGACAGGCGCTGCACGTCGGCTACGAAGACTGGTCGCATTGGCTCTACAACGACAGCGCCATAGCGCTGCAAACCGAATCCGTGCGCGAAGCCTGGCCGTACACTCGATCGATCGCGCGCGAAGCAGGCTGGCAATGGCGCATTCCGCTGCAGCACCGCGTCGGAAACGGCATCGTGTACTGCAGCCGCTATCTTCCGGACGAGCAGGCGAAGCAGACCTTGCTGGCGAACGTCGAAGGCAAGGTGCTGACCGAGCCGCGCGTCATCAAATTCCGCCCGGGCCAACGCCGCGAGCACTGGAAGAAAAACTGCATCGCGGTGGGTTTGGCCAGCGGCTTCATCGAGCCCCTGGAGTCGACCAGCATCCACCTGATCCAGCGCAGCATGATCCGGCTGATGCAGATGTTCCCGCGCACCTCCATCCAGCAATCCGACATCGACGAGTTCAACCAGCAGATGAGCTCGGAAATCGAGCACATCCGCGACTTCATCGTGCTGCACTATCATGTCACCGAGCGCCAGGACACGCCGTTCTGGCGGGCCGTGCGCAACATGAGCATTCCGGAATCGCTCCAGCACCGCATCGATCTGTTCCGCGAAACCGGTCGCGTCTTCCGCGTGCCGAACGAGCTGTTCGCGGAAAACTCATGGATCCAGGTCATGCTCGGCCAGGGCATCATGCCGCGGCAGCATCATCCGGTCGCCGACCTGATGGGCGACGAGGAGCTGTCGCAGTTCCTCGAGGCAATTCGCTCGAAGGTCGAGCGCACGGTCATGCAGCTGCCGAAGCACCAGGTCTATCTCGAGCAGTACTGCAAAGCGCCGGACCTGCGCCGCGGGGTCGGCTAGTGAGGCGTGCGTCGGCAAACATGTACGAGGTCGCGAAGCTCGCGGACGTGTCGATTGCGACCGTCTCGCGCGTAGTCAATACCGACTCGCGCGTCAAGGAGCAGACGCGGCAGAAAGTGCTGTCGGCGATGCTGAAGCTCGGGTACCAGCCGAATTCGATCGCGCAGTCGCTCGCCACGCGCACGTCGAACAGCGTCGGCGTACTGGTCTCAGAGCTGCACGGCGCATTTTACGGCGCGATGCTGAGTGCGATCGAGGAGACGCTGCGCGCCGCCGGCAAGTTCGTACTGGTTGCGACCGGTCACGATCGCGAGGACCAGGAACTCGAGGGCATTCGCTTCCTCGTCAGCCGCAATTGCGACGCGCTGATCGTGCACGTCTCGGGGCTGACCGACAAATTCCTCGTCGAGCACAACAAGAAGCACACGCCCATCGTGATAGTGAATCGCAAGGTGCGCGGCATCGCCGATCGCTGCTTCAGCCTCGACAACGAGCTCGGCGGTTACCTGGCCGCACGTTCGCTCCTGCAGGCGCAGCACCGGAAGATCGCCTATATCTCCGGCCCACTCGACTGGACCGACGCGCAACAGCGCCTGCAGGGCCACAAGCGCGCGCTCGCGGAGGCGCGCGTGGTCTTTGACGAGCGGCTACTCTACGAAGGCGACTATCACGAGGCGGGTGGCAGCGAGGCGCTCACTCATCTGTTCGGCAAGGGCATCCCGTTCACTGCCGTGATCTGTGCGAATGACGAGATGGCGGCCGGCGCGATGGCAGCGGCGCACGATCGCGGACTGAAGCTTCCCGACGAGCTGTCGATCGTCGGCTTCGACGACGCCCCGATCTCGCGCTACGTCTATCCGAAGCTATCGACCGTGCACTACCCGATCACCGATATGGGCCACATGGCCGCCCGCTGGGTCTTGCAGAACGTCTACCAGCACGAGGACCTCGACGTGCGCCAGCGTGTCTTCAAGCCGAACTTCGTCGAGCGCGACTCGGTCAGCGCGCCGGGCTAGCGATACAGATCGCGAACGGCGGAGCCGGCGAGCAGGAATGCACCGACGCCGTAGAATTGTGTGTCGCCCGGGGCCACCTGATCGGGACGATCGCTGACCTGCTGAACCGAGCCGAGCATGCCATCCGCCTGGATGGCTCGCTCCAGCGCGTGCCAGCCCCGTCGCACGACCGGCTCGTATTCCGCTCGATCGAGCATACCCGCCGCGATGCCCCAGGCCATCCCGTAGATGAAGAAGCCGGTGCCGCTCGATTCCGGTGGCGTCGCTTCCGTCGCGGCGAGCAGCGATGGCGCCCAATAGCCGTCCGGTTTCTGTACGTCCTTCAGCTTCGTCGCCATCTCTTTGAACAGGTCTTCATACATCGGCCGCGCCGGGTCACCTGCGGGCAGACGCTCCAGAACACGCGCAATACCGGCGAAGACCCAGCCGTTGCCGCGGCTCCAGAACAGCTTCCTGCCGTTGCTGTCGCGTTGCTCGAAGAAACGGCTGTCCCGATAGAAGAGATGCTCCGCACGGTCGTAAAGGTAGTCTCGGGTTGCCGTGAACTCGGCGTGCGCGTACTCCGCATAGCGCTGATCGCCAGTCGCCGCAGCCAGGCCAATCCAGACCGGCGGCGCCATGAACAAGGCGTCGCACCAACACCAGCGATCGTCGCACGACTCGTGCTCCTTCGTGGTCAGACTGCCGCTCGGCGGAGCAGTCAGGATTTCGTCGAAGCGCTTGCGCAACGGCGCGATTGCTTCGGGTCCGGCGCCGTGCGCCGCCGCCCACAGGTAGCTCTGCCCGATGACGTGATCGTCTGCATGATAACGGCGGTCGCCGAGCTGCCAGTCCGTGCTGCGTCCGTGCGCGAGCACGGCGTCGCGGAAACGAGGCGATTCGCTGCGCTCGGCCAGAGCGGTCAGCCCGGCGTAGAACGCTCCCTGCTGCCAGCTGCGAGGACTGCGTGTTTCTTCACGCGCGACTTTGATGGAGGCAACCGGCTCGAGATGCGCGAGCTGCCAATCCGCAACCCTCTCCATGAGCGCGAGTGTGCGCGCTGCATCGATCGGTTCGTTGCCGGCAGCCGCAGCGACCTTCTGCCGCGTCTCGGCCAGCATCTGGTCGAGTGCGGCTCGATCGTAGAGCTTGCCGCGCAGAACCACCGCATGGATCGAGCGCGTCGCGCGGATGTCCTCCAGCGGATTGCGCTCCAGCAGCACCAGGTCGGCGGCCTTTCCCTTAGCGAGCGAGCCGTAGCGATCGAGCTTGTCGAACCACGCCGGCCCGGCGCGTGTGGCAGCAGACAGGGCCTGTGCCGGCGTCAATCCCTTCTCCACATAGAGCGCGAGCTCATCGTGCAAGCCGATGCCCGGATAGTTGAATGAGTTCAGAAACCCAGCATCCGTTCCCGCCATGATCGTGACGCCGGCCTCCTGCAGCATCGGCATGATTGCGGCCATGTGATCGAAGTGGGCATGCCTGAAGTTGACGGCAGCCGCATCGGCCTGAGCCGCACGGTGCACGCGCCATTCGTACGTCTTGCGCAGTTTCGGACCGATGTACTGGAGATACTCGTCGTCGTCGTGCTGGTCCCGATCGAGCCACGCGATGAGGCGACTGCCGTTGAGCGTCGGCGTCACGAACACCTTCTTGCTGGCGAGATAGCGATACATTTCCATCGCTGTTGCGCGATCGAAGCCGGCATCCAGTCGGCGGCCGGCTTCGGCGCGATCGATTTTTCCTGCGGCAAACTCGGCGGCAATCGCGGCCTCGTCTTTCGCGCCGGCATCGAAGGCATAGTCCAGGTGCTCGATGGAGCTGAGCCCTGCATCGACTGCCTGGCGCACCGTCAGCGCCATCGGAATGTGACCTGAGGTTCGCAAGCCGGCTGCGCGTGCTTTGCTAACCGCGTACAGGAACAGCTCGGGCTTGAGCGTGCTGTCCGTGATCTTCACGAAGTCGACTTTGAGCGCTTGCAGCTGCTGCAGCGCTGCGTCGACGTCCGCTTCGGATCCGGTCTCGATCGTCCCCTTCCAGATGGGCTTCAGACCTTCGATCTTCGGGCCCGAGCTCAGCAGCGTCGGTCCGAACAATGCGCCGCGCGCAATTTCACCGCGCCACTCGAGCACCTGCGTTGGCAGGTCGCCGGACGCATCGCGAATCGTCGTGATGCCGTGCGCGACATAGAGCGGAAGGAGAGCCCGGTTCTCGTCGATGAGATCCACGCCGCCGCCGAAGTGAACGTGCATGTCCCACAAGCCTGGGATGATGTAGCGGCCGCGCGCATCGAGCGTCTGCGCCGCCTTCCATGACTTCGCAATCCGGGCATCGCTGCCGACAGCAACGATGTCATTGGCGCTGGTGACGACTGCCTGATCGGGGATCGTGCGTCCGTGCTCGACATCCACGACCGTGACGTGACGGATCAAGATGTCTGCTGCCGTCTGCGCAGCAGCGGAAAACGAAGTCAGTGCAAGCGTTGCAAGTGCGGCCTTGAGCCAGTCAGATGCCGGCATACCAGGACCAGCCGTTCTGGATGTTGCCCTTGGCGCCGTTATCGTCGAAGTGATCCGTCACGACGATGCGCCGCAGGAACTTCATGCTCTTGTAGCCGAGTTGCTTCTCGACCCGCAGCCGTATCGGCGCGCCATGACTGATCGGCAGCTCGCGCCCGTTCATTCCATAGGCCAGGATGGTCTGCGGATGCAGTGCATCCATCATGTCGATGCCGTCGGCCCAGTCGTCATAGGAATAGTACTGAACATAGCGAGCCGTCGAGCGAATACCCGCGGCCTCCAGAACGCTGCGCAGCGGCACTCCAGTCCACTGCGCGATCGCCGACCAGCCCTCCTCGCACGTATGTCGTGTGATCTGCGTGCGCGACGGCATGCGTTTCAGTTCATCGAGCGAGAACCCCCGCGGCGCCGTCACGCTGCCTGCGACGACCAATCGCCAGTCGGCAAAGCGATTCGCGAGCAGACGCTCATAAGCCGAACCGTTCTCGGCATCGAAGGAGGGGCACTTGTCGGGATCGGCCGGGTTCGTCGTGCCGATCGCCGGCACAGATGAAATATCGGAGTAGTCGTATTCGCGCGCGAGCGAATGAGCGGGCAGCAGCAGACGATGCGCCTTGTACGTCAACAAGTCGCCCATGCGCAGCACGTTGCCGTAAGTCGGCGGCTCAGTTTGCGAGCAGCCCGCCAGCAGCACGCCGGCTGAGGAAGCCAGGCCTTTGAGGAAGATGCGGCGTTGCTGTTTCATCGCGGATTTCCCCAAGTCATGGCGCGCAACTGTCGACCGAAACCTGTCGCGATCACCATCGCAATGTGAACGAGCAGAAACAGAACGAGCGCCGCGAATCCGAAGAAGTGGATCGTGCGAGCGGTCTGGTAGCCGCCGAACAGATCCAGCAGAAAAGGATAGGCCGCAGCGACTGCCGGCGACATCGTGAGCCCTGTCGCGACCATCAAAGGCAGAACGACGAGCATGACGCTGGCATACGTGAGCTTCTGCAGCAGCCCATACGGCGGTCCGGTGCCGACTGAGCCGACCGCCGGGCGCAAGTGGCTCTTCAGGTCCTGCAGCAAGGCTCGCGGCGCAAGCTCGCGGCCTCGCGGCAGCAAGTCACGTTTAATGTGACCGCTGACGACTCCGAACGCAACGTAGACCGCACCCGCGCACACCAGGATCCAGGCAGCGAGGAAATGCAGACTGCGGGCCCAGCCGTTCTGATTGAAGATCGGAAAGTTGCGCTCGGCGGTGACCGGCGCGCCGGGCAACTCTGTGAACACGACGGGTGACTGCATTTTGTCGGGCCGAAGATCGTTACCGATCGGCAGCGTCAGCAGCGCTGGCGTCAAGTCGTTGCCGGCATGGCCGAGATAGAGCCGCGGATGCACCAGCAAAATGAAAAATCCGCTGAGCGCAAGCGTCAGGAAGCCGGCAGCAGCCAACCAGTGGCAGATCCGTACCCAGCGGCGGTGGCCAGCAACTTGCGAGGTGGATGCAGGATCGGGCATGCCAGTTCATTGGCCGGTTGTAGTTCAACTCCGACAAGCATGCACTTCGACGGTGATGTGAGACAAGTTATCGGTGCTTTCGAGCCGTTGCTGCCGCTTGACCCTACCCTTGGGGAAGGTCGCACCATCGCTGGAGACTCCCATGCGCCCCCTGTTACTGCTGACCTGTGCGCTCATGAGCGCAAACACCCTGGGTACTGAGCCCGTACCGCTGAGCGTCGAGGCGAAGATTGCGCTACCGGGCGTCAAGGGGCGTATCGACCATCTCGCCGTAGATGTCGCTCAAGAGCGGCTGTACGTAGCGAGCGGTGGCGACGGTTCGTTGCGGACGCTGCCTCTGGGCAGCCTCACTCCTGATCGCACCATCGACCTGCGTGACGACGCCGACAACGTGCGTGTCGATCGCGAGCAGCGCTTCGTCTATGTCGGCTGCGGCGGCGGAGCATTGGCGGTGATCGACGCTTCGAAGCAAAGCAAGATCGCGGACATCCCCCTCGAGGGCCATCCAGAGAGCTTTCAGCTGGAAGCCGCCGGGCTCCGCATTTTCGTCAATGTGCCGGACGCAAATCAGATCGCTGTCGTCGACCGCCAGGCGCGCAAACAGATTGCGAGCTGGCCGACCGAGGATCTGCATGCAAATTTCGCGATGGCCCTGGACGAGCGCAATCAGCGATTGCTCGTCTCGTTCAGGCGACCGGCAATGCTCGGCGCGTTCAGCCTGTCGGATGGCAAGGAGCTGACGCGCATCGAGACATGCGGCGACGTGGACGATGTGTTTCTGGACCCGAAGCGTAACCGTGTCTATGTGGTATGCGGGGAGGGGTTCGTCGACGTGCTTGGCGAGCGCGAAGGAGGCTACGCGCGTGTCGGCCGCCTGCCGACATCGCCTGGCGCCAGAACTGCCCTCTTCTCCGCGGAGCTGGACAGGTTGTTCGTCGCAGCGCGGGCGAATGGATCGAACCCGGCGACTCTCTGGGTACTTGGCGTCTCGATCGACCGGAACTAACCTGCGCAGTCACCGTTCCTTACTCTTCGAGGCGATCGTCTCGCAGGTGAGCGAATGGGGGTCCTATGAGCATCTTCGGCAAGATCAAAGACGCAATCTTCGGCAACAAGGCCGAGGCACGTCCCACCGCACCAGCCAGTCCGCCTCCCGCCAGTCGCACACCTTCGGCGGGCACCGCACCGACTGCTGCGCCACAAAAGCCAGCGCAAGCACCTGCGCAGCCCGTGGACGTCGAAGCAGTCCTGGGAAAGATGGCGGCCGACAACGGGCAGAAGTTGAACTGGCGGACCTCGATCGTCGACCTGATGAAGCTGGTCGGCATGGATTCGAGCCTCGAGAACCGCAAGGAGCTGGCGCGCGAGCTCGGCTACACCGGCGATCAGGGGGACTCGGCAGCCATGAATATCTGGCTGCACAAGCGCGTCATGAAGGAGCTCGCAGCACACGGCGGCAAGGTACCGGCCAACATGCTGGATTGACGTGCTCGATCGCCGCGGCTTCCTGCTGTGCTCACTCGGCGCAGCGCTGCCGTTCACCTTGTATTCCTGGTCCGCTTCGGCCCAGGCGTCGACGCGCGGCGCGCTCGCGCCGCTGGCGCGCCGGCCCCGCGTCAAGCCACGCAACATCGTGTTCGTGCTGACCGACGATCATCGCTACGACGCGATGGGATTCCTGAGCAAGCGCGGCTATCCGCAGACACCGGCGCTCGATCGCCTGGCGCGTGACGGTGTGCACTTCAGGAATGCGTTCGTGACGACGGCGCTCTGCTCTCCTTCGCGAGCATCGATCCTCACGGGACTCTACGCACACCAGCATCGGGTGGTAGACAACAATCATCCGATCGATCCGGCGCTGATCTTCTTTCCTCAGTACCTCCAGCAGGCCGGTTACGAGACGGCATTCATCGGCAAGTGGCACATGGGCGGCGACGTCGCCGGCGAGCGCGAGAACGATTCGCCGCAGCGCGGTTTCGATCACTGGGTCAGCTTCCCCGGCCAGGGAGCCTACCTGCCCAGCGAATCCGGTCTCAACGTCAACGGCATGCGCGTCCCGCAGAAGGGCTATATCACCGACGAGCTCACGGACTACGCGTTGCAGTGGCTCGGGAAGCGATCGGCCGAACGACCGTTCTATCTATGCCTGTCGCACAAAGCG
>Ga0111539_10004805_pt1 | contig 17624 bp, 14 predicted proteins | sample RhiMethybrSRZTD1_FD_79667 | JGI IMG/M metagenome (GOLD analysis project Ga0111539, IMG submission 79667) | Populus rhizosphere microbial communities from Tennessee, USA - Rhizosphere MetaG P. TD hybrid SRZTD1 (version 2) (version 2) | ecosystem: Host-associated > Plants > Roots > Rhizosphere >... | reverse complement strand
TTGGGGATAGGTCGGCATGCAAGCGACCCAAAGGCGACCTTTGTTGTCAAATGAAATCTGTACGGGATTCGCCAGGTCAACGAACTCTTTTTCAGATGCAAAGAGCTCGATCTTGTAGCCGGGAGGAACCTTCAGCTTGTTCACAGCATCCTGTCCATACAAGTAGGTCAGGCTTCCGTTCTTTTCCGGATTGTAGTTAGTCGTTACAGGGGGAAGCGTTGTAGTTTTTGCATCGGCTGCAGCGAGGTCGAATTTCTCTCCATTGGCAGCACGCCATATAGCAGTGTCACGTATCGCCGTCATCTCGCGAATTTTCGCCAGTTCTGCTGGATAGTTCTCGGCGCCAAAAGGATTATAACGACGGCCAAAGACATGCACGCCATTTGGAATCTTGAAATCATTGTGCCACATCCAGTTTTTTTCCAGGACAGCACTGTGAACGAGCGCGCGATTGGCTTCATCCCTCGAATCTGCTTCTCCAAAAACTTCATCCGTCAACAAATTCGAGAATCTGACGTATCCTTCATCCGTTAATTGAAAACCGTCTATCGTGAGGGTTGTGTTCTCCTCATCCAGCCACTTCTTTGACGGAGTGAATGCATCCACAAAAAGTACATTGTTTTTCGCCGCGACTTCTTTCATCGCATCAGAGTACAGCTTGAGGTTAGCATTTTCTTTATTACCATTTGGAAGATCAAACTTGTCAGATAAATCTTCGAATGCTATAGGCGACACTAACGCCAGTTGCGGGGCTGAAACGCCGTTGTATTTTTGACTTTGTGTGTATTTGATGAAAGCCTCAAGTTCTGCTTTGTAATTTTCCAAACCATCGGCTCCCTGAAAAGATTCGCTGTACCCAAAGCAAGCGATAATAATATCTGCTTTTAACCGGGTTAGCCATTCATCTTCCGTTTCAAAATGACCTTCACTTCCGGACTTGTTTGCAAGTTCTGTCTGGAATTTTTCGGCTCCAGGGAATGCCCATGGTGAATTGCGGCCGGAATGAGGGCGGAAGCCGGGTGTATTACCACCATCGCACATGGTCCTGATGAACAATAAACTATCCGGATATCTGACTTGCATCTCGGTCTCGAAATGACCGTAGTTCATCATCCTCGAGCAAAGATTATTGCCGATCAGAACAATGTGCGAGCCTTTTCTGATTTTTAGAGTATCCCTTCGGGTCGGCGTACATTGAACGGCGAACAGGGCAACCAACATCGTAAACAAAATTGCGCGCATACTCAATTCAAAACTGTTTAGGACAGCTTCAAAAACCAAGATGAAAATAAATTAGCTAATACAATAAGGTATTGTGCGTATTCCGATGATCCTGTTGCGCAGATTTTAATAAACGGTCAAGAACGCTGATGACCGTCATACCGATCAGCTCACCCGAAATGACATGCCGCTGATTACGCGCCAGATGATTATTGCGTTGCTATAAATTATTCGCCTGGCGCGGCATACACGATTGCCTTTTAACCGTGGGTTGAAACCCACGGCTACTGATCTTTAATCCCTACGGGATTAGGTGTGTCTATTTCCGAATCACAATCCCATCATATTCCGCCAATTCGTCTAGTGAAAAATTTATACGATCGCTTTCCCATTTGAAATCGATTTGTTTTCCACTATTCATTGAAAAAATTCCAGTTGGCTTAAAATCGCTTTTGATAGAGAAGGAAACATTGTGCACAGGAAGTGGATCGAAATACGTGTTTCCACTAAAACCCGTAAGATTGACCAGGTGAAGAATCATTCCGTCAGATGATGCTGAGTTGAAATTTTCGGGTCTATTCTCAGCAAACTGTTGAAGGATGACTTCCACTCGCGGCGGCGCGTCTGTCTGAATCAACTCACCCACTTCCGGATACACGTAATCAAGTGCATCGAGAAGAATATTCTTGTGTTGCTCATAGCCGTGGATGTAATAAAGTCGTCCCAGGTTGATGGGCAGCAAAACCGCCTTGCCGTTTTCGTGTTTCTTAACACCCAATGCATATTTTCCAGTTGGCTCATGTCCACCAATTATTTCGGGCGGTCCGGGTCGCCCAGGTGTAAGAATAGGCAGGAATGCACTATCAGCAGCGGAAAAATCATAAAAGCCGAGATTAAACTTCCAGAACAACAAAGTTTGTTGTTCGAATCTCTTGAAAAACTTCTTATCATCCGGATTGAGATAAAATCCCGCGCCATCATGGTTCGGCTGTATTGCTTTTGCGCCGAACAATTGCATAAGCGCTTGCTCATCGTCGGAAAACGCTGTATTCGTCCCTATAATATTAGCCCCTTGTTTAAGTGCATCATTCAAGACTGGAATCGCTGAAGAATCAAGGCGAGTTATACCCGGAAAAATAATCGCTCTATATTGATTCAATGCCTTCGCTCGGTTAACAATCTGACTATCCTCAATAATATCGTATTGAATATGCGCTTCTTTTAACATTAGCTGAATGCCGCGATACTCATGCCCAGCTTCACCGCTCGGCCATGTACCAGGAGAAACAACAAGAACTTTCGCGGTCGTTTTGTACCGGCCGTAATATGCTTCGTACTTTTTATGATGCGCATAGATCCTCCGGATTGCTTCATAGTTTCGTTCATCCTCATAATCCTGAAAGTCACCCATAAGGCTCAAATCCAACCCCGAACCATTGGCAATATTCTCATACAAGCGAATGGCTATTTCTTCGGGTTCTATTGCATTGTACCTCGATTGAAAAGATATCTGTTGAATGCTAGCATTGCATACAATGTGGTCAGGATACGATGTCATTGTATTGTTCACATTATCTGAAGCATTGTAAGGCCAATAAGGCAGAGTATTCGTTTGTGATTCGTGTCGTATGATATCCACGTAGTTTTCTGAATAGGTGCAGATTGCAATGTTCTTGTTTTTGGTCTTCACCAATTGATGTAACCTGCGCATGAGGTCGGTTGTGGAGTGTTCCTTGAACTCCTGATATTTTTTGAAAACGGGATCGTTGGGGTTTTCTTCCGTTGGCAACTTGAGTCCATCACTGAATTCGGCAAATCGTTTCTTTTCATATTCGTTCTGATCAATGCCATGATATTTTCCGACATATGCATTTCGCGTTTGATAGCCCGGCATATTGAGGAAAATCCCATCGACGGGAAAGCGTTCAATAACTTCACCGACAATGTTAAACAGCTGCTCCTGTTCATAAGGCGCGTTAATGGAAACAACATACATATCATCGTTGATGATACGTTCACCTTGCGGCGATATGTAAAACCAATCAGGATGTTTGTCGAAGATGCTTTTATGCGCACGGCTAAAATCGAATCTTACCATCACCCTGATCCCTGCGGCATGACATTTAGTGACCACATCCTCTAACATGTTTTCTTTCATGTAAGGATTGACGTATTGATATTCCAGCTTCGTCGGATAAAAGGCCATAATTCCCCCGGCATTGATCAACAATGTATTCGCGGAAAAATACTTCAGGTCAGCAATCAGCGAGTCAACGTTTAATGTGGCCTCGTAAGCAGGAAGATTTGTCTGGATCATCCGTATGTTGTTGGCTTTCCACCAGGGGATGCTATCGGGCCATTGTATTTGTTCTGATGTGATTTGTGTTTCGTTCGACGAACAGCCTGCTCCAAGACAAATGAGGAGGAGCGTAACTGCATTGATCCAGTTTCTCATGAGGCGACGATAGCTTTACCATTAAGGTAATGCTTAAATGGGAATACCTAAATCCCCTTCAGGGAGTTTGATGTCGATAACCTATAAAGATTCCGCCTTTGACAAAAGTTTCTTTTCGAGGCGATTGAGGAAAAGAATAAATGCAACTCCAAACACAAGCACGCCCGCATAGGGAGATATGCCTTTGAGGAATCCAAGACCTGGTTTAAATCCCGATAATACTACCGCTACTATCATTGCAACGATCAAAAGGAAAACTCCGCACGCAAGCCAATAAAAATCACGTGAACTGCTTCTTCGTTTCTGCTCAATCACGCGCGCGATTATTTTGTCGGCAAAGTCGCCGGGAAGATTTGTATCAGGTTTTTTTCTTAGGTGGGTAAAGACTTCCTGATAAGCTTTCGCATCCAGGTCGTCTCCTGAAAATTTGTTTCCTGACTCCACGCTTTTTTGCAACTCCTCGTCGTTACTCATAGTAATTCTTCTTTACCAAGATACTTCTTTACTTTTTCTTTCAATAGATTTCGTGCCCTGAAAAGATAGTTTTTAACCGTTCCATCGGGCATCGACATAATTTCAGAGATTTCAGAATAGGCCATTTCCTCTACGTGATACAACATTAGCACCGTTTTGTATTGGGCAGGTAACTCATCAATCAATTTAAAGATGAAAGCATCCAGATCTTTTTCAGAAGTCAACGATTCGGGAGTTTCGCTCTCCACAAAAGTCGAAGTAAAATCTTCTTCGTTTGGGATGTCAGAGTAAAGCATCTTTCTTTTTCTAAGATGATTAATTGCATGCCTGTATGCGATTGTCGCGATCCAGGTGGAAAGTTTGGATTGAAAAGAAAACTCTCCCAACTTTTCGTGGACCTTTAAAAACACGTCCTGGCAGAGCTCTTCTTTTTCCTCTTGACCTTTCACCACCCGGCCAATCATGTGTTCGACAAGTTTTTGGTTCTGGTTGATCAAAAGACTAAAAGCGTACATATCACCTTCCAGAATTCTTCGAACCAGGGCCCTATCGTCGATCATTGGTTTAGTTAGACAAGGAATTTTTCCAGGATGTTGCAGTAAGGTTGGAGAAAGTTAGCAAACTATGGCTTCCTGGGTAGCTTGGTGCCTGGATAGCCAGCTAGGTGCTCAGGTGGCCAGGTAGCTGGGGATTAGGAGAGTAAAAACAAAAAATTCAAATCCTGCAACATCCAGCGCCGGTCTTGTGTCTCACGCAGCAAATCGACAAAAGTTATGAACATCCATGAAGTTTTAATGCCAATCTCTATTATGGGCAGTTTTGGCGGCGCCTTGTATTTCTTTACAAAGGTTCTTACCGATTATATGCTTAAGAAGAAGATGATCGAAAAAGGATTCGTCAACGAGGACACTCAGGCCATCTTCAAGAGCCATCAAAGTCCAGATGGTCGGTACGGATCACTCAAGTGGGGTCTTCTCACATTGGCGGGCGGTATCGCCTTGATTCTTATGGACTACCTGGAAGTTCGTTCTGATTCACCGCTCCCTTATGGACTGTTGGCAGTGGCGTTATCTGTTGGATTCCTCGTGTACTATTTCATAGTTAAGAACGAGCAGAAAAAGTAAAGGGATTTCATCTTTCAAAAAAGTGCTCTGTTATGATCAGGAACTACTTTCTCGTTGCTGTGCGCAACCTTGTTCGTCATAAGTTCTTCTCGGCCATAAACATTTTCGGCTTGGCCATTAGTATCGCCATAAGTATGGCCGTAATCATGTTGGTTGCTGACCAGATGATGTATGACCGGTTCAACACAAAGAAAGACAGAATCTATCGTGTAACGTCACGAGGAGTGACCAACACAGGGGAGGATCGTGGCGGCAGCGTTACTTCAACTTCGCCGATGCCACTGAAGGATGAGCTATTGGATAATTACACGGGAATTGAAAAAGTTGCCAGGTTGAAACGAGGGTTTGGTAACAATTGGATGGAGGTAGAAGGCCAAAACATAAATGTTCCTCTCGCCGGATATTTTGCCGATCCAGAAGTACTTTCTCTGTTCGAGTATGAGCTTGAACATGGAGACGTTAACACTGCGCTTGTAAATCCATATTCCGTAGTAATCACGAAGAAGGCTGCAAAAAAATTATTCAAAGAAGACAATCCAGTCGGTCTCACAATTAAAGTTGGCAATCTAGGCACGTACACCGTAACAGGTGTTGTAAAAGAGACGGAACAAAAGTCACACATTGCTTTTGAAGGTTTAGCAAGCATGGCAACTGTAAAAAGTCTCAAGCAGGCCGGCATGTCAGCAAACGAAATGGAAGATTGGGCTAACTGCTGGAACGGCTGGACATACATTCTTGTGGAGACGGGAAAATCAACTGGAGAAATAGACAACTACCTTCTGGAGATTTACAAAAAGCGCATCGCGACTATCGAAGATCCTGAAACTTTCAAAGCGAAATTCAATTTGCAGCCATTGATGGACATTACACCGGGCAATGTAATGAACAATGCCATCGGGCCAACATTGCCATGGTTTGTCGTTTACTTCTTCGCCGGATTAGCAGGCGTGATCATGTTGACATCGTGTTTCAACTTCACCAATCTCTCTATTGCACGTTCTCTGACACGCGCCCGTGAGATCGGAGTTCGCAAAGCAACCGGTGCCGCTCGTTCACAAATTTTCTCGCAGTTCCTGGTAGAGTCAGTTGTGGTCGCCATTTGCTCTCTGGCTCTTGCCGGACTCCTGATGTTTATCATTAAACCTTTTATGCTTCAGTTGAATTTTGCACGGATCTTTCGCTGGGACCTTGAGGCAAATTATGTTGTGTTCGCAATCTTTTTGGTATTCGCCATCATTGTTGGAGTGTTGGCAGGATTCTTTCCTGCAGTAGTATTATCCGGATTTCAACCTGTCAAAGTGCTTAAAGGCCTGAATGATGTAAAACTCTTATCAAAAACCGCTCTTCGCAAAGTATTGCTTGTTGGTCAGTTCACGTTATCCCTTATTTTTATTCTGACGGTGATCATCATGTACAACCAGCTCGAGCTTTTTCTAAACAAGGACTACGGGTTCAACATGAAAGAAAACATCATGATCCAGTTGAACGAAACGTCGGCACCCGTTTTGAAAACAGAATTGTTGAAAAATAGCAACATCAAATATGTTTCCGGCGCTTCTCACATTCCTGCCGCCGGGACAACACATGGCAACGGATTCAAGAAACAATTCGATGAAAAGGAATGGACCGACGTCAATACGTTTTCTGTTGACGAAGACTATCTCAACAACATTGAGGTTGGTCTTATTACAGGGAAATTCTTTTCTGCGGAGGCTGGAGCCAGCAATGGCCATAGCGTCGTCATTAACGAACAGGCTGTTCAGGCATTTCACTTCTCTTCACCTGCCGAAGCAATTGGTGAAGAACTCATTCGACAACATGATTCGCTAAGATTTACTATAGTTGGAGTTGTAAAAGGTTACAACCATGGCCAACTGATGAACAAGATTGAACCCCTCGCGTTAATGTACCAGCCCGAAAGCTTCACCTTATTGCAGGTTAGATACACAGGAAGTTTTGACGAAGCGAAAAAGACTGTAGAAAAAGCGTGGGCCACAGTCAATCCCACTCTAAAGATCGATTACAAAGAAGTTGAAGCGGAGATCAAGTTTTTCTACAACACAGTATTTGCTGACATAGTAGAAGTAGTGGGGTTTATTGCTACGCTCGCCATCACTATCTCCTGTATGGGTTTGTTGGGGATGGCAACATACGCTACCGAAACACGAATGAAAGAGGTCTCTATTCGAAAAGTTCTTGGCTCCAGTGATCGTCAGTTGGTGGCGCTGTTATCGAAAGGTTTTTTGAAATTGTTGATGATCTCCATCGTCCTGGGCATTCCAGCATCATGGTTCATTAACAACTTGTGGCTGGAATTTATGGCCTACAGGACGGACGTGACTTTCGCGATGATCTCACTTGGAGTGCTGATACTTATAACACTTGGCGGAATAACAATAGGCTCACAAACAATGCGGGCAGCATTTGCAAATCCCGTCGAGAACTTAAAGAACGAATAGATCAGAGATTACGAATAAGCTCAACATACAACTCAGTCAGCTTGGCTTCTGCCTTTCCGGCGACCTCAACAATCTCATTAAAACTTGCTGGCTTGAGATTGTCAGGATCACAATCGTCGGTGAGAACCGAAATTGCGCAACATTGAAGATTCATGTGATTTGCAACAATCACCTCCGGAACAGTGCTCATACCAACAGCATCCGCTCCTATTCGACGTAGAAAACGATACTCGGCACGTGTCTCAAGATTTGGTCCTGTTACGCCGACATAAACACCGACATTTAATTTGATGTTCTTCTCTTTTGCAATCGCGATGAGTTTATCGTTCATCGTTTTGTTATACGGCGCACTCATATCGGGAAATCGCACTCCAAAGCGTTCATCGTTACGTCCGCGCAATGGATTCTCCGATTGCAAGTTAATATGATCATCGATGAGCATCAACTCGCCCTTTTTCCAATCCAGATTTAGATTGCCTGCCGCATTCGAGATTAACAACTGTTTTACTCCCAACAACTTCATCACCCTAAGAGGAAGGGTGATCTGTTTCATGTCGTATCCTTCGTAGTAATGAAATCGACCCTGCATAGTCAGAACTTTCCTGCCGTGGATTTCACCGAATATCAATCTGCCCTTGTGGAGTTCAACGGTCGCGATAGGGAAATGTGGGATAGCACGGTATTCAACAACGATGGCTTGTTGGTGATGTTCAACGAAAGAATTACCCAGACCAGTGCCGAGTACAACACCTACTTCCGGATCTTTAAAGCCTTGACCTTTGAGAAAGTCGGCAGCCTCCTGTGCTTGATCAAACATGTGAATAATCGAACGATCAATTAAGATAGTAATTGATCGGATGAAAAGAAAAATCTACCTAAGCAGGCTACCGTTCAGACGGAGTAGTTCAATTTCGGCAACCTTAGCCAGATATCGGGCGTTGATCAGTCGGTTATAGGCATCGGCCAAACTTTGCTGTGCTGTACGCAACTCGATAAATGTGGTTGCTCCGCGTTTGAAGGTCTCCAGCGTTATGTATAGGTTCTCCCTTGCAAGCAGGATATTCTCTTCTTCAATAAGCAAGACTGCCTTTGCGTTTTCATACGCTGTATAAGCATTCTTGACCGACACATCGACCGTCAATTTTGATTGCTCATACAGCAGCATAGTGCGGTCAACAGTTATACGAGCCTGTTGAATATTCCTTCTGTTGAGAAAACCATTGATGATCGGCATAGTCACCGTAAAACCATAGTTCAATCCCTTGTTTTGATTTGTCAGCGGTGAAAATGGGTTAGTTGCCAAATTACTTTCGTTGCGTGTAAAATTGTAAGACGAGGTAAAATTCAGAAACGGATACTTTTCGCCCTTACGTTCTTTCAGCTGGAGCGCTGCAATGTCGAGATCTTTTTTTGCCGATAGTAAGTTGAAGTTCGTGTTGTCAATATTCGTAGCAATGTCTCCTTCCTCAATATCCAGATTGATAATGATTGAATCCGAGACTTCATACAATGCCGGAAGCTGCATACCGACCAAACCATTCAATTGATCCTTCAATTGTGTAATCAGGGTTTGCTGAACAAAAACGGCCGTGCGCTGTGAATTCAAGTCCACTTTTGCCTGCAATAGTTCGGGTTTTGCTGCTGTCCCGACTTGTAATCGCCGGTCTGCCAGCCTAACGCGTTCTTCGCTTACACCCATTTGCTCTCTGATCGCGTTGAGTTGCTGCTTTTGACGAACAACGTCATAGTAACCGGTGATCACTTGAGCAATGGTATTCACCATTTGGTTCTTAACTTCCAGCTCACCCTGTGCTTCAATTTGGGCTATTCGTTCACGTGTGGCAAACATTCTGCCACCGTCGAACAGCAACCAGGTGAGTTGTACGTTACCAATAAGATTGTTTGTCCTAATGCCGTCTCTAACAACTACCGAGTCGTTTGCAAGTGTCTGTTTTGAATTGCTTCGATTCCAGGTACGAAGACCGTTCGCGTTTATGACAGGAAGAAAAGCTCCGGGTGCGAACTTATCGTCCGTAGCGGCGCTATAAGCGAGATTCTTAGAAACTTTTATGTCGTAGTTCTTTTCAAGTGCCAGAGCAACCACCTCTTCAAGTGTAACAACTTGATCTTGAGCATTGGCAGAAACTAAAATTTGGAAAAATATGACTACAAGTAACAGCCCACTAAGCTTCATAAACCAATTCCCTTTGTTTAGGAGTTTCTTCACCGAAATCTACGTGTTTCCTCTGACGTGATAAGAATGTATACATCGCAGGAATTACGAAGAGGGTGAGAATCAAGGAGAACAAAATGCCTCCGACGATAACAATTCCTAGTGGTTGGCGGCTGGTCGATGCCGCACCGATAGATAATGCCAAAGGCAATGATCCAAGAGCCATTGTCAAGCTAGTCATTAAGATTGGACGAAGACGCAAGCGCGAAGCTTCGACCACAGCGTCGATCCTGGACAAACCTTCCTCTCTCTTCTTATTAGCAAACTCGACGATAAGAATTCCATTTTTGGTGACAAGGCCTATCAGCATGATCATACCGATTTGCGAGAATATGTTAAACGTTTGTCCGAAAAGTGCAAGGGCAAGGAACGCACCCGCAATTGCCAACGGCACTGTACAAATGATCGTAAGAGGATCAACAAAGCTTTCGAACTGCGCCGCGAGAACAAGGTAAATGAGCACTAAGGCCAGTAGAAAAGCAAATGATGTATTGCTTGAACTTTCAGCATAATCGCGTGATGAACCTGCAAGGGAAGTTGTGAACGTATCGTCAAGAGTATTTGCCTTAATTTCCTCCATTGCCTTAATTCCATCACCAACGGTCTTACCAGTAGCAAGTCCTGCTGAGATCGTCGCCGACTTGTAACGGTTGAAGTGATACAATGACGGTGGCGTTGTTGATTCCTCCACGGTTACAAGGTTGTCAATCGAAACGAGCCGTCCGGAGTTTGTACGTACGTATAGGCTCTTCAAATCATCGGGATCATCCCTGTTAAGTCTTTTCACCTGGCCCATCACCTGGTATTGTTTGCCTTCTTTAGTGAAGTAACCAAAACGGAGGTTGCTATAAGCCAATTGTAATGTCTGACCTATATCCTGAACGCTCACTCCGATCTGCGATGCCTTCAGACGGTTAATCTGAACTCTCAATTCCGGCTTGTTAAATTTCAAGTCGATGTCTGCTCCCATAAGGGCTGGGTGATTACGAGCCGCCTCCAAAAACTTCGGCAACACTTCTTTCAATTTGTCGAAGTTGTTGTTCTGAATTACAAATTGGACAGGCCGGCCGCCACGTCTGTTTACTTGTATAGTCTGTTCTTGATTAGGGAACGCCTGACCTTGCGGAAAATTTCCAAGGTTCCTGCTAACCATATCGACGATCTCCTGTTGCGATCGGTCTCGTTCTCCAGGATCTACGAGAGTAACCCGCACGAAGCCCATGTTCACCGAGCCAGCGCCGGTAAAACCGGGAGCCGTGACCGATAGTGCAGTCTTGTACTCAGGCACCGAATCCTGGACAAACTGGACCATAGTCTGAACGAAATTGTCCATATAGTCGTAGGAAGTTCCCTCCACCGCAGAAAGCTGCAGATGGAACTGATTGCGATCCTCCATTGGAGCCAGTTCCGATCGAATATTGGTATAGACGAGGTATGCAGCGCCAAGACAAACCACAATTATAACGAGTGACACCCATCTAACTTTCATGAACCCCGACAACCATTTTTGATAGCCCGATTCCATACCGGCAAAGAATGGCTCTGTCACACGATAAAACCATGAATGCTCATGTTTGCTGCGGGTTAATTTCACGCTCAATACCGGTGTTAGCGTCAATGACACAAAACAGGAAATCAAGACGGCTCCTGCTACCACAACTCCAAATTCTCTGAAAAGCCTGCCAACAAATCCCTGTAGAAAAAAGACAGGCAGAAACACAACGGCCAGGGTAATGGACGTCGAAATGACAGCGAAGAAGATTTCCTTCGAGCCTTCCTTCGCCGCCTGGTATTTGTTCATACCTCCTTCGAGTTTCTTGTAGATGTTTTCTGTAACTACAATACCATCGTCAACCACAAGGCCGGTAGCGAGTACGATACCCAACATAGTCAACACGTTGATTGAAAATCCAAACAAATACATGACGAAGAAGGTGGCGAGCAATGACACGGGTATATCAATCAGCGGACGGATAGCAATAACAAAGTCACGGAAGAATACATAAATGACAAGAACAACCAGCAAGAACGAAACAATCAGGGTCTCTTCAACTTCGGAAATAGATCGTTTAATGAAGATCGTCTGATCCATGGAGATGTTGAGCGTGATGTCCTCAGGCATATCTTTTTTGATTTGCTCAAGTTTCTTATAGAAGTCATCGGAGATCTCCACATAGTTAGAACCCGGGAGTGGTATAATCCCCAGGCCCACCATTGGAATGTTGCTTTCACGAAGCACCGATTCTTCATTTTCAGGTCCAAGCACAACTTCACCGACATCCTTGATCCTGATGTCGCCATCCGCTGAAGACCTGATGATGACGTTCGAAAAATCTTCCTCGGTATAAAGTTTGCCAAAAGTGCGGACGGTAAGCTCGGTCGCGTTGCCGGCGATCTTTCCAGATGGCAGTTCGACATTTTCCTTATTTAATGCAGACTGAACATCGAGGGGGGTAAGACCATATGCGCTGAGCCTCGCAGGATCCAGCCATATACGCATCGCATACCTTTTTTCACCCCAGACCTGAATGCTACTTACACCGGGTATCGTCTGCAGTCGTTCAACAATGTTATTGTTTGCATATTCGGTTAACTGGAGTGGATTCCTCGTGCTGCTTTGAACGGTCATGGCAATGATTGCGTCCGAATTTGCATCAGCCTTCTGTACAACAGGTGGGCTCGTGAGGTCGGGCGGCAATTGTCGGGCAGCAGCGGATACTTTGTCTCTTACATCGTTGGCTGCCGCTTCGAGGTCGACACCCAATTCAAACTCGATATTGATGTTGCTAGAGCCTACGCTTGATTGTGAGGTTATGTTTCTAATCCCCGGAATTCCGTTGATAGCTTTTTCCAGCGGTTCGGTGATCTGGGATTCAATGATGTCAGCATTTGCACCAGAATAGTTTGCACGAACGTTAACGTTTGGCGGGTCGATTGCAGGATAATCGCGGATACCCAGGAACTTGAAACCGATGGCGCCGAACAACAGAAGTATGATGTTCATTACGAAAGCAAGTACAGGGCGCCTTAAACTTAATTCTGAGATATTCATAATCTAAGTTTTACCTCCTATTGATCACCTTTGAGCTTGGAGCTGATTGATCTTAATCTTTGCATTAGGCCTAATTGCCATTAACCCGGAAGTAACCACAGTGTCACCTACTTTCAGACCACTGACGATCTGAACAAAAACTGAATCTCTGACCCCTGTTTCCACGACCGTATACAGTGCGCTATCCTTTCTTAACAAAATTACCTGTTTGTTACGGGCGGCCGGTATTACCGCCTGCGTCGGAATCATCAACGCCTTATCGTCTTTACCTAACTGAAGGTTGACTTTAGCAAACACACCAGGGACCAACTCCCGATGGATAGCCGAGACCTGTGCTCTTATCCGCAACGTACGTGTGTTTTGATCGACGCTATTCTCAGTCGCAATAACCGATGCGTTATGGTATTTGTCACCCCCGTCTACTCTGAATGAAACAGAATATCCCTTTACAATTTCTTTGGCATACTTTTCAGGAACGGAAAACTCCAGCTTGAGCTGATCAACCTGCCTGATGGTTGTAATGATATCATTAGGTGACACATACGAACCAAGGCTGAAGTTGCGTAAGCCAACCTTACCGTTATACGGCGCACGGATTTCTGTTTTCGAGATTGCAATCTCCGTTGCTTCTATGTCTGCCTTCAGGTTTTCGACGTCAAGTGCGCTCAGGTCATAATCCTGCTGGCTAATACCGTTTATCTTAAGAAGTTCGGCACTTCGTTCCTGCGTTTTCTCTTTTATCTGCAATTGTACCTGGAACTTTTTTAACTGGGCCTGGAGATCCCGATCAAACAGTTTGACCAGCATCGTTCCTTTCGAAACCGCAGTTCCCTCCTGAATGTTGAGTTGCACCACCCTTCCCCCTACTTCTGCTCTCAATTGTGTCTCTTCAAACGGAAGCAAAGTTCCCGGAACCTCAATCTTTTCACTGATCGGTCGTTCCGATACGATAAAGCCATCCACCTGGAGAGCTCCCTGTGGACGTCTGGCACCTCCTCCAAAAGCCTGTTGCTCCTTTTTCGAGTTGCAAGATGAGAAGGTTAGAATTATCATACCTACGCCGACCAATCGACTGGTTATATACATAAATGATTTCCAATAACTAATATTTAACACGCTCACTTTGGATCTGGTTCAGGAGAGAGAATTCTAAATACCGGCAGCTCTGCAGAGTAATGTATGTAACTCCACGATCTGTGGAATTAAAAGCACCGTTTCATCATTCCTAACGATAAAGTCAGCTCTTTTCATTTTTTCTTCCTCTGGCATTTGATTCTTCACGATTGACTTTACTTGAGCTTCTGTGCGATGGCGATCCCGCTTCAATACTCTCCTTATCCTGATTTCCTCAGGAGCATGTACAACGATCACCTTATCCAATTGTTGGTTTGATCCCGCCTCAAAGAGTAACGCTGCTTCCTTTAATACATAAGGGAAACCGATCTTGTTTTCAACCCATCGCTTATAGTCAATCGCCACTCGCGGATGAACCAGTTCGTTTAACTTTTTTAGTTGTTCCGCATCATTAAACACTCTCAAGCTAAGGTAGTTACGGTTCAGGCTCCCGTCGGTATTGTATGACAATTCTCCGAATTCTTTCTTGATGTTTGATATGAGTATTCCATCGGTGGTCATTAATTCTTTCGCATGGCTGTCTGCATCATAAGCAGGAACTCCAAAACATTGAAAAATCCTGCATACCAGGCTTTTGCCCGTGCCTATTCCCCCTGTAATACCGATTTGTTTCGGAGTTTGCACAGTCTAGAATTTGATCGAGATCGAATCTATTTTTATGACTTTTGTGAATGGTGGGAGGCCTTCGAGAGTTGGTAATACTTTAACCTGACCTTTCGAAAAGTTCTCAAGATCTACAACTGCTTTGACTGAATCTACATTGTAAAGGGTCAACATTGTTTCAGGAACGGCCACGGTACACGTCACTTTCTTTCGCTCAATAAACGGCCACATGTTTTTCGGCGTATTGATCAACTTCAGTTTAACAGAATCATCTTTCTTTACCAGTCTGTCCACCTGGAATGCGACATTTACCATCGGAGGATCCCGCATTATATATTCGTCGTTCGAAAATCTGACCTGTACAACTTCGGTGAAGTTTTCATCAATGTTTTTTTGTGGAATCATTAAAAAAACAGGATCTGAAAGACTGTTTATCACACGTTGTGGTCCTTCAAGGATAACCGAGTCTGGCGTAATATGAATCGGACTGACCAAAGCGTATCCATCTTTGAAAATCGAAGGCGGAAGATCCAACCTTAACATTACTTTTCGCGTCGCTTTAGGTTCGATCGACAACCGCAGCGTATCGGTCATTACAAAATTGATTTGAAAGTCGCTGAGCTGGTTTGCAAAGAGAGCCGGAAGCGTGCTACCCACAATCTTTCGTACATCGGAAGGTTTGTCCAACGGAATGACCAGTGGCGGAACTTTTACGCCAACGCTGCGACGAAACAGATTCCATCCGATCCCGGTAACGTTCAGCCGTACCGATGCCGGAAGCTGCCTCACAGGAATATATTTTTCGCGATCGTAATCAAATACGAGGGGAAAACTAATCGTCGTCGAATAGCTTTCGTTCAAAGCGTTAAAAAACCAAAAGACCGTAGCGGCAAAAATGCACAGCGCTACGGCCTTCCAGTTTTTCTTGTTGAAGCGAAGTATGTTAAGTATGGAATTGAAAAAACTCATCGCATAGGCTCCAGTAATTTTTGTTGTTATGGCCAAAACGCCTGGTCACTTGATCATTTCTTCGATGCAGCCTTTGTCGCTTCCAGAGAAATAGCTGTTTTATTGAAACGAATGCGTCCGCCCTTTTCCACTTCAAGAACAAATGTATCACCTTCCATCTCCGCTATATGACCATGTGCACCGCCTATGGTAACCACATAATCGCCTTTCTTGATCTCATCTATGAATTTTTTCTGGTCTTTGGCCTTCTTCTGTTGTGGACGGATCATAAAGAAATAAAACACGAGAATGATCGCGCCGAAGAAGACAAACTGAAAATAGGGATTACTTTGCTGGGCTTGTAATAAAATCGAGTACATAAAAAGAATTTATTTAAAGGTCAAAGTTATCTCAATTAAAACAAACATCCCAACCCGCCGGAGCAGATTGGGATGCCATATCTTTTCTTTTTCTAAACTATTTCTTCACGGGGCCATCAGCGGCCGACTTCGGAGTTACCATTGCCTTAAATCTTAAGACAGTCTGCTTTGGCCAGGTATTAGCCGTGACCGTAACAGTCTTGTTCTGGATGTTGGGCTTACCATTGCTATCAAATTTAGCTTTGACATAACCTGTTGCACCGACGGGAATAGGTTCTTTTGTCCAGTCAGGAACGGTACATCCGCACGAACCTTGCGCACTTTGAATGATCAACGGAGCTGCTCCCGTATTCTTGAAAGCGTAAGTGTATTCCACCACATCACCCTCGGTGATTGTGCCGAAGTCATGATCTGTATTTGAGAATTCCATGACAGGCAGTGGACCTTCGGGTTTTTCCTCAGGAGCCGCAGCAGTTGCGGGTGTAGGCGTAGCAGTTGGTGACTTTTTCCCTTCGAGTTCAGCCAGACGACTTTCAAGCTGAGCGATTTTTTTCTCAGCGTCCCGATCCTTGCACGATATGCTCACTACCGCCACCAGCGTTGCAATAAACAAGGTCTTTAACATGTTACTTTTCATACTCATAAAACAATTTATCTCAATTCAGTGATTTAGCTTTATAACCCTTAAATTTCTTACCCTTTCTTTCCCCGAATCTGTTCCAGCAATTCGTCTACATCTTCGAGAAGCCTCTCCGCTTTATTCTTCGCCTCATCTACGACTTTTTGCCCCTGTGACTTCGCCTCGCTTGTAAGCGGTGTTTCTTTTCCGGAAACAAAATCGTTGATAAGCTCCTGGAGCATATTTCGATATTTATCTAGCTGAAAAGACAGCTTTTCTCGGGTTGCAGTGCCCTTGTCAGGCGCATAAAGTATCCCAATAATGGCTCCTGCGGTGGCCCCGAACAGAAAAGCTATCAGCGTGTTTCCGCTTTTTTTGCTCATAAAACATCAAATTAATTAGGGTTCGGCTGCAAATTCAAGATTTTAACAATTTTTAACAAATCCAGAATGATGAACGGATGTATTTAAATGGAAACCGCTAGTGTTAAGTTAAGTTTATTTGATCTGATAAGATTGAATGTTTTCGCCAAAGGCTGGAGGTTGGTCGCCTTATCCAATACAAAATACATTTTCACGCAAAGGGAACTTAAATACATTACTGCGACTCACTCTTGCGAGGTACAGGAGGTTCACTTATCTTAACTTGATAGCGGACCTGACTCGCTAAGGACGCAAAGCGCAGGTCCCATAGTGTGTAGTCGCGCGTTGCTTGGATTTCGGGTGTACTATCAATTTAAGGCAAATGAGAATCCCTGTGCCTCCCACGATTGAGTCCTGCCGATGCCCGCCCGAACGGGTCGTTCGATACCTTTAGATTTATTTCAAGTTAACAACTATTATTATTATGAACAGAGGGGGGCCGGGGGGAGGTTGAGCAATTGTGGATAAGTGGAAAACTCGAAAGGTTAAATTGTATGCAT
>Ga0111539_10004801_pt1 | contig 17627 bp, 17 predicted proteins | sample RhiMethybrSRZTD1_FD_79667 | JGI IMG/M metagenome (GOLD analysis project Ga0111539, IMG submission 79667) | Populus rhizosphere microbial communities from Tennessee, USA - Rhizosphere MetaG P. TD hybrid SRZTD1 (version 2) (version 2) | ecosystem: Host-associated > Plants > Roots > Rhizosphere >... | reverse complement strand
CGTCACCACCCATGGCGTCGAGCGATATGGTTCGAGGTGCTGCCATGACCCCCTGTCCGACCTGTCAACCCTGACCGTTCGGTCGGGATGGCCCCGGCCGGAACCCCTGCTCACCCCAAAGCTGCCCGAACATATCCGGTTGCCATCCCGAGAGAAACAGATTCTGGCCGGTTTGGCAGGCGGAATAGCGGGCTGGAGGCATCTGCAGAAAGTAGTCGATTCAGGTTTTCGGTTTGATTTTTGCGAGAACGGCAAATGGGCTTTCCGGCTTGCTCGCCTCGCCTCCCGGCGGACCCGAGGCACGCTGCTCGAGCTCCGCTCCGGGCTTCCTTGGGAAAGGGTCGATGGCCGCCGCAAGGCATTCGAACACGACTCGGCCGACCGCGATCTGGCCGTCCATGATCGCCTCCGGCTCCGGCTCGTCATCGAGGGTGATGGCTCCGCTCTCGGCGGCCGGCACCTGCTCCGCCGGCCAGAAGGTGACGTCGAAGCCGTCCTCGATGATGCTGTCGACAGGCTCCAGCGTTATGACACAGGCCTGGGTGACTTCTGCGGCGAAGGTGCCGAAGACCCTGTAGCGGCCGTCCAGTGACGGCTTGATCGTATACTCTGCTTTCAGGGCGGCACAGCCGGCAAGCTCGAGCGCGTGGACGACGCGCGCGCGTTCCGCCGGCGTCGCCTCCCGCTGCTCCTTGATCCCCCGCTCGGGGATGTCGAGCACGGCATGGTCCCACGAGAGATCTGAGGTCGACGTCTTCGTCTGGCTTGCCATTGCGGTATGTCCTGCGTGCTTACGCGCGCTCGCCACGCTGCGGCCAGCCCAGCCGACCGGAAAGGACCTCCGTGGCAGGCGCGCGGCCAAGCGCCTCCGCGCACTCCCGCACATACTCGGCCAAGGCCTGTGCGTCGAGGCTGCCGGCAGGGATCAAGTAGGCCAACTGCCGGCGCAACGTGTCCGCGAGTGACACATCGTGTGGGATGGAGAGCGCTGCAAGGTAGGCCGTGTGCCGGTCGAAAAGCGCGGCGGTGGCGCGTTTTATCTCCTTCGGCACCCGCAGGTCGCCGAAGGTGAGCTCGCGCATGTTGTCGTCCATGTCCACGACGAAGGTCTCGGTGAGGGACTGGCCCAAGGCCCGGCCTTCCTCGCCCTCGGTACCGAGGCGGCGCAGCACCAGAGCCAGGTGCAGCACGATCATCTCGAACCGCCCCTGCAGATTGTCGGGCACACCCCAGGCCTCATAGAGCACGGGGCTGCGGGCCTGCGTCACACTCGAGCCATAAAGGCAGCGTGCAACTTGGCGGCGGTCGCTCTTCTTCTTCAGGCTGGCGAACATGGCCAATCCGCGGCTCTCTCGGTCCCCCGCGCATTTGCGCAGCGGGACCCGTTTGTCCTGGGGTCATCTCGTACTGGGGATGAGGCCGCGTTGCAAATTTCGGGTTGCCGGGTTAGGCCCTGAAGCTATGGGTGCAGGAGCGATTCCCCCGAGGGGCGGCGAAAGCATGAAGCGTTCGCGAAGCATGCGTCAAACAGGCGTGTGCCATGCTGCTGCCGCCTGGGTCTCCGGGCTGCGAGCCGCGCGCGGGCCGCTCCTGGCTGCCATGGCCGTGCTGGTGCTGTCGGCCTGCTCCGAGACCGTAACCAGGCACGGCCATCTGTTCCAGGAGAACGACCTGCAGCAGATTTCGGCCGGCATGAGCCAGGAGCAGGTGAAGACCAGCCTAGGCACGCCCACCACGACGGCGCCTGTCGGCAGGGGTTCGGCCTACTACTACATCTCCAGCACCGAGAGCCAGTCGCTGTTCCTGTCGCCCAAGGAGAAGGATCGCACGGTGGTTGCCGTCTATTTTACGCCGACGGGATCGGTGGACCGGGTGGCGCAGTATGGGCTCAAGGACGGCAAGGTCTTCGACTATGTCAAGAACGAGACCCCGGTCCACGCCAAGGACGAGGGCCTGGTGAAGCAGCTGTTCCGCAATCTCGGCGTAAAGCAGCTGGGCCTCGAATAGGCCGGCCGGCGGCCGAGCCAGTATGCTCCGTCTCCCGCGCGAACGTCACCTGCGACATCCCCGAAAAACCGAAGAGGCGGCCCTTGTGGACCGCCCCCTCGTCAACGCTTTCGCAAACCAGCTCGCCCGTCAAGGCGATCGGCCGCTCTCAGTCCTGGGTGTAGGTGATCTTGCCGCCGGCGCCCTTCTTCCACGTGTACATCACGTAGTCGGGCCGGGTGATGTCGCCCTTCTTGTCGTACTTGAGCTCGCCGATCACCGTCTTGTAGGGCTTGCCGCCGCGCACTTCGGCAGCAACCTTCTTTGTGTCCAGTGATTTGATCGCCGCTGCCGCCTGGGCGACCACTTCCATCGCTGCGTAGCTGTAGAGGGTGTAGGCTTCGGGATTGAACTTCTTGGCCTCGAACTTGGCAACGACTGCCTTTGCCTCGGGACGCTTGCGAGGATCGGGCGCGAACGTCATCAGCGTTCCCTCGACGCCGGCACCGCCGATGGCGGCGAACTCGTCGGAAGCAATGCCGTCACCGCCCATCAGTGGCGCCTTGACGCCCTGGTCGCGCATCTGGCGCACGAGCAGGCCGCCCTCCGTGTGCAGGCCGCCCCAGTAAACCAAGTCGGCACCGGCCGCCTTGATCTTGGAGACGAGTGCGGAGAAGTCCTTCTCGCCGAGGTTGATGCCCTCGTAGAGCACTTCCTTGATACCCGCCTTCGTCAGCGCCTTCTTGGTCTCGTCCGCGAGGCCCTGGCCATAGGTGGTCTTGTCGTGAACGATGGCGATCTTCTTGCCCTTGAATTTGTCGGCGATGTACTTGCCCGCCACCGCGCCCTGCTGGTCGTCGCGGCCGCAGGTGCGGAAGACGTTCCAGAGGTTGCGATCGGTGATTTTGGGATTGGTGGCCGACGGCGAGATCATGAAGATGCCGTTCTCGGCATAGACGTCGGATGCCGGCATGGTGACGCCGGAGTTGAAGTGGCCGATAACGAATTTGACGCCGTCGCCGACGAACTTGTTGGCGACCGACACGCCCTGCTTGGGATCGGAGGCATCGTCACCGAACACGAGCTCGATCTTCTGGCCGTTGATGCCGCCCTTGGCGTTGATATCCTCGGCGGCCTGCTCGGCTCCGTTCTTCAGCTGCGCGCCGAACGCGGCGTTCGGACCGGTCAGGGGACCGGCAACGCCGACCTTGACCTGCGCTGAGGCGCTGCCTGCAGCCATGACCGTCGCAGCAGCAATGGCCAGCGCTGGCCACAACACCTTCTTCATCCGAGGCCTCCCGGGGTTTCCGTGCTTTCGCACACCATGCGCGCACGTGCGAACGTGCGCCCGTCACACGGCTGATGATTCAACGAAAGTTAGACAAAGTCACGGCCAATCGGACAAACCGGGCACGTTACAACGCGGCAAGACTGCTTGTCGGGGGCGCCGACCGTCGCGATTGCGAGACCGGCCTCGGTGTGGGGCGCGGCGGAAAGCACTTCACGATCCGAATGGTGCAAGCCAGCACTTTGATTCTAGTGCGATTCAGAGGCCGATTTGCGCGCCGGACCGTTCGCGACGGTGCGGACTTCTCGATCGGCACGCTCGACTACGGCGGGCTGCGCCAGCCAAACGGGCCGCGGCGGCGGAAAAGCCAACTGTACTGGACCGCCATCTGCCGGACCCTGAACAGGCGGTAGCCCAGAGACCCTGCCGCGAACGCAACGGCGAAATCCACAAGGTATCCTTCAGCCGAAAGCAGCGGCTCCTCGAACAAGGCGAAATGGCAGAAGCGAATGGCGGCGGCCAGCAGGATCATATAGAGCGGGACGTGCCAGAACGGCCGCCAGGTCTGGGCCATTGCCCTTCCCGATGCGAAGGCAGCCCCGCCCCCCATCAGCAGGGTGATGAGGACGAACGTCCACCACGAGCTCGTGCCGTCCATCCCGCTCTCCTAGTGCCGCCCGCCCTCGAGATAGGCTTGACGTATCTCCGGACGCGCCAGCAGTTCCTGGCCCGTGCCGCTCATGGTGATGAGGCCGCTCACCATCACGTAGCCGCGGTGGGCGAGCTTCAGGGCATGGAAGGCGTTCTGCTCGACGAGGAAGATCGTCATGCCCTGCCGGTTGAGCTCCGAGAGCACCTCGAAAATCTGCCTGACGATAAGCGGCGCGAGACCGAGCGAGGGCTCGTCGAGCAGCAGCAGCTTCGGCCGGCTCATCAGCGCACGCCCGATCGCGAGCATCTGCTGCTCCCCCCCCGAAAGGGTCCCGCCGCGCTGGTCGATCCTGCGCGCCAGCACTGGGAAGAGCGCGCAGACTTTCGCCAAGTCCTCCTCGAAGTGCCGGCTCTGGTCTATCTCGGCACCCATCTGCAGATTCTCGCGCACGGTCATGCGCGGGAAGATGCGGCGGCCCTCGGGAGACTGGGCAATGCGCAGGCGTGCGATCTCGTGGGTAGGCAGATCCGTGATGTCGCGCCCGCGATAGATGATGCTGCCTTCCCGCGCCCGCGGGTTGCCGAAGATCGTCATCATCAGGGTCGATTTGCCCGCGCCGTTGGCCCCGATCAGCGTGACGATCTCGCCTTCGTTGACATCGACGGCGACGCCTTTCAGCGCCATGACGTTGCCATAGAAACTTTTCACGCCGCGCACGGCCAGCAGCGGCATGGTCATGGCGCTGCCTCGCGCCCGTTCAGTGCGGCCACCGGCCCCGTTCCCTTCGACGGTCGGAGCTTGCGGACAGAGTGTGACGAAGCGCCCCCTTTCTCGGACGGCCGCCGGCGATCCCTCTCCGCGAGAGAGGGGGAAGCGGGCATGAGCGAGCGTGGCAGGCAGCGCGTCATCGCGCGATCTCCGCCTCGACCTTCTCCACCTCCTTGTCCTCGACGCCCAGGTAGGCGGCGATCACCTTGGGGTCGTTGCGCACGTGATCGGGGGTGCCGTCGGAGATCTTCTGGCCGTACTCGAGCACGATGATGTGGTCGGAGATCTCCATCACCACGGACATGTCGTGCTCGATCAGCAGGATCGACGTGCCGTGCTCGCTCTGAATCGACTTGAGAAATACGGTGAGCTCTCCCGACTCGCGCGGATTGAGGCCGGCAGCCGGCTCGTCGAGGCAGAGCAGGGACGGCCCCGTACACATTGCCCGCGCGATCTCGAGGCGGCGCTGGGCACCGTAGGGCAGGTCTCCCGCGGGATCGTCGGCGCGGTCGGTCAGGACGATCCGATCCAACCAGTACTTTGCGCGCTCCACCGCCTTGGCCTCGGCATCCTTGTAGCGCTGCGAGCCGAGGAGGCCGAGCACGGTCCATCCCGATGCGGCCATCAGCGCGTTGTGCTGGGCGACGATGAGGTTCTCGAGCACGGTCATGCCGGGGAAGAGGCGGATGTTCTGGAAGGTGCGCGCGATGCGGGCGCGCGCGGCGATCTGGTAGTCGGGCATGCGCTCGAGCAGAAAGGCCTCGGCGGATCCCTGGCCGCTGAAGCGCCGGCCGGAGGCGGTAAGCGCCGCCACGTCGGCTTCCGAGACGGCGTCGCCGGGGCTCAGGAGGAGACGGCCCGAGGTCGGTTTGTAGAAACCGGTGATGCAGTTGAAGACCGTCGTCTTGCCGGCGCCGTTGGGGCCGATGAGGGCGGTGATCTCGCCGCGGTTGGCAGCGAAAGAGAGGCCGTCGATGGCGACGAGGCCGCCGAAGCGCATGGTCAGGTGCTCCACGCGGAGCAGCGGGACCGGCGTGGCCTGCATCAGCCGTGTCCCTCCTTCACCATGTCGGACCTCACCATGCGGCGCTCGCGCAGGAAGATGGATGGCGCGCGGAAGGAGACGAGTCCGCGCGGCCTCCAGATCATCAGCAGCACCATGGCGAGGCCGAACAGCAGCATGCGGTACTGCGTCGGCTCGAAATCGGCACCGAAGATGCGCTTCAGCCAGTCCAACTCGCGAAGGATTTCGGTGCCGCCGATCATGGCGAACGCGGCAATGGCGACGCCGATCTGGCTGCCCATGCCGCCGAGCACCACGATCGACAACACGACGGCACTCTCCATGAAGGTGAAGGACTCCGGGCTGATGAAGCCCTGGCGTGCCGCAAAGAACGAGCCGGCGAAGCCGCCGAAGCCCGCGCCGATGGCGAACGCGGTGAGCTTGGTGTTTGTCGTGTTGATGCCGAGCGAGCGGCAGGCAATCTCGTCCTCGCGCAGCGCCTCCCAGGCGCGGCCGACGGGAAGCCGACGCAGCCGCAGCGTGACCCAGTTGGTCAGAAGCGCCAGCCCCACGATCAGATAGAACAGAAAGAGGGTGCGGTAGAGCGGCGTGAACTCGAGCCCGAAGAAGGCGGCAAAACCCTCGTCGCTGGCGTTGAACGGCAGCCCGAAGAAGGATGGTCGCGGGATGCTGGAGAGGCCGGCATAGCCGCCGGTGACCGGCACCCAGTTGATCAGCACGAGGCGGATGATCTCCCCGAAGGCCAGCGTGACGATGGCGAGGTAGTCGCCCCGAAGCCTGAGTACCGGGAACCCCAGCAGGATTCCCCAGAAGGCCGCCATCAGCCCGGCAACCGGCAGGCAGATCCAGAACGCCCAGAGCGGCCAGAAATTTGGCCCCAGCCAGGCCGCCATGAACTCCTTGACAGGATCGCTGGTGGCAAGCAGCGCGTAGGCATACGCGCCGACGGCGTAGAAGGCGACATAGCCGAGGTCGAGCAGGCCGGCGAGCCCGACGACGATGTTCAGCCCCCAGCCGAGCATCACGTAGATCAGGATCTGGATGCCGAAATTGTCGATCCACTTGATGGCGCCGGCCTTGCCGACGAGGGCGAGCGCGATGGCGGGGTAGAGCAGGAGGAGGACAAGGAGAACGCCGGAGATGACGCGGCCCAGGCCGGCAGGAGCGGAGAGGCTGCGGCGCTTGAAGCTTATCCGGGGCGCCATCAGGTAGAGGAAGCGCGCGGCGAAGGCCGCCAGCACGGCGATTGCGACATAGGTCCAGCGCGGCTGCAGGACGAGCTCGTTGGACATGTCCTGCTCGGTGCGCAGGGCCAGGATCGGCACTGCCAGTCCGAGGGCCAGCAGTGCGGTGCCGAGGGCGTCCTTGAGCGCGGCAGCGACTTTGGAGGTGGCCTTGGGGCGGTGCTCGACGGCGTCCACGGCCATGGGCGTCACACCTTCTCGACGTCCGGTTTGCCAAGCAGCCCCGACGGCAGGAACACCAGCGTGATGGCCAGGATCGAGAAGGTGGCGACGTCCTTGTAGTCGATGGAGAAGTAGGCGGACCAGAGCGTCTCGATGAGGCCGATCAGCAGTCCGCCCAGCACGGCGCCCGGAAGCGAGCCGATGCCTCCGAGCACGGCCGCGGTGAACGCCTTCACGCCCGGAACGAAGCCGTCGTTGAAGTTGACGACACCGTAGTAGATCATGAACATCAGCCCGGCGACGGCCGCGAGCGCCGCGCCCATCACGAACGTCAGCGAGATGGTGCGGTCGACATCGACGCCGAGCAGCGCCGCCATGCGGCGGTCCTGCTCGCAGGCCCGCTGGGCGCGTCCGAGCGCCGTGCGCTGCACGACATACCAGAACGCGAACAGCAGCACTGCGGTCACCACCATGATCATGATCTGCTTGTAGGAGAGCGTGACGGGGTAGACGTCTCCGCCGCTCAGCGTGATCACCTCGCCGAGGATCGAGGGGACGGGCTTGTTGCGCGGGCCCTGCGTCACCTGCACGAGGTTCGACAGGAAGATCGACATGCCGATGGCGGAGATGAGAGGCGCCAGCCGGAACGAGCCGCGCAGGGGCCGATAGGCGAGCCTTTCGATCGCCCAGGCCCAGAGCGAAGTGAGCAGCATGCCCAGGATCAGCACGATGAAGAGGGCGACAGCGAGGGATCCGAGGCCGAGCGTCTGCGTGAGCACCAGCAGAAAGATCAGGGCGATGAAGGTCGAGACCATGAAGACATCGCCATGGGCAAAGTTCACCATGCCGATGATGCCGAACACCATGGTGTAGCCGATGGCGATCAGTCCGTAGATGGAGCCCAGCGTGACACCGTTGATCAATTGCTGGAGGAAGTATTCCATGCGCTGAAGCTGCCTTGTCCCTTGAATCGGTGGGTCAGGCTAGCAGGGGCGCGGAGGCGCTACAACGCAAGAGGGTGAAGTGGACGTCGACATGTTGCTGGAATCGACCATCCGGGCCCGGTCGGCCCTCGGCGTGCCGGTCACAGCATGTTGTGGGAGCCGTCGCAGAAAGGCCGGTCGTCGGTGGTCTTGCAGCCGCACAGATTGAAGGTGCCGGAGCTCTCCGCCACGAAGCGGTGCGGCTGCAGGGTCGTGACCTTATGGGAACCGTCGCAGAAGGGCTGCTTGGCAGACCGCCCGCAGGTGCACCAAAAGTAGGGTCTGCCGGCCTGGAGCGTTACCTGGTAGGGGCCCTTCTGAGCGCAGATGGGCTCATCCGCAACGGGTTCATCCGACATGTCTTCGCGTCCCTTGTCGGTGCTGGAAGCCTGAGTCTCGCGGCCTAGACGACGTTGAGCTTGGTTCTCTCGACGACCTTGGTGCCGGCATCGTCGATCCAGGTGAATTCGAACTCGCCGGGGCCTGGCACCTTCATGTGGAAGGCGATGAAGGGGTTGGCGGAGATGCCCGGATGCAATTCCGCCCTGAAGACTTCCGCGCCGGCGTAGGTGGCCGTGAAGGTGTTGATGATGTGGCGGGGGATTGTCTTGCCGTCGGCGGACTTGCGCTGGCCGGTCTCCATTAGATGCGAGATCAGCGTCTTGATCTCGATGAGGTCCCCGACCTTGGCGCTGTCGGGAAGCTTGATACGGGGTCGCGTCGTCATGCCTTCGTGTCCTTCCGGGCTAGCCGCCGCAGCCGCCGATCGTCACCTTCACGTTGCGCTTGCCGCTGAGGAAGCGGCCGTCAGGCAATTCGGCAATGGCGATGATGTCCTGCGTCCGGGCAAGGCGCATGCGGCTCGTCACCGCCGCCTTGCCGGACAGGGGCGAGAAGCGGAACGTGGCCACGCCCGGCTGGGGGTTGGCGGTGGCGATGACATGGATCGCCTTCACGAAGTCCTTCTCCGTCATGGGGCTGTCGACGGAGATCACGAAGGGGACGGTATTGCCGTTCTCGGCGATCTCCGGCATCTCGATTGCGACCTTGCCTTCGACAGGCTTGGCATCGCCGAGCACCTTCTTGACCAGCTCCTCCCATGCCTGCTGCTGATCCTGAGCCAGCAGGGCGGTGGGCAGCGTCGCCGCGGCCACCGCGGCGGTCGAGCCGAGGGCGAACGCGCGTCGGCTGATCGCCCTGGACTGCTTCGTGTGCGTCATTTCTCTGGCGTCCTCGTGTCCCAAGCGGATCGACGCGAGCAGACGGTGCCGGGGCGGCCGGAGCGGCTGTTTCGGCGGGCCGCACATCGTGGGCCCGGCAACCCGGTGTCTCGCATTGCCAACAGCCCCTAACATCCTAGAATGCACACACGCAAGCTTCAAAGCACACGCGACCGTGCGGGGGCTCGGATTGGCTTTTTTGGGAGGCGATGATGACGGGAATCTCGCGAAGGGACTTCACCCGGATTGCCGGTGCGACGGGGCTTGGTACGCTGGCCGGCTCGGTGTGGTCGCCCTTCGTTGCGGCGCAGGGCGCGGCGAAGGTGGTGATCGTCGGCGGCGGGGCCGGCGGGGCGACCGCCGCGCACTATATCAAGAAGGATGCCCCCGAGCTCGACGTCACGCTGATCGAAGCCAATCCGATCTACAGCTCCTCGTTCTTCTCCAATTTGTACATCGGGGGTTTCCGCACCCTGGAATCACTCAATCACACATACGGCGGCCTTAGCCGCCTCGGCATCAAGGTAGTCCACGACGCGGCGACCGACGTGGATACCGCCAAGAAGACCGTGAAAACGAAGGGCGGACGCAGCTACAGGTACGATCGCCTGATTCTCTCGCCCGGCATCGACGTGAAATACGACAGCGTGCCCGGCTACTCGCGCGAGGTATCGCGCACGATGCCCCACGCCTACACCACCTCGGCCGAGGGCAAGCGGCTGCTGAAGCGCCAGCTGCAAGGCATGCGGGACGGCGGCACGGTCGTGATGGTCACGCCCAACAACCCCTTCCGCTGCCCGCCTGGCCCCTACGAGCGTGCCTGCATGATCGCGCACTTCATCAAGACCAAGAAGCCGAAGTCGAAGCTCGTCATCTTCGATCCGAAGAAGGCGTTCTCCAAGCAGCCGGTGTTCATGGAGGCGTTCCAGAAATATTACAAAGACATCATTGAGCTCAACCTCACGACCGACATCGATGATTTCGCGATCGCGAGGATTGACCCCAAGACCCGGGAGATCACCACCAAGGCAGGCAAGAAGGCCAAGGCGGATGTCGCCAACATCATTCCCCAGCAGCGCGCCGGCGAGATCGCCGCCAAGGCCGGCTGCACCGAGGGAGACTGGTGCCCGATCAATCCGGAGAATTTCTCCTCCAAGAAGGTGAAGGACGTTTACGTGCTCGGCGATGCCTCGGTCGCCGCGGCTATGCCCAAATCGGCATTCTCGGCCAACAGCCAGGCCAAGGTGGTGGCGGCTGATGTTCTGGCCGAGCTGGCCAAGAAGGAGAGGTTCCCGGCGCGCTATCGCAACACCTGCTGGTCGTTGCTGGCCCCTGACGACGACGTCAAGGTCGGCGGCAACTACTCGCCTCAGGAGGGCCGGCTCGCAGAATCCGAGGGGTTCGTGTCGCAAAGGGACGAGGCGGCCGAGGTGCGCAAGCAGAACTATCAGGAAAGCATCGGCTGGTACGCCGCCATCACCTCGGAAATGTTCGCGCGCCCGCACGCCAACCCCGCCGCCGCGGATCAGAAGAAGGCGGGATAGGCGTGAGCTTGTTCTACTTCCTGGCGGGCTTGGCCAGTGAGCCGTAGTACGTGGCCAGCGCCCGGGTCTGCTCCTCGTCGAGCGACTTGGCGACGGACACCATGACCGGATTGGTGCGTGCCCCCGACTGGTAGAACCCGAGTGTGGCGATGAACCGGTCGGCGTCCCATCCGACGATGGAGGGAATACCGTTGTCGATGCCGTCGATCCGGTGGCAGCCCGTGCATTCCTGGGCGAGGTGCTGGCCGTAGCGCTTGAGCCGAGCCTCGTCGCCAAGGACGGAGGCACCCGCCATGGCGACGCCGAAGCCCGTCACAAGCAGGAACAAGCCCAGTCGCATCGAGGTCTCCCAGGCAAAAAGCAGCAGTCCGCCGTGGGGCACGCAGCGGCATAGACAACGGGAAGCTTGGGGTCCGGCCAACAAACCCGCTATACTAAACAATAGCAGTCGTTCGTTTACGCCTTTGCCTGTGTCCGGCCGGCGCCGGCGCCACGCGGGGGTGCGGAAAATTGACGTAAACGTCAACTTCAGATACTGCAAATATCCTGATCCCCTAAGCAGGGACGCCGCTTTGGCGTCGGAGGAGCGGCAACTATGGCGGAGATCGTGTTCATCGTCCTCTGCGCGGCCGGTGCGTTCGCTCTGGCGATGCGTCGGGCGCCCCTGTGGGCATGGGCAGTGGCATTGGCGGCGGCGACGCTGGTCTGGCAGACCGGCCTGCTGCACGGCGAGTTCGATGAGCCCGAATTCGGGGCGCTCGGGATCCTGGCCTGGGTGCCGGTGGTGGTTCTCGCCGGCCTCTCCATACCGGCGCTGCGGCGCATGGCGCTGATCGAGCCGCTGTTCCGCAAGATCAAGGGCATCCTGCCCAAGGTCTCTGCAACCGAGCAGGAAGCGCTCAACGCGGGCACCATTGGCTTCGACGCGGAGCTGTTCTCCGGCCAGCCCGACTGGGAAAAGCTGCGCGCGGTGCCGCCCATCACACTCACCGAGGAGGAGAAGGCATTCCTCGACGGACCGACGGCCGAGCTCTGCCGCATGGTCAACGACTGGTCCATCCGCCACAACGAGAAGGAGATCCCCAGGGAGGTCTGGGACTTCGTCAAGAAGCATGGCTTCCTCGGCATGCTCATCTCCAAGGAGCACGGGGGCTTGGGCTTCTCGCCGCAAGCGCAGTCGCTGGTGCTCGGCAAGATCGCCTCGCGGTCGCCCGACGTGTGCACCATCGTCATGGTGCCGAACTCGCTGGGGCCGGGTGAGCTAATCGAGAAGTACGGCACGCCCGAGCAGAAGCACTACTACCTGCCCCGGCTGGCCAAGGGGCTAGAGGTGCCCTGCTTCTCGCTGACCGGGCCCACCTCGGGCTCGGACGCCGCCACCATGCGCGATGTCGGCTACGTCACGCGCGGCCGGCACGAGGGCAAGGACGTCGTGGGCATTCGCCTGTCCTGGGACAAGCGCTACATCACGCTCGGACCCGAGGCGACGCTGGTGGGCCTGGCCTTCCGCCTGTTCGATCCCGAGAACATCCTCGGCCGCGGGGAGGACATCGGCATCACGGTGGCGCTCATTCCGGCCAAGCATCCCGGGGTCAACATCGGCCGCCGCCATCTGCCGTCCGGCACCGCCTTTCCGAACGGTCCCAACTGGGCCAAGGACGTCTTCATCCCCATGGACTGGGTGATCGGTGGCGACAAGATGGCCGGCCAGGGCTGGCGCATGCTGATGGAATGCCTGGCGGCCGGCCGTTCGATCTCGCTGCCGTCCTCGTCGGCTGCCGGTGCCAAGTCGCTGCTGCGCAACACGTCGGCCTATGCCCGCATCCGCAAGCAGTTCGACCTGCCCATCGGCAAGATGGAGGGCCTGGAGGAGCCGCTGTCCCGCATGGTCGAGGTCGCCTACGTCAACGAGGCGGCCCGCGGGGTGACGGCTTCCATGGTGAGCCGCGGCGAGAAGCCGTCCGTGATCTCGGCCATCATGAAATACCAGACCACGGAGCGTATGCGGCGCTCGCTCAACGACGCGATGGACCTGCACGGCGGACGTGCCATTTGCGACGGCCCCACCAACTATCTGCAGTCGGCCTACCAGATGATGCCCGTCGGCATCACGGTCGAGGGCGCCAACATCCTCACGCGCTCCCTCATCACGTTCGCCCAGGGCGCGCTGCGCTCCCACCCCTACCTCTACAAGGAGATCCAGGCCTGCCAGGATACGGATGACCGGCGCGGCCTGGCCGCGTTCGAGACGGCGTTCGCAGACCACGTGTCGTTCTCGCTGTCGAACGTGTTCGGCGCCCTCTTCCACAACATCACCTTCGGCCTGTTCGCTCAGGTGCCCGAGAAGGCTTACGGGACCGCGGAATGGTATCGCCAGCTCTGGCGCGCCTCGCGCAACTTCGCCCTGGTCGCGGACCTGACCGTTGCCGTGCTGGGCGGCGGCCTCAAGACCAAGCAGAAACTGACGGGGCGGCTCGCGGATGCGCTCTCCGAGCTCTACCTGCTCTGCTGCACGCTCAAGCGCTACGAGGACGACGGCAAGCCGGCCAACGACCGCTACATCGTCTCGCTGGCCGCCCAGAACGGCCTCTACCGCTTCCAGGAGGCCCTGCGCGGCACCATCGACAACTTCCCGGTCGCGCCAGTGCGCTGGCTCATGCGCGTCCTCGTCTTTCCGTTCGGCGCCCACTACAAGCCGGCCCCCGATTGGCTTGGGCACAAGGTGGTCGAGCTGGTGCTGACCCCCGGCGAGGTGCGCGATCGCCTGACGCGCTTCATCTACGTCACCCACGATCCCAACGATCCCGTTGGGCTGCTCGAGGCGACGCTGACGAAGGCCGTCGCCGCCGAGGCCGCGGAGAAGAAGCTCGACCGTGCGGTGCGCGCCGGCCAGGTGCGCCGGGTGCACGGCACGGACTGGATCGGCGACGCGGCCAAGCAGGGCGTGATCACGGACGTCGAGGCACAGTTGCTGCGCGATGTCGAGCAGATGACGGCGCGCGTCATCGCCGTCGACCATTTCGATCCGGCGGAGGTGAAGCCGCACTACATGACGGCGGGGCATAACGCACGGGCGGTGCAGAGCGCCGCAGAGTAAGGCGGGTACCATGCTTGATATGAACACGTTGCGGGACTGGCGTTTCTCCGTGGACATGCAGGGCATCGCCTGGGCGGTGTTTGACCGCGAGGGCGAGAGCCAGAACTCACTCAGCCGGCGCGCCCTGGAGGAGCTGGCGATGATCATCGAGCGCGTCGATGAAGGTCAGCGCGCCAAAGAGATCCGCGGCCTGGTGTTCATCTCGGGCAAGGAGAAGGGCTTCATCGTCGGCGCCGACGTGCGCGAGTTCGAGACGCTGACGGGCGAGCGCGAGATCATCGACAGCGTCACGCAGGTGAATGCCTACCTCGACCGTATCGAGAGGCTGCCGATCCCCGTCGTGTGCTGCATTCACGGCTTCTGCCTCGGCGGCGGCCTGGAACTGGCGCTTGCCTGCCACTGGCGCATTGCCACGCGCGATGACGCCACGCGGCTGGGCTTCCCCGAAGTGCGGCTCGGCATATTCCCGGGTTTCAACGGCACGGCCCGGTCGATCCGGCAGGCCGGCGCGCTGGCGGCCATGCCGCTGATGCTGACGGGCTCGATGATCCGCGCCACCGCCGCGCGCGGCATGGGTCTCGTCGACGAGCTGGCGCCGAGCCCCCTGAACCTTCCCTGGATGGCGCGCAAGGCCATCGAGAGAAAGCGCAAATCGAAATCCGCCCCGCTGTGGAAGGACCTGGCTCGCATGTGGCCTGCGCGCGGGCTGCTGGCCGGCAAGTTCCGTTCCGAGACCGCCAAGAAGGTGCGCGAGGAGCACTATCCCGCGCCCTTCCGGCTCATCGACCTCTTCGAGACGCACGCCGCCAACCTCGAGGGCATGAAGGTGGCGGAGACGCGCGCCTTCGCGCCGCTCATGCTGAGCGATACGTCCAGGAACCTGCGCCGCGTCTTCAAGCTGTCGGAGATGATGAAGGCCCAGGCGCCCAAGAACCTCGCCTTCAAGCCGCTGCGTGTGCACGTGGTCGGCGCGGGCGTGATGGGCGCCGACATCGCGGGGTGGTGCGTCGCCTCGGGCATGGAGGTATCGCTGCAGGACGTGAGCGCGGATCAGATCGCCAAGGGCATTGCCGCGCAGAAGAAGCTGTTCGCGCGCAAGTTCAAGACCAAGCCCTTGCGCGACGCGGCCATGGCCCGCCTCATCGCCGACCCGCAGGGCGAGCACATCCCCCGCGCCGACGTGGTGATCGAGGCGATTGTGGAGAAGCTCGAGGTCAAGCAGAACCTCTTCAAGTCGATCGAGGGCAAGCTGAAGCCCGGCGCGGTGCTCGCCACCAATACCTCCTCGATCATGATCGAGGACATCGCCGAGCCGCTGGCCGATCCCGGCCGCCTGATCGGCATCCACTTCTTCAATCCGGTGGCGCAGCTGCCCCTGGTCGAGGTGATCAAGGGCGAGCGCACGCGCGAGGAGGAGGTGGGCAAGGGCTGCCTGTTCGTCACCGCGATCGAGAAGTTCCCGCTGATCGTCAAGAGCAGCCCGGGCTTCGTCGTGAACCGCGTGCTGGCGCCCTACATGATGGGGGCGATGCAGCGCGTCGAGCGCGGCGAGGCCAAGGAGAAGATCGACGAGGCCGCGCGCATCTTCGGCATGCCCATGGGGCCGGTCGAGCTTGCCGACACGGTCGGGCTCGACGTGTGCGCCCATGTCGGCAGGATCCTGAAGATGGCGCCCGCGGGCGGCGGGTCCAACAAGCTCGACGAGATGGTGGCCGCCGGCAAGCTCGGCAAGAAATCCGGCGAGGGCTTCTACGTCTGGAAGGACGGCAAGCCCGTCAAGACGGAGCCGGAGAAGCCTTACGACACCTTCGAGATGGAGCGGCTGGGGAGCGAGCTCGTCGATCCGCTCATTCGCGAGGCCGAGAAGGTGCGCGACGAGCGCATCGTGGAGAGCGCGGACCTTGTCGACGCCGGCGTCATCTTCGGCACGGGCTTCGCGCCCTTCCGCGGCGGGCCGCTGCACTTCAAGGCCACTGAGCAGAAATCCAATGTCGAGGTGCTGCGCCGCACGGCAGCGGAGTAGGTGCCAGACCCTTCGGGTCGGACACCGTGGCACAACGGTCGCAGTAACGGCGCCAGACCCGGGGTCTGACACCGATCGGAGGGCACTATGGACCAGACCCTGAGGCGCGTGGCGGTGATCGGCGGACTGCGCATCCCGTTCTGCCGCTCCAACACGCTCTATGCCGACAAGTCCAACCTTGAGATGCTGACGGGCGTCCTCAACGGGATGGTCGACAAGTATAGCCTGAAGGGCGTGCACATCGACGAGGCGGTCGGCGGCGCCGTCGTCAGCCATTCCAAGGACTGGAACCTCGCGCGCGAGGCCGTGCTCGGCACCAAGCTTGCGCCGACCACCCCCGGCATCACCATCCAGCAAGCCTGCGGCACCAGCCTGCAGGCGGCAATGATGATCCAGGCCAAGATCGCCACCGGGCAGATCGAGTGCGGCATCGCCATGGGCTCCGACACCACGTCGGATGCGCCCATCGTCTTCAAGCAGAAGTTCGCGCATCGGCTCGTTGAGGTGCAGAACGCAAAGTCCATGGGCCAGCGTTTCCAGGCCTTCAAGGGCTTTTCGCCATCGGAGCTGGCGCCGCAGCCGCCAAGTGTTGGCGAGCCGCGCACGGGTCTCTCCATGGGCCAGCACGCCGAGCTGATGGCGCAGGAGTGGAAGGTCACCCGCGCCGAGCAGGATCAACTCGCCTATGGGAGTCACAAGAAGGCGGCCGAGGCCTACCGCGCCGGCTACATGGACGACCTCATCGTCCCCTTCGCCGGCGTCTTCCGCGACAACAACCTGCGCGAGGATATCAACCTGGAGCGGTTGGCCCAGCTCAAGACATCGTTCGACAAGTCCGAGCGCGGCACGTTGACGGCCGCCAATTCGACGCCCCTCACCGACGGCGCCTCTGCCGTGCTGCTGGCATCGGAGGAATGGGCGACGCAGCGCGGCCTTCCCGTGCAGGCCTACCTCACCTATGCCCAGACCTCGGCCAACAACTTCGTCGAGGGCGAGGGCCTGCTGATGGCGCCGACGATCGCCGTCTCGCGCATGCTCGAGCGGGCGCAGCTCAAGCTGCAGGACTTCGACTTCTACGAGATCCACGAGGCGTTCGCGGCCCAGGTGCTCGCTACCCTCAAGGCCTTCGAGGACCCGGCCTACTGCAAGAAGGTTCTAGGCCGCGATCAGCCGCTGGGCGCGATCGATCGCTCCAAGATGAACGTGAAGGGCTCGAGCCTGGCCTTCGGACATCCGTTCGCGGCGACGGGGGGACGCATCGTCGGCAACCTGGCGAAGCTGCTCGCCGAGCACGGCGGGCGCGGCCTGATCTCCGTGTGCACCGCCGGCGGCATGGGCGTGGCGGCCATCATGGAGAGCCGCAAGGCGGCCGAGGTCCGCCTGGCGGCATGAGGGCGGGGTAGCCTGGCGCCGCTACCCCCGAGGCGGTGCACCCTGACGTCACATCAGACGTCGGGACTCCGCGCAGCTATCCATATGCTACCGACGCCGTGCCAGCGTCACTCGACGCACGGGATCACGACCGACTTGCCAAGATTTGGCAGGAACTTCGTGCAGGCCGGCCCGTCGCTGACGTCTGCGCCCGCCTTGGCGGAAGCGGCCTCGGGCGCGGCTGGCGCCGGCGCGGGGGTTTCGG
>Ga0111539_10004800_pt1 | contig 17631 bp, 18 predicted proteins | sample RhiMethybrSRZTD1_FD_79667 | JGI IMG/M metagenome (GOLD analysis project Ga0111539, IMG submission 79667) | Populus rhizosphere microbial communities from Tennessee, USA - Rhizosphere MetaG P. TD hybrid SRZTD1 (version 2) (version 2) | ecosystem: Host-associated > Plants > Roots > Rhizosphere >... | reverse complement strand
TCAGCCGCGATGTATCGATCAGTCGCCAGCACCGCCGCGACTTCCTGCGCCTGGTACATCACTCTCTCGACCGGCAGGACCATCTGCGTGTCAGACATCAACGTAGGCATCCAGTGCAGGTTGTACTTTTCGAGATCCTTGCCGGTGATCACCGCCAGCACGCCCGGGATCGCCAACGCTTTCGACGAATCGATGTTGGTGATCTTCGCGTGCGCGTAAGGGCTGCGGACGATGTCGAGATAAAGCATGTCAGGCAACACAACGTCGTCGACGTAGTTTCCCTGGCCGCGAAGAAAGCGTGGATCTTCCCGTCGTTTCACCGAGTGGCCCATGCCACCGATTTCAGGAGATGTTTTTGGCGCCATGAGTTATGCACCTCCATCGCGCATCTTTTGCGCGGCGTATTGATATGCCTTCACGATGTTGACGTAGCCGGTGCAGCGGCACAGGTTGCCGGAGATCGCATGCCGGATCTCGTCGTCGGTCGGGTTGCTGTTCTCGCCGAGAAAGGCGATGCCGGTCATTAGCATTCCGGGTGTGCAGTAACCGCATTGCAGGCCGTGCTCCTGGTAGAAGCCGTCCTGGAGCGGATGCAGCTTGCCGTCCTGTTCGAGACCTTCCACGGTCATGACGCTGCGGCCGTCAGCCTGCACGGCGAAAGCGGTGCACGACTTGATCGCGCGGCCGTCCATCACGACAGTGCACGCGCCGCAGTGACTCGTGTCGCAACCGATGTGCGTTCCGGTGAGCCGCAGCGTCTCGCGCAGGAAATGGACCAGGAGCATGCGCGGTTCGACTTCAGCGGCGCGTTCGGTTCCGTTGACGTTTACTTTGATCGCGACTTTGTCCATCGCTTAGGCGCCTCCTTTCGCGCGTGCGAGCGCTCGCGTCAGCGCACGGGCAGTGAGAACGCGAACGAGATCGCGTTTGTAGTCGGCCGAGCCGCGAATGTCGTCCATTGGTTCCGACTCGGAAGCGGCGATTTCAGCAGCTTGATTGATCGTTGCTTCGTCGAGTGTCTTGCCCCCGAGAAACGCTTCAGTCTTGATAGCTTTGATCGGAGTCATGCCAACGTTCGTCAGACCAATGCCTGCTTGTTTGCAGTTGCCGGCATCGTCGAGCGTGATCTGCGCCGCGACTCCGGCGGTCGCGAAGTCGCCGACTTTTCTTTCGAGCTTCAGATACGCGCCGCCGCTGTTAGCCGGTGGAAGCGGGACGCGGATCTCGGTCAGGATCTCTTCAGGTTCGAGTGCCGTTGTGAACAGTCCCGGAAAGAAATCTGCGACTGCGATTTCGCGCTGACCGTTCGGTCCGGTAGCGACGACTTTCGCGCCGAGTGCGAGCATCGTCGCCGGATGATCGTTGGCGGGATCGCCGTGCGCGAGATTTCCGCAGACGGTCGCCTGACTGCGCACCAGTGGATCGGCAATGAACTTCGCAGTGTCCGCGAGTATCGGCAGTTTTGTAGCGATGACGTCCGAAGTTTCGAGTTGGTGCTCACGAGCGAGCGCGCCGATTTTTAACTGGCCGTCGCTCTCGGTTATGTAATCAAGACCGGGGATGCGATTAATGTCGACGATGTGTTGCGGAGAAACCATGCGCAACTTCATCATCGGAATGAGACTTTGGCCGCCGGAGAGTAATTTTGCGTCCGGACCGAGCTTTTGCAGCAGGCCGATCGCCTCGTCCAGCGTGCGGGGAGAGAAGTATTCAAAGCTCCGAGGTATCATGGGTCTTCACCTTCCTACATCGGACTCAAATTTTCGGGCGTTCAAACGGGAAGGGCTCGATGATACGAGGCAGTCGTTGAAAACGTCAACATTGGTCCATAATCCGTGTTATCTGCTGGAGGATCGTAATGGCATTCAAGATTACAGAACGGTTTGAAGTGCAAGCGCCGGTCGAGCGTGTTTGGAAGTATTTGATCGATCCGGCGAGTGTGGTTCAGTGTCTGCCAGGCGCGGAGTTGCTCGAGACGCACGACGACGGCACGTTCGTGGGGCAGATCAAGGTAAAAGTTGGACCACTGTCGATGTCTTACAAAGGTAAGGGCAGCTTCACTGAAAAGAATGACGAGACGCACACGGCGCGCATGGTTGGGGAGGCGCGGGAAGTTGGTGGATCAGGATCGACGAAGGTGACGATGGTCAGCACTGTCACGGCGCTCGATGGCGGCGGCTCGGCTGTCTCAGTGGACGCGGACATCAACCTCGTCGGCCGCATCGTCCAGTTCGGCCGGGGAATGATCGAAGAAGTCTCGCGGCAGATGTTCCGGCAGTTCGCGACGTGCGTGAAGGGCCGGTTGGAAGTTGAGGAACCCCCTCACCCTGAGAGCTCCTCAACAGACTCCGAACCGACCGCGTCGGCGGATGTGGACGCAAAGAGCAGCGTCGGCGCCACAAGCACTCCCGAGCCTGTAACGAGATCCGCCGTTCCGGAAACGAAGCCGATCAGCGCCACCTCCGTCGGCCTCCGCGCGATGTGGGCCATCATTGCCCGTTTTTTCAAACGCCTGGTTGGCAAACGCGAGCAGACTATTAATTAGAGTCCAGCTCTTCGTCCCGACACGCTTCCTGGAAGCGTTTCTGATCCTCACGGCAGCGTTCGGCGTTGGCGCCGAGATCGGCTCGGCAGTCCTTGATTATTTCGTTCCGCAGCTCTTCACACTGCGAACGGCATGAACCCTGAAAACCCACCACGAAAAACAGTACTGGTACGGCAAGTATGAAAGCCAATCGTTTCTTCATTTTCTTCTCCTCCGTTATGACTACCGAAAGGAGAAGTTGTTGAGCAGGGGTCGATATTACTGGCCCATGAGAAATTTTTTCGTTGACTCGTCGTCGCGCATGCTGCGGAAGGTGATGGAGTAGCGAAGCGTTTCGACGCGCGCGATGCTGTGTTCCCACTCCGATCGAGCTGGACCAGTCAGGTGATACGCAGAACGCGGTTCGGCACACAGGTTTGCCCGTTCCCAACTACCGTCAACCTTGCGTCTGAACCGCAACGTGCACGGCGCGAGTAGCGACACGCCGACTACTTGGCCGAACACGGCTTTATCGCGATGCCATCCGATGCCCGCTCCGTCCGCGTACTCAATCACGAGCACCTGTTCAAACGCCTCCGCTTCGAGGTTCGCAAAGAGCGCGGCTAACGCACGCAGCGAGAGTAAGTAATCGGGAGTGTCCGGCGCCTTCTGAAGTCGCTGCGAGGAGAAATCGTACTTCCAGCCAAACGAAACGACGCGACGCTTTCCCAGGTAGCCATGAAACTCAAACTCCCGAAACGGCAGCGAGCGCACGCGCTCGACGAGCGCCGCCTCATCGTGGCTGCTAATCAGCGCGGGCTGATATCGCAGCCCTTCGGGCAGCACGGGTTTGTCAGAGCGCTTCTTGCCTTTGAAAAACTCGAGTTGCATGTTCCCGCTCGTTTTACATACGGAATTCCAAACATGATTGCCAGGTGCAAGCGGCAGGCCAGAAGTTGTAATAAGTTGTAACAAGCGGAAACATTTCACCGCACCGTTCGTAACTCTCAACGCCCTGCAAGGTTTTTCCATCGGCAATCCCAATCGTGAGAAGGAGTAAGAACGTGAAGCTCTTAATAACCACGCTTGCCGCACTTTGTCTTTGGTTCTCAGCCGCGGCGGTTACAACGACGCCGCTAATCGAGACAGCAAATTCCGATTGGCCTCAATGGCGCGGTCCCGAACGCGACGGGACATCGAAAGAGACTGGCCTGCTCAAGCAGTGGCCGGCCGGTGGACCCAAACTCCTCTGGCAAGTGAACGACATCGGCGACGGTTATTCGACACCGGTTGTTGTCGGTTCGCGAATTTACGTCATGAGCAATCGCGGCATGGAGAATGAATTCGTCCAGGCACTTTCAACGCAGGACGGCAAAGTGATTTGGACGACACGCGTCGGCAATGTTGGACTGCCGAATCAGGAGCCGCCGTATGCGAAAGCCCGATCCACTCCGACCGTCGACGGAAATTTCCTTTACGCACTCGGATCTGACGGCGATCTCGCCTGCCTCGAATTGAAGAGCGGCAAGATTCGCTGGACCAAAAACATTCGCACCGAGTTCGCTGGTCAACCAGGCTCGTGGGCATACGCAGAGTCGCCGCTCGTCGATGGCGACGCTGTTGTCGTAACTCCCGGCGGTGCGCAGGCCACGATGATGGCATTTAATAAGAAGACCGGCGCCGTGATTTGGAAGTCGGCGATTCCCGGAGGCGATCCGGCCGGGTACGCTTCGGCGATTGTGGTCCAGGCTGCAGGACGAAAGCAGTATGTGCAACTGCTCGAGAAGGGCCTCGTTGGCGTTGATGCGAAGACGGGCCAGTTTCTCTGGCGCAACAAAGAAGCAGCAAAGGGACCGGCGCAATACTTCACACCAATCGCGCGCGGTGAGTTTGTGTATGGCGGCGCGTTGGGCGTTGGCGGTTTGATGGTGCGATTGAAAGCAGACGGCGGTGGAGTCGCAGCCGAGCAGGTGTACTTCACACGTGGTCTTCCCAACGGCATCGGCGGTGCGGTGGTTGTCGGCGATCACATTTACGGCACGGAAGTAGGACAGAAGCTCGTCGCCGCTGAGTTTGCGACTGGAAAAGTGAACTGGACTGGTGAGAGCGTCGGTTGGGCATCGATCGCGTCGGCCGATGGAATGTTGTACCTCCATGGAATCAACGGTGACGTTGCATTGATTGAAGCCACACCCGATGCGTTTCGTGAAAAGGGACGCTTCACACCACCGGCACAACCCGCGAAGAAGAAGGTTGGCCCATATCCGGAAGGTGCGTTTACGTATCCGGTGATTGCCAACGGCACGCTCTACATTCGCGACCTCGGAACGCTGTGGGCGTGGGACATCAAGGCGCGGTAAGTTTCAAACAAACGAGCAAAGCAAAAGGGCGAGACCGGTCAATCCGATCTCGCCCGTTTTCTGTTTAGCTACGGAGCTTCTTAGTAACCTCTGTAACCGTCCGTGTAACCGTTGACGAAGCCCTGTCGGAAGTACTGGGCATACAGCTCTCGGCTACCTAAACGCGAACTGTAGTCGGTGTTCGCATTGCGGAAATCTTCTTCATCGCGATACTCAAAGCGTTCGCGATTGTTCCGGTCCTTGCGGCCTTCCTTGATGCCTTCGTTATAGCCTGCGTTCAAAGCAGTCTGACGAAGCTGGAAAGAACCGCCGTAGTTGCCGTAGCCGTCATCGTAACGACCATTATCGTAACGACCATTCCTGCGATTGCGGCGATCGTACTCACGCTGACGTCTTTGCTGTTCGCGTTCCCATTCACGCTGACGCCGAATCTCTTGTTCTCGCTGCCAATCGCGGTTCTGCCACTGGGCCTGAGCCACTGAGTTAGATGACGACATTCCGATTCCAACCAGGAGAGACAAACCCAGTGCAACTCCGATCACTTGTTTCTTTAACATGTTAAGTTTCATAACCAGTTTCTCCTTCGCCGTGAATGAGTGCAATCGTGATGCCGCAATCGAGTTCTCTGGTCCAAGCGTTACATTTCCTTAGATTTGGTAAGGAACGGATGACATCTTGATGGCGAATTCGTGGCGGGCGTCGATATGTTCGACGATATCGTTAGGCAATACACGAAATAGATACTTCCAATGCGAACATCGTGAATGCAATGTTAGCGAACGCTGTTCATCCGCGCTCGAGCATTTCCTTGCCGACGTCAAATGCTGCCGCGACGATCCTGGTCCAGAGTTGCACTCCGTTCTCGCCATTCGTGAAAACGATCAAGCCGCGTTGCGATTTGGGAAAGAGAATCACCACTGTGTTCACGCCTGGATCGCTCCCTGTGTGGATCAAGGCGTACTCGCCGTTACTCAACTCTGGCATGACCATCCAGCCGAGACCGAAGAACATGTTCTTGCCGCTCGGGTATTTGACTTGTGGCCGCACCATCTCGGCGAACACCTCTGGCGACAGTCCGCGACTCCTTAACACGTTGACTGCGAACCGTCCGTAGTCTTCAACAGTCGTGAGCAACAGGTCCGCTGCGTTCGCGGTGGTGTTCTTGTGAATGTCGTACGGCTTGCCTTCTTTGTTATGAGGGACCGCGAAACGCGACTCGTCCATCGACGCGTCCCAGAAGAAGCGCGTGTTCTTCATTCCGTAAGGTTGAAAGAGCCGTTTGTTCGCGAGTTGCTCGAGTGGTTGATTGAACTTCTTTTCGAGCGCGCGGCGCAGATACTCGAGACCTTCACCGGAGTAACCCACCTTAGTGCCGGGGTCGGCGATGAATTCCAACTTGTTCGATGCGTTTAGCGAACGCCAATTCGGAAACCCTGACTGGTGCGTGAGCACGTGTCGTGTGGTGAGTTGCTTGTGTCTCGGATCGTTTTCGACGTCGGGATCTACCCAGTAGTTCGCGAGTGGCTCGTCGAGGTTCCATTCACGGCGCGACACGAGTTGTAACGTGAGGATCTCGACGATGGGTTTGGTCAGTGACGCAACTTGGAAGATCGCGTTTGCTGGCGCAGGAACTCCCGGATCGCCTTTCTTCAACTCGCCGAAGACGCGCGTGTATTTGAGTTTTCCGTTTTCGATGATTCCGATCCCAACGGCGGGAACATTCGTTTCCTTCAGCCACTCGGGAATCTTCTTCTCGAAGTCGAAAGTAACTGGTTTTAGGGTTTGGGCGTGAATCGCATCAGCGAAAGAAAGCAGAAGTACGCACGATAGGAGTCTGTTGGTAAGTGTGCTGCGCATGCGCATAAGACGGTTGAGGTAGGAAGAATGTTAACTATTGACGATGGGTGGTGATTGTGGGAGTGAAATCCGTGTCTCCATGATGTGCCGAACATATCAGGGAGACACGGATTGTAACTAGTTAGGACGACTGGCCGCCGCTCGCGGATTTTCCGCGCCCGCCGGTTGTGGATGTGCCGGTAGCCATCGAGCCGGTTGAACCTGTGCCGGTTCCCGTCGTGCCCGTGCCCATTGTGCTTGTACCCGTTGAGCTTGAACCGGTTGAAGTCGTGCTTTCCGAACTACCGTAACTGCTGCCGAGATGATGCTGTCGGTCGCGAACGCGCAGACGGTTCTCGACGTTCGTCACGCCCGACACATTCTCCGCGATGTCTTCAGCGCGACGTTTGTCCGTGCGACTGTCGACTGTTCCGCTGAGAACGACTTCGCCGGCGTTTACCTCGACTTCGATTTCCGTCGCGTCGAGATAACCGTAGCCGAGTCGATCGTTGAGGTCTTCTCTTATGCGCTCGTCTGAACGTCGATAACCTTTCGGTCCGCGGCCTTGATAAGGACGTTCCATGCGGCGCCTGCGTTCGGCTTCTTCATCGCCAAACCATGATGCGACGGTGTCGGAGAGTCGGTCCCACCAACCGCGCTCCTGACCTTCGCCGTAACCGCCTTCATATCCGCTGCGGTTTTCGTAACCACTGCGACCCTCATAACCCGCGCGACCTTCATATCCGCGGCCTTCGTATCCACCGCGGTTTTGGCCGTAGCTGCCGCGGCCATAATCGCCGTAGCTGCGTCCGCCCTGGCCGTAGCTTTCGCCGGATCGATAACCGCCACTCGGATAGCTCGAGCGTTGTGAGTAACCGCCACCGCCTTGTGTCTCGCGGTAACGTCCTTCACCGCGTTCGTATCCGCCACCATAGCTGCTGCCGTACTCGTCGCCGTAGTTGGTGCCGCCATATCCGCCGCCGGTTCCGCTGTAGCCGCCGCGACCCGAGCTGCCATACGTCCGATTGCGCTCACTGGAGTAGCGATCGTCTTCGCCTTCGTTGCCCCAGTTGCGGGACTCATAGTCGCCGCCGCCTCTGTACATGTTTCTGCCCGTGCCGAATTGCTGACCACGCAACCTGCTCTCGCCGGCGTAGCGTTCCTCGTCGTCGTCACTTTCCCAACCGCTTTGACGCGATTGCCCGTAAGAGCGATCGTAGTCCTGCCCGGAGCGCCGCCCGTAGTTTCGGTTGCGGTCGCGGTCACGATCGTCGTATCTCGTTGACATGTCTGATCTCCTTCCTTCCCTTTGTTCGTCCATGTATTGCTGTTCCCTGAAAACCAGAATGCTCGCAGCCGCGTTTCACAAAGCTGTCGCACTTTAGTAAAGACACTGATTTGAAAAATTTTTGCGATTGAAGGCGGCTGAAATTTAGTCAAACTGAATCGCGAAAACGGGAAGGGAGAGGGCTTCGTTATGCAAGTAGTTGTTTGCACAAAATGTGGCGCAAAGAACCGGGTTGATGAAGGCAAGCTTACGAGCAGCGAGGCGAAGTGTGGCCGTTGTGGTGAAAAGTTGGAAGCGGGGGCGGCTGGTGCGCATGACTCGAAGCCGTTGATCGTTACGGATCAGAGTTTCGACCGTGAGGTGATGCAGGAAAGAGGACGGCCCGTGCTGGTTGATGCGTGGGCGCCGTGGTGCGGCCCGTGCCGGATGATCGCGCCCGCGATAGATCAACTGGCGGCGGAGTCGCAGGGGCGTTACAAGATCGGCAAGTTGAATGTCGACGAGAACCCGCTCACGGCTTCGCGGTATCAGATTGCGAGCATCCCGACGATGCTGATCTTTAGAGACGGTCAACTCGTGGATCGATTGATCGGCTTACAGTCGAAACAGGCTATTGCGGAGCGACTGCGACTCGCCGCGCGCTCTGTGGCGTAAACTGCGTCCACCGCGTAAGTGAAAGCGCAGTGTCCTCATGTTCTGACTATCGTCGGAACATCGCTGCTGTGCATGGTTCGTTTCCTCACACAAACACATATAAATCGGACAATCGGCGTGGTTCCAATGTTGCTTCTTTCCGCGGACGGAGGAACTGTTTTATAGATGTCTGCTCACCTGAAAGTCATACCTGCGATCGTCGTGTTGTTGTTGTCGACGTTCGCTTTCGCCACTTCGCAGGAAGTGGCCGTTGTTAAGACGAATTGGACGCCACCCGCAGCGCGCACGTCCAAGACGGTGTTCGCGCCGAAGCCGTTAGGCGGCGACAACATCTTCAAAGGCGAAGCCGAAGTTTGGCTCGCAGAAGCTGCCGAAAAGTTTGAAGGCGGCGGGATCTTCGAAGCTTTCGGTGACGAGGGGATCGCGGAATACGTTAGAAAGGTCGGGAATTATGTCGCGGCCCATTCTGTTGCGCCTGCGAAGCATTACGAATTCATCGTCACCCGCTTATCGAGCGAAGATGCGTTGACAGCAGGTGGCGGCCGCATCTACATCACGCAGGGAATACTCCAGACACTTCAGAGTGAAGATGAGCTGGCAGGAGTGTTGGCCCATGAGATCGCGCATGACGCGTTTGCGCATGCGGGGAAAGCTGCCACGCGGCAAATGTTCTGGCTGACAGGCACGAGGAAGGTGAAATCGTCTGACGATGTTGAAGCCGCTCTAGAGAAGTTGTTCGGGGAGTATAAGAAGAAACCGCTCGCGGCGATTACCGAAGTGGTCCTTGGTTTTTCGCGTTTCGATGAGCTCGAGGCCGACCGCGCTGCTTTCTACAACACGTATAAAGCCGGCTACAACCCCCGTGCACTGATGGGTCCCTTAAACCGTTCCGTCTCGCGGGCGAAAGAACAGATGGGAAAGGATTACGCTTTCGGTCAATTGCTAACTCTCCTCTTCGGCTCCCATCCCCCGGCCGAACAACGCACCATGGCTTTATCGTGGGAATCCAACTTCGTCAAGATGCCGAAAAAAGACTCCCACTACACCAGCCCCGCCTTTGACGAAATGAAATCCCGCCTCGCCGCACTGTCAAAGAAAAAGCCATCGTGATGGGGATCACTTCTTACCCTTCGCGAGGAATCGTTTTGCTTCTGCAATCTCGGGGCGCGGAGTGTCGGCGTCCCGCGAGAGGGTGAGGAGTTTGGTGTAGTACATGCGCGCGGACTTGTCGTTGCCGGCGACTCGAGCGGCATGGGCGGCTCCGTAGATTCCATTGAAACGATTCGGCGTGGCGCGGAAGGAAACTTCGAATTCCTGCAATGCCGCGGCGGGTTGTTTCAGTTCCAGTAACAAGTCGGCGAGCTGCTCCCGAATCGGTAGGAGTGCTCCGGGCGTTACCGGATGTTTGTCGGTAGCATCATCCAGATCCGCCGCCGCGCGAAGTAATTGCAACGACTCTTCATGTTTACCTTCAGCAAACGCCAACCAGCCCGACGCAACCTGACGCTCTATCTCGACTTGCTTGGCCCAATCATAGTCACCCTTAACTTCGGTTAGCGCCTGTTTGATCTTTGTTAACTCATCAACTTCGCGACGCGCGGACGCTGTGTCACCGCTACGCGCTGCTCCGATCGCACGCGCATAGTGAATGTGGGCCCTGGCCCAGGGAAAACGTCCCAACAAAAGATCCTTCAACTGTCCATCAGGCAGCGCAAGTTTCGCCGCTTCGTTCCACTGACGTCGTTCGAGCACATAACGTGCGGGTATCGCCGTGTAAGCGTAAGCGACTTTAAAGCTTGGCGGATCCACCCTTTGAATCCTATTCAACTCATCAAGCACGCCGGCCGCGTTCTTGTCCTGCGCGCGCTGAAGATACGCATACGCGAGATAGTCCATGGCGTGGAGTTGTTCATCCCATGCGCCCGACATGTGGTTTCGCACGGCAAAACTCTTGGCTGAGTTATGAGCATCGAGGTTGGAGCGGATCGCGCCGGACCACAAACCCAAACGCGTAAAGATGTGCGAAGGCATGTGCTGCGCATGTGCCGACGCCGGCGCGATCCTCGCGTAACTGCGTGCAGCGGGAAGCGCGAGTTGGGCCAGGGCAGGGTAGTCGTAACTGTGGATGAGATAATGCGCGACTCCCGGATGCCGCGGCTCGCGCGCCAAAACGCGGTTCAGAATCTCGGCGGCCTGCTTTTCTCGCACGTAAGTTTTATCCTGCGACATCATGCCCGTCGCAATCAGCGTCAGCGCGTAAAAAACAGACGCTTCGCGATCCGTTGGATTATTAGCCGACTGTTTTTTCATCGCATCGCTGTAAGCAAACGCCCGTTGTCGATGATCGAGCCGGTCGTGGTCCTTGTAAAAAACCTCGATGGCCGCAACGTAACCCTGCTCTCGCGGAGTCGGCACGCCCGCGGTCTTTGCTTTGTCGACGGCGTCCGAGCCTTTCTTCAACTCGGTAACAGTTGGCGGCGCCCAGAGCGGATGATAGTTGCTCATTGCGATGCCCCAGTACGCCATGCTGCACTGCGGATCGGTAACGGTAACTTCCGTAAACGCCTTTTCAGCTTCCTCGTATTCGAACGAATGGAGCCAGGCAACGGCGCGATTGAACTGCTTTTGCGCTTGCGGCTTGCAGGAGACCGGGAAGTGGACCACGCCGAGATCTTCCGGTGCCTCGTGTTTGTGAGGATGCATTTCCTGCGAAAGACCCGAAGTAGCGAAAAGGAAAAGTGCAACGAACGAAAGGAACGTTTTCACGGAGTTGCTCCTTTGGCAGTTGTCAGCGGACGCCTCTGGGATTAACGGTCGAAGTACGGGGGTTTGCTATAGTGGCTCAGCGTTTGAGGCGGAGTCAATAAAAATTCAGATGATGAAACTATTGATAACTGTCGCTGCGGTTTTACTCGTTGCTTCGTCTGCGCTGTCTCAGCAGAAGAAGTCACCGCCGGTCGAAAACAATCTTTACTATCGAGCGTTGTTCGCGAGCCTCGAGAAGATGAATAAAGAGTGGGGGAAGATAGACCCTGAGATCCGGACCGATTATCGCCACATGATCGTGGAACGAAACCTCCACATCACCGACGGATTGCCTACTCAGTCCGGCGACTATCGGGTCGAGTTCCTCGATCCACAACAGTTGGCCGATCGCTATCAGAGGTTGCGAAAAGAGTTTCCGATTCTCGTTGCTTTCCCGATGATGAATGACGGTGAGCGCGTGAAGGTCTCGTTCAACGTCTATTGGTTCAGTTATGAAAAACGTAGATTGACCTACTCGCTGTCCGATTGGAGCCACGTCTATTTCCGTTACGACTGTGAAAAACGGGAGTTCGTGCTCGATCAAGTGGAGCTCGGTGGCATCTAGTGACGCAATCTTCCGTCGAGGTCCAGTGGCAAGAACAAAGTGATCGCCGGCGTCGTATCATCCGCCTTATGCTGTGGATTGTCCTCATTCTCCTCTTGTTACTCGTCGGGTTTTGGTTTTGGGTGACTCAGCCTCTCTTTTGGAGCGCGTTTCCGAACCCCCAAAGGACCGTCGATCCTTCGCGTCTTCAAACACACGTTCACAAACTCTCCGTCGAACTCGGTCCGCGCGACGAAAGACACATCGAGAATCTCGATCGAGTGGCTGCCTACATCAAGGACGAGTTCAGCAAAACGACGTCGTTCGTGTCAGCCCAGGATTACAGTGTTCAAGGCGACTCCTATCGAAACGTGATCGCGCGATTTGGTCCTGAGACAGGTGAACGAATCATTGTTGGCGCGCACTACGACGCGGCTGGACCATTGCCTGGCGCGGACGACAACGCGAGCGGCGTCGCCGGATTGATCGAGCTCGCGCGATTGCTGGGCCAACAACAACTGCCGCTTCGAGTGGAGCTCGTTGCGTTCACGCTGGAAGAGCCGCCGCAGTTTCGCACAAGGGGCATGGGAAGTTCGGTCCATGCTAAGTCGCTCCGCCAGCAGAACGTGAGCGTGCGGGCGATGTTTAGTTTGGAGATGATCGGGTATTTCAGCGACGCCGCAAACAGCCAACGTTTTCCGATCGGTGTCTTGAGTGCTATGTATCCATCGACGGGAAACTTCATCGCGGTGGTTGGGCGGCTGAGCGACTGGTCGTTGGCGCGCCGGACGAAGTCGGCGATGCAGGGCGCGTCGCCACTGCCTGTTTATTCAATCAACGCTCCGAGTGTTGTCCCTGGTGTAGATTTCTCCGACCAACTGAACTACTGGGCCGCCGGCTACAACGCCGTGATGATCACCGACACCGCCTTCTACCGCAATCCTCACTACCACACCGCCGGTGACACCGAAGAGAAGCTCGATTACAGACGAATGGCGATGGTGGTTGAAGGTGTCTACGCGGCGGTAGTAGATCTGGCGCGCGAGTAGTTCTAACTCAATTCAGATTTGCTTTAATCAGTCTCGCGTGTGCCTGGAGGATCGGGTTTTTTGAGTACATGAGGGACTCCAACAGCTTTGAAGATTCGTCGTCTTTTCGTTCCTGTAGTAGTCCGAGTAGTTCTCTCTCATGGAGCAGCCATTCAATTCGACTCTCTTTAATAGCATTTGTGTCACTGATAAAACCGATGTAGCTGGTCATCACTCGCTCGCGCAAGTCGCCCGGAGGAACAATTCTGGTGAGCGCGAAGTACAAAACAGATTTCTGGTGAAAATGGTCGATTTCCGAGGCCTCGCCTTCGCCATTCCAATTTTCCAGTTGCCGCAAATAAATCAACATCCGTTCCTGCCACGCTGAAGATGTTTTTGACTCTTTAGCGCTCGGTTCATCATCCTCATAGCCGTTCAATTCCTTTAGCTCTACGGACAGCTTGATGCCATCTTTCGACTCGAAATACTCGGCGATCGGGACGGCTTTTTCCACCTTCGAGGGTTGCAGATCGTCGATTGACAATGGGCTATTGGGATAGAAGTAGTTTATCTCTTCAATTTGGGGTGGCAGTTTTGTTGCTTTTGGTGTGAGGTTGTCTTCACAGCGCGCCCCATTCAGGTGCTTAGCGAAGTAAGCTCGAGCGGCGTTCGCAACTTCGTTATAAGCACCGCCTTCTTTCTTTACGAGTTGAATGAGCTCAAACAGAGACCGCGCGGTCCTGTCTTGTATCAACGCCGCTGTGAAAGAGCGATCGTCTGCTGAGATCTGCTTGAGGGCGTTAGCGAAAGCCTGACTTACCATAAACAGTTCTTTTTCTGTAAGGCGCAGTGCTGCGATCATTCTGATCACCGGACCGATCTGGGCTGGTGAGGTTATGCCTTCGATGTAAGGAAGAAGAAACTGCACGCGCTCCCCTTGTTGTATCTTTCGTTCATTGTGAACAGTTGTGCTGAGACTTCCGAGCGTTTTGTAGAAGTCGTCGACGTTGTAGACCATCTGGTCCGAGCACGACAACGCGGGCAATCGAACCCTTGCTGGTATCTGACTCAACATTCGCAGCGCTTGATCTTTGTCAATCAGCACCATTTGACTGATGATTTTGCTGCGCAACGATAACGCATCCAAATTCAAATCGAAGGCATATGATCGGTAATTGACTCGAGTGTCGACCGGAGTCCGTGGTTTACCTTCCAAACGGATCTCGTTTTGAACACCTGCGGTTAGAGTGAAGGCCTCAGCAAGAATTTCTTGCTTCCATTTCTTGTCCACGCTGTTTGCAGCCGCCACGCGCAGAAAGATGTCGATGGCAAATTCCGCCGGCAGTGAGCGAGCGTCGTTGATGAGATTTTCCAAGTCGACCGGCCGTCTCGCAGGTGGCTTCGTTGCTGCCGGATTCTTTTCCGGCGGACCTTTCTCTTGTCCGTTGAGGGGCAGTAAGAGACTTGTGAGCGCCAGTGCTGTTATCGCGAATCTTAACAATTGACTTTATAGATCGGGATTGCTTCCGCTCTACTCCTGGATCAAACCGGGCAACTTCACCTGGAAGAAGTGCTCAACTTCCGTTTGCACGTCTTCGCTGTATGCCCCTCGCCAATACTGAAGTATTTTGCCCGCCGGTGAAACAACTATCGTGCTTGGTGTCGAGTTGAGGCCGTAAGTAACTTTAACCTCGTCTGGCGGACTGTGATAGATCGCAAAAGGCAACTTGCTTTGCGCGAGGTAGGCCTTCAGATCCTCATTCCTCAACGACACTCCCACAAAACGGAATCGATCGTGGGCCGTTTCTGCTAATGCCCGAATATTCTCGAGATTTCGGTCGCACCAATGACAGTCCGGAGAAAAGAAGTAAATAACTGTCGGTCGTTCACTCTCTGCGTAATTAAGAAAGACTTTCTGGTCGTTGATCTCCTTGGCAGAGAATGCAGGAGCAATGGACCCCGGAACGAGCACCGGCGAGTTCATCTTGAGTTGTAGCAGCCGAGAAAGATCCGATAAGTCGCGAACCTTGAGAGCCAATAACACATTTAATGCGACTGAACAGACCAACAGGACGGTAAGAATCGATGAATGCGACCACAGCCAACGGGCTCGTCCAATAGTTTCACGCAACTTTGACACGCCTGCATTCCTCACGACGAAGAAGCACTAAAATCCAGTGGCACTAGGAACACCGCAGTCTGCAGTAGAACTTCTTAGCCTCCGAACAATCGGCCTCATTGAGCGGGACGCAACATCTCGGTGTCGACTTGGTGGTGCAATCCTGACCGTAAGTACAGCAAGTAGCTTCGGCGGATGCAGTAGTAGTAGATCTACCAACTTGAAGCCCCGAAAAAACCATTGCCGTTATGAATGCCGCATAAATCGAGATCCGGCTGATGTTCTTTTTCATCGTTAGCCTTTCTGAATTGGCTGGAACATTTCTTTGTCAGTTACAAGAATTCGCTCGACAGTAATTGCGTTTAGCCTCTGAGCAGGGCGCTTCACCGACTGTCGGATCACAGCACCTGGGAGCAGACTTGGTCTTGCAGTCCTGACCATACGAGCAGCAGTCGTCACCCGCCGCTCTGGTTCTTACGGGTTTGCCAAGCTCCAACCCTGAAAAGACCATCGCCAATAGGAAGACGAGGTAAAGAAGTATTCTTCGGACTCTCATTGATGCACCTCCGGGTGAAAAGGTGTTTGAGTTGGGAGGAAAAAAAGACGCGTTCGGGGCGGATTATAGACGATTATTAGAATTCTTCAATAAGAACCATACTGGAAATAAACGAGCGCCTTGCTTGAACTCGACAACTATGAGTCCAGGCAAGGCGCTAAGTTTTGGCTCCGGTTACAAAGTCAACTAGCAGATCATCTCGTGCTCGACAGGCAACGAGTCCGGCGGGCGATTTCGCGAGACGTCCAACATAAGAGTCTTGTTTTGTATGGTGGCGCCGCCACGCGGTGGGCCGCCCCTTCGTTTGTCGTCGTCCACGATGTTGACGGTCGTTAGCGCTGTACTACCGAGCGCGGCGTTCGATGGACTACTCAACCTGATGTTGAACGACTCGGTCGACTCTCTAATCGCGTCGTTGTTTACGAAAACGGTGAAGCTCTTCGACGTTTCACCCGCTGCAAATGTGAGCGTCCCGGACGTAGCCGTGTAATCGCTCGCACTCAAAGCGGTCGCGTCAGCAGTAGAGTACTGAACACTCGAGCTCCCCGAAGTGCCACCCGTGCGAATCACCGTGATCGTTATCGCACCCGCACTCTCATTCACGCTGTAAGACGACGAGCTGAACTGAACGACGGCACCGGGCGGCGGCGGAGTCGGCGAAGGCGTAGGCGTCGGTGTAGGAGTGGGTGTCGGAGTTGGTGTTGGCGTTGGGGTCGGTGTGGGGGTTGGAGTAGGTGTCGGAGTCGGAGATCCACCCGTACCGCCAGATTGCGCGGCGTTCAACGCAGTGATGTCGCAACCGAGATCCTTCCCGTCAGTTCCCACAGATTTGTACGCCGAGTTAACAACCCGATACTCCGAATCAAGCACTCCGGAGATCGACGACGGATAAAAGTTGTTCGCGGGATAGACTGACGACGACGCGCCGGCGATCAGGTTCCGCTGAAACGTGTATCCAGGCGTGTAAGTCGCGAGCGCCGCATTTCCTTCTCCGACATTGTCGCCAAAATAGCCATACCCGGAGCGCGTAGTGACGTTGTTCGTGTAGACGAAGCCGATCGAGGGCTCTCCTGTAAGCGCGAATACGTTTCCACTCTGAAAATGTGTGTTGTGATTGATCGTGACGTTGTAAAAGCCCGACATCACGAGAAACCAATTCTGAATGCCAGTGAACAGATTGTTGGCGATCGTCAGATTGTTACCTCGACCCGACGCGTACGGAGCATCACTCCCCAGCAACTGCAATCCCTGTTCGGTATTCTTTATCGTATTGTTCGTAAAAGTGATGTTCTCGACCGTCGCCCACGGCGCCAATCCGTTCTCGCTCCGGACGGTGAATAGAACTGCATAGCCAATCTGCGCGTCAGTCCAGGAGTTTTCAAACACGTTGCCGTCAACGGTCACATTGCGCGCATTCTTAAACTCCAAAAGGTTTTTGATCGACCAGTGAATCCCGGCATAACTGGGATGGCCGACTTTCCACGACAACGGCTTAAAAAAGTAGTTGCGACGGATTTCGATGTTGGACGGAACGAGATTGCGGATCGCCGGCAACGAGCCGCCAAACATGACGTTTTCACCGGCTGCTTCCAGGTAGTTGTTGACGATCTGGAAAGGTCCGGGGCCGTTCCAACCACAGATCGCTTGCGTGTCTACGCCGGCTGTATGGATGTCGGAGATGTAAGAGTTGATGATGGACGTGTCGGCAGTGTTCAGACTGATCCCGCGTTGAACAGACTGGGTTGGAAATCCGTGGATCCACACACGGTCGAAAGTGAAATGATGCGGCACGTTGGCGAGATCGGTTTGACTGCCGTCGCCGAGCCGGATGATGTCGTAGATCAAATCAGTGGCGCTGACCGTTGAGATGTCGAGGCCGATAAATTTGTAGTGATGAGCGCCGGCGAGAGTGTTGAT
>Ga0111539_10004799_pt1 | contig 17631 bp, 17 predicted proteins | sample RhiMethybrSRZTD1_FD_79667 | JGI IMG/M metagenome (GOLD analysis project Ga0111539, IMG submission 79667) | Populus rhizosphere microbial communities from Tennessee, USA - Rhizosphere MetaG P. TD hybrid SRZTD1 (version 2) (version 2) | ecosystem: Host-associated > Plants > Roots > Rhizosphere >... | reverse complement strand
CCCGAGTTGCTAGTGCTTAACTTTTCCGGCGAGCCCACGAGGGGCGGGCCGGCCCGGTTCCCAAACCGAAAGGAACTCGACTCCCTGCCATGGCCTCCAAGCCCTTCGCCGCCGCCCTGCTCGCCGCCGCAGTATCGATGACTCCGAGCTTCGCCGCCGCCCAGGACTCCATCCAGGACAAGCTCCACTTCTCCGGCTACGGTGAAGTTCACTACAACAGTCACGAGCTCTCGGAGGAGGGAGTCATCGAAAACGACCCGCCCGCCGAGGTCGACGTGCACCGCTTCGTGCTCGGCTGGCGCTACGACTTCACGCCGAAGATCCGGATGGACGCGGAAGTCGACTTCGAGCATGCGGCGACGGAGATCGAGCTGGAGTACGCGTACCTCGAGTACGATCTCGCCGCCGCGACGAGCCTTCGTGCCGGCGCGGTTCTCATGCCGGTCGGGCCGCTCAACGAGTTCCACGAGCCCCCCAACTACTACAGCGTCGAGCGCCCGTACGTGGAGAGCTCGATCATGCCGACGACATGGCAGGAGATCGGGCTCGGGCTTGTGGGTCGCATCGGCGGTGGAGCGCTCGGGTACCGCGCCTACGTGGTGACGGGGCTCGATGCGTCCGGGTTCGACTCGTTCAACGGCATCCGTGAAGGACGAGGGCACGGCGCCGAGGCGCCTGCGGAGGATCTCGCCGGGGTGGCTCGTCTCGATTACGCGAGCACGAGCGGACTCAGCCTCGGTGGCTCTGCCTACTACGGCGGCGCCGACCAGGGAGACTCCACGCTCGGAGACGCGACGGTCACCATCCTGAGCGCGGACGCCCGGTTCAAGCGCTCGGGCCTCGACCTCAAGGGTGTCGTCTACCACACGTCGGTGGGCGACGCCGACGTGATCAGCAACACGGTCGGCGCTACGATCGGAGACAAGATGCTCGGCTGGTACGGCGAGGCCGCCTATGACGTCCTTCGCCGGGATCGCGAGGGCTCGAGCGGTCGCGCGCTCTTCCTGTTCGGACGCTACGAGAGCTTCGATACCAACGAGAGCGTCCCATCCGGCTTCACGGCCAATCCGGCCGCGGACCGGCAGGTCATCACCGGCGGCCTCTCATACATGCCGGTCGAGAACGTCGCATTCAAGGCGGACGTCGAGCACTGGCAGGACGACACCGACGCCGATCTCACGCGCTTCAATCTCGGCGCCGCGTTTCAGTTCTAGAGAGGAGACATCACGATGCGATCGACACGTTCCCACACCACGCTCCTCACCGCGATCGTGTTGAGCCTGGTTTCCGCATCGGCAGCGATCGCGGGTCCTCCCCGTGCCGCGCAGGCGGGGGGGCCGGCCGCCTCGGCGACCGAGCCCACTCCGTTCGCCCGCGTCTATCTCGCCATCAAGGGCTGTACCTCGTGCTCGCACTGCCGCACCACCATCCGCCAGATGGTGAACACGAAGTCCGCGGGCGGCGAGACGCGCATGAGCGCCGACCAGGTCGAGGTTCGGTATCCCAAGCCGGGCCCGGTGCCGCTCAAGGACGTGATCCACTCCCTCGCGGAGAATCGCCTTCACGACCTGAGCCTCGTCGACGTGCTCTTCGAGGCGCGCGGCACGATCGCCCCGGGTCCGAACGGAACCGCGACCTTCAAGCTCGCCGAGACCGGCCAGGCGTTCCCGATCACGATCGACAAGGCGGTGCGCCGTCCGGCCGACGGGACGGCGGTGCGCCTCACCGCGGTCGTCGATGGCTGGCGCACCAAGGACAAGTCCGGCCTCTCGCTCTACGCACGCACGATCGAGACGAACTGAGGACTCCGTTCCCCGGTTGACAAGGGCGGGGCTTCAACTCAGAATCCGCACCCATCCAAGGACTTACAAGGAGGTGCCGTGGATGATCTGAGGGGCAAGTCGGCACTCGTCACCGGCGGGACGCGCGGGATCGGCAAGGCCATCGCGCTCGCGCTCGCGGACATGGGCGCGGACGTGGCGATCAATTTCTTCCGCAGCCGCGAGTCGGCGAAGGCAGCCGTCGCAGAGATCGAAGCGAAGGGGGTCAAGGCCCTCGCGGTCCGCGCGAACATGGGGAACGAGGAGCAGATCCCGCCCATGTTCGAGGAGATCAAGAAGGGCTTCGGCAAGCTCGACATCCTCGTGTCGAACGCGGCCCTCGGCCATTTCGGCAACGTCCTCGACGTCAACGACAAGATGTGGGACGTGGCCATGGCGACCAACGCCAAGGCGCTCCTCTTCTCGGCGCAGGCAGCCGCCAAGATGATGCCCGACGGCGGGAAGATCGTCGCGCTCACGTCGCTCGGATCCCACCGCTACATTCCCGGCTACGCCGCGATCGGCGTCTCCAAGGCCGCCATCGAGACGCTCGTCCGCTATCTCGCCTACGAGCTCGCGCCGCGGAAGATCAACGTGAACGCGGTGTCGGGCGGATTCATCGACACCGATTCGCTCAAGGTCTTCCCGAGCTACGACCAGATCATCCGGGAATCGACCGCACGGACGCCGTTCGGGCGCGTGGGCACGCCGGAGGAAGTGGCCAACGTCGCGGCCTTCCTGTGCACCGGCAGGGCGTCGTGGGTCACGGGGCAGGTCGTGATCGTGGACGGGGGCTACACGCTGGGGTAGGGGTGTTGAAGGCGCTGCCGCGTGGCCGCGCTCAGCGGTGGCGCGCCGACCACCAGCCGATCAGGCGCGTGCTTCCCAGGAAGGCGGCCAGCTTCCGGTCGAAGAGCAGGAACGCCGTGATCCCGAGATTCACGATGCTCGCCACGACCACGTACCGCGCGAGCGTCACCATCCCACCGAACTCGGGCGGCCTCGTGATGAGGTAGGCGAGGACCGCGATCTGGCTCAGCATCGCGAACACCACGCCCCAGGTTCGCGCGGGGCGCTTTCCCAGCCACAAGGCGCCCATCACGTAGAAATTCCCCGCCGTGAGCACGGCCGAGAAGAGGAGGCTCTGGATCGCGACCTGGAGCGCGTAGCCGTAGAGGAGCCCGTGCGTGGCTTGCGCGTAGACGTAGAACCCTGTGCCCAGGATCCCGCGCAGGAGCTCCTCCGCTCCCTTGATCGCCCAGAGCGCGGTGAGCGCCCAGACCTCCCAGGGACGCTGCACGGTGTGCGCATCCCGCATGCGGCGAGCCTCGATCCGCTCGCGAGCGCCTCCGGGCGAAGCCATCGCTGCTACACCGCCGCCATCACGGTGACGATCGGCTCGTGCCGCACGGGGAAGTTCACCGAGGCGGCGATGAAGCACTCGGCGTGCGCGTCTTCGTGGAGCGCCCGCGCCTTCTCCGCGTCGGATCCGGCCGCGATCGTGACGCGCGGCTTCAAGAGCACGTCCGTGAACTTGAAGGTTCGTCCGCCCGTGTGCTCCATCACGCCGGACGCTTCATCCTCGTAGGATATCACCTGGATCTTCGCGCGCGCGCAGAGCGCGGCGTAGCTCAGGAAGTGACAAGCGGAGAGAGCCGCGACGAGAAGATCCTCAGGGTCGTGGATCGCGGGATCGCCCCGGAACACCGCGGCCGAAGACATCTTCAGCGAGGGTTTGCCGGGAAAGTCCACGCGGACCTCGCGCGAGTAGGTCTCGTACTTCACGATCGGGCCCTCGCGGGCTCCGGTCCAGACGAGCCTGCAATCGAATCGGTGCGACGGGGGCATCGGCGTTTCCTCCTTCCGTGTGGCGTCAGGCCACGGCGCTCCTGGCTGGTGCGGTCTCGAGATCGCGGTCGAGCGAGCGCGGCAGTCGTCGGCGCAGATCCAGGAAACCGGCCGCGGCCACGAACGCGAGCGCCATGATCACGCTCCAGACGATGACCGGCCGGCCGTGAAACGAATCGAGAAGGGCGCCCCCCACGACCGGTCCGAGCGACCATCCGATCGAGTTGAAGACGCCGAACAGGCCCATGTAACGCCCCCGCGTCGTTTCGCCCGAGAAGTTCGCGACGAGCTGGAGCGACGGGGGCGTCGCGATGATCTCCCCGAGCGAGACGACGAACGTCGCGCCGAGGAGAAATGCCATCCCCTGGCCCCAGCCCATCATGCCATATCCGACGCCGTACAGAACCGCGCCCAGCGCGAGGGACGTCGTGAGACGGAGCGTTCGGGTCAGCTTGACGGCCGGGAACTGGAGGAAGACCACCGTGAGGCCGTTCAACGCGTAGAGCGTCCCCAGCTGGACTTTCGATAGCCCGCTCCACTCCACCGCGTACACCGACAGCGTCACGATGAGCTGCGCCATCACGACGAAGAGCACGGTCGAGATGAGGAGGTAGCGAAGAAAATTCGGATCGCGGAGCGCGTTCCACGATTCACGAAGCTGGAACTTCGGAGGCGCGGCCGCCTGCCCGATATCGGGGATCTCCGCGATCGTCGGCTCGGGACGGGGCCTGCGGTGCCGGTGCGTCGGCGACGTCTCCTCGACGGCAAACGCCATGATCGACGCGGCGCCGAGCATGACCCCGGAGCCCACGAGAAAGAGAGACGAGTAGGAGAGCGCCGCGAGGAAGCCTCCGATCGCGGGCCCGAGCGCCCAGCCGAGATTCCCCGCGATCCGGAGCACGCCGTAGTACTCCGCCTGGCGGTCCGTCCCGGCCATGTCGGCGACCATCGCCCCCGACGGAGGCTCGAACATGCGTCCGCCGAACGCGCTCAACGACGTCGCGAGCACGAAAACGAAGAACGGAGCGTGCGTGAGCACCGCGATGCCGAGTGATGCGAACGCGACGGTGCGGAGGAGCTGTGACGCGATCATCACGATCTTCCGGCCGCTCCGGTCACTCCACTCGCCTCCCACCACCTGGCCGAGCGCGCCCCCGAGCGACGCGATGAGAAAGAGCGCGCCCACGGCGGTCATGGGAACGCCGCGCGTGCCGTGGAGGTAGAGGCTCAGGAACGGGAGGACGATCGCGAATCCCGTCGAGCTCAGGACGCGCCCGACGAAGAGATGGAGGAGCCGCCGATCCTCCTGGAACAGGAGCCGACGGGGAAAAAGGGTGTCGATCCACCGGAGCATGGCCAAGCGTATCACAACGCAGTAGGCTCCCGCGGATGCTGCCGGTCGATGGTGTCGTCGCGGGATACAACCTCGTGCTCGCGCTCGTGTGGCTCGGACTTCGGGGCCGGGCGCCGCACGCGTGGGTCGTCGCGTTGTGCCACGTAGCGGCCGCGGGGTTGCCCTGGCTCCTCTCCGGAGCGAGCACGCGCGGATGGATGCGCGCCCTCCGCGAGGGATATCCGCTCATCGGCTTCGCCGTCTTCTGGGGCGAGCTGGGCGTCGTCCAGCGCCTGCGCGCGCTGCCGCCCCACGACGCGGCGATCCGCGCGCTCGACCTGCGCCTCTTCGGCCAGCACTGGAGCGAGGTCTGGATGGCCCGCATGCCGTATCCAGCGCTCCAGGAGGTCATGTGGTTCTGCTATTTCCTCTACTACATCCTCCTGGTCGTTCCGCCGATCGCGATCGGCGTCGCGCGCGGCTGGAAGGCGTTCCGGTCGGTCGTTCTCGCGCTCATGCTCACGTACCTCTCCTGCTTCGTCTTCTACCTCGGATTCCCCGTGTACGGCCCGCGCGCCATGGCCGCCGCCGCGATGCTTCCATCGCTGGCCACGGGCTTTTTCCACGGGCTCGTCGAGCACGCCCGTGAAAGCGGGGATTCGCTCGGCACGGCCTTCCCGAGCTCGCACGTCGCGGGGGTGGTGACGATGGCCTGGATGGGATGGCGCTGGCTCGGAGCGGGCTGGGGACTCGTGCTCACGGTGGCCGCAACCGCCGTCGCGCTCGCCACCGTCTACACGGGAAACCACTACGTGATCGACGCGGTAGTTGGAGCGCTCTGGGTCCTACCCCTCCAGCTCTGGATCCAGCCGTACTTGGAGCGGAAGGACGCTGGACTCCCTCGTCCGGAGCTGGCGGACGCCGGGGGCCCTCGCTCGCTATAATCGTCGGTCCGCCATGAGCCCAGAGCCAGACGACATCCGGATGGACGACCTCCGCCCCTGGCGCCCGCCCGAACGGGGCGAGGCGCTTCCGCATTACCCGGCGACGGACAAGGTCCTGCCGCTCGGGGAAGCGCTCGCGCGGTTCGTCCCCGACGGCTCGACCGTGGCGCTGGGCACGTGCCTCGAGCAGATGATCCCGTTCGCCGCCGCGCACGAGCTGATCCGCCGGGGGGCGCGAGATCTCACTCTGGTCGGACCCGTCTCCGACATCGCGTTCGATCAGCTCATCGGAGCGGGCTGCGCGCGCCGCGTAGCGGCCGCGTGGGTCGGGAACGTGATGATGGGGATCGCCTATTCGTTCCGCCGCGCGGTGGAGCGGGGCGCGCTCGAGGTGGTCGAGTTCTCCAATTTCACTCTCGCGCAGGCGCTCCACGCCGCGGCGATTGGCGCCCCCTTCATTCCCACGCGCTCGGTGTTGGGGACCGACCTCATCCCACGGAACCCCTGGCTCGAGCCGATCGACGATCCGCTCGGCAGCGGGCCATTGCTCGCGGTGAAGCCGCTCCATCCCGACGTGACGATCGTCCACGTGCAGCGCTCGGACCCGCACGGGAACGCGCAGATGTGGGGAAGCCTCGGCATCACGCTGGACGCGGCGCGCGCCGCGCGAGCGGTGATCGTGACGGCGGAGGAGATCGTGACGCCCGAGCAGATTCGTCGCGACCCCAACCGCGTGGTCATTCCAGGGCTCGTCGTCGCCGCTGTGTGCGAGGCGCGGTGGGGTGCGCATCCATCGCCCGTGCAGGGTTATTACCGGCGCGATCACGAGGCGTACTCGGACTACCACGCCCGCACGAAGACCGAGGAGGGCTATGCCGCCTGGCGCCGCGAGTGGGTGGACGGCGTGCGCGACCTCGCCGGCTATCTCGCTCGTCTCGGGAACGAGCGCGTGGCTTCGCTCATTCCGCTCGAGCACCACTACGCGGAGCCGGTGGACTATGGGTACTGACGGCGCGCGACTTGCCCCGGGGCAAGTTGTCGAACCCGTGGTGCGCCAGCTTCCTCCCGAGTGGACGCCGCTCCGGGCGCTCGAGGTCGTCGGGTCGCGTCCCTACACGCTGTTCTTCGAGAGCGGCGGGACTCCCGGCGAGGCGAGCGAGTGGACACTCCTTGCGTTCGACCCGCTCTACCGGCTGGTGCTTCGCGACGGACGCCTTCGACGGGCGGATGCCGGCGGTACCGATCGGGTGCTCGACGGTCACCCGCTCGCCGCGCTCGCGGATGCATGGCCGGCGCGGGTCCAGGGGGAGGGCCCGGCGGCGGACGTCCCCTTCATCTCCGGCCTCGCCGGCTATCTCTCCTACGACCTCAAGGATTGGATCGAGCGCTACCCATCGCGTGCGGCGCGCGACCTCGACTTCCCGGACCTGTCGCTCCGATTCCACGATGTGGTGTGGGCATGGAAGCGCAGCACCGGTGAGGGGTGGGTGATATCGACCGGGTTGGTGGGAGACGATGGCGACCGTCGGGCCGCCACGACCCGCGCGTCGCGCGCGACCACCCGTCTCGCCGAGCAGTGGAGTCTGTTCGAGAAGGAGATGGATCGCCACCGGGAGCTCGCCCCCGTTCCGGCCGTGACGCCCCAGGTCACGTCGACGTTCAGCCGGGCGGGCTACGAGTCCATGGTCGCGCGTGCGCTCGAACACATCGCGGCCGGGGACATCTACCAGGTGAACCTGGCGCAGCGCTTCCGCGTGGAGCCGGTGCCGCCGGCGCTGGACGTCTACCGCGCGCTTCGCGCGGTCGCCCCCGCGCCCTTCCTCGCCTTCGCGTCGCTTCCGGACGGCGGCATTGCCAGCTCGTCGCCGGAGCGCTTCTTCCGGGTCCACGGGCGCACGATCGAAACCTGGCCGATCAAGGGCACGCGTCCGCGCGGTCGGACCCCGGAAGAGGATGCACGGTTCCTCGCCGGCCTTCGCGCGAGCGCCAAGGACCGGGCCGAGAACGTGATGATCGTGGATCTGGAGCGAAACGACCTCGGTCGTGTCTGCGAGACCGGCTCGGTCCACGTTCCGGCGCTCTGCGACGTCGTGTCGCACTCGAACGTGCATCACCTCGAATCGCGGATCGAAGGCACATTGCGCGAGGATGTCGGGCCCGTGGACGTGTTGCGCGCTCTCGTGCCGGGAGGCTCCATCACGGGAGCGCCCAAGATCCGGGCGGTCGAGATCATCGACGAGCTGGAGCCGGTCAGGCGTGCCGTCTACACGGGTGCGCTCGGATACTGGGACGTTCGCGGCGGCTGCGACTGGAACATCGCGATCCGCACGATCTCGATCGTGAACGGCGTCGCGTACTTCCACGCGGGCGGAGGCGTGGTCGCCGACTCGACGCCTTCCGGCGAATACGAGGAGACGCTCGTCAAGGCGAGCGGCATGATGCGAGCCCTGGGCGTCGACGCCCACGCTCTGGACGCATCGCTCGCGGCCCATCCATGAAGGCCGCTGTCGTCGACGTGCAAGCGCCCGTCGCGGCCTCTCCGCTCCACCTGCGCGACGTTCCCGATCCCGAGCCGGGTCCCGGTGAGATCCGTGTCCGCGTCCTCGCGTGCGGCGTCTGCCGCACCGACCTTCACGTGATCGAAGGCGACCTTCCGCCGCACAAGCTCCCGATCATCCCCGGGCATCAGGTCGTCGGGACCGTGGACCGCCTCGGACCGGGGGCCACGCGGTTCAAGCACGGCGACCGGATCGGCATCGCATGGCTCCGTCACACGGACGGCACCTGCAAGTACTGCCGATCGGCGCGCGAGAACCTCTGCGAATCCCAGCGCTTCACCGGTTACGACGCGGACGGAGGCTACGCGGAGTACGCGGTCGTGCCCGAAGCGTTTGCGTACGCGATTCCATCCGATTTCGGCGACGCAGAGGCGACGCCGCTCCTCTGCGCCGGAATCATCGGCTATCGCGCGCTCGAGCGGAGCGAGACGCCACATGGTGGGAAGCTCGGAATCTGGGGCTTCGGCTCGAGCGCCCACATCACGATCCAGGTCGCGCTCGCGCGGGGATGCGAGGTCTTCGTGGCCACCCGTGGCGAGAAGCATCAAGCCCTCGCGCGGGAGCTGGGCGCCGCATGGGTGGGCGGCGCCGCCGACCCGCTTCCCGTGAAGGTGGACGGCGGAATCCTCTTCGCCCCCGCTGGAGAGCTCGTGCCCGTGGCCCTTCGCTCGATCGAGAAGGGAGGGACGCTCGCCGTGGCCGGGATCTGGCTCAGCGACATTCCGCCGCTCCAGTACGAGCGGGAGCTCTTCTACGAGCGGAATTTACGGAGCGTGACGGCGAATACGAGGAAGGATGGAGAAGCGATGCTCGCGGAGGCGGCAGCCGTGAGGCTGCGCCCCCGCGTCACCGAATTCCCGCTCGCCGAGGCCAACCGGGTCTTGCAGCTCGCCCGGGAGGACCGCTTGAGCGGTACGGCCGTGCTCCGTCCCTAGATCCCAGCGTCGAGGACGAGGACCAGGGCGCCGTTCGAGATGTCGAAGTCATACGTGCCCGACGACCCGATCGCGTAGAGCGAGAAGTCGCCGTCCCCGTCCTTGGCTTCCTTCAAGAGCGCGTCCTTGCCGGCCTTGGTGAAGAGAGCGGCCGATTCGTTCCAGTCGATCTGCACCATCTGGTTCGAGCCAATGTGGAACTGGCCCCAGATCTTGACCGCGGTCGCATCTCCCATGAGCTGCGCTTCCGTCGTGTGCGCCGTGATATTCGGCGTGAACCACACCTCGACATCGAGCGGCGATATGCTGTTGTTCTTGATCTTGCCGAGGAGCGCGAGATCGGAGAGGTTCTTGATGTCATCCTTATGGTCGTTGTACTCCTCTTCCTCCGACAGCCTGACGGGCATCCCCACGAACCCAGTGCTCGTGACGTTGCCGTCGTCCAGATCGAAATTGATCTGGATCTGACCGGAAGTGAAGATGCAGCCCGAGGCGAGAATTCCAATCCCCAGGCCGAGGATCAGCCAACGCAGTGATTTCATCGTTTCTGCCTCCTGACTAGGGTTGGAAGTTGTACTGAAGGCCCGCGGTGACGTCGCCGAACTTGCGCGACGTGTCGTCGGTGACCATGAGGTCGAGCTGACTCCGGACATGGACCGAGATCTTCTCGTTCACCGAGAAGCCCATCCCGAGTCCGAAATTCCACGTAAACTTGCTCAGCTCTTCATCGGTCCGCTCGAGCTTGGTGCTTCCGATGCCGACGTACGGATAGAACTTGAATCCCGTCGCCAGGGTGTTCGCGAAAAGGAAATTCGCTCCGATCGCCTTTCGATCCCAGCCCTCGCGTGAATACGAGAGGCCGTTGAACGTCTCGGTGCGATCGTCATAGGACGACTGGGTGTAGTACGGCTCGATCGTAGCGACCGGGATGACCTTGATCGGGACGCGGACACCCCATTCGCCGCCCGATTCGCCGAGCGCGTCACCTGGGCTGAACGAGCTGGCGTCCACGTCTTGGAGGACAGGAGCGCTGAGGCCGTAGAAGGCCCCCACGCCGACACGCAACTCCTCCGTCGCCATCGCCGAGCTCGCTCCGAGGAGAGCGGCCGCCGCGGCGAGCGCGAGCCAACGCTTCATGATTCCCCCTTATGTGCGGTGGATGCCGCGGTCGCTCCGGCGGGTCTCCGTCCATGCTCTCTCTGGCCGGGGATACGGCGGGGGCAATGTACCATGGGGACTCCTCCGGCACCATCGCCAGGGCATAGGAATCGGATGGACCGAACGTCCTATCCGGCAGTGTGCCGGGAGGTGATCAGGCCGGCTCCGCGTCGGCCATGCGGTACCCGACCCCAGGCTCCGTCATGAGGACGGTCGGCCGGCTCGGGTCCGCCTCGAGCTTCTGGCGTAGCTGCGCCATGTAGACGCGCAAGTAGTGCCGCTGATCCGTGCTGAAGGGACCCCAGACCTCCCGCAGCAGGAACTCATGGGTGAGGACACGCCCCGCGTGTCTGGCCAGTGTGGCGAGGAGGCGGTACTCGATGGGGGTGAGCTGAACGGCGGCGCCATGCACGGATACGCGACGGCGCCCCATGTCGACCCGGAGGCTTCCCGACTCGATGACCTCCGCGCCTTCGCTAGCATCCGACTTCGCCCGGTGGCGTCGAGCGGCGCGAACCCGGGCGAGAAGCTCGAGAACCGAGAACGGCTTGGTCACGTAGTCGTCGGCACCGCCGTCGAGCGCATCGACCTTCTCGCGCTCCTTCCCGCGCGCCGTGAGCACGATGATCGGGACCGTGGACCACTCCCTGATCCTTCGCATGACCGCGAGCCCGTCCATGTCGGGAAGCCCGAGATCGAGAAGGATGATCTCGGGAGCGCGGGTCGCCGCGTGAGCGATCCCTTCGTTTCCGGTGGGTGCTTCGATGCAGGAAAAGCCTTGGCTCTCCAGAGCAGCTCGAAGGAATCGGCGGATCCCCGCCTCGTCCTCGATGAGGAGGGCCACGGGCGGAACGCTGGCGGGCTCGCTCATGGTTGCGAATCGCGCATGCCGGCCACAGCTTCCGAATCGATCGTCGGCGGATTTCCCTGGACCGGCAGGTGAACGGTGAAGACGGCGCCGCCGCCCGCTCGATTCGCCGCCTCGATCGTGCCGCCGTGTGCCTCCACGATTCCCCGGCAGATCGCGAGCCCGAGTCCGGCGCCCGCGCTGGAAGCACCGCGGCCCCTGTAGAACTTGTCGAACACACGGCCTGCTTCTTCTTCGTCGGAAAGACCTCTTCCGAAGTCTTGCACCTCGAGCCGGAGCTCGCTGTCCTCCATCCGCCCATGGATGAGGATGGGCTCGTCGTTGCCCGAGTGCTTGATCGCGTTGTCGACGAGATTACGTACGACTTGCTCGAAGAGGATGTCGTCCATCGGAATCAGGGGCATCTCCGTGAGGGACACCTGAACCGTCCGTCCTTTGATCTCCGGTCCGAGCCGCGTCAGAGCGGCGCCGACGACTTCTTCGAGCGAATGCCACTCTTTGTGAACGCTCAGGGTGCCGGATTCGAGCCGCGTCATGTCGAGAAGGTTGCCGATCAACCGATTGAGCCGCTGCGCTTCCTCCGCGATCGTCTCCGCGAGCTCGCGACGCGTGTCGGCACCCATCGCGCCGATCTCGTGGCTCTCGTCGCGAAGGGTCGTTGCCGCTCCTGTGATCGCGGCCAGCGGTGTGCGCAGGTCGTGCGAGACACTGCTCAGCACCGCGTTTCGGGCCCGCTCGGCCTCGACCTCGGCCTGGATGTGACGTGCCCTGTCCGCCAGGTGGCAGCGCTCCAGGGCGAGCCCGATGAGGCTGGAGAAGGCGCGAACCAGCTCCAGGCGCTCGGGCTCGAACGGCTCGCGAGGTCTCATCGACAGAACCGCCCTCACGTTCGTGCCCACGACCAGCGGCATGTGGAGCACGCGGCCTTCACTCGCTCCCGCGGTCGCGAGACCAGCAGGCCTTCCGGAACGAAGGGCCCAGCGCACCGCCTCGTTCTCGGCCTCGGCTTCGAGAATGGAAGGATCGCCCGCCGGGAATTGAACTACGCCACCGTCCGCCATCACCGAGGCCAGAGCCCGGACGCCGAGCACGTCCTCGATGTGGCGAAGGGCGGTCGCGAGCACGTCGTCGGCTCCGCTCTGCAAGGCGATGTCATGGCTCAGACGGTAAAGGGCTCCAATCCGGCGCTCGCGGATCAGCGCGCGCTCACGCTGTTCCCTGAGGCGTGCCGTCAACGTGCCCGTGATCACGGCGACGATGAGCATCACCGCGAACGTGACGAGGTATCTCGCGTCGGAGACCCGGAACGTGAAATGGGGCGGAACGAAGAGGAAATCGAACGTCGAGACGCCCAGGATGGCGGCGGTGATGGCGGGCCCGAGCCCGAACGAGATCGCCACGATCACGACGCCGAGAAGGTAGAGCATGGTCAAATCGGAGGATTCGACGCTTCGCCGGATGAGCAGGGCGAGGGCCGTGACGCCCGCTATGACCAGGACCGAGCCGGTGTACCTTCTGGCCGTCCTCGACGACATTCTGGAATTATACAGCGCAGAAGCTTCGAAAGGGCTCCCCGCCCACGGTCTTGATGAAATCTTGATACCTCCGAGGGCCCTCCCTACAACCTCTTGATGTGGTCTTGTCTTCTAATGACGAGATGCGCGCTGAGATCCAGGGAGCACCCGAGGGCGTGCTCTCGAGGGTTCGCCGTGTCCTGATCGGCGGCCCCAAGAACCTGCTCGACCCCAGAATCCACCAGCACCTGGCTTTGATCGCGTTCTTCGCCTGGGTCGGCCTCGGATCCGACGGCCTCTCATCTTCTTCATACGGTCCCGAGGAGATCTTCCGGCAGCTCGGCGCGTACCGCGATCTGGCCCTCTATCTCGCGATTGCGGTCGCGGGAACCGTCTTCCTCATTTCCGCTTCGTATAGCCAGATCATCGAGCAGTTCCCCTCCGGCGGCGGCGGATACCTCGTTTCAACCAAACTTCTCGGCTCCGTTCCGGGCGTGGTGTCCGGATCGGCGTTGGTGATCGATTACGTGCTCACCATCGCCATTTCCGTGGCCGCTGGGTGCGACGCGATCTTCTCTCTGCTGACACCGAACCTTGCCTGGCTCAAGCTGCCCTCGGAGTTTGGCATTCTGGGGATGCTGATGCTTCTCAACCTCCGGGGCGTCAAGGAGTCGGTCTACGTCCTGACCCCGATCTTCATCACGTTCCTCATCACGCATGCGGGACTCATCGTCTTCGGTCTGGCGCGCCACGCGGGGTCGGCTCTTCCTATCGTCCATGAAACCGTGGCACAGACTCGGGGAGCCGTCTCCGAGCTCGGCTTCTTGGGCCTCGCTCTCGTCCTGCTCCGGGCCTTTTCTCTAGGTGGCGGGACCTTCACCGGCATCGAGGCGGTCAGCAACGGAATCGGCATCCTGCGCGAGCCCCGCGTCCACAACGGCAAGCGGACCATGCTCTACATGGCCACCTCGCTTGCGTTCACGGCCGGAGGCATCCTTCTCTGCTACCTGTTGAACGAGACCCGCTTCGAGCCTGGCAGGACCCTCAATGCCTCTCTATGGAATCAGCTCGCGGGATCCTGGCACCTGGGAACGTTGGACATTGGACCAGTCATCATCGCGATCACGCTCATCTCGGAAGGCGCGCTTCTCTTTGTAGCCGCGCAGACCGGATTCGTCGACGGGCCGCGGACGCTCGCCGCCATGGCCGTGGACAACTGGGTGCCCCGTCGATTCAAGAACCTGTCCGATCGGCTCGTCACGCAGAACGGCGTGCTATCGATGGGGATCGCGGCGGGGATCGTCCTGGCCTACACGCGAGGCTCGGTTGGACTCCTCGTCGTCATGTACTCCATCAACGTCTTCTTGACGTTCACGTTGAGTCAGGCAGGAATGGCCCTTCATTGGCTCCAGGAGCGCCACCGGGAGCGCCACTGGCGCCGGCGCTTCCTGGTTTCTTCCCTAGGCGCGCTCGTGACCGCGACGATCCTCACGATCATGGCGACCCTCAAGTTTCTTGAAGGGGGATGGGTGACCATGTTGGCGACGGCGGGACTGATTGCCATCTGCTTCGCCGTCCGGAAGCATTACGAAAACGTGCGCACTCATCTCCGAAGCCTGGACGATGCGCTCATGGAGCTGCCTCTTCCTCCCGTTTCCAGCGTCCCCACGCGTGCTCCGAACGCACCGACTGGCGTCGTGCTGGTCGAGTCCTATTCGGGCCTCGGCATCCATACGTTTCTCTGGATCCATCGGCTCTTTCCGAAGAACTACCGAAACTTCGTCTTCGTGTCCGTCGGGCTGGTCGATTCCGCCCAGTTCAAGGGCGTTGGGGAGCTCGGAGCGTTGGAGGAGCGCGTCCGATCCGACCTCGAGAAGTACGTCCATCTGGCGAGGCGATTGGGGTTCTACGCCGAGTACCGCTACGCCCTGGGGACGGACGCGGCCCAGGAGCTGGAGAGTATTTGCAGGTCGCTTGGGGCAGAGTTCCCGATGCTGACGATATTCGCGGGACGCCTCGTATTTCAGCGCGAGACGCTGGTCACGCGGTCGCTACACGACCAGACCGCGTCGACGCTCCAGCGGCGCCTTCTGTTCGATGGGATGCCCGTCATCGTCCTGCCGGTGCGCGTCTGGGATGTGGCGCAGACGATGAACGCCCGGCCCTTGGCCGAGCCGGCTTGAAACCCGTCGTCACGTCCCGGTCCAGAACCCCTCGGGGTCGATCCGGCGCAAGGCTCCTGTCTCCTCGTCGGAGAAGGGTCTCGTGAGGCCCACCGGCTGCGCGATGCGCGGGTCCCAGCTCATCCGTGTGAAGACGTGGTCCACCGTCACGCCCTCGAACATCTCCGCGAGGTAGAGCTCCTCGAGCGTCGCGTCCATGCGGAAAACCGCGTGCGTGGTCACGATGGCGCTCGGTCCCGCGTCGGGAAGCCCGACGCGTCCACGCCATCCGGGCCCGTCCCCCCGTCCCGCCGATGTGCGGAATCGAACCTTCTCGACAAGCCGTCGCTTCTCTTGCGGTACCAGAATCACGCTACGCCGGGCGAGGGCGAGGATGTCCGCGGCGCCTCCGCTTCCCGGAAGCCGCACAGGGCGGCCGGCTTCGTCCGCCACCTCCGTCGAGTTCAGATTTCCGTGGCGATCCACCTCGGCCGCGCCAAGCAGGCCGAGATCCACGCGCCCCGCCTGCATCATTCCCATCACGTCGAGTGTGGATGAGGCGAGCGTGGCATCTAGGATGTTGGGCGGATCGCCCATGGTGAACAGAAGCTCGCGCGCCGCCTTCTCGCGCACGAGCCCATTCTCGTACAAGGCGACCGCGTTGGGCGCGTGCGTCGCCTTGGCTACCAGATAGGCGAGAAGGGGGAGCCGCGTTCCGACGAACACGGTCTCCCCCTCTTTGATTTCCCGCGCCGCGCGAAGCACCATCCGCTCGCGTGGCGTGACCACCGCGGTCGGCACGCCGCGCGTGCTTACTTGCCGGTGAACTTCGCCGGACGCTTCTCCACGTACGCCGTGAGCCCTTCCTTGGCGTCGTCGCTCTGGAAGAGCTGCTGCTGGAGCTCGCGCTCGATCGCGAGAGCCTCGCTGAACGACACCTCGAGCCCCGACTGCACGGAGCGCTTGATGCGGCCGACCGCCTTCGAAGCCTTGCCGGGCGGGACGAACTGCTTCGCGTACTCCATCACCTTGGCGTCGAACCCTTCGGCGTCGTACACGTGGTTCACGAGACCCCAGCCGAGCGCGTCCTCGAACGAGAACGTGGCGCCGGTCGTCATCATCTCGATGGAGCGCGATTTGCCGACGAGACGCGCGAGCCGCTGCGTGCCGCCCGTGCCCGGGAGCACGCCGAGCGACACCTCGGGGAGCCCGATCTTGCCCGCGTTCTTCTTCGCGATCCGGATGTCCGCGGCCATCGCGATCTCCAGCCCGCCGCCCACGCAGTGGCCGTTCAGCGCGGCGATCACGAGCTTCGGTGTCTGCTCGAGGCGGTTGAGCGTCTCGTTCGCGTGGAGGCAGAAGAAGTATTTGAAGTAGGGGTTCACCGTCTGGAGCATCTTGATGTTGGCGCCCGCGCAGAAGAACTTCTCGCCCGCCCCGCGGATCAGGATCACGTGCACGCTCTCGTCGAACCGCGCCTTCAAGATCGCTTCGTCGATGTCGCGCATCATCTCGTACGTGTACGTGTTGGCCGGCGGATCGTTCAGCTCGAGAATGGCGATGCCGTTCTCGACCTTGTAGCTGCAGAGGCTGCCGGCCGGGGGAGCCATGGTTTCAGGCGTCACGGAAGAACCCTCCTGTCTCGTTTTCTTCGGGGTCGGATTCAACGCCCCTCGTATCGGGGCTCGCGTTTCTCGAGGAAGGCCGTGATCCCCTCGCGGGCATCCCGGGTGTTCCAGCAGCGCTTCTGGGCCACCAATTCACGGTCCAGAGCCTGGTCGAGAGTATAGCCGAGGGAAGCGCGGACGGACCGCTTGATTTCGGCGAGGGCGACAGCCGGTCCGTCGGCCAGCCGGGCCGCGAAATCGATGGTTTTCGGGAGGAGATCGGCCTCGGGAAATACGCGCGTGACGATGCCGATCCGCAGAGCCTCGGCGGCGTCGATGAGATCCCCGGTCCACATGAGCTCGAGCGCCCGGGCCTGCCCCACGAGGCGGGGAAGCGCGTGAACCGAGCCCCAATCGGGGTGGAGACCGATGCGCACGAATGCCTGTCCGAAGCGCGCCCGCTCCGACGCCCACCGGACGTCGCACACGAGCGCGAGACTCATACCGCCGCCTGCGGCCGCGCCGTTCACCGCGGCGATCACGGGCTTCGCGCACGACTCGATCGCGCGTACGACGCCGGGACCGCCGCCGACCAGAGGCTCGAAGTCCTCGTAGCGGCCGCCCCGGTCGAACACGGACTTCATGAACGCGATGTCGCCGCCGGAGCAGAACGCGCGGCCCGCGCCGGTGATCACGATGGCGCCGATGCCGGGGTCTTCGGCCGCGCGCTGGATCTCATGCGCGAGTGCCTGGCCGAGCGGCGGGTCGAGGGCGTTGAGTGCGTCGGGGCGATTCAGGGTGAGCAGGGCGACGCGCCCCTGAAGCTCGACGAGGAGAGAGCTCATGCCGGGGAGACTACTCGATCGCCTCGATCCGGGCCACTT
>Ga0111539_10004797_pt1 | contig 17637 bp, 16 predicted proteins | sample RhiMethybrSRZTD1_FD_79667 | JGI IMG/M metagenome (GOLD analysis project Ga0111539, IMG submission 79667) | Populus rhizosphere microbial communities from Tennessee, USA - Rhizosphere MetaG P. TD hybrid SRZTD1 (version 2) (version 2) | ecosystem: Host-associated > Plants > Roots > Rhizosphere >... | reverse complement strand
GATCCCCGGAATGGGCCACGACCTGCCGAAGGAGCTGTGGCCGACCTTCGTGGACGCGATCGTTGGGAACGCGGCGCGAGCCGCGGAGCGCTCGGCCGCGCCGGCTTGAACGGCGAACGGCGAACAGCGAACGACGAACGACGAACGACGGCATTGAAGGGGGGTCCTTGCCGGATTGTGCACCTATACGGTGCATAAGACGGCAAGCACCCTCCGGTGCGGCCCGTCCCTAGCCCACTCGGTGCTCCCCCGCCAGACTCTCCGCGAGATCCAGGGTCTCCGCGTCGACCGAATCCTCGACCAGGTCGTACTCCCGTGCGTATTCGGTGACAATCGCGTCGCGGACTGTGTCCCAGCCGGCGCTCGGCACCTCGGTGCGGACGGAGCCGCTGGCGCTCGGGTCCCACGTCAGACCCAGCGCCGCGTAGACCGGCTCCAGCACCGCGTTGATGCGGTCCTCGCCCTCGACCACCAGCACCACGCCCGTGTGGGATCCGCCGCCCACGACGCGCTGGCCGATCCCCGCGATCTTCACCGCCCCGCGGGCGTTCACGCTGTAGCGGCCGGGGCAGTACTCGCCGGCCACCTCGCCCGCGCGGGCGTCCACGCCGAGCTCCCGGAGCGCCCGCGCCAGCCGGTCGGCCGTATGGCGGAAGCGGTCGTGTATGCCCGCACGCGGCTCCTCGTCGGGCACGGCGTGACCGATCTCCATGGTGCCGTCGTGAAAGACGGCGGCGCGGCCGCCGGCGAGTCGCAGCGTCGCCTCGAAGCCGTGCTCCCGGGCGGCGCGGACCGCCTCCTCGTAGCCCTCCGCGACAGCGTCGCGCTTGGCGAACGCCACCGTCGTGCCGGGATGGGCGAACCTCAGCGTCTCGGGAAGCTCTCCGGCCGCCACCCGGAACATCAGCGCGCGCGACACGGCCGCGTCGAGCGCGGGGTCGTCAGAGAAGGAATCGGTGAGAAGGCGAAGGCGGCGCAGCGGTGAAAGCCTAGGCCGCCAGCCCCTCGTCCGGCTCCAGCGCCCAATCCCGGGAGGAGAGCGCGCGGTCCTTGCCGGTGAGCTTCGCGCCGCGCAGGCAGGAGTCGGCGGCGGCGATCAGGTCGTCCACCGTCTGTGCGTCGTCGGGATGCGTCACCCACCCCACGCTGGCGGTGACGCGCACGTCGTCGTGGTTCAGGTCACGAAGCGCCGCCAGCACCGAGTCGGCCAGTGCGCGCATGGTCTCCTGGCTCGCGTCGGGCGCGAGCACCGCGAACTCGTCGCCGCCCAGGCGTGCCACGACGTCCCCCTGGCGCACCGCGCCGATCAGCCTCGCCGCGGTCTCGCGCAGCACCGCGTCCCCGGCCGGGTAGCCGTGAGCCGTGTTCACGTCCTTGAAACCGTCGAGGTCGATCAGCACGAGGCCGGTCGCGGAGCCGCGCTCCGTCTCCGCCGTCAGCCAGTCGATCAGCGCGCGGCGGTTGGGCAGCTCGGTCAGGGGATCGAGGAGCGCCAGCGCCTCGGCGCGCTCGCGCAGTTCCACGAGCAGCTCCTTGCCCTTGATGACGAGCAGTCCAAGGATCAGGTAGGCCAGGCACACGATGATCACCTCGCCGATGTAGCCGTCGGCGATCGCGTTCCCGTCGTAGAGGAGCGGCAGGAGCGCGACCGGGATGCAGCCGAGCACGTAGGGAACCGCCTCGTGCCGGCGGTAGAAGTACGCCGCGTACACCACGACGAAGAAGAGGTACAGCCGCCCCGGGGAGTCGGCGCCGCCGGTGGCGGCGGTTACCCCGGCGATGATGAACAGCGACCCGACGGCGGGCGCGTGCCAGAACCACGCGCCGTGGCGCTCCGGACGCGCGAGCGTCACGCAGAAGAGGCCCCACGCCACGCACACCGCGGCCAGCGCGACGACCCAGTCGCGATGGCCGTGCTCGACCCCAGGGAGAAGCAGCATCCCGAGCGCGGTTACCCCGGCGGTCAGGAACAGGACGCCCGCCAGCTTGCCGGCCAGCCCGCGCTCCTCCAGCACTGTATGGGTCCCTGCGCCCACCGGCCGTCTCCAGTCCGTGATTCCCCTCGTGGGGCGTTATCGGCAGGTCAGGAGGGCGTCAGTAGCCCAATGCGAACTTGGCTTCCTCGCTCATCATGTCCGGTGTCCAGGCGGGCGAGAAGGTCATTCGAGGGTGCACGGCGTTCACTCCATCGAGCTCCAGGACGAACTCCTCCATCTGCTCCGCGACCTGTGGGCCGATCGGGCAGCCGGGCGAGGTGAGCGTGAAGGCGATGTGCACGTCGCCGCCGTCGACCTCGACCTCGTAGATGAGGCCGAGCTCTACGAAATCGAGCCCCAGCTCGGGGTCGATCACGTTCGTTAGCGCCTCCTGGACGTCGTCCGCTGTCACCGTTGACATGGTCTGAGGATAGTAGGGTCAGCGCGTGCCTCTGTGGGCCCTCGCAGTCCTGTTTTTGCTCGTCCCCTTCGCCGAGCTGTACGTCATCTACAAGATCGGCGACGCGATCGGATACTGGTGGGTCTTCGTGATCCTGGCGGCGGATTCCCTCCTGGGCGCCTACCTCCTGCGAGCTCAGGGCAGGGCGGTGTGGAGGCGTTTCAATCTAACTCTGAGTGAGGGCCGGGTGCCTCACCGCGAGGTCATCGATGGCGTCCTCGTGATCTTCGGCGGCGCGTTTCTGATCACTCCAGGGTTCATTTCGGACATCCTCGGCGTGCTCTTGCTCCTGCCGCCCACTCGCTCTGTGATCCGCCGCATCGTGGTGCGGCGCCTGGGCCGCCGGGTCACGGTGGCCGCGCCGGGGCGCCCGCGCGACTACGACGTCGAGGGCAGCGCGCGCGAGTACGACGATTCTCCCCACCCCAGGCTGGAGCGGTGAGCGAGCCGGCGCTCGCGCTGTCCTTCTTCGACGCCGCTCACGACATCCACGGGTCGGTGCGGTCGGGCATGTCGATCCTGTTCGAGGGACGGAAGCCCACCGCTCTCCCCGAGGGGCCGGAGGTCGAGTCCACCGCCGGCGGCTGGCGCGCGGTGCTCGGGGACACGCTGTCGCTGGAGTTCGAGCGCGTGTCGCCGCCCGCGGACCTCGGCGGCGTTCGCGCCCACGTGGCCCGCGTGCGCGGTGAGGCCGCCGGGCGGCAGGTGGACGGGCTCGGCACCGTCTCCGAGACCGAGGTGCCACCGCGGTGGGACGAGCTCGACGCGGTGCGCGGCATCACGGCGCTGGTGGACGAGCAGCACGCGCTCATGGCGATCGCCCGGCGTCCGCGCGGCGCCGTGGGCCACGGCGACGAGGAGATCGTGGCCAGGCTGGTCGAGGACGACGCCCTCCTCGAGGTCGCGGAGGCCCGCATCTCGACCGTCTACGACGGAGGCGGCCGGCAGCGCAGCGCCGGGCTCGAGCTGTGGGTCCCCGGCGAGGACTATCCGCGCCGCGGCTCGGGCCAGGTGATCGCCGGCTCGTCGCTCGATCTCGACGCGCTCCAGGTGCACGTCGCGATCTTCCGCTGGCGGCTCGACGGCCGCGAGGGCATCGGCTCCTACGAGCTGATGCTGCGCATGGAGCCACCCGCGGCCGCGTGAGGGACGTACTCATAAGCGACTTCGGCGGCGTGCTCACGACGCCGCTCCAGGACGGCTTCCTGGCCTACCAGGACGAGGCGGGCATCTCGCTCGAGGAGCTCGGCACCGCGATGGCGCGCGCGGCGGACGAGCACGGCGACCACCCGCTGTTCATGCTCGAGCGCGGCGAGATCTCGGAGACGGAGTTCTGGGCGCGCCTCGAGCGCCACGTGGGCACCCACTTCGACCTCGACCGCCTGCGCGCGCTGTTCTTCGAGTGCCTCCAGCCGAACACGCCGATGATCGAGTTCGTGCGCGAGCTGCGCGCCGGCGGGATCCGCGCCGCCCTCCTGACCAACAACGTGCGCGAGTGGCAGCCGCTGTGGCGAGGGAAGCTCCCCGAGGTGGACGAGCTGTTCGAGGTGATCGTGGACTCGGCCTTCGTGGGGCTGCGCAAGCCCGACCCCGCCATCTACACGCTCACGCTCGAGCGGCTCGGCGACGTGGCCGCCGAGCGGTGCGTGTTCGTCGACGACATCGACGTGAACTGCGCGACCGCGCGCGATCTGGGCATGACGGCGGTCCGCTTCGAGAGCGCGGACCAGGCCATCCCGGAGATCCGCGCGGCTTTTTCGCCTAATTAGCGAGGTCGCGCCAGATCGGCGCTTGACGGAACAGGACCCCTCGTGTTCTACTGATCCGCAGAGACGCGGACCCAAGCGCCAAGAGCGAAGCCAAGAGGATGTGAGGCTCGCCGCGCAGCCCCGGAGACCTCGGTCACCGGTGGCGCGCTCCTCAAGCGCTAAGTTCGCGTCTCGTTTTTTTTGCGGTGCGCCACATCCGCATCATCTTCTTGGCGTTCTGCGCGTAGAGCTTCGCCTTCGGGATCTTCGGCAGCTCGAGGCCGCCGATCAGCCGGTGCGGGACGAGCGCCCAGCCGCCGTCCTCCTCGACGAGGTCGCCGCGCACCTGGAAGTTCTCCTGCCACTCGAACCGCGGCCCGTGGGCGTGGGCCACGAGGCAGGCGCGCCCGCCGTGCACCGGCACGCCCAGCGCGCCGGCTCCGATCCGAACGCGCTGTGCCGCCCGGTCGACCGAGATCGGCACTCGCACGCTGAAGGGAAAGCCGTCGGGCGCCACGAGCGACAGCACCGCCTCCGGGTACTTCGCGCCCAGCTCGTCCAGGCGCGCGTCCCAGACGGCCGGCCGCCCCGGACCGACGCTGGGCTCGCTCTCCGGCTCCTCGTCGTGACCGGACCGGACCTCCTCCATGTGGGTGTCGAAGAGCTCCGGCTCGCGCTTGACGTCGCCCCCCGGCCACACGTACACCCGCTCCGGGCGCACGTGGACGTAGAGGCGCGTGAAGTAGAAGCTGAACAGGCGCTGGACCGGCTCGGGCGGCAGCAGCTCCTTCGACGCCGGCAGCTTCTCGGCCGACTCGCGCGTGTAGCGGATGCGGTTCGCCTCGAGGTCGCGGTAGTCCACGTCGGCGGTGCCCTGCACAAGCACCTGCGGCGCGGCGTCCATGCCGCAGCCGGTCGGCTCGGAGAACAGCAGCGCCACCTTCGGATTCGCCTCCGCGTCGAGCGCCTTCTTGGGGTAGCCGATCGCGGTGGTCACGTCGATGCACGGGGCGCCGGCCCGGTAGTACGGCGTGAGCGGCCAGGAGATCGGCTGCCCGCGCCTGTCGATCGTCGTGAACTCCGTGGTGATGAAGCGCTCGAAGACCTGCTGGACCTCGGCCGGAAGCGACGCTGTCACGCCGCGGAGCTTACTTCGGCTCCGCGGTGGCGAAGAAGCGGGTCAGCTCCGCGGCGAGCAGCTCGGGCGCGGTGAGGTTCGCGCCGTGCCCCTCGCCCTGGAGGATCCGCTTCTCGGCGCGCGGGAGCGTCGCGGCGTGCGCCTCAACGGACTCCACCGCCCACGCGGGGCTGTCGCTGCCCACGAGCAGGAGCGCGGGCACGCCGAGCTCGCCCAGGCGCCAGTCCTCCATGCGGTGGGCCCGCTCCGCGCGCAGCTCGCGCGGGAGGGTGTGGACGATCTGCCGGCGCGCCTCCCACAGCGGGGTCTGCTGCAGCCGGTCGATGTCGGCGTCCGAGTAGCCGCCGATCTCGCGCAGGAACTCGCGCGTGGGGGCGTCGCGCTCGCCCTGCTCGACCAGCCGCTCCCAGCGCTCGATCGTCTCCTCCGTCGAGAGCCCGCCGCCCATCGCCGGCTCGTACAGCGCCAGCCGCGGAAGCTCCAGCCGAAGCGCCGCTCCGGCTGCCACCAGCCCGCCATACGAGTGGCCAAACAGGAGCGCGCCCTCGCCCGCGTCGCGGACCACCGCCGCGACGTCGTCGCACTCGGACTCGAGCGAGTAACCGGCCGCGTCGGTGGAGTCGCCCCGCCCCCGCCGGTCGATGGCGATGACCGTGAACCGATCCTCGAGGTGCGGCCGCAGCAGGTCGAAGCTCCAGCGCGCCGAGCCGGCCCCGTGGACCGCGACGAGCGGGGGGCCGGAGCCGGTCACCTCGCAGGCGATCCGCACGCCGTCCGGAGCCGTCACATGGCGCAGCACCGGCCGAGCCTAACCGCTGCAACCGGGCCGGCCCCACAGCCCGCGGTGCGCCTCACGCGCCCGGCGGGCGAGCTGCACGAACAGATCCTCGTACTCCACGTTCGGTGGGACTGTCAGCGGTTGCGCATATCCACGCGCCACCAGCATGCGGTTGAGAAAGCGGCCGTCCGCCAGCCAGATGTACGCGAGCGCCCGGCCGTACCGGTCGCGCTCGTCGACCCCCAGCCGGTAGCGCACCTCGCTCCCCAGCGGGAGGGTGCGCCGGGCGAACGCCGAGGCCTCGCGCCCGTAACACTCTGCCTGGCCGAAGACCTCCGGGGTGTCCACCCCGATCAGCCGGACCTTCCCGATGCCCGACAGCCACAGCGTGTCGCCGTCGGTGTACCTGGTCACCCGGGCCGTGGTCAGCTGGCCCCCGGACGCGGAGTCCCCACCCGGCTCAGAGCAGCCGGCGACCGCGACCGCCGCGAGGAGGGCGGCTAGTTGTCCGAGCCGAGCCGGTCCCAGCAATACAGCTCGACCGCCTCGGCGGCGAGCTCCATCAGCCGCTCCTGGGAGAGCCAGGGCAGCACGGTGGTGAGCGCCTGCTCCTCGCTCACGCCGGCCTCGAAGGCGTCCTCGCCCTTGAAGCCGGCCGCGATGCGGAGCGCCTCGCGGCGATGATCGCCGAGCCGTGCGAACGCGCCGAGCAGGAACTCCTTGTTCGCGATCGGCTGGCCCACCTCGAGCGAGGCGTGCCACGCCGCGAGCATCGACAGGTCGTCATCGTCGAGCTCCTCGACCGCCTTCGCGTAGTGGACCTGGAGCTCATCGTCGGGGATCTCGTCGACCCACGCGCGGACGACCTCGCCGAGAAGCTGGCGACGCGCCTCGCGCCCGACGCTCTCCGCAACGACTCTGATCGCTTCCTGCGGCTCGATGAAGCACAGTGGCATGACCGCCAATGTAGGACTAGGTCCCGACGGAAAGACGTGTTGTGAGGCTCTCGTCGTGCACACAGAGCGCGGCCCGGCCCGGACAGTCCGCACAGAGCGAGAAATGCGGCTCGGCGGATGGCTCGAAGCGCCCCTCGACAACGCCCTGCGCGAGCTTCAGGAGCTCGCGCTCGAGCCGCTCGGCGTCGGCGGACTCGTACAGCGCCACGGCCGGCTCGCCCGGCCGCTCCAGGAAGCAGTGCGCCACCTCCGCGACCTCGGCGCCGGCCCTCAGCGCCGCCAGCGCGTAGATCAGCCGCTGGGTCGAGTAGCCGCCGGCCACGAGCTGCTCCGGGTCCGCGTCGCCGAGCGGGTCGCTCTTCCAGTCGACCACCAGCGTGCGCGCTCCCTCCTCGGCGAGCACGTCCACCACGCCGTTGATCAGGAGGCTGCGCCCGCCGGACCCGGGCGGGGTGAGCGTGAACGCGAACGGCAGCTCCGCGCGCACGCGCTCGGCCGCGGCGATCCGCTCGCGCAGCTCGGACCCCGCCACCCGCTCCACCATGCCGCGCAGGTCCGCCACCACATCCGGCGTGGCCTCGACCCCGTGCACGGCCACCGCGGCGGCGACCTCATCGTCGCCCGGCACCGCCGGCCGCGCGAAGTCGAGCCGCTCGAGCAGGCCGTGCACGACCGTGCCGCGCAGGCGCGGCTCGAGCCCCGGAGCCGGCGTCTCCCCGCCGGGGGGCGGCGCATCCACCCGGGGCAGCCGGAGGCTCCGCTCGAGGAAGAACCGGTAGCCGCAGCGGCGGTAGTCCTCGAGCCCGGAATAGCTCAGCCTGCTCACCGCCAGCGCGCGCGGCGCCGGCGGCAGGCCGAGCTCGAGCAGCGGCTGTTCGAAGGAAGGCGCCTCCTCGGTCACGGGCGCGACGGGCGCGCGGTCCGCCGGCGGGAGCACCTCGTCCACGGTCGCCGGCGTGCAGCGTGTCCAGCGGACGACCACGTCGCGGCCCTCGTACTCGTCGTGGCAGGTGCCGGCGGCGCCGTCCTCGGGGAGGCCCGCGCAGAAGCCGCGCCAGATCCATCGCATCGGCTCGCTCAGCTCGGCCGCCTCCGGGCGCTTCGCGAGGTCGGTCGCCCCGCTCAGCACAAGATGCTCCTGCGCGCGCGTGGCGGCCACGTAGAAGATCCGCCTCTCCTCCTCCTCCGCGGCGCGCTTGGCCTGCGCCTTGATCTCCGTGAGCTTCGCGCTGTCCACCGCGCCGCCGCTGAGATCGGCGAGGCGCAGGCCCACGCTTCCGTCGTCGGAGATGCGCAGCTGGCCGTCGTCCTCGCGTCCGTCCTTGCCGAGGTCGGCCACGCACACCACCGGGAACTCGAGGCCCTTGGCACGGTGGACGGTCATCATGCGGACCGCGTCGAGCGCCTCGGCCTCGAGCGGCGCCTCGCCCTCGCGCGCCCGGATCACGTCGCGCTCGGCGACGGCGTCGATGAAGCCACGCAGGTCGCGGCCCTCGTCCGCCTCGAACTCGCGCGCCATGCGCATCAGCTTGCGCACGTTCGCCATGCGGCGCGTCCCGCCGGGGAGCGCGAGCAGGTGCCGGTCGTAGCCGGTGAGAGTGACCGCGCGGTCGATCAGCGTCTCGAGGGAGACCTGTCCGGCGATGCGGCGCTCGCCCTCGAAGCGCTCGACGAAGGTGGCGAGCTTGGACCGGTCCGCCTGAGGCAGAGCCTCCAGAACCTCCGGGGTGGGTTCACGGACCAGACGGAACGGATCCCACCCCAGGCGGCGGGCGTGCACCCCGATCAGGGCGACCGCGTCGAGCGACAGCCCGCCGAGCGGGGATGCCAGCACCGAGTACAGCGCCAGTCCGTCGAGCGGGTTCGCGAGCGCCGCCAGCCACTGGCGCAGGTCGGCCACCTGCTGCTGGCCCCAGTAGCCGCGCCCTCCCACCACGTGCACGGGGATCCCGCGCTCGTCGAGCGCGCGCTCGAAGAAGCCCATCGCGGTGGTGGCGCGGAACAGGAGCACGACGTCGCCGTACGACCACGGCCCCTGACGCGTGAGCTCGTCGACGCGCTTGGCGAGGAGGCGCGCCTCGGCGGCGCGCCACGCGGGCGCTCCGTGGAGCGACTCGCCGAAGAAGTCGCCTCGCTCGTTCAGCTCCTTCCAGGCGTCGCGGGCGCGCTCCACGGCGAGCAGCTCGACGGATGGCCGGGCGCGGGCGGGCACCTCTCGCGCGCCCGGCGCCTCGCGGAGCGGCTCGAACGCCTCCCCCCACGTGCGCGTGAACGCGAGGTCGATCGCGTCGAGGATCTCGCCGCGTGCGCGGAAATTCACGGTGATGCTCTCCGCGCGGCCGTCCGAGCGCGCCTCCTCCCAGTGCTCGCGGAAGACGCTCACGTCTGCGTTCCGGAAGCGGTAGATCGACTGGTTCTCGTCGCCGACCCTGAACAGATTCCCCCGCGACAGGAGCCCGAGCAGCTCGTTCTGCAGCCGGTTCGTGTCCTGGAACTCGTCCACCAGCACGTGCTCGAAGCGCGACGAGTACGCCTCGCGCAGTCCCTCGTCACCCCTGAGGAGATCGCGCGCGACCAGCTCGAGGTCCTCGAAGTCGAGCGCCGCCCGGTCGCGCTTGCCGCGCTCGAAGCGCTCGCCGTACAGCTCGAGCAGCACGCGCAGCATGGTGTGGTCACGGTGCTCGCGCCCCGCCACCTCGTAGGCGTTGTGCGCCGCGTGCGCGTCGCGGTACTCCGCGCAGGTGTCCGTGCATAGCGCCTTCGCGTTGCTGCGCGGCATCGGCTCGCGCTCCTCGATGGCGGCGATCGCCTTCTCCACGCTCTTCCCGCTGGCCGCCACGGCCAGCTCCGCCAGCGCCGCGCGGGCGGCGTCCTCGAGCCGGTCGGCCTCCCCCGCCGGGACGGGCGGGCGCGTCTCCTCGAGCCGCGGGTGCCGCTCGCCGCGGCTGCGCAGGTGCGAGTACGCGGTGCGCACCATGTCCCGCAGGCGGTCGGGAGAGTACGCGGCAACCATCTCGATGCGGTCGGGGTCCTCTCCCATGAACGCCTCGAGGGCGCCGTCGAACGCGTCTGTCGCGATCCGGTCCGCCTCGACCTCGTCGAGCACGCGGAAGGCGGGGTCGATCCCCGCGCTCAGCGCGTGTGCTCGCAGGATGCGGGCGCACAGGCCGTGGATCGTGGACACCCACGCGCTCTCGGCGGCACGGGCGTCCTCGCGGCGCCCGAGCTCGATGAAGCGCCGTCGCACCCGGCTCTTCATCTCGGCCGCGGCCTTCTCGGTGAAGGTGATCGCCAGCACCTGATCGACCTCGGTGCCGTCCTCGACGACCGCCTGCACGAAGCGCTCCACCAGCACGGTGGTCTTGCCGGTGCCGGCCCCGGCCCTCACCAGCAGGGAGCCGTCGCGGCGCTCGACGGCCCGGCGCTGCTCCGGGGTCAGCTCCCTCACCGCTCGCTCCTGCACACCGACGGGTACTTGCAGCCGCCGTTCCAGTCGCACCGGTCCGGGCAGGCGCGCAGCTCGCCGGCGCGCATCTGCTCGTCGGTCTCGCGGATCCGCCCGAGCGCCCAGTCGAGCTTCTCCTGGAACTCGTCCGGGGGGAGGCGGTCGCCGTCGAACCAGCGCTCGCCCAGCTCGTCCACGTCGCTCGCCACCATGCCGCGCGGGCGCGGGTCCTTGTTGCCGAGCGCGACGTAGACGCCGCCGGCCGCGCGGAGGCCGAGCAGCTTCTCCACCACGAGCATGTAGAGCGCGGCCTGGAAGCGGTTCTCGGGCTCCCAGCTCGCCACCTTGTAGCGGTCCACTCGCTTGCCGGTCTTGTAGTCGATCACGAGCGCCATGCCGTCGCACTCGTCCACACGGTCGATCCGGCCGCGCACCCGCAGGCCGCCGTCGAGCTCGACCGGCTCCGACTCGCCCATGCCGAAGTCCCGCTCGAGCTCGACCGGCTCGAACCGGCTGTCCGAGTCGGCCTCCGAGCGGAGGAAGCGCAGCAGGTCGAACTCGAGCCGGCGCGCCGCGGCGCGCACGCGCGTCTGCTTCGGCGACAGCCGGAACGACGAGCTCTGGTCGCGCAGCTCCTCGATCAGGATCCGCTCGGCGTCCGCGAGATTGCCGTGGGTCACGCGGCGACCCCCGGTCTCCTCGGCCAGCCGCTCGTAGGTGCGCCGGAGCACCTCGTGGGCGTACGAGCCACGCACCATCGCCTCGGGATCCGGCATGAGCTCCTCCGGCCTCAGCAGGTTCTCGACCAGCCACTTGACCGGGCAGTCGGCGAAGTTCTCGAGCGCGCGGGCGGCCACGGCATCGCGGCGGGACAGCTCGTCGAGCAGCGGCTCGGAGCTGAGCGGGACGGTGCCCGGCACCGGGCGCCGGGGCCCGGTGGCCGCGTGCGCGCGGTCCCACTCGGCGGCGGTGGGAGCGTCCTCGGGCCTCCAGGTGACCTCGGACAGCGAGCGCGTGCGGCGCTCGGGACCGTCGGCGAGCAGCTCGCGCACGTCGTCCACGAAGTACGACTCGGTCTGCGGGTTGCCCTCCTCGTCGCTCGAGCGGGAGCTGAGCACGAGCAGCCGCTCGGCGCGCGAGGCGCAGACGTAGAACAGGTACCGCTCGCGGTCGAGCCGGTCCTCGCGCACGGGGAGAACGAGGCCGCTCGCGGTGGCGATCGCGCGCCGGTCGTCGTCCGAGAGGAACGGCTCGGGCGAGGCATTGCGGGGGAACTCGCCCTCCTGGAGCCCGCAGCAGAAGACCACCTCGAAGCGGCGCGCGCGGATCTCCCTGGGCGCCGCCACCTGCACGCGGTCCGGCTGGGGCGGATCGCCCACGTGCACCTCGAGCTGCTCCATGACGCGCAGCACCTGCGCGGGATCGGCCGGCCGGGTGCCGAGCACGGCGCGCAGCTCGGCCAGCGCCTCGTTCGCCTTGGCGAAGGCGCGCGCCTCCTCCAGCTGAGGTCCGCTGAGGACGGTGGCGGTGCGCCGGTACGGGGCGGCGAACAGGGTCGCGAGCCGCCTCTCCAGCTCGGCCGCGAAGGCGCCCGTGTCGCGGGCGCGCGCCAACCGGTCGAGCTCCTCGAGCGGCCAGCGGTCGCGCTCCCAGCGGGCGCGCGCCTCGGCGGCCGAGTGCTCGCCCTCGCGGCGCACCTCGGCCTCGAGGCTGTCGGCGAAGCCCCGCACCGTGAGCAGGCCGGGCGTGCGCAGGTAGGCGAGGAGGTCGTCCGCCGTCCCGGCCGGGCCGGCAGCGCGGATGAGCGCCAGCAACCCGCGCCCCAGCCCCGTGTGCCCGAACGGCAGCGTGCGGTCGATCGAGTACGGGATCCCGTATGCGCCGAACACCTGCTCGAGCAGCGACGAGTAGGCGGTCGGGTCGCGGAACACCACCGCCACGTCGCCGGGGGTGACGTCCGTGCGAAGCAGCTCGAGCAGTCGCTTGGCCACCAGCTCGACCTCGGCGCGCTCGCCGCCGGCGGAGTGGAACGAGACCGCCTCGCCCGGCTCCACCCGCTCGTCCGCGCCGTCCTCGAACAGGCTCCGCTCGACGTGGTGCAGCACCGGGCGCGCCTCGCTCGCGTAGTGGTCGTCCAGCGGCGCCAGCTCCAGCTCCTCGCCGCCGATGGCGAGCAGCTCCTGGTGCACCCCGCTCACGGACCGGAAGGCGAGCCTGCCGCGCTCGTACGGCAACGAGACCGTCACGTCCACGTCACAGTGCCGCGCCAGCGTCTCGAGCGCGTCGAGCTGCAGCCCGTTGAAGTCGTCGAAGCCGTAGACGAACACGGGTGTGCGCCCCCACTCCCTCGGACTGTTCCGAAGCGCGTCGAGCGCGCCGCGTCCGTACAGCTCGGCATCCACGAGCCCGGCGGCCTCGAGGCCCTCGCGGTACGCGCGGTAGATCGCCGCGATCTCTTCGGCGTACTGGCGGCGGGGGCCGTCGGCGGCCCAATCGCGCAGGGCGCGCGTGAGACGCGCGGCACTGACCTCGTTGCGAACCTGCCCCAGCTCGGCGAAGAAGTGCGCCGCCGCGCGCACGAAGCCGGGCTGGGAGGCGGACTCGGCGAGCATCTCCAGTCTCGCCCGGCGCACCGCCTCCTCCACGATGAGCTCGCGCTGGAAGTCGGACGCACGGCGGCCGGCGAAGCCCACGCGCGTGGCGATCTCGCCGAACAGCCATTCGAAGCGCATCACGCGCGCTCCGAAGATCGCGCCGCGCTCCGCCAGCTCGCGCTGGGCGTGCTCGACGTCGGCGAACGTCGGCACCACCAGGACCGGGTCCTCGTCGAGGCGCGCCCGGAGGCCGCCCAGCACCTCACCCGCCTTGGCGGCGTTGGCGGGACCCGTTACGAGCTTGAGGGGCACGTACTAATGGTCGCTACTCCACCGGATCGCCTGACGCGAGCACCCCGCGCCCGGCCGCGGAGCCGAGCGCGCGGAGGAAGCGGTCGGCCGGGAGCAGCACCGGTGCCTCCTGGAGCTCCCACCCCCTGTTGGGCCGCATGATCCAGCGCGCGATCCGCAACCGGTCGTCGTCGAGGCGCTCGACGCGCAGCTCGTCGGCCAGCTCGCCCGTGCGGCCGGGGCTGGCGCCGTGCGCGCCGATGGCGGGGTCGCCCTCATGCGAGAGCTCAGCGGGCTCGAGCAGGCCCTGCTCGGCCGCGGATCGCAGCAGCGCGGGCAGGTCGGCGAGCGCCAGCACCGGGGCATCCTTCACCAGCTGGCCGGCCTGCCAGATGGCCAGGCGAAGCCCGCCCGGGACCTTTTCGAGCCGCACCTCGCGGCCGTCCTCGTACGGTCCGGCGGACGCGAACTCGCCGCGCGACACACGCAAGCCGCTCGCCGCCTGGACCGGGCGCTTCGCGCCCTTCCGCCGCACCGTGGCGGGCCGGGGGCGCCGCTCGGGCGTCCGGTTCGGGTCCAGCACGGTGCCCTTCGAGCAGATCGGGCACTCGGCGACAAAGCGGTTGTGGCGGCAGAAGGTGGACACCCACGTCCGAATTTAGACGCTCGCCTCTGCCAGCATGGGGCCGATGCGGACCGCCGTCGTCTCGGACCTGCATCTGGGCGGCCTGGCCGGCGCCGACGTGGCACGGAGCGGCCGGCCGCTCGACGCGCTGGCCGAGGCCGTGTCGGACGCGGACCGGCTCATACTGCTCGGCGACATCGTCGAGTTGCGCGAGCGCCCGCTCGCCGAGGCGCTCGAGGTGGCGCGCCCGGTGCTGGAGCGGCTCGGCGCCGCGATGGCCGGGCGGCCGGTCGTGATCGTGCCCGGCAACCACGACCACGCGCTGGCGGAGCCGTGGCTCGCCCGGCTCAGGCTGGCCGGCGAGCGGCTGCCCGCGGAGGCGGAGTGGCCCGTCGAGCCGGGTGACGGCGCGGCCGGGCTCATCTCCGAGTGGATGCCCGAGGTGCAGCTCACGCTCGCCTACCCGGGGCTGCGGCTCCGCGACGACGTGTACGCCACGCACGGCCACTACCTCGACCTGCACCTGACGATCCCTCGACTCGAGTCGATCGCGGCGTCGGCGATGGGACGGATCACGAGGATGGGCCAGGACGCGCACTCGGCCGCGGACTACGAGACCGTGCTGGCGCCGATGTACTCCTTCTACGCCGGGCTGGCGCAGGGCGCCTCGGCGGCTGCGCTCGCCGGGGGCAGCAGCTTCTCGCGGAAGGTGTGGCAGTGGGCGAGCGACGGCCGCGGGGCCGAGAACCCCGAACCGGAGCTCGTGGCCACCCGCGAGCGCGCCTCGGCCGCGGCCACCCGCTTCCTCCTCGGCCGAGTGACCATCCCGGGCGCCGTGGCGGCGCTCAACGTGCTCGGCCTCGGCCCCTTCCGCGCAACGCTCACCGGCGAGGAGCTCCGCCGGTCCGGCCTCGACGCCATGGCGCGCGTGGCCGAGACGCTTGCGCCCGGGACGCCGCATGTGGTCTTCGGCCACACCCATCGCCCGGGCCCACTCGCCCGGGACGACGTGACCGAGTGGACGACCACCTCCGGCATCCGGTTGTGGAACAGCGGCAGCTGGCTGCACGAGGGCGCGTTCGTGCGCAGCGCGCACGACAGCCCCTACTGGCCGGGCACGGTCCTGACCGTCGAGGACGACGGCCCGCCCAGCGTTCGCAACGTGCTGGGCCGCTAGACCGCGGCCGGCTCGGGCGCCTCGCGTGAGCGCGGCACGCGCGCGCCGAGCGAGTACACGGCGGCGTCGAACCGGCGCAGCTGCTTCCTGAACGGCCACGTGTACGTCGGCCACAGGGCCGAGTTGTGGCCGTTGCGGTCGATGTAGTAGCTCGTGCAGCCGCCGGTGACCCAGACGGTGCCCTTGGTCATCCGGTCGAGCTCGGCGTTGTACGCGACCTGGGCGTCCTCGTGCACCTCCAGCGTCGTCGCGCCGCGAGCGCGCAGTGTGCGGAGCGCGTCGAGCACGTACGCCACCTGTGACTCGATCATGTAGACGATCGAGGTGTGGCCGAGCCCGGTGTTGGGGCCGACGAGGAAGAACAGGTTCGGGTACCCGGCGACGGTCGTGCCCTTGTAGGCGGCCATGCTGCCGTCCCAGGTCTCCGCCAGCGACCTGCCGTCCTTCCCCCGCACGCGGTCGGCGATCGGGATGTCCGTCACGTGGAAGCCGGTGCCGAAGATGATCGTGTCGACCTCGCGTTCGGAGCCGTCCTCGGCGACCACGGAGCGCGGCCGGATCTCCGTCACGCCGCCGGTTACCACCTCCACGTTCGGCTGCGCGAGCGCCGGATACCACTCGTCGGTGGGGAGGATGCGCTTGCAGCCCATGCTGTAGCCGGGGGTGAGCTTGCGGCGCAGCTCGGGGTCCTTGATCTGGGAGCGCATGTGGCGCAGCGGAAGCTGCTCCAGCAGCCGGTTGACCGGCGGGTGGCGGAACAGGAGCACGAACAGCTCGCGCGCCCAGTAGATTCCGGCCCGCATCGCGAGCTGCGCGGGCGGGAAGAGCCGGTAGAGCGTGCGCTCCCAGGCCTTGAGCGGCCGGTTGCGGTGCGGCACGACCCACGGCGCCGTGCGCTGGAACACGTGCAGCTTGCCGACCTTCGGCTGGATCTCCGGGACGAACTGGATCGCGGAGGCGCCCGTGCCCACCACGGCCACCCGCTCGCCGGTGAGGTCGTGATCGTGGTCCCACTGCGCCGAGTGGAACGCCCTGCCCTCGAACTCCTCGAGCCCGGGCACCTCGGGCAGCGCCGGCTCGGAGAGCGGTCCCTGGGCGGCGACCAGGAAGTTCGCGGTCATCGGGCCGGCCGAGGTGTCGATGCGCCAGAGGCCCTCGGCGTCGTCCCACTCCGCACCCTCGAGCTCGGTGTCGAAGGAGACGTGCGGGAGGACGCCGAAGCGCTCCGCGCAGTCCTTCAGGTAGTCGAGGATCTCCTCCTGCGGCGAGAAGGTGCTGGACCAATTCGGGTTCGGCGCGAACGAGAACGAGTAGAGGTGCGACGGAACATCGCAGCGGCAGCCCGGGTACGTGTTGTCCCGCCAGGTGCCGCCGATGTCGCCGGCGCGCTCGAGGAGCACGAAGTCCTCCTCGCCCTCCTGCTTCAGCCTGATCGCCATGCCGAGCCCGGAGAACCCGGTGCCGACGATGGCGATCCTGTGGTGCTGCGTCACGTGAACCTCCGTAGTCCTGGCAGGAGCAGCTCGACGGTCCAGTCCGCAAGCTGCTCGACCTCCATCTCCGGGTGGTCCCACATCCAGTGGGCCACGCCCTCGTACGCGGAGTTGACCGCGTTCGCGGCCACCTCCAGCTCCCGCGGGTCCACGTCATCCGGAGCGATCTCCCGCATCAGCTCGAGAATCAATGCCGCCTGGCGCTTCCTCACACGCACGGCGGCATCGGAGAAGCGGCCCTCGTAGAGAAGCTCGTAGGCGACTCGGTTGTCGGCGGCGAACCTCAGGAAGGCGAGCCCGCCGGCCCTGAGCCGCCCCTCCGGATCCGTCTGGGCACGGGCAGCGTCGGCGATCGACTCCGCCAGGCGCAGTGCCAGGCCCTCGAGGCAGGCCTCGAAGAGGCCCTCCTTGGACCCGAAGAGCTCGTAGATGACAGGCTTCGTAACGCCCGCCCGACGCGCGAGCTCGTCCATCGACGCCTTGGCGAAGCCCCGCTCGGCGAACAGCTGCTCACCGAGCTCGACAAGCTGCCTTTCACGCAGCGCCCGCGGCACCCGTCCGTGCCGAAAGTCCTCTATGCGTGCAACGGCAGTCATGGTTACTCACGGTAGGTTACCGGAAGTAGCCTCGATTCAAACCCGTTCGGATGCGTGGGCTCTGGCCAACGGCAGCATTAAAGGGGTGGCTCAGGCGGGGTTGGTCGAGTTTTGTACCGAGCTCGGTATAGAACGCGCCCCACCCCCGCCGGGGCGGCTGAAACGGCGCCCATCGCGGGGTTGCGCAGGCCGGCCTGGCCACCTTCAATGCCGCCGTTCGCCCGCGGAAGGAGGCGGTCGGAGGAGCGGCCGCCGCGGGGCTAAGCCGCCGGCGCTGCCTCGGGCTCGGCGGGCTCGCCGCCGTCGGCGCCGGCCGCCGCTCCGTCGCCCGCCTGCGCCGCGGCTGCTCCGTCGCCCGCT
>Ga0111539_10004792_pt1 | contig 17653 bp, 16 predicted proteins | sample RhiMethybrSRZTD1_FD_79667 | JGI IMG/M metagenome (GOLD analysis project Ga0111539, IMG submission 79667) | Populus rhizosphere microbial communities from Tennessee, USA - Rhizosphere MetaG P. TD hybrid SRZTD1 (version 2) (version 2) | ecosystem: Host-associated > Plants > Roots > Rhizosphere >... | reverse complement strand
TCCGTGTACGCGCCCATGAGCACGTGCGGGCCGTTGTCCAGCACCTCGCCCGTCGCCGGGTGCGTGAACGAGTACGTGCGCCCGCCGAGGAAGGGACGGCGCTCGAGCACCGTGACGCGCACGCCGCGTCGGGCGAGGCGCACCGCCGCGGCAAGGCCCGCGAAGCCGCCGCCGACGACGGCCACGTGCCGCGGCGCGGTCATCCCGCGAGACGGTAGAGGAAGCTCAGGTGTGGGCGCACCCAGGCGGCCACGGCGAGCCCGGCCTTCTCGGGGCGCGTGAGCACGACGCGCGGGCCGAACACGTCCCAGCGCCGGAACGTGATGCGGCGGAGGAGCTGCTCGTAGATGAGCCGCATCGCCTCGGCCGGGGCCAGCGATGCCCGATCCTCCTCGGCGAGGAGGAAGCGCGCGCGGCCGTAGTGCTCGCCCGCGCGCGCGCTCTCGAACGCCATCACCTCGCGGAAGGCCTCGGTGAAGCGGCCCTCGAGCAGGTCCTCCTCCGCGACGCCGAAGCGGCGGAGGTCCTCGCGCGGCAGGTAGATGCGTCCCCGCGCCGCGTCCTCGGCCACGTCGCGAAGGATGTTCGTAAGCTGGAAGGCGAGCCCGAGCTCGACCGCGTACTCGCGCGCCGAGGCATTCTGGTAGCCGAAGATCTCGATGCAGATGAGGCCGACGGCGCCCGCGACGCGGTAGCAGTAGAGCCTGAGGTCGTCCCAGGTCTCGTAGCGGTCGCGCGTGGTGTCCATCTCGACGCCCGCGACGACCTCCTCGAAGTGCTCGCGCGGGATCGCGAAGCGGCGGACCGCGTCGGCGAGCGCGATGCCGATCGGATGATCCGGCCGCCCGGCGTACGCGGCGTCCAGCTCGACGCGCCAGCGCGCCAGGAGCTTCGGGACGTCCGCCGCCTGGCCCGGCTCGTCCGCGAGGTCGTCCGCCGAGCGGCAGAAGGCGTAGACGGCCATGAGCGCGCGCCGGCGGTCGGCGGGAAGGAGTCGGAACGCCCAGGCGAAGTTGGACGCCGCCCGCCGCGTGAGCTCGTCGCAGTGGTCGTAGGCGGCGGCCACGGCGGGCGAGAGCTCGGCCGTCACGACAGCACCCCGCGGAGGACGATGCGCGCGAGCGCCGCGCGTGACAGCGTCGGACGCCGCGCGAAGACGTCGTAGTCGACGGCCGCGATACGATCGAGGATATGGAGCCCGCCGCCGGCGAACACGCGCACCTCACGCGCGAGGCGTCCGGTCACCAGGTCGGCGAGGCCAAGGCCGCGCGCGAAGAGGCCGCGCGTGCGCTCGACCTCGAACGCGAGGAGCGCGCGGAAGCCGTCCGTCGCGCGCCGCACCGCGAGCGCGTCGCGGCTCCCGGGGAAGCGATCGAGGTCCTCCTCCGGGATGTAGCAGCGGCCGCGCGCCAGGTCGCCGTCGACGTCCTGCCAGAAGTTCGTGAGCTGGAGCGCCGTGCACACGTCGTCCGAGCGCGCCTGGCGCCCAGCATCGCGGTAGCCGAAGAGCGCCAGCACGGTGCGTCCGACGGGATTCGCCGAGCAGCGGCAGTACTCGAGCACGTCGTCGAACGTCGCGAAGCGGCGCGTGTCGCCGCTCGCATCGCGCCGGAAGGCGTGCAGCAGGTCGCGGAGCGTCCCGACGTCGAGCTGGTGGCGGGCGATGGTGTCGCCGAGCGCCAGGAAGATCGGGTCGCGCGCCGCGGCGGGATGCGACGCGCAGGCGACGAACTCCGCCTCCCACGCCGCGAGCCGCTCGAGCCGACCCGCGTCGGGCCCCTCGTCGGCGATGTCGTCGGCCCCACGGGCGAATGCATAGACGGCCGCCAGATCCTTCCTCAGGCGCCGCGGGAGGAGCCAGGAGCCGATGGTGAAGTTCTCGTAGTGGCCGCGCGCCACGCCGAGGCAGTGCGCGTAGGCGGCGGCCAGGCGGTCGGGGTCGACCGGCGCCACGTGGCGCGGCAGCGTGCCGGCGACTCCGGTGCTCATGCGGCCATGCTCTCGCGCAAGCGCCCGTACTCGCGCCGGTCGTTGCGGACGCCGTGGAAGACGAACTCGCCGGTGAACGAGGACGGGGGCTCGCCGCCCAGCTCGCTGCTGGTCATGAGCCGCTCGTACTCGGCCATGTCGATCATCGTCCGCGAGCTCAGGAGATCGCGCAGCCCCGCGTCGGCCACCGATTCGACGCCGCTCGGCATCGTCCCGGTGAAGAACTCTGCGCAGCATCCGCTCCCGTAGGAGAAGAGGCCGATGCGCCGTCCGGCGAGCGCGCGCGCCTCCCGCTCGAGGATGCCGGCGAGGCAGAAGTAGAGCGACGCGGTGTAGGTGTTGCCGATGTGCGACACGGCCTCGATGCCCGGCGCGGCCAGCGTGCGGAAGGACGCGGTGATGGAGTCGTCGTCCGCGTCGCGCCGTCCGGCCGCCCGCCAGTCGAGCTCGATCAGGCGCCGGTGGGCCTTCGACGCCATCTTCGGGAACGGCGTGTGGTAGAGGAGCCGCGCGAGACGCTCGCTGAGGGCCTCCTGCGAGCCGAGCGCGGGTCGCTCGAGCGCGCGGTACTGGAGGAAGGCGCCGCCGAGCGCGTCGAGGTAGCACTCGACGGAGAACTTGCCGTCGACGAGCGCCTCGCGCCGCCCGAACGGGCGCCAGAAGTCGTAGACATTCGCCGCGTACGTCCCGGTCTCGGCGTCGAGCGACAGGACGCGCGGTTCGTTCCCCACGAGCATCGCGACGGCCCCGGCGCCCTGCGTGGGCTCGCCGGCCGAGCGGAGCTCGTAGCGGGCGATGTCGGACGCGATCACGAGCGCCTTCCGGCGCCGCGTGCCGCCGGCCCGGACCCAGTCGGCCGCCGTCATGAGCCCCGCCGTGCCGCCGTAGCAGGCGTGCTTCAGCTCGTACACGCGGCAGTGCCGGCCGATGGCGAGGAGCTCGTGCACGAAGATCGCAACCGGCTTCGAATGGTCGACGCCCGTCTCGGTGGCGACGAGCAGGAGCCCGATCTCGCTCGGATCGATGCCCGCGCGCCGGAGGCAGCGGAGGCCCGCGCTCGCGGCCAGCGTGACGACGTCCTCGCAGGGCGCCGCGATCGCCATCTCGTGGACGCCGAGCCCGGCGGTCATCTTCTCCGGCGGGACGTTGCGCGCCGCCGCGAGATCGCCGAGCGACAGCGCATACGACGGGATGTAGGCGGCGAGCCGCTCGATGCCGACGCTCATCGGCCTGCCCTCGCCTGCTCAGCACCCGCCAGCCGCGCCCGGTACTGCCCGAGCGCCATCAGCGGGAAGTAGTGCTTGTACAGGTGGTAGCGGAGGTAGAAGTGGCGCGGGAACCCGGTGCCGGTGAAGAGCCGCTCCGCCCACGTGCCGTCGGGGCCCTGGCGCTGCACCAACCAGTCGATGCCGCGCTCGACCGAGCGGCCGTGCGGTCCGTCCGCCGCGAGGAGGCCGAGGAGCGCCCACGCGGTCTGCGACGCCGTGCTCTCGCCACGGCCGGCCAGGTTCTCGTCGTCGTACGACGCGATCGTCTCGCCCCAGCCGCCATCGGGATTCTGGTGCGCGGTGAGCCAGTCGACGGCGCGCCGCACGTACGGCGCCTTCATGTCCTCGCCGATGGCCTCGAGGCCGGCCAGCGCCGCCCACGTGCCGTAGATGAAGTTGACGCCCCAGCGTCCCCACCAGGAGCCGTCGGGCCGCTGCGTCCGTTTGAGGAACTCCACGGCGCGGCGCGCGCGGCCGTAGTCCATGCCGTAGCCGAAGCTGCCCATGCAGTGCAGCAGGCGGCCGGTCAGGTCCTCGGTGGGCGGATCGATCATCGCCTCCATGTCGGCGAACGGGATGCGGTTCCAGAGCGAGAACGTGTTGTTGACGTCGAAGGCGCCGTAGCCGCCGTCGACGCTCTGCATGCCGAGCGTCCAGTTGAGGCCGTAGGCGATCGACCGCCGCCCGGCGGGCGTGCCCGCCACCGGCAGCTCACGCAGCACCATCAGGATCACCGCCGAGTCGTCGACGTCGGGGTAGTGGTCGTTCGCGAACTCGAACGCCCAGCCGCCCGGCTCGAGCTCGGGCCGGTACACCGACCAGTCGCCCGGCCGGAAGATCTGCTGCGCGACGAGCCATTCGGCCGCGCGGCCCAGCACGTCGTGCGACGGATCCATCCCGGACTCGAGGAGCGCCTTCGCGGCCAGCGCCGTGTCCCAGTTCGGCGACACGCAGGGCTGGTACATGAGGGTGCCCTCGCTCTCGATGAGGAAGTCCTCGACGCCCTGGATGCCGCTCACGATCGCGGGATGCTCCGGGGCGAAGCCGACCGCGTGCAGCGCCAGCGTCGAGTTGATCATCGCGGGCTGGATGCCGCCCCACTGCCCGTTCGTGTCCTGGTGCCGGACGATCCACTCGATGGCGCGCGCGACGGCCCGGCGGCGGAGCGGCTTCCACGCGCTCCGTCCGACGAACTTGAGCGCGCGGTCGACGCCGAGGAAGAAATTCCGCCAGCTCACGAGCTCCGGCGAGCGCGCGAACGCCCAGTCCTCGGGCCGCGGCACGCCGCTCCACAGCTCGCCCACGTCGACCGGCGTGCGCACCTCGGGCCGATGCGCGGCGAGGAGCGTCAGCGGCACCACGGTGCCGCGCGCCCAGCTCGACATGGAGTAGATGTTGACCGGTGACCACGGCGGGAGGAGGCAGAGCTCCACCGGCATCGCGGGCACGCCGGACTGCGGGAACTGCCCGAAGTACGAGAGCCAGATGCGGGTGAACACGCCCGCGCGGGCGAGGCCGCCCTTCCCGTGGATGAAGTCGCGCGCGCGCCGGAGCGCCGGCTCGTCGGCGCCCAGCCCGACGAGCTTCAGGGCGAAGTAGGCCTCGATGGTCGTCGACAGGTTGCCCGGCCCCTCCTTGTACTGCGGCCAGCTCCCGTCCTCCTGCTGCAGCGCCATGAGGCGGTCGGCGATCCGGCGCTCGAAGTCGGGCTTCTCGCGGCCGAGGATGCGATTGAAGAAGACGTACTCCGCCTCCATCGTCACGTTGGCCTCGAGCGGCGCCTGCCAGTAGCCGAGCGCGTGCTGCGTCGTGGCCAGGTACTGCGTCGCGCGCGTGATCGCCTGGGCGACCTGCCCGCCGAGCCCCTCCTCGGGTGCCGCCTCCACCAGGGCCAGCCGCCCCTCCGAACCGCTCATGCTGCCTCCTCTTCGGACGCCCCGATGAGTGCGACCATCGTCTGCGCCCCCGTCTTCCTGAGCGCGAGCGCGACGCGCTCGGGCTCGGGGGCCACGGCGATGATGGCACCGCCGCCACCTCCGCCCGTCAGCTTCGCACCAAAGGCGCCGGCGCTGCGCGCCGTCGCCACGAGAGACTCCACCTCAGGCGCCGAGACTCCGAGCGCCTCGAGCAGCCGCTGATTCTCGTCGAACGCGCGGCCGAGCCCGGCCACGTCGCCCGACTCGACCGCCGCGGCGCCCTCGGCCACCAGCCCGGCGACCTCGTCGAAGCGCCGCTCGTAGACGGCGCGATCGCCTTCCCAGCGCGCGCGCAGGCCCGCGACGACGGCGCCCGTGCTGCGCCCGCGCCCGGAGAAGGCCACCACGAGCGGCAGCGGACGCGACACGCGCAGCGGCGTCACCATCGGCGGCTCGCCGCGCGTGAAGCGGAAGCAGCCGCCGAGCACCGCCGCCGCCGGGTCAATCCCGGACGGGTTCCCATGGAAGATCGCCTCGAGCCGGCGGCCGAGCGCCAGCTCGTCGGCGAGCACGAGGTGTCGTCCGGCCGCGGCCGCGAGCGCGCGGAGCACGGCGACGGAGAGCGCGGCCGAGCTGCCGAGGCCGGCCCCCGCCGGAAGGTCGGAGCGCACGACGACCCGGAGCCCGTCGGCGGCGATCCCGAGCGCGCCGGCGGCCTCGCGGACGAGCGCCACGGGCCGCGCGTCCGCCGCGAGCGCGGGAACGTCGGTCTCGAGCTCGAGCGGCCCCTCGCCGCGCTGGACGCGCACCTCGAGCCCGCGTGCGAGCCCGGCGGCGAGCGCCGGGCGCGCGTAGACGACGACGTGCTCGCCGAGGAGGATCACCTTCCCGGCGGCACGCCCGCTGGCCGGCAGCTTCAAGACGTCGGCTCCGTCGTCCTCAAGAGCGCGATCGCGCGGTCGATCTTCACGTCCCCCGCCGCGACGAGGCGTTTCCGGAGCTGCTCGACGGCGGCGCCGCGCGCCCCGGCGGCGAGGAGCACCGAGCGGGCGTGCAGCGACATGTGGCCCTTCTGGATGCCCTCCGTCGCAAGCGCGCGCATGGCGGCCATGTTCGATGCCAGGCCGGCGGCGGCCATGATTCCGCCCAGCTCGCGCGCCCCCGACACGCCGAGGACCCGGAACGCGAGCCGGACGCGCGGATGCGACTTCACGAGCGGACCGACCGTCGAGACGGCCATCGGCAGCTCGATCGAGCCGACCAGGTGCTCACCCTCGATGCGCCACGTGGTGAGCGAGGTGTAGCGGCCGTCGCGGCAGGCGTAGGCGTGGGCGCCCGCCTCGATCGCGCGCCAGTCGTTGCCGGTGGCGAGCGCGACGGCGTCGACGCCGTTCATGATGCCCTTGTTGTGCGTCGTCGCGCGGTACGGATCGGCGGCGGCGAAGCGGTACGCATGCATCATCCGCTCGGCGACCTCCGCGCCCGAGAGCCCGTCGCGGCCGAGTGCCGCGAACGGGACGCGCACGCTGGCACGCGCCAGGCGACGATCGGAGAGATTCGAGAGGATGCGGAGACAGACCGTGCCCCCGGCGATCTCCTCGACCATCGGCGCCAGGCCCTCGACGAGCGAGTTGACCGCGTTCGCGCCCATGGCGTCGCCGGTGTCGAGCAGCACGTGCACGACGACCATGGTCTCGCCGTCGTCGCCGCGGACGAGGCGGACCTCGACGTCGCGCGGCCCGGCGCCGCGCTTGCAGAGCCCGGGGGTCAGCTCCTCCGCCGCCTCGAGGAGGCGCGCGCGTGCCGCGCCGATGCGCTCGACGGCCGCGCCGGGATCCGGAACGTTCACCAGCTGGATCTGGCCGATCATCGCGCCCGGATCCGCCTCGGCGACGAAGCCGCCGCCCTCGCGCGCCAGGAGCGCCGCGTACGACGCGGCGGCGATCACCGACGGCTCCTCGACCACCATGGGCACGACGTAGTCGCGTCCGTTCACCTTGAAGTTGAGCGCGACGCCGAACGGCAGGGCGAACGTGCCGACGGCGTTCTCGACCATGGCGTCGGCCACCTCGAGCGGCAGCCCGTCGCCATGCGCCAGCGCTTCGACGTCCGCGCTCGGCAGATTCAGCGCCTCGGCGATCTTCCGCCGCCGCTCCTCCACGCTCAACCGATAGAACGATGCGATACGCGAGCTACTCATGCGCCTCCTCCGCCTTGACCCATGCTGTGAGCTTGGAGCCCGTCACGACCGGCACGCGCCGGAGCGCGTCCAGATCGCGAGAGCCCGTGAGAACCATGGCCGTCCGGAGCCCCGCGACGAGCCCTTCGATGAACTCCGCGGCCCCCTGCCGCCCCCCACGCTGCAACGCCCGGAACACCGGCAGCGCCACGCCCGCGGCCCGCGCCCCGAGCGCCACCGCCTTGGCGACGTCGAGGCCGGTGCGAATGCCGCCGCTGGCGATGAGGTCGAGTCCGAGCCCGCGGAGCCCGAGCAGCGCCGCCGCCGTCGGGATGCCCCAGTCGGCGAACTGCTCGCCGATCTCGCGCGCCGGCCCGCCGGTTCGAAGCGTCTCGACCTTGACCCACGACGTGCCGCCGGCGCCCGACACGTCCGCCGTGCGGATGCCGGCCGCGAGCAGCCGCTCGCCGACGCGGCGCGAGATGCCGCACCCCGTCTCCTTCGCGACCACGGGCAGCGGCAGCTCGCGCGCCAGCCGCGCGAGCGTCTCGACGCCGTGGCGGAAGTCGCGATCGCCGCCCGGCTGGATCATCTCCTGCGCGGGATTGAGATGAATGCAGACCGCGTCGGCGCCCACGGCCCGCGCGAGGCGTTCGACGGTGGCCGTCGTCTCCGCCGCCGCCTGGACCAGGCCGAGATTCGCGAGGACGAGCGTCGTCGGCGCGTGCGCCCGGACCTCGAAGGTGTACGTCAGGTCCGGCGTCCGCTGCATCGCGCGCTGCGAGCCGAGGCCGAAGCCGATGCCGTACTCCTCGGCGACCTGCGCGAGCGCGCGATTGATCGCCGAGGCTTCGTCGGTGCCGCCGGTCATGCCGCTGATGAGGAGCGGCGCGCGGAGCCGCTTCCCGAGGAGGTCGGTGCTCACGTCGACCTCGTCGACGGCCAGCTCGGGAAGCGCATCGTGGACGAGGTCGACCTCCTCGAGGAGCGTCGTCTTCCCCGCGAACTCGACCGGGCCGCCCTCGCAGAGCTCGAGGTGCGATCGCTTCCGCTCGCTGATGGACTCAGCCAAGCGTCACCCCCGCGCCCGCGATGCGGAGCGGCAGCGGCGTGATGCCGTCGGCGCGCCACGCCTCGTGCAGGGCCGCGACGGCCGCCGTCGAGCGGACGAGGGCCACGCCGCAGTCGCCACCGCCGGCTCCCGACGGCTTCACCGCCGCGCCGAGGCGGCGTGCGGCTGCCATGAGCCGCGCGAGGCCGGGCGTCACGATGGGCAGGTCGAGATCGCCGCCGAGGCGCTCGAGGAGCCGGCCCGCGGCGTCGGTAGCAACGAGCAGCTCTTCCGCTTCGCCCCTGAGCACGGCCGCGGCCGCGCGCTCGGCCTCCGTGCCGAGCTGCGACAGCGTCGCCGCGCCGTGCTCGCGCGCGGCCACGAATCGCGACAGGAGCGGCGTCGTCGCCGCCGATTCGCCACTCCACCCGACGGCGACGTGGATTCCCGCCGGAAGATCCCGCGCGGCGACCGCCAGCTCGCGCCCGCGCCGGCGAACCTCGACGACGCCGCCGTGCACGGCGGCGGCCACGTCGGCGCCGCTGCCGAGACCATTCTGGAGGAGCGCGTGCCCCGCGGTCGCGGCTTCGAGCGTGCGTTCCGGCGTGAAGCCTCCGCGCGCCGACAGGAATGCCGCGGCGGCGGCCACGAGGGCGGCGGCGCTTCGTCCGAGACCGAGCTTCTGCCCGCCCGCGAGGAAGTCCGTGGTGTCGACCTCCACGCGGCCGCCGACGTGCTCGACTCCGAGGCTCCGGAGCGCGGCGACGACGGCGCGTGCGTCGCCACCCGGCAGCTCGCCGACGAGGGCGTCGGCGATCGTGTCGCTCGCGCCGTCGGCCACGGACTCGATCACGAGCGGTCCGTCGCCGAGGTGGAGCCCTACCCGCGCCCTCCGATCGACGGCCAGGACGAGCGCCGGTGCACCGCCCAGCACCACGTATTCGCCGGTCAGGAAGAGCTTCCCCGGGGCGGTCGCGACGGCGCTCATCCGACCAGCTCCACACCGCCACCGAGGGCGCACGTGAGCACGCGTTGTACGCCGGGAACCGCCCCGAGCGTGTCGGCCACGCGCGGCGCGTCCCCTGGCGCGCACAGCACCTTCACCTGCGGGCCCGCATCGATGCTGAGGAACGCCCGCGTCCCCTCTTGGCGCAGCGCCCACACGCGATGCATGCACTCGATCGTCGTCCCACGCCAGTAGAGGAGCGGCGGGCGGGCTCCCAGGCCGACGGCGTGCATCTTGAGGGCGCTGTGCTCGGCGACGAGGCCGAGCGCTTCGAGGTCGCGCGCCCGGATGGCGGCCCTGGCCTCTGCGAGGTCGGCGTCCACCCCCTCCACCCAGGCGGGGTAGAGCGGCGACGACGCGGCGCGGGCCATCCCGGCTCGGGACGATACCGCCTTCGGGGCCGCGTCCGTGACCGCGACGACGACGCGGAGGTCCCAGTGATCCGGAGGCGCGAGCGGCTCCGCGAGGGAATCCGAGCCGTCCGGCCGCTCGCCGCGATGCCATTCCACGAAGCCGCCGAACACGGAGCGCGCCGCGGAGCCGGAGCCCCGGCGGGCCAGCACCGACAGCGCCGGCTGTGACAGCCTGAGGCCCGCCGCGCGCGTCGCGGCAAGGGCCAGCGCGGCGAACGTCGCCGCCGAGGACGCGAGCCCGATGCCGCGCGGCACCGTTGCCCGGGTGGCAACGTGCGCCCCAGCCTCCACACCCGCCTCGCGGCGAACGAGGTCGAGGAAGCCGGCGATCCGCGAGGCCTCCTCACCGGACGCCGGTTGGCCCTCGATCTCGAGCCGGTCCGGACCGGGGCCCCCGAACTCGACGTCCGTCTCGACCGAGAGCCCACCCAGGGTGATGGAGATGCTGCCAGTGGCGGGGAGGTTCAGAGCAGGGTCGCGCTTACCCCAGTATTTCACCAGCGCCAGGTTGACGTTGGCGCGCGCGGTCGTTGCGGCGACGGACATCCCCTCGACTCTGCCCCTCTACGCTTTTTCCGTCCGTACCCAGCGACTGACCGACTGCTCTAAACCGATCGGTCAGGGCCTGGTCCAAGAAAATCCCCGGGACCACTCAAGTCGCCGGGGATGTGGGCTTTTCGGGTACGCGCCCGCTATAGAGGGTGGGCCCCCGGGTGTCAATTGCGGGGGTCCGGAGGCCGAGCCGGGGGACCTCGTCCGCCAGGCCGGCCCCCAGGGCGTGAAAGAGGCTGGACTCGCGCTGGTAGAACCCTTGGGTGTGGAGGGAGTCCGGCAGCCGGAGCAGCGTGTAGTCGAGATGGTGGCAGATCTCGTGCAGCAGCGTCCGTAGGAAGGTCCGGAACTTCACCACCTGGCCGCGCTTCGCCGTCAGCATCCAGACGGTGATCACGTCCCGGCCGCGCTCGGGCGCCGGCGCGTAGAGGCCCTGGAGCTCGCCGCCGCGGAGCGGCGGCCGGCGGGCCGCCACCCGCACCCGCACCGTCGACACCCGGAGCGCCAGGCAAATGCCGTCGGCGATCGCCTGTGTCAGCGCCTGTACCTCGCGGGCACGCCCGCGCTCGAGCGTCTGCGGCATCGCCGCTACGAGCTCGCGCAGCCGCGGTCCGGGCTGCAGCGGCAGCGTCGCCACCCGATCGCTCGCCACCGCCACACGCTGCAGCCGCGGCGGAAGGCGACGATACCAGGCGGGTCGCGGACCAGGCATTCAGCCGCTCACATTACACCCGCCCGCGCCCCGGCTCCAAATCTGTGCTAGCAGAGCGCGCGGCTCATGAACGCCGCGTCGCTCCACGCGTTGCTGGCCGCAATCCAGGAGGTGGTCCGTGCGCGCGCGCTGCCGGCGCCGCGTGGCCTTCCCTACCTCGGGCTCGAGCACGCGAGCGGAACCCGCCTCGACCTGCTGCACACCCTCAGCACGCGCGGCATCTTCAGGAAGTACGAGCTCGTGCTGGACGTGGAGGCCGGGCTCGGCGGCACCTCGCGCTGGCTGGCACAGCGCCTGGGGTGCGAGGTCGTCGGCACGGCGGCTACGATGCACGAGGCCGCCGCGGCGACGGATCTGGCCCGGCGTGCGCGGCTCTCGGCCCACGTGCGCAGCGTCGCGGCCGATCCCGCGACGCTGCCCTTCCAGGCGTCGCGGTTCACGCACGTCTGGATCGTCGAGGCGCTTCCCCGCCTCGCCGCGCCGGAGCGTGCGCTCGCGGAAGCCGCGCGGGTCCTCCGCCACGGCGGCATGCTCGCGATTCAGGATCTCGTGCTCGCTGACGCGGAGGCCGACGTCCCGATCGCGGGATGGCGCTTCGCGGCGGCAACGGCGCGCATCGAGGCGGTGAGCCGGCTCCCCTTCGTCGACGTGCAGGTGCACGACCGGAGCGGCGAGGCCGCCGAACGCTCGGCGCCGGTGCTCGCGGCGCGCGAGCGGCTCCTCGCGGCGCTCACCAGGACCGCGCCACGTCTCGCGACCGAACGAACGGCGATCGCCGCGGCGCTGGCGGCGGGCACGCTCCGCGTCGTGCACCTGCTCGCGCGGCGGGCGTGATCAGCCGTCTCTGACGCCGGTCACCGGCAGACCGAGCTCGCGCCAGCGACGCCAGCCGCCGTCCATCGACTGGACGCGGCGGTAGCCCATCTTCTGGAGCGCGTCCGCCGCGAGGGCGGAGCGATAGCCGCCGCCGCAGTAGAGGACGATGTCCGCGTCGAGATCCGGGAACAGACGCTCGACGTCGCGCTCGATGACGCCCTTGCCGAGATGGACGGCGCCCATGGCTCGGCCCCGCTCCCATTCGGAATCCTCGCGCACGTCGACCAGGTGGAAGCGCTCGCCGGCGCGCTGCCGGGCATGCACGGCTTCGGGCGTGGTCTCGCGGATGCGCTTCCGCGACTCCTCGACGAGCCGGAGGAAGCCGGGCGCGTGATCCATGCTCACGCTAGTCGCACGGAGCGCGCGGAGGGTTCAATCCCGCCCGCGCTGGCGCTCAACGGCCGCCGGGCGTGAAGCCCGTGCCCGGATTGCCGCGCCCCTGTCCGCGGCCATCGCCGCGATGGCCGCCTTCGGCGGGGCGTCCACCACCGTCACCACCACGTCCACCACCGCCACCGCTACCACCCTGCATCCGCGGCGCCGCACCGCCCGCGAAACCCCGGGGGTCGCTACCGCCGCGAGCGGCCCACGCATGCCCGCGCTGGAACTGAGGCCGATCCTCGGCATCGAAGCGCGGCCCCCGCACGCGCGGCCCGCGCTCCGGACGCTCGCGACGGTACACCGGCGCGTCCTCGTTGCCGTCGGGGGGGAAGCCCGGCTCGCGCACCCGCGGCTGCCGGTCGGGGCGGACGTCGCGGGCGCGACCCCACGCGGGTCGCGACGCCGTGCGCTCGACGTCGCGCCGGTCGCGCGTGTCCTCCTGCTGGGCGCCATCGTCGTCGAAGCGGAAGCCCGGCTCACGTACCCGCGGCTCACGATCAGGGCGGCCGCGACCCTTCGCGGGTCGCGACGTCGAGTCCTCGACGTCGCGGCGCCTCTGGTCTTCGCCGCCGCGTCCGCGGCGAGCGCCCGTCAGGTCCGGCCGCGTGTCGGGCCGATGGGGGGCGAGCGTGTTTCGTGGCCGGCCGTCGAGCCGCGTGACCGTGTGGCGGGAGACACGCTCGATGCGGTCGTGACGCGGCGGGCGGCGGTGATCCCGCGCGCGCCAGTCTCGGTCCGAGATGTGACGGTGATGCACGAAGTGGTGGCCCACGTCGCGCGAGCAGAAGTCGTGCTCGTTGACGAAGACGAAGTTGTTGATGACTGTCACGTGCCCGAACGGCGACAGCGGGGCCCAGCCCACGTAGCCATTACCCCAGTACCAATCGACATAGGCCGGACCCCAGACGGTTCCCGGCACCCAGACCCAGCCAACCGGCAGGACCGCCCAACGGCCGTAGTGGAGCGTCCACGCCCAGGGCTCATAGGAAACCCACGTCCACCCGTAGGATGTCCACGCCCAGTAACCATCGGCATACGGCTGCCACCCAGATGCATACGGGTGCCAGACCGCGCCGTAGCGCGGATCGTCGTACCATTCGCCGTACGAGCCGAGGTCTTCGCGGTATTCCTCGGGATCGGGCGCCTCCTCCGGATCGTACGGCTCCGAAGCATAGCCCTCGTCGGGTGGCTCATACGGGGGCTCGGCGCGCACCGGCGCACAGCCGGGCGTCATGAGGAGCGCCAGCGCAGCGGCAGCCAGAGGGGCGGAGAGACGCACGAGCGCGCCCAACACCTCCACCCTCCTCTAGTTACTAGCGAGTGTCGACTTCCTCGATGACCTGCGTCTCGCTCAGGATGTGGCCTGGGAGCCCTTCGAGAAAGCGCGACGGCTTTCCCAGGACCATGCCCGTGGTGCGGTCATAGATGTCGATGGGGTAGCTGAGATGGAGGTGCCGTTTCGCGCGCGTCACCGACACGTAGAGGAGTCTCCGCTCCTCCTCCATCTCCTCCGTGTCGTGCAGGTTGTGGTACGAGGGAAAGCGCCCGTCGACGAGCCAGAGGACGAACACCGCCTGCCACTCGAGACCCTTGGCCGAGTGGATGGTCGAGAGCGTGAGCAGCCCGTCGTCCTCGTCGCCGGCCGCGAGCACGTCGCCGACGCTGTCGCTCGGTGGCTCGAGCGCCATGTCGCTGAGCAGCGAGGCGAGGCTCCGATACCGGCTGGCGATGGTGATGAAGTGCTCGAGGTCCTTCTCGCGCTTCGGGAAGTCGTCGCGATGCAGGTGGCGGAGCATCGGCGTGTAGAAGGCGACCACGCGCGCGACCTTCTCGCCGGGTGGGAGTCCCTCGACCGCGATCTCCCGCAGGAGCGCCGCGAGATGCTTCAGCTCCTTCGTGTACGGGCCGCGGCGCGGATACGCCTCGAGGACCTCGGTCGCCGCCTGGAGGTAGGCCGCGCCGGTGACGTGTCCGAGCAGGTCCTCGGCCGTCCGCGGGCCGAGGCCGTCGAGGAGCAGCAGCACGCGGTGCCACGACACGGCGTCGCGCGGGTTCGCCACGATGCGAAGGTGGGCGAGTACGTCCTTCACGTGCGCCGTCTCGATGAACTTGAAGCCGCCGCGCTTCACGAACGGGATGTCCGCGCGGCTGAGCTCCAGCTCGAGGTCGAAGGAGTGGAAGCTCGAGCGGAAGAGGACCGCGATGTCCGAGAGCGGGACGCCCTCCTCGCGCAGCTCGAGGATGCGCTGCGTGACGAAGCGTGATTGCGACTGCTCGTCGGCGCACTGCGCGAGGAGCGGCGGGCTGCCGCCCTCGACGCGCGCGCGGAGCGTCTTCGTGTGCTTCTCCACCGCGCGGTCGATGACCGCATTGGCGAGGTCCAGGATCGGCTGCGTCGAGCGATAGTTCTCCTCGAGCTTGATGATGCGGGCGCCGGGGAAGAGCTGCGGGAACTCCATGATGTTGCGGAACGTCGCGCCGCGGAACGAGTAGATGCTCTGGCTGTCGTCGCCGACGGCCATGACGTTGTCGTGCTCGGCGGCGAGCCCGCGCACGATCTCGGCCTGGAGGAGGTTCGTGTCCTGGTACTCGTCCACCATGATGTAGCGATAGGTGCGCGAGAGATGCGACGCGACCTCCGGAGAGCCGCGGACGAGGTCGCGCAGGTGCACCAGCAGGTCGTCGTAGTCGGCGAGGTTCCGCTCGCGTTTGTAGCGCCCGTAGGCGTCGGCGAGCCGGAGCAGGTCGTCGAGGTGCTCGACGAGATGGCCGTAGCTGGCCTCCACGACCTCCGGCACCGTGACGCTCCGGTTCACCGCCATGCTGACGATCTCGAGGATCGTGTTCTTCCGCGGGAAGCGCCGCTCCTTGCGATCGAGCCCGGCGCGGCTCCGCAAGAGGGCGACGACGTCCTCGGAATCGGAGCGGTCGAGGATGGTGAAGTTCGGCTCGAGGCCGATCTGGCGCCCGAGCCGGCGGAGCACCGTGTTGGCGAAGGAGTGGAACGTGCCCCCGGCGACGCGCTCGCAGCTCGCCCCCACCAGGGTGGCCGCGCGCGCGAGCATCTCCTCGGCGGCCTTCCGCGTGAACGTGAGGAGCAGCACGTTCGCGGGGCTCACGCCCGACTCGACGAGGCGCGCGACGCGGTAGACGAGCGTCCGGGTCTTGCCGCTGCCGGCGCCGGCGATGACCAGCACCGGCCCCTCCAGGGTGGTCGCCGCCTCGTGCTGCGCCTGATTCAGCTCGCCCGCGTAGTCGATCTTGTAGCGGACGGCGGGGCGGTCCGCCCGCGAGCGCAGCGTGTACGTTTCCATGGCGGGACCGGGCGGATGAATGTACCGCGCGCACGGGAGAGCGGCAAGGAAGTTCGCGCGCTTCCGGGCCCTCGCGGATGCGTGGCATACTCCTCGCGATGCGACCCGCTCTCGACCTTCGCGGCGTCCCCTGTCCGCTCAGCTGGGCGCGCGCCAAAGTTCACCTCGAGACGCTCGCGCGCGGCGAGGAGCTCGACGTCGTGCTCGACGATCCGACGGGCGCGCGCGACCTGCCGCGCGCCGCGGAGTCGGCAGGACATCACGTCGTCGCTGTCGTGTCCGACGCCGGCGCATGGCGCATCACCATCGAGGTGTGAGGAGCGCGATCGCTGTTTGACACGGCCCGCCTCCCTGGGCTTTTCTCGGTGCATCCGGAGGTGTCATGGCTGCTCGTCCGATTGGCAACGCCACCATCAGCTTCGGCCTCGTCTCCATCCCCGTTCGGCTGTACGTGGCCACGCATTCCGAGCAGCTCTCCTTCAACCAGATCCACGAGCCATGCGGCTCGCGCATCAAGCAGCAGATCTTCTGTCCGAAGTGTGACCGGGTCGTCGAGCGGGGCGAGCTCGTCAAGGGCTACCAATTCGAGAAGGACCGCTACGTCACCTTCACCGACGAGGAGCTGAGGGCGGTCGAGGCCGAGGCCAGCCGGGCGATCGACATCAGCGAGTTCGTCCCCCTCTCGAGCGTCGACCCCCTGTACTTCGAAGGCGCACACTACCTCGGGCCGCAGCCCGGCGCGGAGAAGGCCTATCAGCTGCTCGTCTCCGCCATGCACGATCGCGGCACGGTCGCCCTCGCGCAGTTCGTTCACCACGGGAAGGAGCACCTCGTGCTCATCCGGCCCGTCGGCGAGGGGCTCGTGCTGCACACCATGCACTACGCGGACGAGGTGCGGCGCTTCGACGACGTCGAGGTCGGCGGCCCGCAGAAGATCCGGCCTCAGGAGATCGAGCTCGCCAAGAAGCTCGTGGACCAGCTCTCCGGGGACACGTTCGCGCCCGAGCAGTACAAGGACGAGTATCGTGACCGCGTGCGCGCGGTCGTCGACCGTAAGATCGCGGGCGAGGCGATCACCACCTCCGAGCCCGAGCCGGCGCGCGCCCAGGTGATCGACCTGATGGAGGCGCTCAAGGCGAGCCTCAATCGTCCGAAGACCAAGGGCGGCACGCGAACGGCCGCCGCGCCGGAGCCGCGCCGCGCGGCGGCGGCCGCCAAGCGCAGCGAGACCCCCGCCCGCAGGGCACGCAAGAAGCAATAGGTGCCGGCATCCCGCGCCGAGACGCGCGTCCACTTCGACGCGACGCAGGCGGCCCGCATCGTGGGCGTCCCGCCGCCGCGCATCCGGCAGTGCGTGCGTGCCGGCCTCCTCGCCACGCGCCGTGATCGCCGCGGCAGGCTCAAGTTCGATTTCGTCGACCTCGTCCTCCTGCGCACCATCCGGGGCCTGCTCGAGCGCCGCGTCCCGACGCGGCAGATCGGCAAGGTCCTGGACTCGCTCAAGCGACAGATCGGGAAGCGGCCGCTCAGCCGCGTGTCGGTCTTCGTCGACGGGGCCCGCGTCGTCGCCTGGGACGGCGAGTCGCGCTGGCAGCCGGAGTCGGGCCAGTTCCTCTTCAACTTCGACGCCGGACAGGTCGTACGCCGCGCGAGCCAGGTGGCACACCTGCCCGCCTCGGAGCGGCCGCGCCTGCCCGAGCTGACCGCGGAGGAGTGGTGCGAGCTGGCGATCGAGATCGAGGACCGCTCGCCGCTCGAGGCGAAGGCGGCGTACCACCACGCGCTCGACATCGATCCCGGCAACGCCACCGCGCGCATCAACCTCGGGCGAATGCTGCACGCCGAGGGCACGCTGGCAGGCGCCGAGGCGCATTACCGCGAGGCGCTGCGGCGCGAGCCGTCGAGCGCCATCGCCTGGTACAACCTGGGCGTGCTGCTCGAGGATCAGCACCGGGCGGACGACGCGATCGCCGCCTACGAGCGCGCCGTGCGCGCG
>Ga0111539_10004787_pt1 | contig 17664 bp, 15 predicted proteins | sample RhiMethybrSRZTD1_FD_79667 | JGI IMG/M metagenome (GOLD analysis project Ga0111539, IMG submission 79667) | Populus rhizosphere microbial communities from Tennessee, USA - Rhizosphere MetaG P. TD hybrid SRZTD1 (version 2) (version 2) | ecosystem: Host-associated > Plants > Roots > Rhizosphere >... | reverse complement strand
GACGACGAGGAAGCGCTGGCCGCGCGATTCCATCCACTCGCCGTCGAGCACCTCCGCGATCGCGTCGAGGCCTGTAGGAATCGGGTATCGGGAATCAGGATTCAGGGCTGGGCCAGGAAGCAGCTCCGAGGATTCAGGGCGAGAACGCTCTTCGGTGTCGGGATCGCCTCGAGGCGGCCCTAAAATCCCGCGCAATCGATCGGACAGCGACGTCATGCGTTCACCGCCCCTCGACTCACGCTCGGGGCGCCCTGAGCAACGTCGAAGGGCGTCGCCGCGTCGTGCGCTTCACCCATTCCGACCAGATCGAGAATCCGCAAGGCGACCATCTTCGCCAGCGGCCCCGTATCACCAACGGGACCGACGCACGTCGGGCAGCCGTGATCGCAATCGCAGCTCGCAATGAGCGCACGCGTCCTGGCGAGCAGGTCGGCATGCATCTCGAACAGCGGCGTACTGAATCCGATCCCGCCGGGATAGTTGTCGTACACGAAGATTCTCGGCTCGTTGCCGATGTTGGCTGGATGGCCTCCGCGCGTACGCTCGCCATCGTCGCCCTGGTCACCGGTGCCGATCGAGATTCCGATATCCTGCCGATCGCACATGAGCAACAACTGCGCGACCTGGCGCATGGCAAACGCAAGTCCCACGATGCCATCGCGTCGATCGTCGGAGGCGAACGGCAGCGCAGCCATCACGCTCTGCGGCACGGTCAGCCAGTACGCGGTCGTGTGCATCTGCTGCTCGGGTAAATCGAGCTCGCCCGAGCCGACGTTCTCGTTCGTGTAGAACTTGATCTTCTTGAAGCCGACGACGCGCGAGGACACGTGGACCTCGCCGTGCGATCGTGTGGCGCGCCGCCTGAAGGCGTCTCCCACGTCCTCCGCGGGCCCTGAATCCGGGTCGGTCGCGAACGTCTCGAGGATCGTGACCTTCGTGTACGTGATCGCGTCTGTGTAGTAATCGCAATCGATCCGACGCACGTAGGCCTTGCGCCCCTCGAAGTCCAGTTTCTCCACCTGATACAGCGCGCCCTCGAGCAGGTAGATCGCCTTCTCGTGCAGCGTCGAGGGTCCGCTCGTGAAGCTGGTCTCGCCGATCACGTCGGCGCCATGCGTCGTATCCACCACCACGAAGTTGTCCGACGCGATCGACCGCAGGCTGACCGCGTCCGCCGGGTACGACTCGTTCGTCCACTGCCACTGACCCTCGTCACCGCCCCCCTCCGTGCGGTGCACGAATCCGCTCTCTTCAAGCACACCGAGCACTTCCTGCACGTCGTGGCGCCCATACTGCTCGACCGTCGTGAACGGCAGCTCGAACGCCGCGCACTTCACGTGATCGACGAGGATGTGCAGGTTGTCGGGATTGATCAGGGCATGCTCCGGCGGCGCCTCGAAGAAGTAATGCGGGTGACGTACGACGAACTGATCGAGCGGTGCGCTGCTGGCCACGAGCACGGCGGCCGAGCGACCGCTGCGCCGACCGGCGCGTCCGGCACGCTGCCACGTGGCGGCAATCGTTCCGGGATACCCGGCCATCACACACACGTCGAGCGCGCCGATGTCGATCCCCAGCTCCAGCGCGTTGGTCGACACGACCGCGCGAACGCTTCCCTCTCGCAATCCTCGTTCGATCTCGCGACGCCGCTGCGGGAGATATCCACCGCGATAGCCGCGAATCTGGTCCTTCGCTCCTGGCGTCGCATCGAAATCATCTTTCAGATAGGTCGTCAGGATCTCCGTGGTCAGCCGACTCTGCGCGAAGACGATCAGCTGCAGGCGACGCTTCAGGAATTCCGCTGCGACGCGCCGGGTCTCCGCGAGGTACGAGCGACGAATCCCGAGCTCGCGGTTGACGACCGGCGGGTTGACGAAGAGGAAATACTTCTCTCCTCGTGGCGCACCGCTCTCCGAGACCAGCTCGAACGACTGTTCAACGAGCCCTTCCGCGAGCTGGCGCGGGTTCGCGATGGTGGCGGACGAGCAGATGAACACCGGGTTCGAACCGTAGTGCCGACAGATGCGACGGAGTCGCCGCAGCACATTCGTGAGATGGCTGCCGAACACACCTCGATACGCGTGCAGCTCGTCGATCACCACGAACCGCAGGTTCTCGAACAGCTTCGCCCAGCGTGGATGGTGCGGGAGGATCCCGGAATGCAGCATGTCCGGGTTGCTGAGCACGATGTGCGCGCGGCCACGAATCGACCGGCGGGCGTCCTGCGGCGTGTCGCCGTCATACGTGAAGACGCCGACCTGGACCTCCGTGCGACGGGTGACCTGGTCCGATAATTCGTGGAGCTCTGCCAGCTGATCCTGCGCGAGCGCCTTCGTCGGGAACAGGTAGAGCGCTCGTGCGGACGGGTCACGCAGGATCGCGTTCAGCACCGGCGCGTTGTAGCAGAGCGTTTTTCCCGATGCCGTCGGCGTCGTGATGACCACGTGCCGGCCGCTCAGGACGTGCTCGATCGCCTCGGCCTGATGGGTGTAGAGCTGCTCGATTCCGCGGTCACGAAGCGCCGTGTGGAGCCGTTCGTCGATGCGATCGGGAAATGGCGCAAAAGAGGCTGGCTGCGGAGGGAGCCGCCGGATGGCCGTGATCCAGGCATCCGGCGAATCCGGCCGCTGCATCGACCCGCCTGTCAGGCTGTCGAGAACCGTCTGCAGCGCCAGGTCGTGACCAGGATCCGTCCGTCGAGCCGGCAACATGACCGGACGATGGTAAAGCGTAGATAAGGCAAAGGTCAAAGGGAAGTCGAGGGCTTTGACGTGAGCAAAGTCGAAGGGCATTCGCCTTGCGACTGGATTGGCCGGAGGGAGGCGAGCAGCCATGCAGATGACTGAACAGCAGAAACGGGCGCTGATGGTCGGCGGGGTGGGGCTCGGCGCTCTGCTAGCCGCCCAGGCATGGCGTCGCCGAACCGAGTACGACTTCGCCGGCAAGTCCGTCGTCATCACCGGCGGTTCCCGCGGCCTCGGCCTCGTCATGGCCCGCGAGCTCGCAGACGAGGGCGCGCGCATCGCCCTCATAGCCCGCGACGATGCGGAGCTTGGGCGAGCGGCGGAGGACCTGCGCATCCGCCAGCCGTTCGTCGACGTGCAGACCGTGAGCGCGGATATCCGCCGCCGCTCCGATGCCGAGCGTGCGATCGCAGAAGTGGTGGGCCGCTTCGGCAGCGTCGACGTCCTGATCAACAACGCCGGCATCATCCAGGTCGGGCCGGTCGCTCACATGAAGCTCACGGACTACGAGGATGCGATGGACACGCACTTCTGGGGTCCGCTCTACATGATCGTCGCCGCGCTGCCGCACATGCGCCGGCAAGGCGAGGGGCGCATCGTGAACGTGTCGTCGATCGGCGGGCGCGTGGCGGTGCCGCATCTGGTGCCGTACTCGGCGAGCAAGTTCGCTCTCGTCGGACTCTCTGATGGCCTACGCGTCGAGCTGGCGCGCGACAACATCGTCGTCACGACCGTGTGCCCGGGATTGATGCGGACCGGATCGCCAGTGAACGCGATGTTCAAGGGGCAGCGGCCGCAGGAATACGCGATGTTCGCGATCGCCGATTCACTGCCGCTGGCGAGCATCAACGCCGAGCGTGCGGCGCGCCAGATCATCAACGCGTGCCGGCGCGGCGATGCGGAGCTCGTGATCACCGTTCAGGCGAAGATGGCCATCCTCGCGCGCACGCTGGCTCCCGAGCTGTTCGCGGATGTGATGACGATGATCAACAACCTGCTGCCGGGTCCAGTACCGGACGGTGACGAGGCGCGACCGGGACGCGAGAGTGAATCGAAGTGGGCACCCTCCGCGCTGACGAAGACGACTTACGCAGCCGCCGAGCAGAACAACGAACTCTGACCCTGATGATGCGGCGCGGACCTTTGGTTCGCGAGACTCACGGCGAGCAGGTCAGAACCCAGCGATGCCACTCTTCTTTCCTTGCACGCTGTCTCATCCCGCGGACGAGCAAGAGCCGCACCGGACCATGGGCCTCCATGCAGTCGTGCGATGCGCTGTGAGCTGTTCACAGAAACACCGCCGCTCTCACGACATGTTGTGAGAGAGCTCCTTTCTCCTCTTGTAAATCCCGTCGTTTTGGTGGGCACTTGGCTTGCTCCGGCCGGCGCGATCGTGCTCGATGACAAACGGGAGAAGGACATGATTCAACGATGCGATTGTTCACGCCGGTTTCGAGCGAGCTGCCACTCGGTTGTGGCCTTCGCCGTCTTGATCCTGTCGAGCGGAGCTGCCGCCGCCCAGGACTCGCCCGCTACTCCTCCCCGAGGGCTATCGCCTCATGTCATCGACCTTCGGGAGCAGAGCATTGGAGTCGCGCTCACCCAGAACATTGGCGATGACTCAGCACGTGTGCGCCGCATCACACTGCCACAGGCACAGCAGCTCGCCGCAGGAGCGGCCAATCCACTCGCACGTCTCGGAGAGCTCCAGGTGGAGGCCGCCAAACAGCACCGGCTGGGTGTGAAGGCGCTCTACTTTCCGAATGTCAGCACGCAGTTTGAAAATCTTCACTTCAATACCGCACTGGGTGAAGTGCTGACCGTGCGACGTCCGGTTGCAGGAACAGTGCTCTCTGTGCCCGTGAACATCATCAACCAGGATCAAACCGCGGTGAATGTCGCGGTGGTGCAACCGGTGACACCGCTGTTCGCCGTCCGTCAGCTTGTGAAGATTGCACGCGCGGACGAAAACATCGCCAGGGCGAAGGCGGGGATGCCGCCCGCGGAACGAGCGAGCCTCGTCGAGAAGAACTACTTCGACCTGCTCGTTGCCGAACGGGAAATGATAGGCGCCGAAGCCGAAGCCAAGAAGGTCCGGGCAAAGTGGATGACGGTGAGCAATCCTGGAGTGACGAGGGTCTCGGCAGAGCAACAGACCGACACGCTCGGCGCGGCACGGTCGTGGCTGCTTGCCAGCCACAAGGTGAAGGAGCTGACCGCATCGCTCGACGAGCTGCTTGGCCTGCCGGCGGGCACACGACTCGAGCTCGTCCCGCCCGAACCACTTGTTGAACACTTGTCGCTCACAGAGGTTGCCGACAGAGCGGCGGCCGCCAGCGCCGACGTCATCGAGGCGGAGCAGACGGCGATCAAGGCGCACGCCGGCCGGAAGCTGGCGAAGATGCAATACTTCCCAAGCATCGCGGTCATCGGCGGTTACTCGCATCAGACCGCCATCAACGCTGTTCTGCCCGAAGACTTCTCCTATATCGGCGTGATGGGTACCTATACCCTCTTTGATTCCGGCAAGCGCGAACGTGGCGTGAAGGAGAGCCGCCTGCAGGCCGAAGCGGCAGACCTCGGGGTGGAATTGACCAAGGCGAAGGTGGCTGGAGCAGTAAAGACCACCTATCTCGAACTGGAGCGCTCGCGCGAGCTCTATCGCTTGACGTATCGAATGGTGTCTGCCACTCGAGTCGTCGAGGCGAAGTACGTGTTGGGGAACCAGGAAGCTGACCCGGCACAGGCCACGCTGGAAGCGGAGCTCTTTCGCGCCGAGCTCGAATACCGTCAGGCCTATGCCAGGGTGAAGAGTCTCATCGGCGACAAGTGATGATGACGGTTCCGCTGTTCCCTGATCACGGCGAGCAGGTCAGAACAATCTGGGTGGGGTGCGGCTCGCATGGAATAGGGCGGAAGAAGGTGAGCATTCGGCCGCAGATAATCACGGAAATCCACGCCGTCAGCGAGATTCCAGCGATGATTCGTGCGCGCGCGGGTGCCTTGTACACCGCAACCGATCCGAATACGGTCTTCCACGACGTCAGATAGAACAGGCTGGCGTTCAGGCCCCCGATCATCAAGAACACAAGTTTGAGGTGGAACGACCGGTTGTAGATGTATTGATCCGGCTCCGTCAGCAGAAACAGCAGTCCGGTCGTGATGTTGATCGCGAATCCGAGCAAACCAAACGGGATGAAGCGATGCACCGCGGACAGCGGCACGCGCTTCGCCACGCCGAGCAGGCGCAGATCGAACGCCCCGATCGATCCAATCAACAGGGAGAGGCCGAGGAAGTGCAGGCTCTCGGCCATCGGCCAGCCCCACGCGGTATGCATCATCTTCGCAACCGGGGAATGCAGCCGGATGGATGTGACGAGCCAGATCTGGAAGTCGTGCATGGTCAGTCGAACGCCGTCAGGTGCGTGTAGGTGTAGGCGAGCAGGCGTCCAGCGGTAATGGCGGCAGCCCAGCACGTCAGAGATGCGATGGCCAGCCAGCGCAATCGTGCTGCTGACATCGGGGTCGTCGCGCCTGCCGGCGTGTGATCATCGGTCAGTTGCCGGCTGATTCGACGCACGAGCACCATCGCCAGACCAACGAGGAACAGCTTCACGTAGAACAGCGGGTTCGTGAGCGCTTTCGTCGGATATCCGATCAACAGCAGGACACCGGACACGGCATTGAGCCAGAATCCGGTCCACAGCATCGGCAGGAAGCGGCGCATTTCCCGCATCGGCACCTCCGGCGCGATCCCGAGCACGCGCAGATCGATGGCGGCGCTCAGCCCAGCGGCGAAGCCCATGCCGATCGCATGGACGGCGAGGATCCCGGGAAAGGCCCAGAGCGAGGGCGACCCCACGATCCACTGGTTCAGTTCCGTCGATTCGAGCCAGACCAAGAAGGCGTGCACGAGCGGTAACTACCGTGACTTGCGGCGCGGCTTCGATGCGGCGGCGCCGCCGCTGTCCTTCGGCGCTCGCCTGCTCCACGCGGCGCGCAGCGCCGTCCGCAGACTCCCTTTCCGCGCGGCACGCAGCAGCACCTGCGTCGATCCCGCTCGGCCCCAGCCGCCCTTGGCCGGCACGAACACCTCCGGCTCCGCCTGGCACAGGAGCGCCTGCTCGTCGGGGCGGAGGGACAGACACGCCCACTCGACACCTGGGTAGCCAAGTGTCGCGAAAATCCTTCCGCCCACGCGAAAGTCGGGGTGATTCATGTGGGATGCCTCGACGGCGCCCGGCAGGCTGAGCGCGATCGAACGGAAGTCGTCGGCGGTCATTGGCGCCGGGATTATATAATCCCGGCTCGTGGAGGGGCGTTGCCCCGGAGGAAGAACGTGAGACGTGAATTTCCATTCGCCGACCAGAAACCTCGTCACGCCGTAGCCTTGGCGAAGGCGGAAGGTCCGCGCCGCATCGCATGGACTATTACGGCGCTCTCGGTGGCGTTTGCCAGCGCTGCGCTTTTCAGTGTTCGTATCGCGGCTCAGGACGGCGGTCCGCGCCCGCCGGATCTTGCTGGTGAGTGGCGTCTCGATCAGGGCGAGGATCCCGGCCAGCCGCCGCCGAACGACTATACCGGGCTCGCGTTCAACGACGCCGGCCGCCTGCGGGCCGACACGACTCCGGAATCGATCTGGGGCACGCCGGAGTATCAGTGCCGGCCACATTCGGCGCCGCACCAATGGCGCGGCGTGGGCGGCGTGCGCATCCTGAAAGAGCTCGACCCGATCTCACGCGACATCGTCGGCTTCCGGCTGCAGTTCATGCGCTCGCTCGATCGACCCATCTTCCTCGACAATCGCCCGCATCCACCCGCTTACGCTCCGCACAGTTGGAGCGGGTTCTCCACGGCGCAGTGGGAAGGACAGACGCTCAAGGTCATCACGACACACCTGAAGGATGGATATCTGAAGCGCGGCGGCCCGCAGACGAGCGACATGCTGACAATGACGGAGTACATCACCCGTCACGACGACATCATGACGATCGTGCAGGTGGTGGACGACCCGATCTATCTCGACGAGCCCTACGTGCTCTCGATCACCTACACCTACGATCCCAACGGCGGCCCGCCGACTGAAAACTGCACGGGAAGCTCGTTCGCCGAGAACGGCGGGACCGATCGGCATCACGTTCCGCACTTCCTGCCAGGACAGAACAGCGCCATCGGCGAGTTCCTGAAGACCGAGGACTGGGTTCCGTTCGACGCGATTCGCGGCGGCGTGAAGACCATCTACCCGGAATATCGCTCCGTCCTGAACGGCGGGCGGCCCGTCGCCAACCTCACGGTCCCGGCCTCGCGCTCGGCCAACGAAGTCGCGAAAGCGATCGCCGACCAGAGCCCGCGCGACGGAGAAGTACACGTGCTGCCAGTGCAAGGGAACGTCTTCATGCTGGTCGCGGACGGCACCAATATCACCGCGTCGGTCGGCATGGACGGCATTGCCATCGTCAACACTGGCACCGCGCAGATGTCCGACAAAGTGCTGGCCGCGCTGACCGATCTGGCCCGGACCACTGTCTACGCACCAGCAACGAACAAATGCTTTGGCGCCAATTGCCCGAGCCCGTTCGGCGCTCCCGCGTGGTCGAGCCCGTTCTTCAACGCGATCGTCGCGTCGCCGCGTCCGGCGCAGGGGCTGCGCTACGTGGTCAACACGAGCGCCGCACCGGAGCACATCGGCGGCAATGAAAAGCTCGCCTCATCCGCCTCGTTCAAGCGCGGCGGGACGGGGCGCGCCTTTGGCTCCGCAGCGCCGGACATCGGCAACAACGCGACCATCGTCGCACACGAGAACGTACTCAGCACGATGAGCAACGCGACGCCAAAGACGGCGTCGGCTGCGCTGCCCAGCGAAACGTACTTCGACGAGTTCTACAAGGTCTCCGAGTACGTGAACGGCGAACCGCTCATCCTCTACCACGCGCCGGCTGCGAACACCGATGGCGACAGCATCGTGTTCTTCCGTCATTCCGAAGTCATCAGCGCCGGCAACCTGATGTCCACGGTCAGCTATCCGCTCATCAACGCCGACAAGGGCGGAACGATTCAGGGTGTGATCGACGGCTTGAATCAGATCCTCGATCTCGCCGTTGCCGAGTATCGCGCCCAGGGCGGCACGTGGGTCGTCCCGGGACGCGGACGATTGTCGGACACGGCCGACGTGGCCTCGTATCGCAACATGCTGGTCATGATTCGCGACCGCGTGCGCGACCTGAAGAACAAGGGGATGACGTTCGAACAGGTGAAGGCGGCGCGGCCGACACTCGACTTCGACGGGCGCTATGGCGCGACGACGGGACCGTGGACAACGGACATGTTCCTGTCGGCGGTCTATCGCACGCTGCCGAACAAGAAATAGCCACGTCATATGAAGCACATCGTCCTGGCCATCGTCCTGTGCCTTCTCGCTTCGGGAGCTGCGCTCGATGCGCAGCGTGGCGGCGGCCGTGGTGCGCCTCCACAGACTCCGCGGCAGGCCGCGCCGATCGATCTGACCGGCTACTGGGTGTCGCCCATCATCGAAGACTGGAAGTTCCGCATGGTGACGCCCAATAAGGGCGTCTTCGGCGGCATCCCGTTGAACAACGAAGGACGCAAAGTCGGCATGAGCTGGGATCCGGCAGCCGACGAGAAGGCGGGCGAACAGTGCCGCGCGTACGGCGCTGGCGGAATCATGCGGCTGCCGAGCCGACTGCACATCACGTGGCAGGACGATGCCGCCCTGAAGGTCGAAATCGATACCGGCACGCAGACGCGCGTGCTCGCATTCAATGCCGCACCCCCCGCGGAAGCGTCATGGCAGGGGCAATCGCGCGCGCAGTGGAACGTCCCTGCAAACACGCTGAAGGTCGTCACGACAAACCTCAAGCCGGGCTACGTCCGCAAGAACGGCGCGCCCTACAGCAACAAGGCGGTGGTGACTGAGTACTGGGAACTCCACGCGCTGCCGAACAAGGACCAGTGGATGACGGTGACGACGAAGGTCGACGATCCCGTCTACCTCACGCGCCCGTATCTCACGAGCTCGGACTTCAAGAAACTACCGAACGCGACCGGCTGGAACCCGACACCCTGCAACGCAAAATAGCCTGGGTTCAACTGCACCGATTGAGCCGGGCGTGACGCGTCGCGGCGAAACGGTGACCCGATTCACGCAGACGACGATGCGTCTCGTGCCGCGCCCAGTCGCGCCCAGATCAGCTGACATTCGGCGCACCGCCACGCAGTGATAACGCCTTCAACGCTCGTGATGTTGTCCAGGCTCACTCGCGTGTTTTCGTGGCAGACGGGGCACGAAGGCGAGACGAACGGTGCGTAAACAGCCGGCAGATCGTGCTGCTCGAGTGGCATCGAGCTCATAACGCGCCTGCAGCGCGCAGCACCAGTCGTAGCGCGCCGGCGAGCAGCGCCCATCCGAGGGGAAGCGCCAGGACGAGCGCAATCGCGAGGACGAGATCTCCGGCAATCTGTCGTGCGTGCTGCCATCGGGTTGGCGCGACGTACGCGCCAGCGACGATGGACGCGCCGCTCATCGAGCGTCCTCTGTGTTGCGAAGAATCTCGCCAACCGTCGGCGGCGGTCCGTCGTTCCACAGACCGATGAACACGAATGGGGGAATGATCGCCGCCGCGACGAGGTACACGACGCTTCGCGCGGACGAACCGCCAACCATCAGGAAGGTGAGCAGCGCGAGCGCCACCCATGTCCCACAAACCATGAGACGGAGATAGGGGATAGGAAGTCGGGAAGCCATGACGCCCAGCTTTCTGCGTGGGCTTTGATGAGGGCTGCCCGCGTGTCGGGTGGTGCGGGAAAACCAGTACTCAGGAAAGCAGTGGATCTCTAGCATGGGCCTTCCCGGCGGCGATTACAACCACATTCGCCGTTTCTCCATCCGCTAGAAGACGGCGATCGGGTTGACCGGCGACCCGGTCGCGCCGCGGACGGGAAGGGGCGCGATCGTCAGCATGAACTCCCAGCGATTTCTCGCAGCCGCGGTTTCGGCCAGTGCTTCGAGGTCAGCGTTATCGACCAGATGCACGCCCAGGTACACGAGCGCGAAGTCGTGCACGGCGCCGCGCAGGTTCGAGGGCGAGACGTACTGCGGATGATCGCTGCCGAGCAGCGCGATGTCGCGCTGCCGCAGCCATGGGATCACCGACGGATGGAGACCTGCCGATCGCCCTCCTTCCGCGCGTCCCCGCAGCCACGGCCCTTCTGCCTTGCGTCTTGCCCACACGCCCGTGCGGACGAGCAGCGCATCCCCGGGACCGACCTTGACGCCTGCCTTCTTCTCCCACGCTTCCAGATCGGAAACGAAGATCGGCGTCCCGGGCTCGAGATACGGCAGGCCTTTGAGCCGCGGGATGTCGATCAGCACACCGCGCGTGACGACGCCGTTCTTCAGGTTGTAGATCGAGTTGCGCGTGTGGCCGTTCTTCAGCACCGCATCTTCAGCCGGCGTGTAGCCGTTGTAGAAGACGCCGTTCTCGTGAATGTGGGCGAGCGAGTCGATGTGCGTGTGCGCGATGCCGTGGTAGTTCACGCCGATCCGATCGGAGCCAATCGCGAGCATCTGGTGGTCGTACGGATTCGGATTGTCGACCGCCTTCACCGTGTCGGCATCTCCAGCCAGAGAAACGGACACGCCGTCCTTCACGAGTGCGGCAGCCGCGCGGCGCTTCGCAGCAGTCACGAGATTGAGCGTGCCGAGCTGATCGTCCTTGCCCCATCGGCCCCAGTTCGACAGCTCTTTCTTCCAGCGGTCGTATTCTGCCTGTGTGACGTCTGCCACCGCGGCGTTGCGCTGCGGCGCGCCGGCGGCCGCGCCAATCAGGCCGATCAGGAATGCCGCTGTCACAAGAGTCCTGGCCATCTGCCGCACCTCGTCTCTCTTCCGTGCAGAGAGTAGCGCATCGACCACGTCACCGCCGGGGTGATCTCGCAGTCCTCAGCCGAGCGATCAACTGGGTCATGTCGCCAGGGAGCGGTGCCTCGAAGTGCAGATCACGCCCGTCCCGTGGGTGCTGGAAACCCAGGCGCCCGGCGTGCAGGGCCTGGCGCCAGAAGTCGATGTGACGCAGGTGGTCGGGACCATAGATGTAGCGCTGCTCGCCGACAAGCGTATGGCCGCGCAACCGCGCCTGGAGTCGAATCTGATTGCGCTTGCCGGTCTCCAGACGAACCTCGATAAGCGTCGCGCCCGCGAGGCGCTCCAGCGCCCGGTAATAGCTGATCGCCTCCTTCGCCTCCGGATCACGCGGGTGCGCCTGCTTCTGCACAAGCGCCTTCTCGTCCCAAACAAGGTAGTCACGCCACACGCCTTCAGCAGGCTCAGGGTGACCATACACAACGGCCAGGTACACCCTCTCTGGCCTGCGGTCGCGGAACTGTCCCTTGAGCTGCGCCTGCGCCTCGAGAGACCGGGCGAACACGACGAGGCCCGACGTGTACTCGTCGATGCGGTGCACGGCATACACGCGATGCCTGGCTGCAGATCGCAGATTGTTCTTGAGCAGTTCGCACGCCGACAGCGACGTCGGCCGCCGTGGCAGCGGCACCGTGAGCATGCCCGCTGGTTTGTCGATCACGAAAAGCGACTCGTCTTCGTACACGATGCGCAAGTCGCCGATGTCCATCGGTCCGCGCTGCACACGTGACGATCCGGGACGATCCATCCACAACCGTACGGCATCTCCAGCCGCCAGCCGTCGTGCGCCATCGGCAGGGCCCGTCTCTTCGCCATTGACGAACACCTTGCCGCGTTCGAGCGCCGATATCGCGCGTGCGCGGGAGCCGGCGCGGTCAGACGCAGCGAGAAACTTGTCCAGCCGAACACCGGCGTCTGCGGCATCAACCGTCCACGCCGAATCACTCATGTCGTGGGCCACGGCGCAACCCGCCGTTGACGAGCACTCGCGCCACGATCCGATTATCGCCGAGGGACGTTCTTGTCGCCGTGTGCCGAACACTCGGACCGATGACTCGGAATCAAGAGGCCGCCGCTGTGCCTGCAGGTTCAGCGGGTCAGGGCTTCGGGTAAGGACCGCAGGAACGTGTGAACGGCTGCAATGTGCGCGGACTCGGAGATGAACTCGAACGCCGAGGGACTGAACGAGAGCAGCTTCTCACCACGCGACGCGGCGACGTTGGCCAGCATGACTGGAAGCTCGTCGATCAGTCCGAGCAGGCCTGCCCATGCCGGCATATCGAGCGTTGAGAGAACCTCGAACGTGTCTCGAGCATGCCATGGTGCACCCGCTCGCCAGTGTCGCGTGAGCTTCTGTTGCAACACACGCAGCAGGATCTGGATCTCGCGGTCGCTGCAGCGCAGGGTCGCCAGCGCGTCGAGCAACTGTTCCGCCGCGAACATGCAGACCTCGTGATGCAGAACCTTCCATCCAGCTTGAAAGACCGAAACGAGGTCGTGACCCACCAGAAAGTCGGCTGACAACACCGTTGGCGAGTTCTCCAGGCCAAGGTTGCACACCGCTGCGGCACCGTCGGACGCCTCTCGCGGAGAGAGTGTCCGCGCCTGAACCGTGCATCCGACCATCAACACGTTTGCCAGAAACGCCAGCTCCTGCGTCCGCATCGCACACGCCTCCTGGTCGCTATCACGGACGACCTGCATGAGGGCGTGGAGGCGTGCACGATGGGATGGTTGCTCCTCAGCGGACGCGTCGAGCAGCGCCCGGGGTCGCTCAGGAAGCGCGCCAGCGTCGATGAACAGGTCGAGAACAGCGGCGACGGCCGATGTCGATTCGTCCGCCGTGGGCTCGTCCGGCGCCGCATCCGATGGAGTCGCCGACCCGATTTCCCTCAGATACGCAGCGAAGATCGGATGGAGCGACGATGGACCACCGGTCGCACGTCGGGACGCGCGCGATTCCTCGAGAAACGCGCGCGCCTGCGCCGGCGTCACATACCCCTGTTCCTCGCGACGACCTTCCCTCGCGAGCGCCAGATCGAAGCGTGCCTGCTCGAAGTCGCCGAGCAGATCGTGGAATCCGTCTTCCTCCGGTCTGGAGTTCGACAATCGCCGGCACCCGCGCATCACGCGATGGAAGCTGCCGGAGTGTGCCTCGTCGAGAGCCGTCAACACGGCAACAATCGCGTCCCAGGATTCGGTCTCCCGTGCGATGACGAGATACCCGCCAACCTCGCAGTGAATGCCACGCGCCCGCGCCGCGGCAAGGATCGCGTCGTCTCCCTGTTCGGCGGGCGACACAAAGACCATCGGGTCGAACACGGCAATGTGCGAAGCGAAGCCAGCGATTGCGAGGTCCGCATCCATCGACGCGAGCCTCTGCGCCGCCAACGCGACGTCGGCATCGACAAGAACCTCGAGCCAGTGACCGAACCGGGCGGCATCGAAATGCTCGTCCATGCCCGGCTGCTCGACGCGCCAGAGGTCGAGATCGAACACCGCAGACAACTGCTCGCCGGTCGCCAGTGCCAGCAGCTCGCCGCAGTCCTCGAGTCCGACCTTCTGAATCACGCCGTGCAGAATCGCCGGCGGCAATTGACGGATCGCGCGGGCGAGCGCCGGTGTTTCCGAGACGCGGGCGATCACTGCCCGCAGATCGCGACCGTCGCCATGAGCCTCAGACATGGGCCGGCGATGATAACCGCCTCAGACGGCAAGAAACAGTCTTGAAGATCCGCGCGCACGTGATGGATACTGAATATGGGGACGCCGTTCCTCGCGCCGCAAAATCTCCCTGAACAACTCAGCGATGGTCTTTCAGATGGCCCCCGCAAGTCACGTCATCGAAGTGTGCACGGCTCTGGCGTGAACTTCGAGTCGTCAGGTTCCTTGCGGAAGTTCGTGCTGGTGATGTAGTCGACCGCGAGATTGACGGGGTCGTGAACAACCGTGGTCACGACGAACCATTCCGTGCCGGTCGGCTCCGCAAGCAGGTTGTAGTACTCCGTCAGGGTGGTGTCTGCGCTGTACGGCACGCCGTTCTTCCGCAGGAATCCCGCCGTCAGGTTCGTCGTCGCGACCTTGAGCCGGCCGCCCGTGGGCTGCGTCGGCGCCGCTCCACGACCCGGGCCGCCTCTCACACCACGCGCGCCGCCACGCGCGCGGCCCACTTCATCGAGATGCAGAGGATCGAAGCCATTCGCGTACTGCCATTCGGCTGCGGAGAATCCCTGGAGCGTCGGGTCGCCACGCCTCGCGTCACTTGCAGTGAAGTGCAGCAGTCGCGTCTGTCGTCCGGCGTTGGTTTCCATGCGGAGCGTCGCTCCGTCCTGCCAGGCAATGCGAACGCGCCCCGGGTGGCGCATGACAGCCGGGGCGCCGTACGCCTCGCATGCTCGGCCTGCCGCCTCGACCTGCGTCATGTCGATTCGATTTGCGGCGTCCTGCGCGGCGCGCGTCAGCGGCAGACTATGAAAGTCGCCCTTCTTCGGCGTCAGCATGCGCACGTCCCAATCCTCGGTCACGATCGAGACCCAGGTGCCTGTCAGATCGATCGGCGCATACCGCTGATAGATCGAAGGAGCCGATTGCGCCGTTACGCTGGCAAAGGCCGCAAGGCAAAGCACCGCTGCTGCGATCGCGCGCGTCAACGCAGCGTTCCTCGTGTCGCGCCCGGGCGCGCAGGCGTCCTCGGCGCGAACTCCGGATACACGGCGTCGATGAACATCTCGGTCGTCCACTCCGGCTGCATGTAGCGAGCCTCCCACCCGAGGACAGGCTTCGCGGCTTTCACCTGCGCCGCTGTCATGCTCGCGTCAGTGATCATTTTCTTCAGCCGGTCGCGGACCTCGTGCACCATGTCCCGATACTCCACGAGGTCGGCTTCGTCGCAGATCCGCCCGTGGCCGGGAATGATGTACGTCCCGCCCTCCATCAGATCGTCGGGCACGGCAATGTCGAGCAGCGCGTTGAGCGCGCCGAGCAGGCCGGCGTAGCTGCCCCCCTGCGTGCGATCGACCATCGGCAGATTCGTGGTCGTGAAGAGGTCGCCGGTGACCAGCACATTCGAGCCGCGGAAGTAGACGATGCTGTCGCCGTCGGTCGAGGCGTTCGGCATGTGCACGATGTCGATCGCTTCGCCATTGAACGTCAGCCCCCGACGCGGAACGTAGTAACCGTCCGACGGCCACGCAACGGCAGGAAACGGCGTCGCGCCGTTGCCGTCCGGTCGCGACATGCGCGAATAGACGTTCTCCTGGGCGATCACGCTGACCAGTGCACCGCGTTGTCCGCCGGTCGTGGAGCCGCCGGGAAGCGAGGCCAGCGCCGCGTTGCCACCGACATGCTGCGCGGATGCGGACGTGTTGATGACGTAGCGAATCGGTTTCGTGCTGATCCGGCGAATCGCCGCAATCACGGCGTCGTTCATCGTGCCGGCCCCGGTATCGACGACGATGACGCCCTGATCGCCCGCCTGGACGGCGATGTTGCCGCCGGCACCGGCAATCATCCACACGTTGCCCTGCACCTTGAGGACGTCCAGCGTGTTGGCAAGCGGCCGTTCTATTCGCGCAGGTTGCGCGACCGACGATCCGGTGGTGGGCGGCCGACGTCGATCCGGCGCTGCGCCTTGCCGCAGCGTTTCGCGATACTCGGGATACGCCGTCTGCGCACCGCCAAGCGTCGCCTCCACGGGAATCCGCAGCTTCGTCGCCAGCTCCCCCACGAAAGGGTTCGCGCCGGGGAGGTAATGCGGCACGTAATGCGGGTCCGGCCGCGCGATCTCTTCGCGCGGAAAGCACAGTCCGAAGAAGTTGTTCGTGCGATCGGCCGGCTCGACGTCGAAGCTCGCCGCGGTCACGCCGCGCGGGGCGGCAATGAAGTCGGCAGATTTGATGTAGGGCTCGGTGAGATACAGCGGGTCGTAGACGATCCAGGCGATCGTCAGCACATTCTCGTTGCGCGTGTAGTAGGTGACCACCGTCGCCTGATCGCTCGACGGCACGCCGTTGCGACGGATCCAGCCCCATTTCAGATGCGTGGTCGTGGTGACCAGCGTGCTGCCCCGCCACTCACCGGTCGTGAATCCGGCCCACGTGTGCGGCGCATGCGTCGAGGGATGCGGCCGTCCGTCCATCCATACTGTACGGTCCGCGCGACGGAAGGTCCCGCCGACCGTATACGACACGACGTCGAGGTTGGCGTCGAGCTGCGAGGCGATACGCAGGCGCGCCGGTCCCCAGTAGGAGTACTGAGACGGATGCCGCATGCACACGTGCTCGGGGACGCCGAGCAGCGCGCTGTCGTAGGCCAGCGCCCGGGCGCGACCCTCGTCGTTCAACGGGATGCCGAGATAGTCGACCAGTGTGGGACCATCAGCACGCTCGGTGGAATCCTCCTCGAACCCGAAGATCGCCGCATTGCCCGGACCAAGCACCGTGCCGAGAGCCGGCTGATCCCAGAAGCCGGCGATATCGAAATCGATCTGTGCCACGGCTGGCCGCACGCCGCACACGATCGCGATCAGGATCAGCAGCGAAACGCGCACTCGACCTCCTCAGGACGTGAGTCTAGAACAGGAATCCGGCATCGAGGAATGAGGAATCGATTCCAGATTCCTCTCTTGAAGCGGGTCGGCCCCACCGTGATATCGTCTGCGCCGCAAACCCGCGCAATCGGAGAAGAGCCATGACGACCGTCCAGGACACCACGACGCGAAAGACCAGGGTCGCCATCATGAACGCCGTGCACGATCTGCCGGTGCTGGTGGCGCGCGACAAGGGCTTCTTCCGGGACGAAGGGCTCGACATCGAGTTCGTGACGACGCCCGGAATGGCACAGGTCACGACGTCACACGAGGTGAAGTTCGAAACCGTCTTCGATCGCCCACTCGATTCGGTCTACAACGAGGGCGGCATCGACCAGTACCGGATGTGCGAGTGGGGCATCATGAAGCGCGCCGTGGAAGCCGAGCACGGCGGG
>Ga0111539_10004786_pt1 | contig 17668 bp, 10 predicted proteins | sample RhiMethybrSRZTD1_FD_79667 | JGI IMG/M metagenome (GOLD analysis project Ga0111539, IMG submission 79667) | Populus rhizosphere microbial communities from Tennessee, USA - Rhizosphere MetaG P. TD hybrid SRZTD1 (version 2) (version 2) | ecosystem: Host-associated > Plants > Roots > Rhizosphere >... | reverse complement strand
GGCGCTGCTGCTGTCGGATCAGATCAAGCACGCGGCGGCGAAGTACATCGACCGCGAGCACTGGCTGTTCCTCGGCCGCGGGCACAACTATCCCGTCGCGCTCGAAGGCGCGCTGAAACTCAAAGAGATCTCCTACATCCACGCCGAGGGCATGCCCGCGGCGGAGATGAAGCACGGCCCGATCGCGCTCATCGACGACGGCATGCCGGTGGTGTTCGTCGCCACACGCAACTCGCAGTACGAAAAGGTCATCTCGAACATCGAGGAAGTGCGCAGCCGCGGCGGGCACGTGATTGCCGTCGCCACCGAAGGCGACAAACAGATTCGCAAACTGTGCACCGAGGTGTTCTACGTGCCCGACGTGCCCGAGCCGCTGCAGCCGATGGTGAATGTCGTGCCGTTGCAGTTGCTGGCGTATCACGCGGCGGTGCTGCGCGGCAAGGATGTGGACAAGCCGCGCAATCTCGCCAAGTCGGTCACGGTCGAGTGACTTTGACGCCGTTGTCGGGCTGGTTACGGCAGCGGTGTTGTCACCGTATAGGTGATCTGCACGCGATAGAGGCGAATGGTGTCGACCACCGCGGGGGTGGTAAAGGTGGCGTGAGCGAAATAGGCGTAGGTGTCGGTGTTCACAGTGGCAAAACCGACGGTGTTGTCGCTGATGGTCTGCACCGCGGCCGAGGAGCCGGCGCTGTCGGCGCTGGCCATCAAGCTCAGGGTCCCGGCATCGCTGATGCGCTCCAAGTCGAGCATGATGTTCTGTACGCCGTCGTTGTCCATGACCTGGACCTCGAATGCCGTGATGATCGCGCCGTTGGGCACAGTGACCGGCGCGTACAAATCCACGCTCCCGCCGGCCCCGAAACCGCGCACGTAGTGCTCGAACTTCAGGTACTCGACCACGTGCGATCGCGGCTGGAAGCCGTTGCCGGGGATCGAGACGTAACGAGTCGTCGTCGGCAACGTCACGCCGCCGTTGAGTGTCAGGTTGCCGTCGAAGCGGCCGGTGCCGTTGACGTGCAGGTCCGCGGCGGGATTCGAGACGTTGATGCCCACATCGGTGCCCTGGAAATACACGCGGCCGCCCACAAACCAACCAGCATAGTTGTCGGCGCTGACTTCGGCCCGCAGGGCAGCGCCGCCCGCTCCGCTGTTGGCCAGGTGCTTGGCCCACACGGCAAACGCAAGCGGGCTGACGACTTCCGCCACCACACCGTCCGCGACGCCGGCAGGACCGGTGTTCCCGACGAAAATCGTCTCGTTGGCGCTGGACATCACGTGCAGGGGATGCGTCGGATTGTCGGTTCCAATGCCGACATTGACACCTTGGATCTGCATGGCGGGCGGACCATCATTCGTCGCGATGAGAAGCCGATCAGCTGCGGCGGCCTGAAGGCGGACGCTGAAATCCTGCGGCACACCTCCGCCGTAATGCAGATCGATGTACGGCTGCTGTCCGCCGGCGTCATTGGGCGGTCCGAGTTCGATGTTGCCGCCCTGATCGGTAGCGAGAATCGAGCCACCGGCGAAGGAGACTGAAGTGGCGTCGATGCGGCCGACGACCTGCAATGGGAAGGCAGGCGTTTTGGTTCGGATGCCCACGCGGTTGTTGATTGGATCGATGTGAAACGTTCCCGAATCGACGTTGAGATCAGACGACAGCGCCCAGCCTCCGCCTGGCGGGAGGTTCGAAATGTCGATCGCGCCGGCGTTCAGCGCATACAGCGCGTACGGCGCGGCTGTCAGGGGTTGCCGCGGCGCCAGCGTGGTGAATCCGCCTCCGCCCCCCGCAGGTACGCGAACAGCGATCTCCAGCCAGCGCTCGCTGCCTGCAAACAGATCTGGGCCGAAATCGAGTTCGACCGTGAACACGCCTTCTGCGACACTGATGTTGTTCTGCACAGCCGGCACGCCGACCTGCAGTGCGCCGCCGCCGGATCCGTCGAACAGCCTGAACTCGAAATCAGCCAGGCCGTCTATCGGCGCGCCGCTTTGCGTCAATCGGCCCTGGTAGGTGAATGCGCCGCCGAGAGGCGTGTCGCCGTACGCCGCTACGAACGCGAGCAGCAGAGGTGCGACGCTGCCCATGCCGATGAAATGGTTTGATCGAAGCATCGATTGGACTCCTTCAGACCTCGGGCGGGGCGTCCTCAAAAGGACAATCGGGAAACAGCGGTTGCATTCACGGATGCGCTGCGCACTTGCGAGAATTGACCGGTGACGGCTGTGATCGTGCGGTCGCAGCAGGCTTTTCAAGCGGGCGAACGCATGAACGACCATCACGGCGATTTCCTGTGCTCATGGCAGCGGCGATGTGACGGTGTACTCGATGCGCACGCTGTACAGCCGCATGTCGGTCGCGATCGCGGGCACGATCCACGTCGCCGACACGTCGTAGGCGTACAGGTCATTCTCGATCGTGCCACTCACGATGGTGTTGTCGACGATGGTCTGCGCTGCCGCACTCGAGCCCGCACTGACCATGCTGGCGAGCGTCGAAGGATCGCCTGATGTGCTGATTCGCCTGAGACTGAGGCTCATGTTCCCCATGGCGCTCAGGTCAAGCAAGTCGGCCTCAAACGAGGTCACAAGGGCGCCGTGCGGCAAATGAACCGGCGCACGGAAGGTGACGCCGTCGGTCGGAGTGCTTCCGTACAGATATGACAGGGTGACATAACTGGTCGTGTTGGAGACGGGCACGAATGAGGCGCCGGTGATGGAGAAGAATCGCGTGGTGGTGGAAAGGCTGATGTCGCCGCCGATGCTCACGGTGGATGTCGAGTTGCCGATGTTGACGCTCCCGCCGTTTGCGTTGAGGAACAGCGGAGCCACGGTGCCGTTGTTGCGGGCCATGATCTCGTTGTCGTCGATGACGAGGTTCGGGCCCGTGGAGAGCCCGTTGACCAGGTATCCGCCGCCGCCGACGGTCGCATCGCTGCCCCCGGTGACGTGCACCTTGACGGCCGGGCTGCCGGTGCCGATGCCCACATTGCCCTCGAAGTAATTGCTCCCGCCGACAAAGTACCCGGCATATCCCGAAGGACTGTTGGTGCTGCCGAACACGCCATAGTTGATGCCCGTGGCTGAATTCGCGGCGCCACGAACACCTCGGCCAGCCGTGCTGGCACTGATGCCCTCAACGCCGACGTTGGCGCCTGTGGTCGCGGTCGCAGTTCCGCGGACACCGGTGCCGCCGGTGCTCGCGCTCAATCCGATGAACCCGAACGTGCTGCCTGCTCCACTGGTGGTTTCCGAATATGCGGCCGTGGTGCCGGTGGTCGTGACGAACAGCGGTGTGAATGGCGTGGATGTGCCGATGCCGACGTTGCCTGCGTTGTAATAGGTTGCACCGCCGTTCAGCAGCCAGTGCGAGTCGCCGGGTGGGCCCTGCGGACCTTGAGGACCCTGCGGGCCGGTCGGTCCGATCGGGCCTTGGGGTCCTTGTGGGCCCTGCGGTCCGGTGGCGCCCTGCGGTCCGACCGGCCCTTCGGGGCCGATCGGACCCTGAGGACCGATCGGACCCTGCGGCCCGGGCGGCCCCTGTGGTCCGACTGGACCTGAGGGCCCTTGCGGACCGGGGTTGCCACTGAGTGCATACAGGGCGTACGGCGTGCCCTGAAGCAGTTGTCGCGGCGCGAGAGTCGTGAACCCCCCGCCGCCGCCCGCTGGCACGCGAACAGCGATCTCCAGCCAGCGCTCGCTGCCTTCGAACATGCCCGCGCCGAAATCGAGGTTGGCCGTGAACACGCCTTCAGCGACGCCGACATTGTTCTGTACCGCCGGCACACCGACCTGCAGCGCCCCTCCGCCCGATCCATCAAACAGCCGAAACTCGAAGTCCACCAGGCCGTCAATCGGAGTTCCGCTCTGCGTAAGCCGGCCCTGGTAGGTGAAGGCGTTGCCCAGCGGCGTGACGCCAGCGCGGGTCGGCGCGGCGCTGACGATCACGATTAGCACTATCCCCCATGCTGACCGGCGAATCGAGCGGACCATGGTCGAACTCCTTGAGAGGTTGCGGAGTGCTTGCTCTGCTCACGGCTTGTAGGTGATGAACTGGAAGGCGTTCTGCAGCGGCGTGCCCGAGAGGTTGTAGATGCGCACCAACAGTTGACCGTTGCCGGAGTTCACCGTCGCCAGGAACGGCGCGCCCGTGGCGGTTCGCGGCGTCACAATCGTGATGTGCGTGCCGACGCTGTACATCTCCCCTGCAAGGGTGACGACATAGCGGCTGTTGACGGGGTCCCAGGTGCAACCGACATTCGCCGTTGCGGCGCCGAGCGTGCCGTCGGAATTGACGTACCCATAGGCCAGCGGCGATGCGGCGCTCGATGTGCCGGCGGAATACTCACGCGTCAGGTTGCCGATAACGTGCACATCGCCGGTGAACTTGCCGGCGCCGCCACTGCCGGTATTGACCACGTCCAGCGCCGGATGGTCGGGGCCGACAGCGATGAACACGGCTGCCGGGCCGCCGCCCTCGTTGACCCCTTCCAGCGACGCCAGATGATTGTCTAGGACCGTGACGGCCATTCCCGGGCCGGCGCCGTTGTTGGTTACGCGAATGACCGGCGCATCGGGATCGCCGATGCCTTGACGAACGGCATCAAGCGCCGGCCCATTGCCCAGACTCGTGATCTGAACCGCGGGGAGGTCGGGCGTGGTGCCGACGCCCACCGACACGGCCTCGATGGCCGAGCCGCTGCCGTTGTTGGTGGCGTGAATCGTGGGGAGATCGGGCGGGCCGACCTGACCGGAGACGGCTTCAATTGCTGAGCCTGCGCCGTCGTTGGTCGCGCGGATGACCGGCATATCCGGGTTCGTGCCGACGCCTTGACGCACCGCGTCGAGTGCCGGCCCGTTGCCGAGACTCGTGATCTGAACCGCGGGGAGGTCGGGCGTGGTGCCGACGCCTGTTGACACGGCCTCGATGGCCGAGCCGCTGCCGTTGTTCTCCACCCGCAGGGCGGGGTCCGGATTCCAGGGATCGACGCCCTTGACCAGCCGCGCCGCTGAGCCGCCGACGTTGTTGGTGGCGTCGAGCGCCGGACTGAAATCCGGGTTGACGCCAGCGATCTTCTCGAAGAGCGCCGCGGAGCCCAGCCCCGTGTTGCTGGCGCGAATCGCCGGCGCGGGCGCGAAATCCGGATCAACGCCGAACACGGCCGCGGGAGCGTCGCCTAGATTGGTGGCCAGAATCGTGGGTACATCCGGGTTGGTCCCGACACCGGTGGAGACCGCCTCGATGGCGGAGCCTGAGCCGTTGTTTGTGGCGAGAATCGTTGGCGCTGCCGGCGGTCCCACCTGGCCGGAGACTGCTTCCACTGCGGAACCCGAACCGGTGTTGCTCGCGCGCAGGGCGGGTGAACTGATCGCGCTGATCGCCTCCACCGCGGGCAGCGGGCTGGGCGGCTCGGGCTGCGGTTGAACCCAGAAGCGCGCAGCCGGTCCATCGCCCGTCTGCGTCAGAGACAACAGCGGGGTCGAACTCGCGCTGCTCGCACTATGCGGCAGCACCACACCGTTGTCGATCCCGTCTGCAAAACCGGCGGGAATGTTGGTCAGGCCGGTCCAAGAAGTCGTGCCGGGCGGACCCTGAATGCCCGGCGGGCCTTGAACGCCCGGAAGCCCCTGAATCCCCTGCGGCCCTGTTTGGCCTTGTGGACCGGGTGGACCCTGAATGCCTTGCGGACCCGGCTCTCCCTGCGGACCCGGATCACCTTGTGGACCATGCGGGCCTTGATTTCCGGCCAGCGCGAACAGCGCCATGGGCGCGGGCGCGATGCTCTTTCGCGGCGCAAGCGTGCTGTAGGCGCCGCTGCCGGCGGGGAAGCGCACCGCGATCTCCAGCCAGCGCTCGTTGCCATCGAATATCCCTGCTCCGAAATCGAGACTCACCGTAAACACACCCTCGGCAACGTTCACGTTGTTCTGCACCGCCGGCACTCCCACCTGCAGCGCGCCGCCACCGGAGCCATCGAAGAGCCGGAACTCGAGATCCACCAGGCCGTTGATCGGTGTGCCGCTCTGGGTCAACCGGCCCTGATACGTGAAGGCGTTGCCCAGCGGAGTGACGCCGCCACCCGCTGACGCACATGCCGCCAGCAGGAACACCACACCGCACAGGCCCTTGAGATGCGTTTGCCGGAACATCGATGGGACTCCTTCAGAGGTCGGGCCGGGCGTCCTTCAAGGACAATCGCGAAACGGCGATCGCACTCACGGCAGCGCCGCGCACTTGCGAGAAATGGCCAGCACGGGCTAGGATTTTGCGTTCCGGTCGCCGTGCAGCATGTCTGCCAGGAGAGGCCGCATGAAGGCAGCCAAGTCCGACGATCTGCTGGCCAACGCCATCGCCGGCGATGACGCTGCCCTGGAGCAACTGCTGGCACTCCACGGTCCTGAGGTGCGACGCCGCCTGCACGGCGCCATTGGCGAGCGCTGGCAGTCAGCCCTGTCGCTGGATGATGTGATGCAGGAGGCCTACACCGACGCCTTCCTCAACATTCGAAGGTTTGTCGCGCACAATGAGGACGCCTTCGCGGCGTGGCTCACAACGCTGGCGCGGCGCAACCTGATCGACGCGATCCGCCTTCTCGAGGCGCAAAAGCGCGGCGGCCAGCACCGGGCGGTCGAGCCCGCAGGACCGGATGAGTCGTGCGTCGCCCTGTGCGAGCGGCTGTGCACCACCAGCAGCACTCCCAGCCGCCGGGCCGCGACCGCCGAGACCTGTGCCGCCCTGCGACGCGCCATGGCCGACCTACCGCCCTCCTACCGGACCGTCGTCCAGATGCTGGATCTCGATGCTCAGCCGGTTGAAGCGGTTGCGTCGGAATTGGGGCGAAGCGTCGGCGCTGTGTACATGCTGCGGGCCCGCGCTCATCGCTGCCTGGCAGACCTTCTCAGCAGCGGCGCGTGAATTCCGCCGCTGCATTCCGCTTGTATGCATGGAGGCGCGATCATCCGGGCTTGTGTGAGTGATTCCGTGCAACCCGATCCCGATTCTGACCTGTCCAGCCGCGAGCGTTCGCTGATCACCGCCGCGCGACGCGACGCGATGACATTGGCCGCCGACGGTCGGCACAACGATGGGCCGATCATCGAATGCCCGGGCTATCAGTTCGTCGGCGAGGTTCATCGCGGTGGCCAAGGCGTCGTCTATCGCGCGGTGCAGGAATCAACCGGCCGCGACGTCGCCATCAAGGTCATGCGCACAACGCCTCTCGCCGGTCCCGATCACGTTCGGTTCGATCGCGAGGTCTGGATTCTCAGCCAACTGCATCACCCCAACATCGTGTCGGTTCACGACAGCGGGCTTGCGGGCAACCGCGTGTTCCTCGTGATGGATTACATCGAGGGCGAGCCGCTGGACGTGTATGTCACGCGGCGTGAACTCTCGCTCGATGCGGTGCTGCGGCTGACGGCGAAAGTCTGCGACGCCGTGCATGCGGCGCACCTGCGCGGTGTGATCCACCGCGACCTCAAGCCCGGCAACATCCGGATCGACGAGCATGGCGAGCCGCACATCCTCGATTTCGGCCTGGCGAAGATCAGCGACGAGGCATCGAGCATGGCAACGCCGCGGGACCTCGCGACTCACACCGGCCAGTTCATCGGCTCGCTGCCATGGGCCAGCCCGGAGCAGGCGCAGGGCAAGCCTGGGCAGGTGGATGTTCGCAGCGATGTCTACTCACTGGGCGTGATCGCCTACCAGTTGTTCACGCACGAGTTCCCGTACGACGTCGGCGGCACCTCGCGCGAGGTGATGGATCGCATCCTCACCGCCCCGCCGACACGGCCGAGCACGTTCAGTCGACACATCAACGACGACCTCGAAACGGTTCTGCTCAAGTGTCTGAGCAAAGAGCCCGCGCGCCGTTACCAGAGCGCCGGCGATTTCTCGCACGACCTGCAGCACTGCCTCGCGGGCGAGCCCGTCGAGGCCAAGCGCGACAGCGGCTGGTACACACTCAGGAAGACGCTGCAGCGGCACCGGATGGCGGTCGCCGCGACCGCACTCGCGGTCATCCTCGTAGCCGCCTCTGCGGTCACGCTCGCAGTCATGTATCGCCAGCAGGGCCGGCTTCTGAACGATGTCCGCACCGAAGCGGCCAAGGCCAAGGCGATCGGCGACTTCCTTTCGGACATGCTCGGACGGATCGATCCGCAGCATGCCCGCGGCCGCGATGTGACCGTGCTGCGCGAATTGCTGGACGACGCCAGCGCACGCGTAGGCCAGGAACTGGCGGGACAGCCGGCCATCGAAGCCAGTCTTCGGCGAACGATCGGCAACGCCTACCGAAGCATCGGGGTATTCGATCAGGCGGAGGCGCACCTGCGCCGCGCCCTGGAGATTCGCCAGACGCTGCACGACGAGCCGCACACCGATGTCGCAGTGAGTCTCAGCGACCTGGCCGGTGTCGTGGCGGACATGGGCGAGCATGCGCAGGCCCAGCGGCTTCACGAGCAGTCCCTCGGCATCTACCAATCGCTGAAGGGGTCAGAGCACGCGTACGTGGCAATCACGCTTGGCAACGTCGCCAACGAACTTCGCGCGCAGGGCGAGAATGCCGAGGCCGAGCGACTGTATGAGCGGTCGATTGAACTGCTTCGGCGCGGCGACGAGGCGGATCGACGCGACCTCGCCAAGGCCCTGCAGAACTACGCGGCTCACCTGCTGATGCAGTATCGCCCTGCAGAGGCCGAGCCGCTGCTGCGTGAAGCGATTGCAATCCAGCGCGAGGTGCTCAGTCCGGATGATCCTTCGGTGGCCCGCACAATGCACAATCTCGCATCGATGCTCGAGGACAAGGGCGATTTCACCAAGGCCGAATCGACCTACAAGGACACCCTGGCCCTGCGGCGACGAATCCTGGGCGATGATCATCCGGAGGTTGCCGAGACTCTGAACAATCTCGGGCACATGTACCAGGTGCGAGGCGACTACGCGGCCGCGGAACCGCTCTTTCTCGAGGCGCTGGCCATCCGCCGGGCGCGGCTCGGGCCCAATCACCCGGACTTGGCGCTGAGCCTGCACAATCTCGCAGCGGTGTTTGTCGGTCAGGGACGGCTGGACGAAGCCGAGCCGCTCTGTCGCGAGGCGCTGGCGATTGAGCGCACGCAGCCCGGCACGCGCGCCGCGCTGGGCGACATGCTCAGCGGCTTGGCCGCGCTGCTGTATTTCCGTCGCGATTATGCGAGTGCCGAGCAGTTCTTCAGAGAGGCGCTGCAGGTTCGTCAGCGATTGCTTGGTGATGCGGCCCCGACGGCCGAAACCATGAACAGCCTTGCCGGCGTGTTGAAGATTCGCGGCGACCTGCCCGGCGCGGAGGCGCTCTTTCGCCAGGCGCTGGCGATTCAGCGACGAGTGCTACCGGAAGCGCATCCATCGATGGCGGCGGGCTTGACCGGCCTTGGCGCCGTGCTGACGCAGACTGATCGCGCTGCCGAGGCGCTGCCGCTGTTGCGCGAGGCGTTCGACATCCGCCGAAGCCGACTTGTGCCAGGCCACTGGCTCACCGCGGTGACGGCCAGCGCACTGGGCGCCTGCTTGACGGCGCTCGGACAGTTCGACGAAGGCGAGCAACTCCTTCTCGATGCGTATGGCAACTTGCAGGTGGAACGCGGCCAGCAGGACGAACGCACGCTCGAGGCGCTCGACCGCTTGATCGCTCTGTATCAGGCGTGGGGCAAGGCCGAGAAGGCGTCCGCGCTGGAATCGCAGCGGCCGCCCGCAGCCTCGACGCCGAGCCTGCATTGAACCGGCAGCGACCACCGCTCACTCGTCGATCGCGCCGCCCTCGATGTCGTCCTCCACCTCGATCAATCGGGCCGCCATGTGCCGCCGCGCGGGGGCGGTGATTTCGATGAGAATCACACCGGCCAGCAGCGGCAGCGCGAATCGTTGCGGTAGCAGGCTGTCTTGCAGGGCCAGACCCGCGACCGCCAGTTGCGTCGGCCCGGCGGCCATCGCGGGCATCACCAGCCGCATCGTGCGCAAGCCCGGCCGGCCGCCTGGGAGCATCGCGCCAAGGAACGCGCCGAGCCAGCGGCCGTCATCGGCAATCAAAGGAAGCGCAACCAACGCTCCCAGCAGCGCCCATGTCCACGGCGCGTGCAGGTCGATCTTCATCGCCACCAGCGTCGCGACGATTGCGATCAGCAATTCAACGACGAAAGCGTGGATGCCGGTTGATTCAGCGCGCGTCGACACCTTCGCGCCCCTGCTGCCGGAGCGCATGAGGGCGATCAGCCACGCGACGGGCAACGCCGCCAGCGGCGAAAGCATGACGAGGCCTTCAACGCCGCGCACGCGCCAGCCTGCCCATGCCGCCAGAACGATCGCAAGCGCTGACGCGATGCGGCCAGCGGTCTGCATCATCCGCGCGCCGCCGAACTCCGCGCCGTCCGCGGCCGCGCGCTCGATGGCGCCAATCGCCCAGGGGCCGATGGCGACTGCCGCCGCGAGTAGCGCCGCCTCGCCGGCGCTCAGATTCCAGAATCGAAAAGCGCAGAGGTAAGCCGCCGCCGCCGGCAGCGCGAATGACCAGATGCCGACGCTCGCCGGCGTGAGCCAGCCCTGCCGCCGGTCGCCCGCGCCGACGGATCGTGAACACGACGCAAGCAGCGACAAGGCGATAATGATCATCACGAACGTGCGCAACGGACGCTGATGAGCCGCTCTCGCCGCATTCAGCGCTGCCTCCTTCGCCGCTACGTCGCGCCGGCCCTGGTCGATCAGCGCTGCACGGCCCTCCTCGGTCAAGCTCTGTGCCGCCGCCGGGGCGTGCGCCGCCAGCCAGCGTGCGTAGTCGACCGCTTCACGCTCCTTCACGCCGCCGAGGACGATCGATTCAAGACGCTCGGGGAAGACGCGGCCGAAGACGCTCGGCCCCAGCAGCAGGCCTGCGATCGTGCCGGCCACGACGGCGCGGCAGCCGATCTCACCGAGCGAGAATCTCGCGGCGCGCAGCAGCAGCACCGCCGCGACCGCGCCAACGCACGGCAGCACGAGCGACAGCACTGCGTACAAGGTCTCAGCAGTCATCGCCAGCAGTTGCAACAAGCGCCTGACGATACGGCGGCGCGACGACCTTGTGCAATCGCGATCGCGTTCGTCGCGTACACTTGGTTCATGCGATTCACCGCCTGCATCGCGCTGAGCGCATCGCTGACGGTTGCCGCCGGCCATGCCGACACCCAACAGGCGCAGCCCTCATCGGCATCGGCACTGCAATTGCCGCCGGGGCTGCAAGCGGCCCTGCGCCTGATTCCTGCCGAGTCGCAGGCGGCGATCATCATCCCGCACCTCAAGCACGCCAGCGACCACCTGACGCGCCTGCTCGAAGGCATGGATCGCGCGGGCATCCTCATCGGCTCGCGGCCGATCGATCATTTCAAGTCCATCACCGGCTTTGCCACCGCGGTGGATGACAACGGCGCCACGGCGCTGGTTGTGTCCGAGCATGGAACGGCCTGGCTGGTCCCGGTGACCAATACCGAGGAGTTCATTGCCGCCAACTTCACGCCGCATCCCGATCAGGCTGGCGCCCTCCGCAGCGCTGACGGCCGCACCGTGTATGCCGGCGGGCTGCAGACGCACGTGCTGCTGAGCGACAACGTCTCGGTGGCGCGCGACTTCATGCCGGTCGCGACGCAGGGCCAGTCGCTGGCCGGCTTGGTTGGCGAACGTGCTCCGTTCGGCGCGACTGATGCCGATGTGATTGTCATCGCGCGCGCTCCAATGATCAGAACGTTGCGTGAGCGCGTACTGAAGATCGCAGGCAACGAGGGGATCGACTTTCCGGCGATGGCCGCACTGACGGAGAAGGTGACCGAGCAGATCGATGCGATCGTGTGGTGCCTGCAGTGCGATCCGCTTGCGCTCGTCGTGCACGCTTCGGCGTTCTTCAAAGACGGCAGCGTCGTGGGGGTGGCCGCGCCGCCGCAGCCGCCTGATGTCGCGGGTCTCTCGCGTCTGCCGAATCAGCCTGCCACGCTGGCGCTGTCGATCAACATCGCGGCGCTCGGCGGCGCTGCGGCAATGCGCGACATCACAGGCGAGGCCGGCCTCGATGACGGACTCCTGCCCTCATGCCTTTCGTTGTGTCGTTCGCTGCAGGTGTATCTCGCGCCAAGCCCGGCAGGCGCGGTGGGTGGCGCACTCAACGGAGCCTACGTCGCGATGGCCGGTGACGATCCGCAGAAGATTCGCGATGCGATCAAGCGCGATCTCACAGCAGACGGTGAATCGAATCCGCCGGCGCGCCAATCGAGATGGACCGATGATCAGGCGCTGCCCGATGGAACCAAGGCGGCGCTCTATGAGTCGCGCAGCATCAATCCAACGGCTGAACGCGCGATGATCGAGACCATGCTGTTCGGCTCTGCCGGCGCCCGCGGCTACGTGGCCGCCGCCAGCGACTCGATCATCGTGACCTTCGCGCACCGGCCGGCGCTTCTGAACGAAGCCATCAAGTCTGCTCAAGAGGCCGCGCCCGCCGGCTTTGCCTCCAACGCCGCCGTGAGAATCATGCGCCAGTGGATGCCGGCCCAGCGCGACATCGAGGGCTACATTGGAACGGGACAGGCATCGGCGATACTCCAGCAATTCGCGAGCGCAATGCCGCTTCCGGTCGACGTCTTGCCGCGGTTCGATGAAAGCCTGCCGCCCGTTGGCTTCGCGCTCGATGTCTCGCCGCGGCGCATCGATGGCGGGCTGATCGTCCCGGCCGGCGTGCTCGGGCCGATGCTCGATGAATTCATCCGGCGGCGGCAAGCGCCACCGGAGCCAGGTGGGCCCGGCTGATGATGCGTGTTGCGCACATGTCGATGATCGAAGGGCCATTGCGCTGGCAGACACGCCGCGACGAGCGACTGCTTCTCGATCGGCCGCGCCTGATGGGCATTGTCAATTTCACCCCCGACAGCTTTTCCGATGGGGGCGAGTATGCCAATGTCGCTGAGGCGGTCGCGGCAGCGCGGCGCATGATCGCGGAGGGGGCTTCGATCATCGATGTTGGCGGCGAATCGAGCCGGCCGGGCGCGCAAGCTGTCGATGCCGACGAGCAGATCCGGCGAACAGCGCCGGTCATTGCGGCACTTCGCCGGCAGGATGAGGCGGTCCTGATCTCGATCGACACGACGCGCGCCGCGGTTGCCGATGCGGCGCTGGATGCCGGGGCCGACATCATCAATGATGTCTCCGCAGGCGTCGACGACAGCGATCGCATGCTCGCCATGGCAGCGGCGCGCGGGCGCGGCCTGATCCTGATGCATCGACTTCGCCCGCCGCGCGAGGATTCCTTCAGCACGGACTACACCCGGGCGGCGGAACCCGAGTACGGAGGCGATGTGTACCGCGTGGTGCGCGATTTCCTGCAGCAGCGCTCTGATGCAGCCATCGCAGCGGGAGTCGATCGCCGCGCGATCGTCATCGATCCTGGCCTTGGCTTCGGCAAGTCCGTGTCGCAGAACTACGAACTCGCGTCGCGCCTCGGCGAATTGCAGCGCGATCTCGACTTGCCGGCACTCAGCGCCGCCAGCCGCAAGAGTTTCCTCGCGCAGCCGCCGGGCGCGGCTCGAAGCGATCCGCTGCCGCCGCCGCGCGAGCGCGTTGCCGCAGGCATCGCCCTGACGCTGTCACATTGGCAGTCGGGCGTGCGCCTGTTCCGCGTGCATGATGTGGCGGCGCACCAGCAGGCACTGGCCGCGGCCGCAGCGCTGAATGGGGAACAATCCGCACGCGCCGGCGGTTGAGTATGAGCACGCGCTTGCTACCATGCCGCCTCGGGCATGCCCAATGGCGTGCTGCACTCGAACGCATCGCGCGCCTCAACGACTGAGTCGTTTACGAAAGGAATCTTCCCCATGGCTGGCGACGCCACCATCGAATTCACCGACACCAACTTCGATAGCGAGGTCCTGAAGTCCGACAAGCCCGTGCTCGTGGATTTCTGGGCCGAGTGGTGCATGCCGTGCAAGATGCTCACGCCCACCATCGATCAACTCGCCGCCGAGTACGCCGGCAAGGCGAAAGTGGGCAAGGTCGACACGGACAGCAACCGGCAGACGGCACTGAAGTACGGCATCAACGCGATCCCGACCGTGATTCTGTTCAAGAACGGCCAGCCTGCCCAGAAATTTGTCGGCCTGACCAAGAAGGACCAGTTCGCGAAGGCGCTGGATGCGCTGGTGTAACAACGGCCTGAGGGCCTGAGCACACATCAACCGGGCGAACTCACGCCAGTATCATGGCGTGCATGAAATCCGCGCGCCTGTCGGGAGTCGTGATCATCGCCGCTGTTGTCTGGGCGGGAGTGCAATGTCTGGCCGGAACGCAGCCGATCGTCGCCAGCGATCTGCTGAAGATCCGCGATGTGATGTCGATCGATGTCGCGCGCGACGGGTCGCGGGCTGTGTATGCCGTCAAATCCATTGTCGAGGTCAAGCCCGAATCGGGCGATAAAGCGCCTCCGGCACATGGCACAGCGCCGGCGTCGCAGCCAGCGACGTCGCGCGACGACAGCCATGCGGGCCCGGCGAAGCCGGAATGGAAGTATCAGTCGCACCTGTTTCTGATCGATCTCACGACGCCCGATGCGACGCCGCGGCAGTTGACCTTCGGGGAGCGATTTGACTCCTCGCCCCGGCTCTCGCCCGATGGCAAGCGCATCGCGTTCGTTCGCGCGCCGTTGAAATCCGACATGGCCAATCAGCGGCGGTACGGTCGATCATCATCTCCCGACGAGTCGCCGCAGGTCTGGATTCTTCCCATCGACGGCGGCGAAGCATGGCAACTGACCAGCCTGCCCGACGGCTGCAATGAGCCGCAATGGTCGCCCAGCGGCGCGCAGGTTCTCGCCAGCGCCGACCTGAAGTTCGCGGACGTGCGCGGCGAATCAATTTCGAACGCGCCGGCCTGGCCCAGCGAGCGGCCCAAGCGCGCCTGGAACGATGCCTCGCTGCCCGATGGTCTCGCGGCGTCGCCCGACGGCAGCCGCGAGCAGGTTCGCGCCTGGCTCGAGGACAACGCCGACGATTCCAACCCGGTTGTGATCACGCGTGAGGATTTCCAGGATGAACTCTCGCTGCGCGATGGCATGACGTTTCGACACGCGTTCCTGTTCGATGTGCCCGCCGCTGGCGCGGTCGAGCAGCCAGTGGCGATCGACTCCGCTCGGCGTGTCACCAGCGGCTTCGCAGATCATCTCGAGGCCACGTTCACCTCCGACGGCATGGGTGTGCTGTACACGTCGAAGAAGCCGACCGATCAGCATCCCGATCGCGTGCTCGAGACCGACCTCTGGCGCGTGAACATCGACGGCTCCAACGACCACCGCATCCTGGCCATCGAAGGCTGGGCGCTGTCGAGCCCCAAGCCCAGCCGCGACGGCGCGGTCATCGCGTTCCTCGGTGTGAAGATCGATGAGCCGGCCTTTCGTCAGGCGCAACTGGGCATGGCCTCGCTCAAGGGCGAGACGGCTTCCGATCCGGTGTGGATGACCGATGAGGCGACGTTCCCGGCATCGATCGATGCCTTCGAATGGATGGGCCTCTCTCCTGGCGTGGTGTTCACCGCGGCGATGAAAGGCGGATTCCCGCTGATGACGGTGAGTCCCGGCCTGTTGCAGCCGGCGACGCTGATCGGCGAGGAGAACGGCTTGCCCGTGGGCGTACGCGCCTTCGCGGCGGGCGGCGGCGCGGTGGCGTGCAGCGTCACCTCGGCCGACAACCCCTGCGTGCTCAAGGTGCGCGATGCGCGCGGCGTGCGTCTCGTACACGACCTCAATGAATGGGTGCACGACCGCAACATCGTGCTGCCGGCAAAAGCGGAGATCACTCGCCCCGACGGCATGAAAAATGAGTCGTGGCTGATGGAGCCGACCAATCGCGAAGTCGGCAAGAAGTATCCGCTGTGCCTGCAGATTCACGGCGGGCCAAGCGCGATGTGGGGGCCGGGCGAGTTCACGATGTGGCACGAATTCCAATTGCTCTGCAGCCGCGGCTACGGCGTGGTGTACTGCAATCCGCGCGGCTCGGGCGGCTACGGCTACACGTTCCAGCGCGGCAATTTCCAGGACTGGGGCGAAGGGCCGGCGGGCGATGTGCTCGCCGCCGTCGACCAGGCTCTGATGAAGGAGTGGGCCGATCCCGAGCGCCTTGTCGTCACCGGCGGAAGTTACGCCGGCTATCTCACCGCGTGGATCGTCGCGCACGATCATCGCTTCAAGGCCGCGGTGGCGCAGCGCGGCGTGTATGACCTCGACACCTTCTTTGGCGAGGGCAACGCGTGGCGGTTGGTGCGCGAGGCCTTCGGCGGCAATCCGTATGAAAGCCGCGTGAAGGAAATCATCCAGCGCAATAGCCCATTCACGCACGTGGCCAAGATCCGCACGCCGTTGCTGATCATGCATTCGAGCAACGATTTGCGCACAGGCGTGTCGCAGAGTGAAATGCTCTATCGCGCGCTCAAGGAACTGAACAAGGAGGTCGAGTACGTGCGCTATCCGAACTCTGGCCACGACCTGTCGCGCACAGGCGATCCGCGGCAGCGCATGGATCGCCTGAACCGCATCATTGAGTTCTTCGAGCGCTACATCGACAATCCGCGCGCGATGCCGACAGTACGGCCGACTACGAATTGAACCGCGACAAGCCAAGGAATTCGATCGGATGCTTTGTGCGCCCGTCGAGCGCGAGATCGGCCAGCACCTCCCCCACCACGCTCGAGAACTTGAAGCCATGGCCGCTGAAGCCGCAGGCGAGCGTCACGTTGCCGCCGGGCACGCGCGGATGACGGTCGATGATGAAGTGCGAATCGGGACTGCATGTGTACATGCATACGCCCATCGACAGCAGCGGCCCGTCAGCGTCTGGGATCATCGCGCGTAACGTCGGCCGGAAGTCATTCTCGTCCTCGGGGCGCGGCATGCGATTGACCGTCTCGGCAGTCGTCTGCTCGGCGTGCCAGTGGTGGCCGATCTTGAATCCCGGGCGCGCGCTGCCGAACGCTTCGCCATCGAGCATTGGAAAGCCGTAGTGCTGCGTGTTGTCGGGGTTGTCGATCGCCCACACCGGCATCACACCGAACGCGAACAACTCCGGCTTGCGCGGCTGCACCCAGCCCAACACTTGTCGCGTGACCTTCAGCGGCACACCCAGGTCACGCAACGCCTTGCCGCTCCACGCGCCGCCGCATACGACCAGGTGCCTCGCCGAGTACTCGCCCCTTGATGTTCGGACGCTGGCGCCGCGCGAATCTGCGCTCCAATCCAGCACCGGTTCACAGCCGTGCAGTTCCGCTCCGTGCTGCATCGCGAGGCTGGCGTGAGCCGCGATCACCTTCTCCGGCAGCAGAAACCCGGCGTTCGGCTCCCACACGCCTGCGAAGTGATCGGGCACCTGGAACTGCGGGAATCGCTTACGCAGGTCGTCACGCGTCAGCCGCTCATGATCGAGACGGTGCTCGCTGGCGGCTCGCAGCGTGGCGGCGATGAATTCGCTGTCGGGCGGCCCCATGTAGATGCCGCCGGTCATGTGCAGAAGTCGCTGGGCCGAGTGATTCTCCAGTTCATTCCACAGTTCGTACGCACGGTGGAGCAGCGGCACGTAGTCCGGATGCTCGTAATAGCACAGCCGGATCATGCGTGAATCGCCGTGATGCGAGCCG
>Ga0111539_10004785_pt1 | contig 17669 bp, 11 predicted proteins | sample RhiMethybrSRZTD1_FD_79667 | JGI IMG/M metagenome (GOLD analysis project Ga0111539, IMG submission 79667) | Populus rhizosphere microbial communities from Tennessee, USA - Rhizosphere MetaG P. TD hybrid SRZTD1 (version 2) (version 2) | ecosystem: Host-associated > Plants > Roots > Rhizosphere >... | reverse complement strand
TCCACGATCGGCGTGAGAACGAGGCGGAACACGACGGCGAGCACGACCAGACCGATCAGCACCCAGTAGCGCGCTTTCCTGTACCAGGGCTTCCGCACGGGTTGCTTCGCAGCGGCAGCGCTCTCCTCCCGGCGCGCCGTTCGATCCGCTTCGGCTTCCAGCGCTGTCCGGGGCCCTGCCAGATGGACTCCGCCAGGCCACGCGGCCTGGCTGTGAGTTGTTCTTCCGCCCGCGAGAGCTGCCAGCGGGATGCCCCCCGCGAGCGAAATTCCTTCCCCCGACCCGAAGCTCTCGCGGATTTGTCCTCTCGCCGCGTTCGCTGAGTACCAGAGCTGCTCGCAGCCCATCCGCTCGTTCTCGATCTCGCGGTCCGAGCGAAAGCCGAGACGCCGGAGGAGAGAGCGGGCCGGAGGTCGCCCGCGGAGCCCGGCCGTGAGCAGAATCCCCGCTGCGGCCGCCGACAGAACGAGCCACTTTTTCCGCCCCGGAATCGTTCCCAGCGCCAGGCCTGCGAAACAGGCGATCGACGCGTTGGTCTCGAGCACGCGCTCGATGCTCCATTCGTGCGAGAGCTCATCGAGCTTCGACCCGAGGCGCTCTGGGTGGTTCGAGTAGTATCCCAGTGTCTCTTCGATCGCGCGCTGGGCCTGCTCGTCGGTGTCTCGGGAGTTGAAATGGTTATGGTTGGTGCGATTCATCCGGGCCTCCTGCTGCGCCGCCGTGCGCAGACAGCCCTCGAGCGGTAGCAAGACCGCTCCCGAGCACCGGAAAAACGAGGCATTGAGCGTCGCCTCGAGCTTGGCTGCCTTGCGCGGCGTCGACGAAGGGTTACTTCGTTTTCCTGCGCGCCGCGCTCCGGGCTTGCTGCGCCAAGGCGCTCTTCGTGCCGGCACGCGTTGAGGTCTGGCTTGCAATTGGCATACCTTTGTCATCTCCGTGGGAGAGGCTCTGGCCGCTGCGCATGAGCGCAGAAGCCGCGGCCGCGCGAGAAAGGAAAGCTTTCGTTTGCGTCCCGAGCGCAGTTTCTGCAAGCAGACCGCGAGGCCGGTGAAGGGGCTCTCCGTTTTCTGGCTCCTGGGGATTGCGATCGCGATCACTCTCGTCGTTGCCCAGGGATTCGGGACCATTGCGAGGACGTTCGCCTCGTCCGGCTGGTGCGTCGCAGTGATTTCGCTCTACCACGTGCTTCCTCTCGCCGTCAGCTCCATGGCGTGGGCCGTCCTCATCGAACGGCGCCTGCGTCCTTCGAAGAGCTTCCTTCTTCTCGCGCGATGGATCGCCGAATCCGTGAACAACATTCTGCCGGTGGCCCAAGTCGGCGGAGACGTCGTCCGCGCCCGCATGGCCTCGCGCGCAGGCGTTCCTCCCGCCGACGCTGCCGCCAGCGTCATCGGGGACGTCACCGCTGGCCTCCTGACCGAGCTCGCATTCGCAGCGCTGGGTTTCGTCTGGCTTCTCCGGCGTCACGACGTCGAGAACGTCGGAGGGATCGCTATAGGGCTCGCCGTGCTCGGGGCCCTCGCCACGGCCCTTCTCGTGACCCAGCGCTCGGGCGTTTTGAAATGGTTGATTCGGCGACTCGCAACGTACTTGGGGCGCCGGGCGCAACTGCACGTCGAGGCGGGAGCTGAATCGCTGGCGAGCTCTCTTTCGGCGCTTCACGCGCGGCGCGCTGCGTTTGCCGGATGCTGCTGCGGGCGCTTCCTTGGCTGGACGCTCGGCGCCGGAGAGGTCTACGTGGCACTTCGGTTTCTTCGGGCACCCGTGAGCATCCTCGACGCGATGATGCTCGAGGGCCTCTCTCAGGCGATTCGCACCACGGCCTTCTTTGTGCCCGGCGCGCTCGGAGTCCAGGAGGGAGGTCTCATCGTGCTCGGAGGCGTCGTAGGCCTCGCCCCCGAGCTTTCCCTTACGCTCTCGCTCATCAAGCGAGCGCGCGAGCTCCTCCTCGGGATTCCCGGCCTCGTGGCGTGGCAGCTCGAAAGCAGAATACGATCGCTCGGGGCCGACGAGCCGGCGAAGCTTCCCGGCACGCCGCCACCGAGAGCGGGTGAGCCGCCCCAAAGCCCGCTGCCCACCGAAGCAAGCTCTACGGAGCCGATTCTGAAGCAGCCTCCGCGTGAGTAAAACCCGTCTGCGGAGGGCTCGCCCCTCGCCGCCGCGCTCCGACCTCGCGCCAAACCGGCAGAAGATCTTCCGCGAGAACGTCTTCCCAAGAGGGCCAGCTGCTCACGATGCTTTTTCGAGCCTCTTTGCGCATGTGCTGCAACCGGTCGGGTCGGAGCCGCAGCTCGTCGATGGCTCGCGCCCAGGCCGCCGGATCATCCTCGAGAAGCAGTCCATCCTCGCCGGTGCGCTCCACGAGCCGCGCGGAGCCTCCCTCCGTCGAGACCAGCACCGGAAGGCCGGATGTTTTCGATTCGACGATCACATTGGGGAAAACCTCCGTGCGCGAGGGGAACGCCAGCACATCCGCGCTCGCATAGATCCACGCAAGTGTCGACTGTGGCACGACGCCGGCGAAAGTCACGGCCTCGCGAAGCAGCCGTTGGATGGTCTTGACGCGTGAACCTTGGCCGACCATCAGAACGTGAACGGGAGCGTTTCCATCGAGCAGACGGCGGGCAGCGCGCGCAAGCGTCAGCACATTTTTGGCGTCGTCGATCCTGCCCGTGTAGAGGATTACGAAACGCTTCGGCGGTAGCCGATACACATCGACGAGCAGCCGGCGGTTGCGGCGCTTAGGGTGGAAAATATTCCGATCGATGCCTCGACGAAGCCGCGACACGTGCTCCGGAGGGGCCCCGGTCCACGCTTGGACCTCCTCGGGCCGAGCGTGAAGAACCCAGTCGCACGCGCGGAAGTAGCGCCGGAGCTGCCAGCTCATGATGCGCCCGCAGAAATCCGGCACGTGGAGCCAGCGTATGAGAATGCCGCCCATCCATGCGCCGAAAGGAATCTGGCGGCATGCCTCGGCTGCGAAAATGGGGGAGTATTTCGGGATGTCGGTGTGGACCGAAGTGACGAGCGGGATGCCCGCGCGCCGGGAGACTCTCCGGGCGGCCCTGGCCATCGCGAAGAAAGTGTCCGTCGTGTGAAGGACATCGCTCTGAAGGAGGCGCTCTTCGAGTCGGGGATTTCGTGGGGCCAGGTCGGTGACAGCGGGCATGCCGCGTAAGCCGAGCCTCTTCGTCGAGAGGACGGGCAGATGCGTCACGAACCGCACGTTCGGGTTCAGCTCTTCCGTGGTGGCGGTGTCCCCAAGGAAGTGCACGGTGAGGTCAAGCCACGGAACATTCACGGCAGCTTGCGCGAAGTGCTCCCAACACTTGACGTGGCCGCCCGCGTCCGAAGTGCGTGGCAGATCCACCAGGACTTGGACCCGCATCCGAGGCGCTGCCGGTTGCCGTGGACGGACAGGCACCCGCGGACGATCTCCGGGCTCGCCGCACTCCCGACAAGTCTTTGCAAGTCGCCGTTCAATGCGTCGCATGCTGCGTTCCGGGAGTCCGAGCAGTGCAACGGCCGTTCCAGGATGGAGCCCATCGCCGGAGCACGCCGCTGCGTCACGCCCACAAAACGTAGCGACCTCTTGAGGGAACGACGTTTGCGTTGCCGCTGGCAGGAGGTGAGTCCATGCCACATCACGATCACCAGACCTGCATGGAAGCGTGCATCCGTTGCGCAGTGGAATGCGAGCGCTGCGGCACGAAGTGCATCGAAGAGGGAAGACCAGAGTGTGCCAAGACGTGCATCGACTGCGCAGACATTTGCTGGACTTGCGCGAGTTTTCTCAGCCGCTCCGCGGCGCTCGTGCCCGAAATCTGCAAAGTGAGCGCACGCGCTTGTGACGACTGCGCCGCCGAATGCGAAAATCACGACATCGAGCACTGCAAGCGATGCGCGATCGCCTGCCACCAGTGTGCTGATAAATGTCGCGAGATGGCCGTCGCGGAATTTTCGAGCCGCGAGGGCAGAGCGGCCTGAGTTCGTCACGGCCGGCGGGCGCGTGGGGGGGTCGGGCGCTGCCGCCGCCGCCGCCGCCGCCGTCAATGCGACGGCAGACCGGCGAGCTTGGCAATGCCGGAGACCAGGACGGCGGGGTCTACGGGCTTGCTGAGGAACGCTTCGAAACCCGAGGCGAGCGCCTTGGCCCGATCCACTGGGGAAGCGAAGGCCGTCAAAGCGATGGCGCGCACGTTGCGGCCATCTTCAGGGGCGAGCGTCCGAATCCTTTCGATGAGATAGTAGCCATCCTTCTCCGGCATGGCGATATCACTGAGAAGGATCTGAGGGTGGAACTTGTGGACGAGCTCGAGTCCGGCATCGGCGCTTTCTGCAGTCTTGACCACGACGCCATGTGGTTCCAGCAGCCTTTTCACCAAGTCCCGGGAAAAACTGTCGTCGTCGACGATCAGAACGCGCACCCCTTGCAGCGAGTCCACGGAGGGTTCCGGCGCTGCTGCCGAAACCGGCGAGGCGTCCTCTTTCTTCGGCGTCCTGGTCCGGGACTCCATTCGACCGTTGTCTAGGACAAGAGGCAGAGTGACGACGAAGGTGGTGCCTTTCCCCTCGCCGGCGCTTTCAACGCAAATCATGCCTTTATGCAATTCGACAAGGCTCTTTGCGATGGCGAGACCCAGGCCCAAGCCGCCGTGGCTGCGCGTCGTGGAGCTGTCCCCTTGCCGGAAATTCTCGAAGATCAGGGGCAGGATCGCTGGCGAGATTCCTATGCCAGTGTCCTCAACTTCGAGCTCTGCAGTCGGCGTCCCGTCGGAGGCCTGCGCACGTCGCAGACGGACCTCGATCTTTCCGCCCTCGGGCGTGAATTTCACGGCATTTTGAATGAGGTTGGTCGTCACTTGCTGTAACCGCAGTGCGTCGCCTACCACGTACCCGCCGAGGGCGCCGAGGGACTTGTGAATGCTAAGCCGCTTTTCCTCGATTCCGAACCGGAGAATCTCGATCGTAGACTCGATGACACGCACGAGGTCGACTGCTTTTTGCTCGATGGTTACTTTTTCCCGTGTCAGCCTCGAAAGGTCGAGCAAATCGTTGACGAGTCGTGCCTGCGCAGTCACGCTCCGCTCTATCACGTCGAGGCCGTGTTGGGTCTCTTCGTGGGTCAGATGACCAAAGCGAAGCATGTAGAGCCAGCCCTGAATGGTATGTAGTGGCGTCCTGAGTTCGTGGGAAAGCATTGCCAAGAACTCGTCTTTGGATCGATTGGCGTTTTCCGCCTCGCGCCGACTCGCTTTTTCCAGAATGAAGCGTTCTCTATCCGCTTCGGCGCGCTTTCGATCTGCCAGGTCAATGAGCGCCGAGCGGAAAGCCGCCTGGTCGTCGCTCTCGCTGCACGCTACGCTCACGATCTGCACATTGTGCAGGCTCCCGTTACGCGCCTTGAGGGTCAGCTCGGCTACAGCATTCCTGCCCACCTGGCTGCGGCAGCGCCGGAGATGCTCCCAGAATTGCCCCACACTCTCCTTGTGCACATAGTGATTGAAGGGAAGCCCCAAGAAGCCTTTCCGTTCGTTGCACAGCAACTCCGCGGCGGTCAAATTGATGTCGAGGATCACGCCGAATTTGTCGAGAACGAGATAACCAATAGGCGCGAAGTCGAAGAGATTTGCGTATCGCTCCCGCGACTGCTCGAGGAGCTTTTGAGTTTCTATGAGCTCCCGGTTCTGAATCTCGAGCTCCGCCTGGTGAACTTCTAGCTCGGCCGCCGCATGTTCGAGCCCATCGCGGACGATTTGCTTTGCTTGCAGGTCTTGAAGCCGCTCGATCAGCTCCGCCTTGGTTAGTTTTTCGTAAAGGCTCATACCCTACTTGGACCTGCGGATACCTGGCTCCCCAAGACTGAGGACGATCAAATGCGCGCGATCGATCGACCCTCCCAGGACAAGAGCATTCAACTTTTGACGGGGGGACCGGTCGTCCTGCTGCTCGAACTCGAAACCCTCGACCTTGGTTTCGCGCTCGAGACGCTTTTCGAGAAGATTGCGAAACTCAGGCCGATCCCAGCGTCCGCCGTCAAGCTCGAAAATGTTGCGGCCCTGAACGTCGTGGGCCGCCAGACCGAAGGCTTTAGCGAATCGATCATTGGCATGCAGAACCTTTAGGTCTTGATCGAGGACGAGGATTGAGCCACCACAGAAGTCGGCTGACTTGCCTGCGTACTCGGCAAGCTCCTTAATGCGATCGCTTAGACCCTGCATTCCTATGTCGAGCAGCGCGAGGACTGCGCCGTCGATCTTGTGATCGAGGCTTTTATAGGGCCGTAGGCGCATACGGTACCAGCGTCCGTCGACATCCTGGACGTCAAGCTCGCGCGCGCTGACGGAATCGATGGTCTCCGTGATGAGACCGTCGAGGTTGGGAACGTTGATATTGGGTTTGATATCGCCAATCGGCCGCCCCAAGTCGCCTGGAATCAGGTTGAAAAGCTTCTCCGCCATGGGGGTGAAGCGCCGGATCCGGAGATCATTCCCGACCATGATTATGGGGATGAAAACGCTCGTGAGCAAGTTCGTCAGGTCGCTGTTGACCTGGCTCAGCTCCTGATTGCGCGTCTGAAGCTCCTCGTTGACCGTATTCAGCTCTTCATTTGTCGACTGGAGCTCCTCCTTGGCCGTCTCGAGTTCCTCGTTGGTTGACTGCATCTCCTCGTTGCTCGAGAGGATTTCCTCGTTGGCAGACTGCAGCTCTTCGTTGGTGGCCTCCTGATCTTGGATAATCGATTGGAGGTATTCACGGGTGGCGGTCAGCTCTTCTTCGAGGTGTCGGGTGCGCAGGGACTCGTGCTTGCCTCCGACTTTTCCTCGAAGCCCACGATGCGTCGGGATGCGTTTCTTCTCCTTGGCTTCAACAACGTCCTTAAAGAGGATCAGAAAGTGCCTCTCGCCGGCGTGGACTTGGACAGGCACGATCTCAATGTTCACAATCCCGGTCTTGCCATTCTGCTTGACTCGCAGCCCTTCCTTCCGCACGGGCACATTTGTTTTTCTGCAGGAATGTATGGCCGTGCGCAGGTCCACGCGAAGACCTTCGCGCGCCATCTTCAGAACGTTGAGGCTGGCATCGCCAGGTGCAGGCTCGAGGTAGCGGCCGGTCTGGCCACGTACATGGACAATCTGCAAATCGTTGCTGATCAGTACGCCCGCGGGGGAGTAGCGCTCGAGCAAGATGCTGTCGACCTCATCCTGCAGGTCATGTTGGGGCCGGTAGGCCGAATCCCTCCTTCCAGGCTCAGGGCGCTCGGCCGCGTAGTCCGGAGAGAAGTCCAGGTTGACGCGCTTGGCCACGGATTTCTTAGCGTAGATCTTATGTTTCTTGTCGACCAAGCTGAAAAGATCCGCAAAAGGTCCGATCGTCTCCGAACCTCCGAGCAGCAAGTACCCGGTGGGTTTCAGTGCGTAGTGAAAAGTCGACATCGTCCTTCTCTGGAGGATCGAGCCGAGATAGATGAGTACGTTCCGGCAGCTGATGAGATCGAGCTTGGAAAACGGCGGATCCTTGATCACATCCTGCTTCGCAAAAACACAGATATCGCGGATGGACTTCGAGATCCTATAGCCGCCATCCGCCTTAGCGAAATAGCGGCGGAGCCTTTCGGAGCTGATCTCGCTGGCAATGCTTTCCGCATAAAAGCCCGCCCGGGCTTTCTCGATGGCCGGCAAGCTGACGTCCGTGGCAAAGATTTGAATTCCGTTACTGGACGCCGCGCTACCAAGGTGCTCGAGCAGGGTTATGGCGATCGAGTAAGTCTCCTCCCCCGTCGAGCAGCCGGGCACCCAAATTCGGATGCCAGAATCCTTCTTGGTGTGCTTGACAACCTCGGGGAAAACTACCTTCTTCAGCGCTTCGAAGGTTTGAGGATCGCGGAAGAACCCCGTAACGTGGATCAAAATATCATGGTAGAGGTGTTCCACCTCTGCGGAGTTGTGTTGCAAATAGTGGACGTAGTCTGCAACTCTTTCGATTTTGTTAAGGACCATACGGCGTTTGATGCGGCGATTGATGGTGGCGTGTTTGTAGTAAGTGAAGTCCACACCACTTACGGACCGCAGGAGGAAGAACACCTTATTGAGTTGTTCCTCGGCTTCAGGGTGCTCCGCTGCCGTGGCAGCTTTCGAATAGATGACGTAGGGATGTCTCCCGATCTTCGCGAGCTCCGAAGCGATTTGCTCCGCTGACAGCACGAAGTCTACCACGCCCGCTGAGATCGCGGCGCGCGGCATGCCGTCGTACTTGGCGTTCTTCGGGTCCTGCGCCAGCGTGATGCCACCTTCCGCCTTGATGCTCTTCAAACCAATCGCCCCATCCGATGCAGTTCCCGACAGGATGACTCCAATGGCGCGCCCCTTCTGTTCCTCGGCGAGCGATCGAAAGAAAAAATCGATCGGCAAGTCCTGGGTGCGAGACTCGGAACGTGGGACGAGGTGCAGGACCCGATTCAATATGCCCATGTTGGTATTGGGTGGAATCACATAGACGTGATTCGGTTGCACCCTCATGCCATCCCGGACCTCACTCACGCGCATCTTGCTGGCCCCTCGCAGAAGCTCCGTGAGCATGCTCTCGTGCTTGGGCGACAGATGTTGGACGAGCACGAAGGCCATTCCCGTATCCGGCGGTAAAGCTTTCAGCACCTGCGTGAAAGCTTCCAGACCCCCTGCGGAAGCACCGATGCCCACGATGGGAAAGGGCTTCGGTACGGTGCCGTCCTCAGGTATCGCAACTTGCGAGTCCGACTCCAGTACCTGGATTCGAGCAGGCGAGGGGGCCTTGTTTTTGGCAATGCTGGACCGCGTGCGACGCGAGGTTGGCCGCTTCTTGCTCATGCCTGACCGAGCTCCTGGTGGGGCACCGCCCGGGGGGAAACTCTAGCTTAAGGGGACGATAACACGGGCAAAAGACCTCAACAAGGAACGGGCGAGGATAGATAAAGCGCTTAGATGCCCGGCCTCCGTGTCCGCGTCCTCACCGAAATCACGTGGCCGACAATGCCTGCTCGCGAAGCGGCTCCTCGCGAAAGTTCACCACGACGACGCGTGCGAGGCCCTGGGCAGCGGCGGGGAAGTGCGGATCGACGAAGCCTCGGCGAGCAGCTTCCTCCATCGAGAGCCCGTCCTCGAGGCTCACCGATTTGAGCAAGATCACCTCCGGGGCGCCCAGCTCGCTCGCCATGCGCGCCGCGATCGAATCGCTCGTCACTCGCCAGCGGCGCGGGAGAGGCTCTCGCGAATGACCGTCCACGTCCCGAATGAAGCGGTGCGCATCGTAGAGCGGAATTTTCTTCCGGCCCCACACGCGGGGCAGATCGTGGCGCGACTCCACGCGTTCGAGGATGGGAGCCGCCCGCTCGAGGACCATGGCGGTGATCGTGAGCGCCTGGAGCGCGATCCAATGCGATGCCTCCTCGCCGAGGGCGTAGGCTCGGTCCCACTTGCGGATCTGCTCGACGACGTCGCCGCCCCCTACGAGGACGACGGGGCACGGGCGTGAGAAATCCGCCAGGAAGTTCTCGAGGCGCGCGGGCAGGTCGGGCAGGTCGAGTAAACTGCCTCCGACCTTGACCACGCACGAAGGCTTCATGCCGGGATCATCTCCCCGCCCGAGCAATCATTGCAAGGGCCACGGCAGGGGCCGCGGTGGATGCATCTCGCCCCAGCTTCTCGCCGAGCGAAATGATCTCGAGGCAATCGCTGGACGCTCCATTTTCCGTGAACGCGCCGAAGGCCGCCCTCCTCGCGAGGAACTCGCCGGCGCCGGAGACGACGACCCTTTGCGGCTGGAAGTGTGCCGCTTCCGAAACTCTCCGCACCGCACGCTCGATTTGGCCCTCTTGCGCCGCAGCGACGTAGCGGGCAGCGCGAAGCGCCGCGGCTTCGTCGAATTGCGACGCATCGACGCACAACATCCGGGCCAGCCGCGCGCGCGCATACTCCCGGGTGGCGGGGCGTCCGTCCGCAGTGCTCCGATCCTCAGGGGCCTCGTCGAGGTCGCGGAGAAGCATGTGCACGTCGCGCGTCGTAGCAAAGTGCTCCGCGGCAACGGGGCACAGAAGGTCTCGCAGCGGCAGGGCCTGGACGACTGCGGCGACGGGAGTGCGCTCGACGCCGGTGTAGACGAGCTCGCCCGACAGCAGCCTCGAGGAGTCATCCAGGCCACGAGGGAGGGGCCTACCGTCCTGGAGTAGAACGATGTCGGTCGTCGTGGATCCGACGTCCACGAGGAGCGCAGGGCCCCGTGGGGCATAGGATGCGGCGAGCTGCGCAAGGGCAAGCCAATTCGCGGCGGCGGCGGGAAGAGGATCTTGGATCGCCTCCTCGATGGGCACGAGCCGGCCGTCCGTCCTCCAGACGAGGACGATTGCCTGGCTGCAGGTGGGCGGTATCGCCGATCGCAAGCTCTCGAGGATGTGCACGACGCCTTCTTGCTTCGTCGGATAGCAGTCGCAGAGCTCACCCGTCATGGTGATGGCGAGGATATCGAAAGGGGCGAGCCGCTCCGCGATGAGCCGGCCGAGCTCGTAAGTCAGGCGGCCCGGGTCGCGCCATAGCTCGAACGGCCGCGTCAACGCAGGTCCGTCGGGGCTCGCCGCTTTCAGGTTCGCGCCGCCAACGTCGAGCGCGGCGACGCGGGGCTGCGATGGATGCTTCACGTCGCCGGCTCCCTTCGTTCTCTACGCTCTTCGGAATCTTCGAAGCTCGTGCCTCCATCGGGCGTGAAGCGCACGCGGCCGGCTCTCCAGACGGGGTCCGCGGGATGCTCTCCGTGCAGGATGCGGATCCAGTGCTCGGCGAGATTCGAAAGCGACAGGGCTCGCAGGCCGACGTAGGACGTCGTGAGCCGTGGATTCACCTCGACGACGAGGTCCCGCGGAGGATCGGCGCCGCTCACGTCGAGCATCAGGTCCACGCCAGCGAACCCGAGGAGCCTCGGGCAGGAGCCGAGAGCACGCAGAGCCAGCCTCCGCGCTCTTCGCTCGAGAGGAGGCGGAAGCGGGAGCACGCCGCCCGCGTAGGCGAAGTTGCCGTCGCCGGCAATGAGCTGCTCTCCGGCGCGGAGAACAAGGGTCCCGCGGGGCCCGACCATGGCGAGCGCGCTCGCTGGCAGGCCTGCGTGGTACGGAGTTGCAATCAACTCGGCTCGTTCGAGAGTCGGCGCCTGCGCGGCGGTATCGGCGGCGGACCGCAGCAGAATCAAGCCGGATGAGCCCGCCCCGAAGCGAGGTTTGACGACGCAGGGATAGCCGAAAGAAGGCGTGACGCCCTGCTGGAAGGGCTCCGCGGCCAGGCAGGGCACGCTCCGGCTGCCGAGACGCTCCGGGAGCCGCAGTTTATCCGCCGCCTCCTCGACGCCTGCGGGGTCCGTCCCCAGAATCCGGCCGCCGGCCTCGAGGACCATCCGACTCACGCTCGCGAGGGCGCCGTCCAGCTCGGGAGCGATGAGCAGGACGCCGTCCACGTCGGCGGAGAGCGCCGCCAGCAGTTGCGCGGCGCCGCTGTCCTCCAACGGCTCGGCTCCTGGGTCGTCCGCGACATGCGCGGGCACCTCGCTCAGGTCCCACGCCGCTCGAGCGCGCGGCTCGAGGATCGTGGCCGCCGAGAGGCCTGGCACCTTCGCGATGTCGGTGCAGACGGCGCGCAGCATGGCCAACCCTTCGCGGGAAAGCGCCGGAGGGATCGGCCGGCCTGCGAAACCGCCGCCGTTCACGTGCTCGTATACGAGGATCCGCACGGCGGGGGATTATAGTCGCGGCCGAAGGAGTCCCGTGCTTCTTCGCGGGCATCTTCCTTGCGCGGCTGGCGCGACGGAACGGTTACAATCGCGTCCCGCATGAGGCGCTCATCGCAGCTCCGGCGCCCCGCCAGTTCTCGCAGGCCCACACGATCTCGAGCGCAGGCTCTCGACGGCGGAAGCCGCGTGGCTCGCACGCTCGCACGGCGCGGCGTGAGCTTCCTCTTCACCCTTTGTGGGGGCCACATCTCGCCGATCCTGGTCGGCGTCCAGCGTGCAGGGATCCGCGTCATCGACGTGCGAGATGAGGCCACGGCCGTCTTCGCCGCGGATGCGGTCTCGCGCATCACGGGCCGGCCGGGCGTCGCCGCGGTGACCGCCGGGCCTGGCCTCACGAACTCCATCACCGCGCTGAAGAATGCGCAGCTCGCACAGTCCCCTCTCGTGCTCCTCGGCGGTGCAACCGCTACGCTCCTCAAAGGCCGTGGGGCCCTCCAGGACATCGACCAGCAAGCGCTCCTGAGGCCCCACGTGAAGTGGTTCCGCACTGCCCGGCGCGTACGGGACGTCGAGCCGCTCCTCGAGGAGGCTTTCGAAGCGGCACAGCGGAGCGTTCCCGGCCCGGTCTTCCTCGAGCTGCCCGTCGACCTGCTCTACCCCGAGCCCGTGGTCCGGTCGCTTTACGGACTCGGGCCCGCGCAACCAGCTGCCGGCGGGCAGCCGGCGGACGTCGCACGCCTCGAGCGTCACCTCGAGCGGCTCTTCGACGTGCACGGTCGCCAGAAGACCGCCGCTCGGCCCCAGCGAAGCGTTGGAGCTGCCCGCGATTCGTGGCAGAGCGGTCCGGCGGCACGTTACGTTCAGCGGGCGGCGAAACTTATCGGGGCGGCAGAGCGCCCGCTCCTTCTCGCTGGCAGCGCCGCGGCGTCGCAGCCCGCCAAGATCGCCGGCGTCGTGCAGGCGCTCGAGGCGCTCCAGCTCCCGTCGTACCTGTCGGGCATGGCGCGTGGCCTTCTCGGCAGAGAGCATCCTCTTCTGTTCCGCCACCGGCGCCGCGAGGCCATGCGCGAGGCCGACGTCGTGATCCTGGCCGGCGTGCCGTGCGACTTCCGCCTCGACTATGGCCGTAGCATCGCGCACGAAGCCGCGGTCATCTCGATCCAGGCGTCCGCTGCCGACGTTGCAAGGAACAGGAAGCCAACCGTGGGAGTGCGCGGTGGCGTCGCAGGATTCTTGACGGCTCTCGCGCGAGCGCTGCGGAATGCTCGACCGCCCGACCGCTCGGCTTGGTTTGACGCACTGCGCGCGCGCGACGCGGACCGGGAACGCGAGATCGAGGCGCTGGCTCGGGAGGTGTCCCCGCCGATCCATCCCATACTCCTCTGCAGGGCGATCGACGCGGCCCTCGACGATGACAGCATCCTTGTTGCCGACGGAGGCGACTTCGTGGCAACGGCCTCGTACGTCACGCGCCCGCGAGGGCCGCTTTCGTGGCTTGACCCGGGGCCCTTCGGAACGCTCGGCGTGGGCGCGGGATTCGCTCTCGGGGCCAAGCTCTGTCGCCCCGGCGCCGAGGTTTGGCTCATCTACGGCGATGGTTCCGCGGGGTTCAGCATCATGGAAATAGACACGCTGGCCCGCCACGGGGTGGGAGTCATAGCGGTCGTCGGGAATGATGCGGCCTGGATGCAAATTGCTCGCGATCAGACCGCCCTCCTGGGCGACGATGTCGGCACCGTGCTCGCGAGGAGCGATTACCACGCCGTGGCGCAGGCCTGGGGAGGACGGGGGTTGCTGCTCGACGATCCGGCCCGAATGCGGTCCGTGCTCCACGAGGCGAAGATGATCGCGCGAAGCGGCGTGCCGGTCGTCATCAACGCGCATCTCGGCCGCTCGGAGTTCCGCAAAGGCTCCGTTTCCCTGTGAGAGTCCAAGGGGCCGAAAACGCGCGAGCGCTGCGACCGAGCCGACCATCCGCTGCTCCTGCCTTGAATAAAATTTTGCTAATCCGCCGATAGAGACAAGGCATGCGCATCAAGGTGTGGCTGTATCTCTACGTGGGCCTTGCGGGGGCTCTGGGCGTAACGACTTGCCTCGTGAGCCTGTACTCCATCAGCAACATGAACAAGATCGTGCGCGCTCACTTCGACAGCGCCGTGCTCATGCACGAGGCCCGCGAAGCTGCGCTGGGCACGCAAGTGCATCTGCTCCAGCAAGTGCGGGAGTGGAACAACATCCTGCTGCGCGGTTACGACGAGCCGTCCTACGACCGCCACTTGAAGAGCTTCTTCGAGGAGGAGAAGGCGGTGGACGACTCTCTCGCGAAGCTGCGGGGAATCCTGCTCGAGGCAAGGCTCGCGCCGCAAAGGACGGACAACGCCGCCAAGTTTCACTCGGAGCTAGGTCTCAAGTTCCGCGAGGGGCTGAAAGCCTTCGACGAGGCCGGCCGCGAGCATTTCAACGTGGATCAGCAGCTCAAGGAAATCGATCGCGGCCTCACATCGGAGATCGAAGGCATCGTCGCCGAAATGCTCAACCAGGCGGAGGTGGCGATCTCCGAGGTGCGCTCCCTCTCCTCGCAGGCATTCACGGATCACGCCAGCACTGCAGTGGCTATCACCGGCGCCGGCATCGGCTTCGCCGCCGTACTTGGGCTCGTCTTCCTCGTCGGCGTGCGCTCCAACATCAACGCGCTGCTGAAGCAGACGCACAGCCTGGCGGCCGCCGTGGGCGCCGGCAACCTCGAAGTCCGCGGCGATCCCACGATCATCAACGATGATTTCCGTGCGGTCATCGAAGGCATGAACAGCATTATCAATGCGTTCTCGAACGTCCCGGCGATCCAGGACAGCGCGAAAGCCCTCGCGAGCTCGTCCGCCGAGCTGATGACCGTAAGCCAGCAGCTGTCGGCGTCCGCGGAGGAGACGGCTTCTCAGAGCAGCGTCGTGTCCGTCGCGAGCGAGCAAGTGAGCAAGAACGTTCAGATGCTAGCCGCGCAGGCAGAGCAGCTCGGCGCCAGCATCAAGGAAATCGCGCGCAACGCCAGTGAAGCGGCCAGGATCGCGACGACGGGCGTCAAAGTCGCGGAGATGACGAATGAGTGCGTCTCGGAGCTCGGCCTGAGCAGCGGCGACATCGGCAACATCGTCAAAGTGATCACTTCGGTCGCCGAGCAGACGAACCTGCTCGCTCTGAACGCCACGATCGAGGCGGCCCGCGCGGGGGAGGCCGGAAGAGGTTTTGCAGTCGTCGCCACCGAGGTCAAGGACCTCGCCAAGGAGACAGCGAAGGCCACGGACGAGATCTGGCGCAAAGTCGACACCATTCAGGGACAGACTCGGCGTGCTGTCGAGGCGATCTCGCAGATCAACGACATCATCCATCAGATCAACGATATCCAGGCGGCGATCGCGAGCGCCGTCGAGGAGCAGAGCGTGACGACGGGCGAGATTGGCCGGAACGTGGCGGAGCTCGCGGCGGGCAGCGCGGAGATCTCCAATAACTTCACCGTCGTCGCGAGCACGGCGAAGGGGGCTGCTGCAGGCGCGAGCGAAACGCAGCGGACCGCGTCGGAGCTCGCCAAGATGGCCGCTCAGCTCGAGCTGCTGCTCGGCGAGAAGCGCAAGTCCGTACTTGCCTGACCTCGAAAGATCTGTCCGGCCCACGGGACTCGAGTAGAATCGCCCGCCGCTCTCGACCGTCGTAGCACGGGCTCGAGGCATCCCCCCTCCCGCTGCCCAATGCGCATCTACCCCGTGATCGACTTGCTTGGAGGGGTCGTCGTGCGCGGCGTCGGCGGTGACCGCGACAACTACCGCCCCATCCAGAGCCGGATCGCGCCGTCATCCGCTCCGATCGACGTCGCGCGTGCCTTTCGCGAGCAACTGGGGCTCGCGCAGCTCTATGTAGCGGACCTCGACGCGATCCAGGGCGGGGCGCCGTCGAGCGAGGCGGTCGCGAGCCTCGCGGAGGACGGCTTCCGCCTCCTCGTGGACCGCGGCGTTCGCTCCGCGGCAGAAGCCCGGGCAGCGCTTCAAACCGGGGCGAGCGACGTGGTCGCCGCGCTGGAGACACTCCCGGATCCAGGCGCGCTCTCCGATGTGCTTGCGGCCTGCGGCGCGGACCGCGTCGTCTTCAGCCTCGACATGAAGGATGGCAAGCACCTCGGCGACGGCCGCGGCTGGCCTCAAGCCGACCCCTGGGACGTGGCGCAAACGGCCTGGCAACTCGGCGTCCGCCGCATGCTCATCCTCGACTTGCGCGCGGTCGGTCGAGGCGGCGGCCCGGCTCATCTCGATTTTCTGCGACGGCTGGCACGCGACCTGGATGGTCTCGAGGTCCTCACCGGCGGCGGCGTCCGGTCGGTGGAGGATCTGTCGAAGCTTGCGGAAGAGGGTGTGGATGGTGTCCTCGTCGCGTCCGCACTGCACGACGGCGCGATAACGCGAAGTGGAATTCTCGGAATCAGCTCGTAGGCTCGTGCCGATACTCTGAGCGCAATGAACACGCTGACATCCCGGGTGATCACGAGCCTCTGGTTCGTTTTTACGAACATAGCGGCGAAGTTCCTGATCCACTTCGGGCGGATGGTCATCCTCTGGAGAATCCTGAACCGCGCCGAGTTCGGCTTGAACGGCATGGCGTGGACCGCCATCAACTTGGCGACGCTGCTGCAGGACATGGGCTTCTCCCAGGAGCTCATCCGGCGCAAGCACGACCTGGCCGCCGCGATCAGCGTGACCTGGTACGCGAACGTGGCGATCCGCCTCGTGATCTATGCAGCGATCTACTTCGCAGCGCCGCTCATCGCCATCGCTTTCAAGGAACCGGCGGTAGTGACGGTGCTCCGCGTGGCCGGCCTCTGCATTATCCTGGGCGCGTTCGGCAGCGCGAACGAAGCCATCCTGCGCAAGGAGTTCAAATTCCGCCTCCTGACGATCATCGACGGCCTCGAGATGCTGATCCAGGCGACGGCCCAGATCCTGCTGGCGCTGCTCGGGTACGGCGTGTGGAGCCTCGTCTACGGCTCGATCATCTGCACCGTGGCGAGGTCGGTTCTCCTCTGGTGGCTCTCACCCATCCGCGTCGGCCGTTTCGACACCCGCGTCGCGTGGGAGATGTTCCACTTCGGCAAGCACATGACGATCTCGACGATCGGCCTGTCCCTCATCAAGAACATGGACTACTTCTTTGTCGGCCGCTACCTCGGCAAGGAGGCCCTCGGCGTCTACACGCTCGGCTTCAAGATGTCGGATTTCATTGCCGTCAACGTCATCCGGAGCCTGGGCTCGGTCCTCTACCCCGCCTACTCCGAGGCCGCTTCGGACCGCGACCGGCTGCGGGGGGCGTGGCTGCGGTCCGTGCGCTTCTCGATGCTCTTCGTCCTGCCCATGGGCGTCGGCCTGATGCTCTTCTGCGGCGAGATCATCCGCACTTTCTACGAGAACCAGGAAGTGATCATCGTTCCCATGGCGATTCTCATCGTCTGGTCTCTCCTCCGGGGCATCGGCTCGCCCACGGGAGACCTGGCGAAAGCGATCGGCAAGCCGGCGATCCTCACGCGCGCCGTTCTCTGGCACGCTGTGATCATGGCGCCGGCGCTTTACGTGGTGACCGGCCTCCTCCATCTCGAGCTCGAAGGTGCGCTCATCGCAGTGAGCTCGGTCGTGGCGGCGGCGCCGTTCGCTGGGCTGCTCGTCTGCCTCATCGGGACGTCGAAAGAAGTGCGATTCACCACGAAGCAGGTGTTCGGCGCTCTGCTGCCGTCGTTCGCTTCCGGTGCCTGCATGGTGGCTGGCACGCTGTTGTCAAAGCTCGTGCTCGGGCTCATCTGGCCGTCCGTCCCTCCCGCGGCGATGCTGTGCATCGTCGGACCGCTTTCCGCCATCTTCTACGCGCTCGCGCTGCTGCGGCTTTTCCCG